>JACCDP010129564.1_pt1 | contig 34492 bp, 25 predicted proteins | sample 7445841 | NCBI WGS metagenome assembly JACCDP01 (sample SAMN15323441, study PRJNA562643) | freshwater metagenome | isolation source: river surface water | place: USA:Blue River Watershed | collected 2017-08-17 | reverse complement strand
TAAATCCACAGCATGCGGCGGCGCTATTTAATAAGTCACTAGCGCTATTGGCCAAGGGTGATTACCTTCAGGGCTGGAAGCTCTATGAGTGGCGTTGGCGCTGCGGGACACTCAAGCACGAGCTGCGCCACTTTGCCGAGCCGCTTTGGTTGGGTGTGGAGTCGGTAAAAGACACCACTGTATTACTGCACGCCGAACAGGGCTTGGGCGACGCGATACAGTTTGGTCGGTATGCAAAGTTGGTGGCGGGTTGTGGGGCAAATGTCGTTATGGAGGTTCCGCGCTCCTTACTTGAGGTGTTTAAGAGTTTAGACGGCGTGAGTGCTATGGTCGCCCGAGGCGATGCGCTGCCTGCCTTTGACTATCAGGCGCCGCTCATGAGCCTGCCCTTAGCTTTTGGAACAACGTTGGATTCAATACCGTCGCAGACCAGCTACCTGCAGGCACCCACGGTTCACTTAAAAAAATGGAAAGAAAAGCTTGGTCCGCCTGTGGTTCCTCGCATTGGCCTTATATGGAGTGGCTCACTTACCCACATGAACGATCACAATCGCAGTCTGCCCTTGGCCGAGCTAGTGCCAGTATTGCCGCAGAAAGTGGATTATGTGAGTCTTCAAAAAGATGTGCGAGATTCCGACCGAATAGTGCTGCAGGCACAAAAAAATATTATTCGGCTAGACGCGGCGATGAGCGACTTCTCCGATACCGCGGCACTGTGTGAGCTGATGGATATCGTGATCAGTGTGGATACGAGTGTCGCTCACTTGAGTGCCGCGTTGGGCCGGCCCACCTGGATCATCCTGCCGCAAAACGCCGACTTTCGATGGTTGACCGACCGTCAGGATTCTCCTTGGTACCGGAGCGTTCGGCTATTTCGTCAAAAGAGGGCGGGCTGTTGGTCCGGCCCGCTTCGGGCAATCCGGCAGGAACTTCTGCAATTCCTGAAGGCCGGCGACTAGTGCACTCGTAGCATTGCGGCATTTTTTGCCGAATTTCCAGCGATCGCTGCTGGTTGCCCCATATCGGACTAGGTCATCCAAGGCCTGGAGCTTGGATCCCCGTCAATAAACCTATCTGACTGATCTCTGGTACGAGATTTGCTTTTACCTTCGCATCATTGGAAATTGGCAATGGCCCAGAAGGTAAAGAGATCATGAAACTGCAAGTGTTCGTGGGTTGGGACCCTAGGGAGGATATCGCCTGGGAGGTGTGTCGCCACTCTATTTTAAGTCGCACGGACCCGGGTGAGGTGTCCGTAACGCCATTAGTGCAATCTGAATTACGCGAGCAGGGGCTCTACACGCGACCCGCTGATGCTAAGGCATCGACCGAGTTTAGTTTGACCCGATTTCTAACCCCGTTGCTTGCTGGCAAGCGCGGTTACGCCATTTTTGTGGATTGCGACTTTTTATTCTTGGCCGATATTCGGGAGGTGGTAAAGGAGATAGACCCCACTAAGGCGGTCTCGGTCGTCAAGCATGACTACAACCCGCCCGAAACCACCAAGATGGATGGTTGCCCCCAGCACCAATATCCGCGAAAGAATTGGTCTTCATTCATGGTGTTTAATTTGGAGCATCTAGCGGTTCGGGCGCTTAGCAAAGATTTGGTCAATACCGCCCATCCGAGCTTCCTACATCGTTTTCTGTGGCTAGATGACGAGGAGATCGGCGCTCTTGATAAGGGGTGGAACTACCTAGAAGGGTGGTATGCCCCTCAATACGAAAAGCTGCGAGCAGTGCACTTTACGCGTGGCGGGCCGTGGTTTGAGCAGATGAGAAGTTGTGGTTTCGCGGAGGATTGGTTAAGGGAGTTGGAACTGGTAAAAACACTCGCCGCATCTGCTTTAACGAGTACTCATTTCGAGGCCAGGGTCGTCACTCGTGCCCTTGATACCGATAGCATGTGCAGTGCACTCAGATAGTGAGCTAGTCATGATCAAGAACGCTTCAATACTAATCACAGGTGGAACCGGGTCATTCGGTCGAGAATTCGTACGAACAATTCTGACACGTTATCCAGATGTAAAACGTGTCGTAGTCTACAGTCGTGATGAAATGAAACAATTCGAAATGGCGCAGGAATTTCCGGAAGCTGAGTTTCTCAACCTTCGTTATTTTATCGGAGATGTCCGAGACTTGCCGAGATTAACACGAGCGATGGAGGGCATTGATATTGTTGTGCATGCTGCTGCTTTAAAGCAGGTGCCAGCGGCAGAATACAACCCCTTTGAGTTTATAAAAACCAATATTCTAGGAGCTCAAAACGTTATTGATGCGTGTCTAAGTAGTCATGTCAAGCGAGTTGTCGCATTGTCTACAGATAAGGCGGCAGCACCGATTAATCTCTATGGCGCGACAAAACTGTGCTCAGACAAGCTTTTTACAGCGGCAAATAATGTGAAAGGATCTCGAGACCTGCGTCTCTGCGTGGTCCGCTACGGAAACGTCATGGGAAGCCGGGGATCGGTGATACCGTTTTTTCTCAAGAAGCGGGGAAAGGGTGTCTTACCGATAACGCATCCTGACATGACCCGATTCAATATAAGTTTAAGAGAGGGGATTGATATGGTGTTATGGGCGCTCGAAAACGCTCATGGGGGGGAAATATTCGTTCCCAAGATTCCCAGCTATCGAGTTACAGACTTAGCTTCGGCAATAGGACCGGAGTGTGAGCAAAGAGTAGTCGGTGTAAGGCCTGGTGAAAAACTTCACGAAGAAATGATTACTCAAGCAGACAGTCACTATACTGTCGATCTCGGAAAATATTTTGCAATTTTGCAACCCTCCTGTGATATTGCGATTGATTCTTACTGTGAGCGTTACAAGGGAGTACGTGTCCCCCAAAATTTCTCTTATGCAAGTAACAGCAATGATTCATTCTTAAGTGTGGATTCATTAAAGCAGTTAGTGGCTGATCTAAGTGCTTAGGGATTAATAATACGGCGCTCTTTAATGAGCCTTGAGTAAAACACCATGCGTCAGTTAGACCACGAGTTGCTCTCAGATTCAAGAATGAACAAAGCGTTTGTATTGCATACAGACGATCTTGAGGTTTTTTCACGCATGCCAGAAGTGCATGCACTCATCACATTTAGCCCTTACATATACGAGCATATAAGAGCCTACAGTAAAGATATACGGGTAATTTATCCATTAGATGCTACATCCACAACTGATAGGCTGCTCGACGACTCGGTACGCGAGGCGCAACAGGCCGCATTACATCTGAGTGACTGCGTCTCTCGGGTGGTCAATGCGCCGCATATCGACTACTGGCAAGGGGATTTTTATAACTATCTTCACTCGTACATTAGGCGTTGGTCCGAAATAGCAAGAAATTTTTCAAGGCTCGCTCCTAAAGGCAAATTTTTTATCCCCGCTATTCAAAATTACGCCTGGCGCTATGGGTATCATTCCGCAGTGCCAAGTCTCGCACTGCGAACTGAACTGGGCAAAGAACTCAACATAGAGGAGATCCCCTATCGGCAAGATACCTCGAGACATCTGCCGGGATTGCCGCTGTCCCTTACTGGCCAATGTGAAGCAGAAAAGGTATCTCTCGCCTATTTGCCGGCAACGAGTACACACGTTGATTTGGTCCAGGGCATGCTGGATAAATCTACAATTACTATTCAATCCGCCTATTACCACACTAGATACAGGTCAGATATGGAAATAGGCCTGCAGCGTGTCAGCATCTCTGAGCGAGCAAATATTATTCGGGAGTTTTCGAGAGCGGGTATTAATTTGCCTTCCCTTTTTCATGAAATATGTGATTGTTTGCTTGGGGATGTACCGTTTGGGAAAACAATTGTTCGCCAACAATCGAGTCTATTTTGTTCTGATTTTGTGTATCAAGTGATACTTTGGCGTTTTTTGAGTAGATCCTTCTCTGTGTCGTCCTTAAGTAAAATTCTTATTTCCGGACATTTCACTCCTTTTCATGGACCGATAATTAGTCTTGCTGGTGCGTGCGGCTGTAATGTAACCGTTGTACCGCACTCCTATCATCAGAATAATCCTTTCCCCCCGCTGCCTAATTTGAAGTTTCTGTCTGATCCCAGTCAGAATTATTATTGGGATAGATTCTCAAGAGAATGGGTTAGAACGCTACCTTTCGGACGTGAGTCTGAACAAACTTGCATAGAAAAGTCAGGGTTATCGAGTGGATGGTCATTGAAACGAGTGACCCTAGTTTTAAATGGGATGTGTCATACGCACACCTGCTTTACGGACATGCGGTTGTATCTTGATGGCCTCGCTTCGATTATCCATCACTGTGCCAGCAAAAACATTGAAGTCTTAATTCGGCCCAAGCCAAGTGAGAACTGCTCTGCACTTATTATCGATTCGTTGCCTGAGGTTAACGGGTACTTTAAATTATCGACTTCCAAGACGCTTGAAGAGGATCTGAGAGAAGCCGATCTTGTTATTTTGTACGATTGGCCAAGCTCGGCTGGGGTTCAGGCTTTGAGGTTGGGTCGTCCGTTAGTCGCCTGTGCTCATACGACCTTAAACAATAATCTGATTGGGATTTTTGACCGTTTATTAGTAGCTCGCCTGAGTGTTTTAGAGCTCTTAGCGAAGATTGACACTTGGGTAGTTAATTCGGAACAGTTTGCTAGTTTTTTCGTCAGGCAGCGCCTAAATTTTTCTGCTTCTGTAGCCATATCACAGGATACGAGATGATTCCGTACGGACGCCAAACTATTTCGCAATCGGATATTGACTCCGTATTAGAAGTATTGCGATCCGATTGGCTTACTCAGGGGCCTGCAGTGCCTAGATTTGAGCAGGCGCTATCTGAACGGGTGGGTGCCGGGCATGCGGTAGCAGTGAACAGCGCTACAAGCGCTCTTCATATTGCCTGTTTAGCCCTGGGGATCGGCGAGGGCAAAATGGTCTGGACATCGCCTAACAGCTTTGTAGCTAGCGCAAACTGCGCTCTCTACTGCGGCGCGTCGGTCGACTTTGTCGATATCCACCCCAAAACCCTTTGTATGGACGCGGAGGCGCTTGCGGTCAAGCTTAGTCTGTATCGTGAAAAAGGACTCGCACTTCCAAGCGTGGTCATTCCAGTGCATTTTGGTGGTCAAAGTTGTGACATGCGGGCTATTCATGCCCTAGCCCAAGAGTTTCAATTTAGGGTGATTGAAGATGCGTCCCACGCGTTGGGTGCACTCTACGAAAATGAGCCGGTTGGTAATTGCCGTTTTAGTGATCTCTGTATATTTAGCTTTCATCCGGTGAAGATAATCACCACAGGAGAGGGTGGAATGCTTACCACTCAAAATCCAATGCTGGCTCGACGTCTGCAGCGTCTACGTAGCCACGGTATAACTAGAGAACCTGCTGAGATGGATCGGCCGCCCGATGGGCCTTGGTGCTACGAGCAAATTGAGCTGGGTCTGAATTACAGAATGACGGATATCCAAGCAGCCTTGGGAATAAGTCAGTTGCTGGAGCTTGATAATTTTCTAGCGCGACGACGTGAAATTGCGGTGATCTATGAGGCTGAATTCAAAGAGCGGATAGGAATGCAAACCGTTCCTGGCTTTACCGAGTCAGCAAGACACCTTTTTCCAGTCAGAGTTTCTCCCTCGCGTCGTCGCAGAATTTTTGATGCCTTAAGAGATGCAGGACTTGGCGTAAATGTGCACTATATTCCGATTTATTGGCATTCTCATTATCGCGCTAAGGGCTTTGATGTTGGGCTTTGCAGAAATGCTGAAGCTTACTATCAAGAGGCAATTTCACTGCCCATGTATCCGGGGCTTACTGATTCCGAGATTGCGAGAGTTGTCGATACGGTCAAAGACTGTGTGGGCCATTGTCTGGAGGTTGTATAAATGCAAGCTAGCCAAATCGTCCTTGGAACTGCAAACTTTGGGCTCCAGTATGGGGTGAAAAACAAGCGGCAACTCTCTATTCCTGCGGTCGAAAGTATTCTTGAGCATTGTCGTAGCGCTGGCGTGTGTGCACTAGACACGGCAATCGGCTATGGTGAGAGCCAGTGTGTTCTTGGCGATCTTGGTAGCCACGATTTTGAATTAATCACTAAATTGCCTAGCTTGCCACCACAGGAGAGAAATGTTTTGCAGTGGGTGCGCGGTCAAGTGTTAGAGGCGCTCCGCGATTTGAAGCGAGACAACCTTTACGGGTTGCTTTTGCATCGCCCGGGGGAGTTGCTTGAATCGCGTGGGATTGAGCTGGTCGAGGCTCTTCGTGAGGCTCAGCAGGAATTCAATATTCAAAAGGTTGGAGTGTCCGTGTATGAGCCTCAAGAGCTATTGGATTGCTGGCAGGTCTTTCATTACGACTTAGTACAGCTGCCCTGTAATGTGTTTGATCAACGTTTTATATCCAGCCCAATCATCGACCACCTTCAATCACGCAAGATTGAAGTGCACGCCCGCTCGGTCTTCCTGCAGGGCCTGTTACTTATGCCACAGTCGAGTCGACCACCTTATTTCGGCGCCTGGGCAAATATTTTCGATGAATGGTCTGCCTTTGTAAGTGGGTGCAAGACAACGCCTTTAGAGGTCTGTCTCGCGTTCGCAAGCCAACAGAATTTTATTAACAAGTGGGTCGTTGGCGTGGATAGCAAAGAACAACTTCTTGGTATTCTCAGCGCTAATAAGTTAGGTAATTTTGAGCTTACCGACTCGGCTTGGGCGCCATTTCGAGACCTCCCGCTTGACCTTATTTCTCCACCCCGTTGGGGTCTGCAATGAGAGTCATGGCGATAATTCAAGCCCGAATGAGTTCGCGGCGGCTTCCTAACAAGGTGCTTCTGCCGCTTGCCGGTCAGCCCGTTCTTGCCCATGTAGTGAACCGCACGCGTGCATGCCCGCTGATTGATGATGTGTGGGTGGCCACATCCGCCGACCCAAGTGACGATGCGATTGAGGACTGGGCGCAAGGCTTCGGTGTGCACTGCGCCCGGGGCAGTCTCAACGATGTTTTGGATAGATACGTTCAGACTGCTCGGTTGGCTAAGGCCGACGCTGTGGTGAGAATCACGGCCGACTGCCCCGCTCTTGATCCGCGGATTTTGACAGAGGTCGTGCAAGGGTTTGTCTCTGGATCATACGACCTCTACGGGCTCTCTGGCGAGTTTCCCGATGGGCTAGATTGCTCGGTGTTTTCAATGGCAGCACTCGAGCGGGCATGGGCCGAGGCAAAGCGTCCCTCTGAGCGAGAGCATGTCGGACCATATATCGAGAAGCACCCTAAACTATTCAAGCTTGGAGGTCTGAATAAGTTCGACGGCATGGGCTTGGGCCACCACCGCTGGACGCTGGATGAGCCCGAAGATTATGAATTACTTACGAGAGTATTTGATTCATTTCCCATGGGAACTATTTTCCATTTAGATGATGTGCTCGATTTACTTGGCGTGCACCCAGAGTGGTCGGCAATAAACAAGCACATCGGCAGGAATGAGGGCTACGTGCGCTCATTGGAAGGAGACAAGGCGGTGGGCCATGTATAGCTTAGAAGAATTAATGAACTCTTCGGGAGTGAAGCTTTACCGGGAGGCCAAGGGACTCATACCCGGTGGAACCCAATTGCTCTCCAAGCGCCCAGAGATGTTTGCTCCGGAGGTCTGGCCCGCTTATTTCAGCAAGGCCAAGGGCTGCCGGGTCTGGGATTTGGATGGGCGAGAATTCATTGACATGTCGATCATGTCCGTGGGCGCCTGTATTCTGGGTTACGCCGATGATGAAGTCGATGATGCTGTGTGCGCAGCCATCCGCAAGGGTGTGAATAGTTCCTTAAATTGCCCAGAGGAAGTCGAGCTTGCCAAGGCACTGATTGAGTTACACCCCTGGTTCGGCATGGCGCGGTTCTGCAGAAGCGGCGGCGAGGCAATGTCTATAGCTATTCGACTTGCCCGTGCACACGCAAAACGAGATGTTATTTTGTTCAGTGGCTACCACGGCTGGACAGATTGGTATCTGGCCGCCAATCTGGCTGACGAGCGGGGGCTAGATGGCCAATTGATGCCGGGGCTTGAACCCAATGGTGTTCCAAGAGGGCTCGCCGGAAGCGCTATTCCTTTTGATGCCAACTCTATTGAGTCTCTGAGAGAGAAGGTGAGAGGCAGAGAAAAGACGATTGCGGCGATTGTGATTGAACCTGCACGCGGTGAGGACGCCCCTGCGGGCTACTTGAAGGACCTAAGAGAGCTCGCCAATGAAATTGGTACAGTGCTGGTCTTTGATGAAATCACGAGTGGTTTTCGCATGTGTGCGGGGGGCATCCACAGAAACTATGGCGTCTACCCCGATATTGCGGTATTCGCTAAAAGCATGGCGAATGGCTATGCCATGGCGGCTGTGCTGGGAACAGAAAAGGTCATGCAGGCCGCTCAAACCACCTTTATTTCCAGCACCAATTGGACGGATCGGGTGGGGCCGGCTGCTGCGCTTGCAACACTAAGAAAGTATCTCCGCCAGCAAGTAGAGCGGAAGCTAATTGCTGCCGGCAATGCAGTGAAAGACATTTGGAAAGAGGCATCTCGTGCAAGCGGAGTAGAGTTAAAGATTTCAGGACTGCCCACTTTGGCAGCGTTCAGCGCTTCGCAAGCGGATGGGTCGAAATTCAATACAAAGTTCACAATCGAAATGTTGAAACTTGGATTCCTTGGTTTTCGTCAGTTCAAGCCCTCTCTCGCGCACGACCAGAAGTGTTTGGCCACTTACTCAGTAGCGGCTCACAAAGTGTTCCAAAAACTAAGCTCAAATGACACTGCAACTGAACTTGTGACGCCCAGACATCACTTGGGCTTTCAACGCCTTACTAAAGAGTAAGACATGACACAAATAATAGAATATAAATCCTGGGTGGACCACGAGGGAACAGAGCATTCCGGCCCAGTTAAGACCAACTCTGATAACTTTGATGTTATCGACTGTAAGTTTTGTTGTTTTAAGCATGTCGTCCCGCTTCCCACCAAAAATGAACTAGAAACTATTTATTCTCACGAATACTATACTCAGGAGAAGCCACTTTATATAGAGCGCTACCTTGAGGATTTAGACTGGTGGACAGATATCTATTCCGAGCGATTCGAACGGATAGAGGAGGCCTTAAATGGCAAGACGGGTAGGGTCCTAGATGTCGGGTCCGGCCCTGGACTATTCCTTGCAACTGGTGCCAAGCGTGGATGGGAGGTCAAAGGTATAGAGCCATCGCTCAAGGCTGCAGCATACAGCCGTGAATCGCTAGGGCTCGATGTCTCTAATGTATTTCTTACAAGAGAGAATGCATCGTCTTTCGGGAGCTTCGATGCTGTGCACATGGGCGAGGTTCTTGAACATCTCACAGATCCAAGAGAAATGTTGGAGATCGTTCATGGAATACTGCAGCCGGGGGGGGTCTTATCACTTATCGTCCCCAATGATTTTAACCGATTCCAGGAAATATTATGGCGCGATTTGGGCTATCCGACTTGGTGGGTGGCTCCACCCCACCACTTAAATTACTTTGATCACTGCAGCCTAGGTGGGTTGCTTACCTCTTGCGGCTTCGAAATAGAAGACTCAACATCAACTTTTCCAATCGATATTTTTTTACTTATGGGAGAGTCGTACATAGGAGACGACATAAAAGGTAGAGAGCTACATAAACTTAGAAAGACTTTTGACTCGAATCTCCTCAAAGGATCAGGAAAAGAGTTGAGACGAGAAATTCTTCGAGGTTTTTCAAATATTGGCCTCGGTCGAGAGATCGATATTATTTGCAAGAAGACGGCGAGACCAAATTACTTAGCGAAGAATTAGTCGTGAAAAGAATAAACTTCGTAATACAGGGGTCTTCACGCTCATGGGATGGGGGGGCGGACCTCTGCATGAATTTGATCGATGGGGTTCCAACTATAAAATATACCGTCCTGAAGATTATCAACGAAGTTCCAAACTCGGAAGTTATAGTTGTCGCACCGGAGTATGACAAAGGCGGTAAACTTGAGTCTATCTTCTCAGATCTTTTAGGTATGAGTCTCAGGTTATACTTCGGTTACATCGAAAGCCCTCTGGCGAGAATTCTTGCAGCCACTGAGCACCTCTCGGATCAGGACTACGTTATCAGAATTGACGGCTTACACCACGGCGTGATGTTGCCGCATGTGTTGGATTTGTTAGGGGTCGCCGAGGCAAATGACGCGTTCCTCGTCAAAGATCAAGACGACTTTCCCGTACAACTTACCGGTGATGTGTATAGGGTCGAGGCTCTTCGGCGACTGTTAAGTGGTCCTATCAGCGCCCCCCATCACGTTCATCCCAAGTATGCAATTTTGGAGGGCTACAGCGAAAGGGCTATTCGAGTTGAGCCGCCGCCCGTATCGGATGACTATCTTTTGCAAATTCGTGAGAGAAGTAAGTCAGTGTACCTGGAGTCCCGTCTAGCCTTAGACGATTTAGTCGAAAATTCCGGCTCTCAGATGCTATTCCATTATCAACTCGCGCTAGAGTTTTTAGAGGAGTCAAGCCGCGTTCTTGATATTGCGTGTGGTGACGGTTTTGGCTCAAGATTTCTCGCTAAGAATGGGTTGTCCGTTGTGGGAGGCGATATTTGCCCTCTTGTTATAGACCGTGCGCTGGAACTCAGCCATGACTGTGTAAATGTAGAGTTTCAGGTGCTTGATGTAACTTGCTGCAGCCTTGAAGACAGTTCTTTCGACGCAATTGTATCTATGGAAACTATTGAGCACGTCGAGGAAAGCTTGTTTTTGGCAGAGTGCTCTCGTTTGCTTAGACCCGGAGGGAAATTAATACTCTCTACACCACAGAATTGTCTTGGCCATATACCCGTGTGCTCAGAGCACTTAAGGGAATACAGCCTTTCTCAATTAATGGACGCGCTGACGCCGCGGTTCGAAGTTTTAAAAGTAATTGGAATCAAGCAAGGTCAGGTTACATCTTCTATGGGCCCTATTGGTTCGAATACTGTGGTTATATGCAGAAAGAGAATCGCAACCACCGCGCAGTGAGTGCCCATATTTATTATGAGAGATACCATGTGCCGCTTTACTAAGCCAAGTTACATAGAGACTTCAGGGCAAGATATTTCTATCGGAAAGCAAGCGCCCTATTTTTTTATGAGGGGCTGTCCCGTTTGTGGTAGTACCGATTTAGGTACCACTTTTAGTCACTACAAATGTTTCCAATTTTTCACCGATTCAGTTGAGTCGCCAAAGCGGCACGACGTTATTGACGTTGTATGCCGTTCTTGTTTAGCTCTGTACAAAAATCCTTGTTTTTCAGCGGAAGGCCTGAGAGTTCTCCTTGCCGAAGCCGGGCGTTCTTATGGCGCAAGCGAGGGGCGAGAGAGTGAGCAGGTCGAATGGCTTCAATCATCTGGGTTGTTGCTTGGTTGTGATGTTTTGCTTGATATTGGTTGTTACGATGGCCGATTCTTGTCATTGCTTCCCGAGTCTATTAATCGCATTGGGGTAGATCTCGACAAGCCTGCGATCCAGAGGGGAAATGCTCGAGATAAAAGCATCCAACTAATTGAATCCTCATTCGAGTACTTCAGGCTTCCAGCAAGGGCGGACGTGATCACTCTATTTCACGTTCTTGAACATCTCACCGATCCCAAAGCGGTACTCAAGCGAGTTCATCAAGAGTCCAGCGCTCACGCCAAATTAGTGGTCGAGGTGCCAATTATAGAAAGGGGGCGCACAAATGACGTTAACGGGTTCTTCTCCGTTGCCCATTTGACTCACTTCAGTCGGAGATCACTTCACTCAATACTGTCAACCTCGGGTTGGGAAGTAGAAAAAAATATTGATGTTCCCGATTACAATGGATATCGAGTAATCGCTGTTAAGAGTCGCCCACAACCCTACACGTCCCTCCCTCATAACGGGGATGACGTATACCTGCAAGAAAACCTTCGGGCGATAGAATTCGCGAGGGCCAAAGTAAGGGAAAAAATCGAGGTTATTCGAGATAATGACAAAGTAATCATTTGGGGCGCAGGACTGCACACTGAAATTCTGTTCCATACGACGCAACTATTTAAGTCTGAAGGGAGAGAGTGGCTGCTTATCGACAGCGACCCGATGAAACAAGGGAAAACTTGGCGTGGAATTCCAATATTGTCCCCGGATTATGCCTTGCACGTTGTGGGTAGTGCCGACTGGCTTGTAGTTTCGAGTTATCAGGGCCAATCCCCAATTACTGATGCGGCTCGGAAGCTTGGATTTTCTGATCGTGAGATAATAAGGTTGTACGATTTGGTGAATGTACGTTGAGAATTTTAACAAGTGTTTGAAAGGCCCGCAAAGTGCTAGTTGCCGACCTCTTTATCTCCCATCTCAGGAATATTGGCCTCAGGCGCGTGTTTGTTTATCCTGGAGGAACTATTGCGCCGCTAGTTAATGCTTGTCTTGCGGCCGATATAAAGGTGGAGGTGTTTAAGAGCGAGCAGGGCGCGGTATACGCTGCACTGGCAGTTGCAAGATTGGGAGGTACCCCTCAGGTGGCCATGGTCACATCCGGACCGGGTGTTACAAATGCAATCACCCCCCTCGCAGACGCCTTTTATGATTCAACGCCACTTCTTCTGGTGACAGGTCAGATTGGCACTTCAGACTTGTTTGGGCCTAGAGTCGGGGTCCGGCAAAGGGGATTTCAGGAGACGCCTACCGTTGAGCTCGTTGGGCCGATATCTAAAAGGGCTGTCTGCTTTCGGACTCCTCAAGACTGCTATGAGTTGACTTCAGAACTCATTCAGTTCACTACTTCTGGAAGACACGGTCCAGTCGTCATAGACTTCCCGATGGATGTGCAACGTCATGAGATTTCCTCAGACATCTTGTCCTCGGGGGCCTTAATCACGCGGGAACCGAGCCCAAAAATTTGCGATGCCACATTCGACTATTCTATTCTCAGTGAGATTGCCGATTTTTGCTCGAGCGCGTTAAGACCGGTTCTTTTGCTCGGTCAAGGCGCAGTTAAAAGTGGAGACCTAGAAGTGTTCTCTCTACTCGCTGAGAAGCTTGACGCGGCGGTGGTGACTAGCTTTATGGGGGTTGGGGCTTTCAGTTGCTCCAGTCCGCGGAGCCTCGGTTATATCGGCCATACAGGGCACCTAGCAGCAAATCGAGCTGTATTCGAAAGCGACTTCGTTTTCGTTCTTGGTTCCCGTCTAGATGTGAGGCAAACCGGGACTCTCACGAATCAATTTGCCCCCAACGCCTCTGTGGCGTGGATTGATATCGATAGCATGGAGTTAATTAACCCTCGTGTGAAAGTAAGGTGGAGTATCCAGGCGGACGTGGCATCGTTTGCCAGGCGACTTCTGCAGCATTTCGATCAGCCAGTCAGAGAGAAAGACTCGCACTGGGCCTCTGGTTTGCGACGGCTCGCCAACGAGCGAGCTGAGGATCGACCCAATCCAGACTCTGAGACTATTGCACCGAGAGAGGTCATGGACGCCCTTGCTGGGGCATTTATCAAAGATAACGACCGAGTTATTCGGGTAGTCACAGGCGTGGGTTGCCATCAACATTGGGCTGCAAGGCATCTTCCCTACGAGCCACAACGGGTAACGCTCCTAACCTCCGGTGGTCACGGGGCGATGGGCTACGACCTTCCCAGTGCTGTTGGGGCTGCCATGGCAGAGCCGTCTGGAAGAGTCCTCTGTGTGGTCGGTGACGGTTCAGCCTTGATGAACATTCAGGAGCTTGGAGCGATTCGGGATAGGAATCTCGACATCAAAATCTTGGTAATGAACAACAATCGGCTTGGCATCGTCTCGCAATTTCAGCTTATCACCTGGGGGACTGACCCCACCACTGGTTTCTTTTCAACCCCCGATTTTTGTGCAATCGCTGAAGCTTTTGGAATCCCGGCTAGGAAAATGAGCAGTAAACAAGAAGTCCCTGACCTCATAGATTGGTTGTGGAGTCAGGAAGGTCCGGCCCTTGTCGAGGCCCACATTGACACGCATGCGGATGTAACTCCGATGTTACTTGCTGGAAAGACGATGAATGATATGTGGATGGGACGGCAGGATGCGTAACCGAATAGCATTGGTTACAGGCGGCTCAAGGGGCATCGGCAGATCCATTGTCGAAGAGTTACTTGCATCAGGTTTCCAAGTCGCTTTCACTCATCAACCCCGAATTCACGAGACTCTCTTAGATACAGACTCCAGTCCGAGCTGCAGTTCAAACGGGCTGGCATTGGAAATGTCACTTGAAAACGTCTCTAGTATCTCAGAGACGATTAGTCGGGTTGAACGCCGCTTAGGGCCGATCGACGTGCTCATCAATAATGCCGCGATAGCCCAAGAGAAAGATTTTATGACCCTTTCCGTTGAGGACTGGGATCGAATGCTAGCGATAAACCTCAGGGGACCATTCTTATTCAGCCAACAATGTGTTCAAGGCATGATTGACCGTGGCTGGGGACGGATTATAAATATCAGTTCAATTGGTGGTCAGTGGGGTGGTATCAATCAAGTCCACTACGCCGCATCAAAGGCTGCGTTGATTAACCTGACCAGATCGTTGGCAAGACTTTATAGCTCTAAGGGAGTTTTAAGTAATGCAGTGGCCGTAGGCCTAGTTCAGAGCGACATGTCCAAGAGGGAGTTGGAGTCGCCCGAGGGAATCGCCAAAGCGAAGAATATTCCTTGCGGCCGAGTTGGAGATGGCGGGGACGTGGCAAAAGTAGTTGCATTCCTGTCTGGAGAAGCTTCAAATTATGTTACCGGACAGACGATCAACGTCAACGGGGGAATGCTTTTTTCATGAGCACCCTTTTGATAGTGAGCGGTGGTCAAGAGGCAGTGGCGGGCATACAACGAGCCAGAGATTTAGGGCATTACGTAGTTGTCTGTGATGGAGACAACGATGCACCAGGTTTTAAGTACGCAAATGAGCGATTGCTTGCCAGCACCTATGACGTTGCAAAGTGTGTTGCTGAGGCCCAAAAATTTCACAGCAGCCTAAGGAAGATTCACGGAGTGCTGAGTGTCGCGGCCGATGTGCCGATGACTGTGGCGGCAATTGCTCATGCATTGGGCTTGAGGGGGATCGATATGGGTTCTGCGATCTTGTCCAGTGACAAGCTTTTGATGAAGCAAAAATTCTCAAAGGACCAGATCCCCATTCCTCGGTTCTTGCAAGTTCATTCAGTTTTAGATATTCACCAATTTCTCACGCAAACGGCGTATCCGATCGTTATTAAACCGGTAGATAGCAGAGGTGCCCGGGGAGTGCTCCGAGTGACAGAAGGAATGGATCTAGAGTGGGCTTTGAATACGTCCAGGCAATTCTCGGCAACCAGGAGAGTCATGGTTGAAGAATATTTGGAAGGCCCTCAGGTCAGTACGGAGTCACTCATGATCGATGGGACCGCCTACACGCCAGGTTTTGCTGATCGTAACTATGAATTCCTTGATAAGTATGCCCCTCACATAATTGAGAACGGGGGGCAGCTCCCGAGTAACCTGGATTCGAGTACCCAAGTTGAGGTGCGTAAGCTTGTTGAGCAAGCCGCATTGAGCATGGGGATTCTGAATGGAGTTGTTAAGGGTGATATTGTGGTTTCAGAAGGTAAGGCCTATGTCATTGAGCTCGCTGCCCGATTGAGCGGAGGTTATTTTTGCACCCACGAAATCCCTCTCAACACGGGAGTCGACCTTGTTGGTAATGCGATTCAACAAGCTCTAGGGGAGCCTATAAATACCGAGGATTTAAAGCCACGCCGAAGTCAACCTGTAGCTCAGCGGTACCTTTTTCCAAAGCCTGGGAAAGTAATGGAGATTCATGTTCCAGAGTGGATCGGTTTGGATTCAGATGTCGCCTACTTTGAGCTTCGAGTGAAAGTCGGCGACGTCGTACCCGTACCCATTCATCATCCATCTCGCTCTGGTGTAGTTATCGCTACAGGGGCCTCTATGGTGGAAGCAATCGACAAGGCGGAAAAAGTTATCTCAAGTATTGAAGTTGTAACCGCGAGGGTATGAACATGACTCGCTTCATAGCCGAGGTCTCAAGTAACCACCACAAAAATATCCAGCGCGCGTTCGAGTTTGTTGACGCAGCAGCCAACGCCGGTTGCTCTGCTGTGAAGTTCCAGCTCTTCAAATTAGACCAACTGTTTGCCCCAGAGATTCTTGAGAGGTCAGCCAAGCACAGGGAGCGCAAGGACTGGGAGTTGCCCCAGGAATACCTTCCAGAATTGGCCAAGCGCTGCAAGGAAAGGGGGATTGAGTTCGGATGTACTCCCTTTTACCTTGACGCAGTGGAGGAGCTTCGGCCTTTTGTGGACTTTTACAAAGTGGCATCCTACGAACTTCTATGGGATGACCTATTGGCTGCATGTGCACAAACCGGCAAGCCCGTGATGCTCTCCACCGGAATGGCGACCCTTCCAGAGATACAGCACGCAGTCTCCCTTTTGAAGTCCAATGGATGCTCGAATCTCTTGTTGTTTCATTGCACCTCCGCTTACCCGACACCCTATGCCGAGGCAAACCTCGCAGCCATTGAAACGCTCAGGAATGCGACAGGCTGTGAGATAGGGTGGTCAGACCACACAGTCGAACCAGCTGTACTCAATCGAGCCATCAACAGATGGGGCGCAACCACCATAGAGTTCCACATTGACCTGGATGGCGAGGGTGAGGAGTACTCTGCGGGACACTGCTGGCTGCCCGAACAGATCGCGCAGGTCATTAAGGATGTTCAGAAAGGCTATGTTGCCGATGGCACTGGGGTAAAGGAGCCCGTTCCGTCAGAGCTACCCGATCGCGAGTGGCGAGCAGACCCATCTGATGGCCTTCGACCTTTAAAAACTATTAGATACAATTGGACGCCCGAGTAATATCAACAAAAGTTCTCATTTGAAAGCAATAATCCTCTGTCAAATCGGTTATGGAATCGGACTTGGCCATCTAAAAAGGTCGCTAAGGGTTGCAAGTGCCATAGAGGAAAAGCTTGGAGCATTCGTGGAGTTTTTCGTAATTGGACCAGAAACTAAGAAAATATTTTTAGATGAGCGGCCCGCAAAATTTCTTGACGAAGGGTGCGCGATACTAGAACGCTTCCGCTTAAATAGGCCCTCGATAGACTTGGTGATAATAGATGTTTCGGAAAAGTATTTGCCAGCTTGGATAACAGACGTCCTTAAAAATGCGACGCAATCTGGAGCAAAAATTGTAGCGATTGATAGCCTCGACTTACGGCCGTATGTTGACTTAATATTCGCGCCTTCGTTCCGTATACCCCGGGACATTGGAGGCTCTGACGCAAGTGCGCCAGTAGCATATGGATGGGACTGTTTTCTTCTGGATGGGAGTCCAGAATTAGTTGAATGGAGGTCCGGATCTGGCGTTCTCGTACTTACTGGGGGTAGTGATGCAACTAATTTAGGACGATGTTGGCCCACTCTTTTAGATAAGTTGCTACCAGCTGGAACGCAAATAAATTGGGTGACCGGGCCATTTTCTGAGAGTCCCTGTTGGCCAAACACTCCGAGGTTAGATATTGTTGAGCATAAAGCTCCGAGCAATCTGATACCTCTTATCAGTTCATCAAATTACGCAGTTACAGTATATGGAGTCAGTTTTTTTGAACTGGTTCAGTCAGGAATTCCAACGGTGGTATTCTCCCCATACGGCGATAAAGACCGCGATGAGCTTGAGGAGATTAATCGTTTAGGCTTAGCAATAATTGCAAAGGATGAGGTAGAAGCAACCGAGGGGCTGGTTGACTTGATGTCGAATCCATCTCTCTCAAGAGATCTATCTAGTCGCGGCATGGAAAGACTCCGACTTCCCGGAGTTGATCGTCTGTGTGACGAGATTAAGCGTCTTTTTTTAAATCGCTATCCAGGTGAGTATAAAAAATGACCTTGCACGCATACTCTTTTTTTCATCTTAATCTAGCTTACTCTGCGATTACCGAAGAGCGACGTTCGGAGGTTATCGAAAAGTGTTACTGGCCATTGCTTCGCCTTGCAAAGCGGCTACAAATCCCTTTTGGGATCGAGGCGTCCGCCTGGACGCTCAAAACTGTCAATGAGATCGATTCCGCATGGATTAGAGAACTGAGAGACCTCGTGACTCTGGGCCCATGCGAGTTCATAGGCTCAGGGTACGCCCAGATTATTGGTCCGCTTGTACCCGCAGATGTAAATATTGCAAATTTCAAGATTGGTATGAGCCAGTACGAATCCATACTTGGTTTAAGACCCGAGCTTGCTCTCATCAACGAACAGGCATACTCAGCCGGACTCGTACCCCTTTATCGGGAAGCTGGATTTAAGGCACTCATTATGGAGTGGGACAACCCTGCACGGACCCATCCCGACTGGGAAACAGAATGGCGTTACTTACCGCAGTATGCAATTGGCGCGGATGGTAAGGCATTTCCAATGATTTGGAATAAATCAGTTGCTTTCCAGAAGGTTCAGAGATTTGTGCACGGGGAGCTTGATCTAAAGGAGTATCTCGATTACGTCAAGGGGCATTTGGGGGAAAGTAACCGGGCTTTCCCAGTTTATGGCAACGATGTCGAGGTCTTCGATTTTCGGCCTGGACGATACATGACCGAGGCACCAATTCAGGGGGAGAGCGAGTGGTCAAAGCTCGAAAAGCTCTTTGTGGCTCTTCTCGGGCTGCCGGAGATACGGTTCATACCGCCGAGCCAGGTGCTTTCACTTATGAACGAATTAGGTGCTGGAAACTTCCTTCAGTTGGAAACTTCGGAGCAGCCGATTCCTGTGAAAAAGCAGGACAAATACAACGTTCTGCGTTGGGCTGTAAGCGGCAGAGACGACTTAAGCATCAATACGAAGTGCTGGCGAATTTATGAATACCTTGTTAACTCAACAAGTGCAACAGAAGATGATTGGGCGGAACTTTGTTACCTGTGGAGTAGTGATTTCCGCACTCACATTACGGAACAACGATGGAAAACATTCCTAGTCCGTCTTGAAAAGATGGTCGAAAAATGTCGATTGCGCCAATCTAAACAGATTAAAGTTGACAACAGTAAGAGATTGAATGCGGAATCAATGCAGGATCTTTCTATCGAAACAAAGGGGCGATTTCTCTATGTTTTCGGCAATCGACTCCAGATTATTTTCAACTTGTACCGTGGTCTTGCAATAGAATCTTTCTCCGATTTGAATGTGTCTAAAATCAGCCTCTTCGGAACCCTACAGCATGGATTTTACGATGATATTAAGTGGGCGGCAGACTTTTATAGCGGTCATTTAGTTTTTGAGTCGACTGCCATAGCTAAGGTCACTGATCTGTGTCGAGTTGAACCGACGGTTGAGACTCGAGATGGGATTCTCGTAGTTTCCGCCGTCATCTTGACACACTTCGGAAAAGTCTCTAAAACCTGGTCTATTAACGACGCATTAGGAGAGATCGAGCTCTCCTATCACATTGACTGGCCTGGAGCCCCATTCGGCTCCTTGCGCCTCGGCTTCGTCACTCTTAATCCGTGTGCGTTTAACTATAACAATTTGATGATTCAAACAAGTAATGGAGGGCCCAATAAGGAGAACTTTTCGCTATTTAGTAGACAGATAGACCACGGCTCACCGGTATCGTTTTTAATTTCCGCTAATCAAGCATTCGGAGTGACAGATGGATCTTTTAGTATCGGGGACCATAAGCGTCAAGTTGAGTTAATGGTTTGTAAGTCAACTGCTTCCGCTGTCGGGATGCTCAGAAGCGAGCCAATAAAGAACACGTACTTCTCGAGAATATACTTTTCAATTCTCGAGCAAGATGATACGAGTCGTATGAGGGGTGCTATCCAAGAAAACTTCAAACTGCGTCTGCGAGCGAGAATATCTTAGACAGCATTGAATTGTGCCCTCGCTGTTAAAGGTCAATCAACAAAACTGACGCCTTGAATTAGCGGTATGCGGTTCACACTTCCGGGTCACAGGTCACGACCCCTCTACAGCACGAATTACGTTGCCTTAATCAAACCATGCTCGCCAAGCTTCTCCATAATTGGGTAAAGGTCCCAAACGGGACAAGAGCATAAGTCTGCGATCTCAATTAGGGATCGATGGCCGTCGGACCACGTAATTAGGTCCGTCATTAATCTCACCTCAGGGTTACCTGATTTTGTTGACAAGGTTGGGTATAAACCCCGTTTACCAAGTTGCGGCTCACAAAATACGGTCACCTTTGGAAAACAGTGTTGCTCGAGAGCTTCAATTGCTCTCCACAAAGCTTCGAACCCGCCTTCTAATCCAGGGGGAGTGACAACGGAAAACAGATCATCGAGTGAAGTATGATACTCCGGAAATTGTCCATATTTTGTTCGCATTATTGATGCAATTGGAAGATCTACGCCGGGAGCGCAGTATTGGCTCTCGTCGCTACCCCGGTCCCCCCAGCTATAGATTGAATACGACGGGTCAATGTTCCTCAATACATGTTTCGCTACTAGATCGCTTAAGGTACTTCCGCATCGTGATGGAAGATAAGAATAAGCTCGATTATCACCAACACAGCTTACATTGAAGCCGGCAATAACTTTCGATTTGAGTTGATCTATATTTTGGCTTAAATATGCAATGGATCCGATTGTTTCAGGGACGAATACAATACGGTAACTGTACTTTCTATTCTTTTTTAATAGCTCTTTGGCAATAAATGTCGTAACACAAGGGCCGCTCAGTTCGTTATTTGCCATCGAAGGATGACAGACATACGTTGACAGGAATACTTCATCCTTAAGCTCCCCGGGGATGAAGAGCTCGCCGTACGTAAGACTTCCATCAAAGAGCTCGGAATCTATGAAAATTTCATATTTTCCGTCAACAAGTTTCAAAAAGTCTTCGTGTTTGAGGCAGAAACCCCATCGCTCTTCATAGTAAGACGTAATGTAAGGGATAGCATTAGGCTGATCGGGTAATGTATAAAGATTTTTTTTTAAATCGCTCAATGACAACGTTGCCCTAACAGGCGTGCTATATCCGACTAGATGAAGGTTATTCTTTTTGAATTCACAAAATTTCGTACCGCATGGCGCGATTATGTAAGCGTCTCGTACTCTCCACTCTTTTGGAATATTCCAATCAAACACGGGTGTCCCGCTCGGCAGTTCGTGTATCAAAAGAGTTGGTAATTGTTCTTTTATGATGCGCAGTGTCTCTCTCACACCATCACCGGTAATACTCCTATTAATTGGCCACAGTCTCTTGGCAAGCGCATAGATATCGACTCCGCTCATAAATCAGCCCCTATTGAGTAGAGAGATCCAAATGCTCTACCGTTGTCGATCAGGTCCTCAACAAACGTATACATATCTCGAGCCCTTATAAGACGAAGACCTGCACCTTCGCCCGGTCTCGAGCCTTTGTAAAGTCCAGCTTCCCAAAGCAACTCACCTGCGGGGTTCACATTTGTCAAAACCTTTCGGTCAACGTCTCTTACGTACAAAGTATAAGTTTTTTTCTGTGTTCGACCAATTTTGTCCGTGTAGTCGCCGGAAAATGATTTGAAGTAACGATAATCTACCCGCTTCATTTCTTCTATGTGGTGGTAAAAGGTCATGCTTTGTTGATCTTCCAAATCTAAACATGCTATCTTTCCATTTAGTGTCATTAGCATCCCAAACGGAGAGTCCTGTCCGTACCCACTTTTATTATCTATTTTTTCAAACTCGGACGCATAATGCCCGATCGCGGCGAAAGAATATATTGGGTGCCCGGTTCTTACCGCCTTCGGGTGGTTCCTGCCGACTACCGTAAGGGCACCCATTTGAGATTCCGTTGTTCTGATATCGAACGGAATGCCTTTTGTAAATTCGAAATTAAATAGCGGAAGTATCAGGGTTCCTCTGGAGCCAATTACTCTTAGAAAACTTTCAAGAATGTCTTGGGGCGTAACCAAGATCCCCTTTCTTCGGTACTCCATTAATGTTCGTTTTATACTGCTGTGTACCAGCACAGTATCCCCTACTTCGAGATCTGCGCTGATCCATCTATCACCAAGTAAATTTGAAATCATTGTATGGCCTTCTTCTGGTGTTTGAGGTCGGAAGCAGGATCGACAAGGTTATTGCTAAGGTTCGTTGATGTGCGCCCGTAGTCTCTCCCTAAATTAAGACTTTGGGGGTGCGAAATTTTCTGCTGTTTAACTGCGAGTTATGCAAAATCCTGTTCGAATCAAAATCATCAGACTTACGTTGACCTATTTTCATGTCGCTTTTGCCCAGGTATCAGCATATTCCCCTCTCTTTGATTGTGAAACCATTCCCCGAAAGAAGACCCTACAGGTAACTCTGTCTATGCTGTGAGAACATGACCTCTGAGACTAATTATCTATCTCTGCAAAGCATTCTGGAAGCGGTTGCACTCATTCGAGAATCACTAGCGGCACTTCGTATGACGACACCTTTCTCTGGCTTAGCCAAATACCTAAAAACCGTTCGGCTAAAAATCCGACATATCGGTTGTTGTAGTCGTTGAAAGGCTTGCCAATTAAGGTAAAAATGCTTGTAAGTAATGGAAACATTTCAGAGCAATATTCATTGAAAATATCTCGTTTCATAATAAACATATTGCATATTGGCGCTGTACACAATTCATTTACATAGCAGTCGATCACGTCTTTATAGGCGGGAACAGTTCTCAAAGTAGTTATAAATTGATCCCACGGCTCCGGTGTCATATGCTGGCGGTAGTGGGAGTCAATTGAAGGTAAGAGGTTTGCCTTCTTTGGGATAATCACATCGTATACGGTAAGGAGTTGAGTGATTTTTTCACTCTGTCGTTCGGAGCTTAGGTAGCTCACAATTGGGTCTGTCGCGGGCATTTGGACCATGGCGTTAATATTCCAGGTTTCATCGGGCAAGAAATTAAGGTAGCGCCGATAATGATAAAAACCGACTGACCCGTGACTCGTATTTTTCCATACCCAGTACTGCGCCGTCAGTTCGCAAAAATAGGGGTTTAGGGCGCCAATGTTATCCCCTGAGCCGTCGCTTAAAAAGCCGGTCTCCGAGTAGCCATTCACGCCGATTGGTGCAATCCAGTCACAAGTAGAATTACGGATAAACGGTTTGTGAAAAGTTTGATAGATCTTAAACTGAGACATAACAGCTCTTTTATATAGTGAGTCAGCAATGGGCGATAGCCTAGCAAAGAAGCGGGTACTGGTGGTGGGCGCCGGTTTTTCCGGGGCCGTGATCGCCCGAGAATTGGCCGAAGAGGGGTACTCGGTAACGGTGATCGATAAGCGCACCCATATTGGCGGCAATGCTTTTGACTATGTGAATGCTTATGGCATTCGAGTTCATGCTTATGGCCCCCATTTGTTCCACACCTCGAACAAGGATGTGGTTAGTTGGCTGTCCCAATTCACCGAATGGCTTCCCTACCAACACCGAGTTAAGGCCTTGTTGGCGGATGGACGATTTGTAACGTTGCCGGTGAACGCTGAGACGGCGGAGACCGTGGGCAAGGAAAATGTTTTAGATGTCTTTTTCAGGCCCTACACCCTAAAAATGTGGGGTCAACCGCTCGAGGCGCTTGATCCTGGTATTTTGGAGAGGGTGCCCATTCGGGGCGACATGAATGATTTGTATTTTCCTAATGACAGTTTTCAGGCTATGCCCGCAAAGGGGTACACCGAGATTTTTGCGAGAATTTTTGATCATCCCAAGATCGCGTTAACGTTGGGCCAATCGTTTAATTCGGCCATGGAAAAAGAGTTTTCCCATGTTTTTAATTCCATGCCGATTGACGAGTACTTTCATTTTTGCGAAGGGGATTTGCCTTATCGTTCCATTCGTTTTCACCATTATGACCTTCCCGTTCCAAGCCTTTTCCCGGTTGCTACGGTAAATTTTACCCATGATGGCCCATGTACTCGCGTCACTGAGTGGAAAAAATTGCCAGGTCATGGGAAAAATCCATTTTTTACGTCTGTCACGGTGGAGGAACCTTGTGATTACAGGGAGAACAATCATGAGCGTTACTACCCTGTAAAGGACCTACTCGGAAAGAATCGGGAACTTTTCAATCAGTATCGGGCAATGACCGGTAAAAACATGACTTTTATTGGCCGGTGCGGACTGTACGCATATCTTGACATGCACCAGGCAATCAGCAGCGCCTTAGAGATTTCAAAGAAGTTTTTGAGTCAAGCCTAGCAACCCATCACCTCTCCCGATTAGGCATGGAATTTGCTTTTCCTGACCTAAATCTTTTTTAACCGAGAGGACAGGGAGCTCAGATGTCTCGCGTATTCAATCTGGATGTGTCGGCGCTTATAGCGACGGCAGAATTGGCTAGTTCTCAGGGTAAGTCGGCGCAGGAGATTATTTCCCTTTACGACGATTGGCTATCAGCCAATGGAAATAACGCGGATTCGCACCCTATTTGGTTCAATTTTGGGACGCTGCTGAGTGGTCAGGGCATGAAAGTTCAGGCCTTGGAGAGCTACAAGAAGGCCCTCGGGCTGAACCCTGGGTTTTGGCAGGCGGCATCAAATATGGCGCATGTGCTGGAGTCAGAGGGCAAGATTGCAGAGGCCATTCAAGTTTACGAGGCATTTTTACCTGTCGCAAAGACTTCTGATGGTCAGATTCATATGCGCAATCAGTTGGGTCGCTTGCATGAGGGTGAGCGAAACTTTTCGAGAGCCTCTGAGCTTTACTACGAAAGTTTGTGTGTTGACCCTGAGCAAGACGGGGCTTTTCAGCACTGGTTTAGCTTAAAACAAAAGCAATGCGACTGGCCATTAGAGACCTTCGTGCGCACTCCATCGGTTGAGCGTTTAGCTGAGTTAATTGGACCGATTGGCGCCATGGCATATTTCGATGACCCCGATATGCTTAACAAGGCCTGTAGCGGTTGGATCAGTCGGTTCTCAAAGGGCAAGAATTTTTATCCTATGGCTGATAGAGGATACGGTCACGAGAAGCTGAGAATTGGTTACGTCTCTTGTGATTTTCGGGCACACGCGTGTTGCTTTTTAAACGCGGAGATGTTTGCGGCGCACGACCGCACCAAGTTTGAGATTTACGGGTTTGATTTTTCAAAAGATGAAAATACCGAATGGCGTAAGAGGGTACTTACGGGCATGGATCACGTTTACCCCATCCATAGCCTGGGTGACGAGGAGGCCGCAAAACTTATTCGGGGTCTCGAAATTGATATTTTGGTCGACTTGGTTGGGCTTACTTCCGGTGCCCGCCCGGGAATTTTTCGCTTCAAGCCAGCCCCGATACAAGTTAGTTATCTGGGCTTTCTCGGGCCAACCGGGGTGCCGGAGATGGACTACTTAGTCTGTGACGATTATGTTGTGCCGCAGCAGTGGGCCAACAGTTATGGCGCAAAACCGATGTACGTGCCTTTTTATCAGGTTAATAACCGGCTGCGTCGGGCATCCGAAAGGCCGTCTCGCGCATCCCAGGGTTTGCCAGAAGATTCATTTGTCTTTTGTGCAATTAATAACTCTTATAAACTCACACCGGCAGTTTTTGCCAGATGGATGAAGATTCTCCGCCTGACACCGAATTCTGTGCTCTGGCTGCTCGAGGAAAATCCTGCAGTTCGCGAGAACCTTATTCAAGAGGCCTTGCGTTACGGGTTAGAAAAAAATCGTTTGATCTTTGCCAGGCACGTTCAGCCACACGACTATTTGGCGAGGTTTCAGTGCGCTGATCTGTTTCTGGACTCCTCGCCCTACAACGCGGGAATTACCGCCTCGGATGCCATCTGGATGGGGCTTCCTGTACTCACATGCCCTGGGAATACCTTTGTCTCGCGAATGGCGGGTGATCTGATGCTAAAACTTGGCTTTAGCGAATTTGTATGTAAAGACTGGGATGAATACATCCGTAAAGCGGTCAAACTTGGTCAGAGTAGAGCCGATCTAATAGGGTTCTCTGGCAGGGTTGATCGGTCGAGCTTTGTGTTCGATACCCAGTTCTTCGTTCGGGCCCTTGAGAGAAAGTACTTTGAAGTCTCAAGTATAAATTAGCAAGTGCATACTTACAACTTTATACATATTTATCAATAACTTAACCTAATTGATCTCGGAATTCATGTTGTTTCTAAACAGAATTCCGAATAAGTCCGTAGAACCCCCCGACAGTCCATATTCAGTGATCGGGGTTTAAAAATGGCTCTAACAATCGGCGGTTCAACCTTTAACGTAGGCAACGCAACGACGTCTACCATTCGGTCGCTCACCTCCTCGCAAATCGGGGAGTTGAGTCAGGCTCAAATTCAAGCGCTGACATCCTCCCAAGTCCAGGCGATAGATGCGTCTGATTTTGCGGCGCTAACTGCTCAGCAGATCGGTTGGATTACTACAGAGGGAGCTAAGGGGCTGCAAGCCGAAGATCTCAGGGTAATGATCTCCCAGGTTAGCTCCTTAGCAACAGAGTCTCTTCGTCAAGTATCGACCGCTCAAATTGCTCGCCTTTCGGCAAACATTTTCGGCGAGCTGAGTGACGCACAAGTTAGAAACCTCGCCTCCGAGCAGGTCGGTGCACTGTCCTCAAATCAGGTCAATCGCCTATCGAGCGCCGGCTTAGCTGCAATGAGCTCCGAGCAAATAGGCGCTTTAAAGACTTCCGCCATTTTGGGATTATCAACCGCCCAACTCACTGCCTTTGGGACCGAAGATATCGTTGCCCTGAGTTCGCAACAGATATCGGCAATGTCAGGCGCCCAAATTGGATCTCTTGCGACTGAGAAGCTCAACGCTTTTTCGGCTGAGGAATTTGCGGCGATTAGCCGTTTTTCTATCGGGGGTCTGACCACTCAGCAAATCCGTCAGCTAGGCACGGAGGAAGCGCAGGCGCTCAATTCCACTCAGATTGCTAGGTTATCCACAAGCCAGATTGAGGCATTTACTGCTGCCAATCTCAATCAATTCTCATCCACTGAGGTGCGAGCGCTGACGACGTTGCAGATTGCTGCAATTGCGACAGGAGAGATCGCGACTCTCTCAACTGACTTCCTAAATGCATTAACTGCAGCACAGCTTGGAAGCTTTACGACTACACAGGTATCGCAGATTGCAGCTAATAGCTTTGACAACATCAGCACTGGAGCGATTCGGGGTCTGTCGGCAACTCAGATTGAGGCGCTAGCGACAGACAGAATTACCGCGCTCTTGACAAGTCAGGTGGCGCAGTTGACAGCTCGGCAGGTAACTGCGCTTGGTACGCTTGGACTGAGTAAACTCGATACAGACGACTTGGCGGCGATATCGACAGCAGCTATTGCTGGGCTTACAACGACCCAGTTAGCTAACGCGACAGCCATGACAGGAACCAGGTTTGGAGCGTTTACCGCTGATCAGCTTTCCAAATTTTCCGGTTCTCAGCTTGCGGCACTCTCGACTGAGGCCGTAAACACCCTGAGTTCAGCTGAGCTATCTCGTCTTGGGAACACTACACTGGCGAGCCTCACCTCGGCTCAGATTCAAAATCTGACGACGGAAGTCGTTAGTCAGTTAACCCGTGCCCAAGTCGCGAGCCTTAGCTCGGGAGCTATCAATGGGCTTCAAACAGATCGGTTAACCGCTTTGAGTACGGCTGGCTTATCCGCATTGAGCGCAGCGCAACTCGGTGCGCTTGGTTCCGAAAAGATAGCTGCTCTGCAAGCATCCCAGGTTGCTTCGCTAACTGGAACACAGATCAAAGGGCTAACCACCGCGGGCCTAAACGCCATGGCGACTGATCGTATAGCAGCCATTTCGACGACCGCCATTTCCAGTCTGACGACTGTACAAATATCGGCGATGACCTCTGAAGATGTAAACGCTTTGAGTTCGTCACAAATCTCGAAGTTGACCGCTGCGCAAATCGGAGCGCTGAGCACAGAAGCGTTGAATACGTTCTCAATTGATGAAATTGCAGCGATCTCGGACTCGGCGATCGCCGGATTAACGACCAAACAGGTAACGAATTTATCGTCAGAGAATGTCCGCGCTCTAACTTCATCCCAGCTTGCGCAGCTATCTGCGACACAGTTAAGTCAACTATCTTCAGAGAAGTTCAATACCATCTCGGAACAAGAAATCGCGGTCATCTCGGGCGCCGTCATCAAGGACCTCGGTACGACGATAATTGAAGGGTTGAGCGTTGACCTTGTTGCTGCGCTAAGTTCGAATCAGATTCAAGCGTTGACGACTGCTCAGTTGAATAAGATTACTACTGACAAAATCGATAATATCTCGGACAGCGCAATCGCCGGGTTGACTACAGCTCAGTTGTCTGCCCTGACAACTGATCGAGCAGCTGCGCTCGATGCTGGTCAATTGGCTCGGATGTCCGGAGGGCAGTTGGCTGCGCTTAGCTCGCAGGCGTTTAACTCACTGAGTACAGATGAGATTCAAGGCCTATCAACGGCTGCAATATCGTTGATCTCAACGGCTCAGATCGCAGCTATGGCATCAGAGGACGTCGCTGTATTTACATCCTCGCAACTCGCAAGATTTACGACAGCCCAGCTGAATGCTCTTTCGGCAAGTAATGTTGCAAAGCTCTCTACGGATGCGCTCCAGGGGCTAACGGGCGCACAACTTGCAGGGATTTCCACGGCTAATGCTGCCGCACTTTCATCCGAGCAGGTGAGGTCGTTATCAACTGCTGCCCTAGTGAATTTGGGTACGGCCAACATGGCTGCCTTCTCAACGGACGGAGTTAAAGGGTTTACCGCATCACAGCTAGGTGCGCTGACAGTTGCTCGATTTGGAGCCCTTACAACCGCCCAGATTGGCAATCTCGGAACCGAAAGCATCGCAGGAATTACCACCGCCCAGTTAAGTGCCTTAAGTAGCGCTAACGCAAGAGCGCTGACTGCCGGTCAAGTTGCTCGCTTAAGCTCTAGCCAAGTCTCCGCACTCTCTGTAGATGCACTTAACGTATTTGCTACCGAGGACATACGGGCAATTACCGCGTCGGCGGTGGATGGATTTAGGTCTGCTCAGCTCGCGGGACTTTCCTCGGTCAACGTTGCGGCACTCATGTCGGAGCAAGTTGCGAGACTAACTTCCGCGCAGATCTCTGGGTTTACGACTTTGGGCCTCGCTCAGCTTGGGTCCGAAGATATATCTCAAATCACTACAGCCGCTATTGCTGGCCTGACGACAGCCCAAATTGCGTCATTGGTCAGTGGTAACGCTGATGATTTCTCTAGCGAGCAGGCAGCAGCTCTAACTTCGAGTCAGCTAGCGGCATTCAGCACAGCCGCCCTTCAGGCGTTCTCTAGTGAGGAAATCGGACAAATTTCTACTGCGGCTATTCGTGGGCTCACCACAGCCCAGTTAGAGGGCCTCTCTACCGACCGCATTGCGGGGTTGAACTCGGCTCAGATTGCGCAGTTCGGTTCGGCTCAAGTCGCGGCAATAAGGACGGCGGGCCTTGCAACGTTTACAGCTACGGAAATTTCAGAGATTTCGTCCTCGGGAGTTGCCGGATTAACTACTAGTCAGCTCGCTAATCTTTCGACTGAGCAGCTTGAAGCTTTGACTCAGGAGCAGATTAATCGGCTATCTTCTACCCAGCTACGATCAATTACAACTGAAGGAATCAATGTGTTCTCAACAGCAGAGATAAATGCGTTGAGTACGTCATTACTAGCCTCGCTGACGACGACACAGGTGCAGAATCTCGCTTCTGAGCAGGTTCTAGCGATTTCGAGCACCAAGATTAGTGCTTTGACAACAGCGCAGATTAATAAGATTAGCAGCGAGAACATAGGAGCGCTTTCAGGGGATGTTGTGAGTCAGTTGACTACCGTGCAGCTTGCGAATATGACGACCGACCGGATCGCTGCATTGCAGTCCTCTCAGATCTTAGAGATGTCATCTGCTCAGATTAGGGCGTTAAGTACAGCACAATTTAACGCATTTGCGTCTGAAGACGTTGCCGCTATAACAACTGCAGCAATTCAAGGGCTCACGACTGCACAAATTGCTAGCCTGACGACAGACGATGCAGCTGCGCTTAACGAGGATCAGATCAGGGCACTGAGTTCTACTCAGATTCGTGCGCTCTCTACAGAGTCCTTGAGCACATTTAGCGCTGGCGAGATGATGGCCCTGTCGTCGGGAGGAGTTAATGGCCTTACCTCTACACAGGCAGCCTCCCTGGGAACGGAGACGATTAGCGCGTTGACGAGTGCTCAGGTTGCTGGCCTAAGCTCTGCCACTGTGGCTAATCTCGCCTCTGAAAAACTCGCGGTGCTTTCGGCTGATGCGGTTCGGGGTCTGACCACCCGTCAACTTTCTGCGCTGACGAGTGAGAAGGTGGCGGCCTTCAATGCGACACAGATCGCCGAGTTTAGCTCAGCACAGATAGGCGCTTTGGGAACGGGCGGCATACTGGCCTTGGCGACTGACGAAATCACCTCAGTGAGCGCGGACGGCCTTTCCGGCCTATCGTCTGCACAGATCAGGGCTATGGCTACCGAGAATATAGCCTTACTCACAGGCGAGCAGCTCTCAGGGCTTAGAAGTTCTCAGATTGCGAGCTTTACTAGCGAAGGTTTGAGAGCGATTGTTTCGAGTGAACTTGCGTCCCTGAGTTCAATCGCGGCGCGTGGCTTGACGGCTGACCAGGTGGGTGCGCTGACTACAGAGCAGGTATCTTCTCTGTCTAGCGCATTCATGTCGGGTCTGTCAACGACCAGCCTAAATGCGATGTCCTCAGAGCAGATCCAGCTACTGAGTCTTGACGCGGTTTCCGGGTTAACAACGGTTCAGTTGCGCAACATGACTTCAGAGGATGTTTCGGCCCTGACCGCAAGTCAGGTATCGGTTCTCGGGTCGGCCCAGCTGGGTTCACTGGTATCGAGCGCGCTGAATGCTCTAGCCTCCGATCGTATTGAGTCGATTAGTGCGGCATCTATACGTGGTTTGACCACGGCCCAGGTAAGCAATATGACCTCCGAAGATGTGAGAGCGTTGACGGCTGATCAAATTACAGTGATGTCATCTACACAGCTATCCAAGCTATCTTCGAAGGGTGTTTCAACCCTCACAGCGGATGAATTCTCTGTGCTCACAGCAGGGCAGCTGGCTGGATTTACGTCACTGCAGGTCGCCGGTATCACGTCTGATCAGGCGGCGGTGATGAACTCCGCGCAGCTCGCAGCGCTTTCAACTGCGGCATTGCTTGGGTTAGCGACAGAGATCGTCAATGACATCTCGGTTGACGCCTTAGCGGGTCTCTCTACGGCGCAGATTTCTAAGCTCGCATCTGATCGGATCACGAACTTAACGTCCGCCCAGGTAGAGGCGTTGAACTCCGCACAAATAGCGTCTATTGCTACTGTTGCCATCGCGGGGCTTGGAAGTGATCGAATTGCAGCGATTACAACCTCTGCAATTCTCGGGTTGAGCAGTGCTCAGATCGGAGCTTTGGTAACTGAGCAGGCCTCGGCGCTAACCATAGAGCAGATTGAACGTATGAGTTCTGTTCAGATTGGGGCGTTTGCGTCAGAGGATATCAATACGTTTAGCTCTGCTGAGGTACAGGCCATCACTACAGCCTCCATTGTGGGCTTGAAGTCTGCGACAGCCGCAGGGATCTCTACGGAATTCGTTAGTGCTTTAACTGGCGACCAGTTGAGATTGTTGTCAACTTCAGTGCTCAACAATATGGCGAGTGATCGTTTCGCTGCGATCAGTACAGCAGCGATTGGTAGTCTAACTACGAGTCAGATTGCAAATCTGCAAGCTGTGGATGTAGCGGCACTTCTTCCTGCGCAAATAGCTGAGTTCGGATCTGCGCAGATAAGGGCATTCGGTACTGCAGGTATAAGTCAGTTTGCATCAGAGGATATTGCAAGAATCGCCGATGATGCAGTGGCTGGAATTACCACGGCCCAAATTGCACAGCTGACCGGTAATCAGGCATTGGGCTTGACTGCCGCCCAGGTCGAGAGCTTCATGAATACATCTCAGAGAACAGCGCTCGCAAACAACGCTAGCGCCGCAGCAGCAGTTCGCTCGAGAAATATCGATTTGTGATTTCAGGTAATTTGCAGATGTTGTAATACTTCTAGGTAATTTATCAATGCCTAAAGTTAGGGGAAGGGGGCCATAAGCCCCCTTTCTATTTTTTAGTATTGCTGCGTTTCTGGTTATTATCAGCGGATGAAAAGTCTAGAGCTTGTTGCGGGCTGGATGTTAGCGGGTGTAACCGATGTTGCTGAGTTAGATCAGCATCACTTGGCGAGCGTTCGTCTTCGTAGTGCGGTTTGTATTCGAGCCCTCAAGCATCGACGTTGCTGTGGCTTAGTGGGCGAAGGGTTCGCAAAGAATCTGGACGTGATTTTGATCGGAAAAATCGGCTCCGATCAGGTTGGTATCCGCGCTGAAAAATGGATTAAAGAGTTGAGACGCCTGAGAAGTCAGGGAACCCGAGTGGTAATCGATTACACCGATCATCATCTTTCTGGTAAAGGGTTACTGGGGCAGTTTTATCGAGATCTATTCCAGATGGCTGATGCACTCGTGGTGCCTTCGCAGGCTATGAGAACTCTGGTGCGGTCTCTATTTCAAGAGCATATCGAGGTTATACCGGAGCCGCTTGAGGTTCCGATTACACCTTGGGCATCGAGAGTTCCTTCGGGGTTAACACGCGCCCTCTGGTTTGGGCATGGCACGAACTTGCCTTACCTAATTGAGTTTTTATTAGATTGGGATCAACGCTATCCCGATATTTTTGTAGATCTGTATTCCAATCGCGAGGCGTTGCAGGCCTTAGCTCGCCAGAACATTCAACTGCCACCGGGTGTGCGCGTGGATGCATCAGTCTGGAGCCTAGCGGCGGTTCAGGAGGCGGCCAAATTGGCAGAGTTCTGTATTTTACCGGCGGTTTGGACGACCCGCGAAAGGCGGGGGCGAGCGCCAACCGCTTACTTACTGCGCTAGCGTTAGGGTTGCCTGTTGCAGCAGATTTGTTGCCTGCCTACAGTGATTTTAAGGATTACTTTGTTGATATTCGTAGCCCAGAGTTTTCGGACTTTCTGAGTGACTTCCAAGCGCAGGGCGATCGCGTGAGGACGGCCCAAACACAGGTTCTACCCGCCTTTGAACGAACGCTTATCGAAGAGCGCTGGTACAGCTTTCTTTCTCGGCTCAGTAACGACGCGAGGAATTAACTGTTCCTCGAAAACAGCCGTAAATACACCTAGTGGCTATGCTGTGTTTTAGAGTGAACGTGGTTGAAATCTTGGGATAAAGGTGGTTAAGAAAGCGTGAACGTTTTAATTGCCGTTGCAACCCATAACCGCCCAAATATCACGCGCATCAGCCTAGAGTACATGCAGCCAATGCGTGTTCGTGATCGCGTGGTTTTGGCGGTCTATGATGATGCATCTACCGCCTACTCTCTTCGATCATTGGGCAGTGTGTCGGATCTGGTGGTTCGGTTTGATGCCCGTGGCGGCATCGAGCGCTCGCGTGCCAGAGCATTTCGCGACTTTGTCTACCAGTACACGCAATTTGATCTACTCTATCTAACTGATAACGACACCCTGCACGATCCGGACAGTATTAATCAGTTGATTCGAATCTTTCAGGGGCAGATTAACGCGGGGTCTGTAAGCCCAGTGGGCCTCTTTAACTCTGTTTTTCATCAGAAATCTATTCTGTGTCAGTACGGCGACTTTTATCTTTCCAGCACATGCCCAGGAGTAAGTCAGTGCTACACCCGAGAGATGGCGTATCGCATCGTTGAGAAGCTAAACTATGATTCCTTGCTAGAGTCATCGTATGGCTGGGATTACCGCTGGCCAGCTACATTAGGTGAGCCTTTCATTCTGCCGATAATTTCTTACGTGGAGCATCTCGCTCGTGATCGTGAGGAGGGGGGTCTGCACACCACAATTTCTGGCACGGATCGGGCCTCTTTTCTACGTGACTATCAGCGCGATCGTGCCGTAAACCCCTCGGTATTTCTGGTAGAGCAAACACCAAAAGTAATTGATCGATTGTTTGGGGTGTCAAGCACTCAGGTTTTGGCGTAGACGCGGTCAATCTCTTGCCGCAAGTTTGTTAACAGTTCAGTCCAGTCGGTTGGGTGGGTGTTGCGCAGCAGCGTCATACTGGGGTACCAGGCCGAGCGATCGCCCTCAAATCCCCATCGCCAGTCAGCCACCTTGGGCAAAAGGGTCTGTGTGGGCACTCCAAGCGCGCCGCACAGGTGGGCGACCGAATTTCCGATGGTAATGACCCGACCCATCTGCGTTAACAAGTGGGAAAGCTCACAGAAATCATTTTTGAGGTCGAGGTTAGGAAGCGTAGAGATCTGACCCGGCAGGGGTTGTTCTTTCGGTGCTTCGTGAGCGTGTGGGTTTGGAAACTGTAGATTGATAAAAGATCCCTGAAAATTCCTTGTTAATAATGAAAACTGCTCTGGTGGGATACTTTTTCGATTCCGAAAGTTTTCGGTCAGGGCATAGCTTGCCCAGCTCACTCCGATCCATGGCCGCGGTAGCGATAAGAGCATCTCC
>JACCDP010623506.1_pt1 | contig 34532 bp, 29 predicted proteins | sample 7445841 | NCBI WGS metagenome assembly JACCDP01 (sample SAMN15323441, study PRJNA562643) | freshwater metagenome | isolation source: river surface water | place: USA:Blue River Watershed | collected 2017-08-17 | reverse complement strand
TTCCATTAGGAAAAAAAGCATTGGACAAATTAATAACCGAACAGGTTGTTGTTCAGGATGCGAATGAATCATTCTATATTTACAGTCAAGTTAATAAAAACAACGGAAGGGAGTACGTTGGATTGATTTGTACTGTGGCTGTTGAAGATTATTTTTCAGGCCATATTAAGATCCACGAAAATACCATTACTGAAAAGGAAGACCAACTGATATTACATATAGCTACTACAGGTGTTATTGGTGAGCCAGTATTGATGACTCATCAACACCACGATCAAATTAAATCACATTTAGTAGATTGGATAGCCCAAGCTATGCCCATTATTCATTTTGAGGATGAGTACAATATCATTCATTCTATTTATAAAATAGATCAAGTAGATTGGATCAATAAGGTACAAACCATTTATCAATCAATTGGTGATTTATACATAGCAGATGGTCATCATAGAAGCGCGGCTTCAGCTGGTTATTTTAAAAAACAAGGGCTCAATGATGGTCGTTACTTGTGTTTCATAGTGCCACCTGAAAGTTTGCATATTGATAGTTTTCATAGAGCTTTCAAAGCCGAACAATCATTTGATCAGGCCTCCTTTTTGCAAGCGTTGTCAGAGTCATTTGACATTCAAGCAATGGGTTCAGGTTTTTTGCCTAGCCGTGAAAAATCTTTTGGCTTATGCCTTAAAGGTCAATGGTATGCTTTGAATTACTTGCCTTCAACTGATCAATACAATGCGGTTCAAAAACTTGATGTTTCCATCTTAGAGGAGGCCGTATTTAAGCAAATATTGCACATTAAAGATTCGAAAGTGGATTCAAGATTGACCTTTTACAAGGGTAGTTTGGGCATAGAAGACATAGAACGTATGATTCACAATGGTGAGCAAGATATGGTATTCACCGTTTTTCCTTGTGCCATTGAACATGTTTTTGAAGTCGCTGACCAAAAAATGATTATGCCGCCAAAGTCCACCTATATTGAGCCTAAACTCAGAACTGGACTTACCGTGCAATCTGTAAAATAGGCGGATTTTTGCCGCTTATCGAATTTTTCAAAAAAAACATTTTTTTAACTTATCTTGCAAATAGAACTGGAATAAGGTCTATGCTGCAAAGATTACTAACAACCCTCATCATTTTGACAAGCTGCTCGCTTTTTGGGCAGACTTCAACTCAAACTGCTGTTAATTATTCAAAAGCATTTCAATCTCATAGGTTGAGTGCTTATACACAATCATTGCAATTCGCGGAATTGTATGATTGGCAATCAGTCACAGAAGCCAATGCCATTGGATTTGTTAAAAAACAGTATCAACTTGGTGAAGATTATCAGTTGTCTGTTATTAATACATTGGAGGATGAATTAGGGTATAAACATATCCGCTATCAAATAAATTTCAAGCAAGTTCCAATTTTGGGGTCTGTATTGATTTTTCACATTAAACAAGGCGAATTGAAATCTTTTAATGGTGAAGTTTTTAAAATCAATAACCCAAATTCAGATAAAAGAATTACAGAGGAAAAGGCCTTAGCCTTAGCATTAGATTCTTTGAAGGCTGATTTGTACATGTGGCAATCATCTGATGAAGAACAGAATATTAAAGAGATAAAATCAGACCCGAATGCAACATGGTACCCTAAAGCATCACTGATTTATGTTCCATCTCAATTGGATTTTAGCCAATCTGATTTTAAGTTAACCTATAAGTTCAATATTCACGCAATAACCCCAAGAAAAGCGGAGAATATTTACATTGATGTTCAAACAGGTCAAGTTGTAGCCCAAGAAAATCAATTGCATGCAGTAGATGTTATTGGAAAGGCCTATACCAAATACAGTGGATTAAAAAACATCACAACAGATAGTACTGCGCCAACCAATTTCAGACTTAGAGACAATTCAAGAGGTAATGGTGTTTATACTTACAATTTGAAGAAAAGCACCAATTATGGTACTGCAGTAGACTTTTTAGATTCCAATAATATTTGGAACAATGTAAATCTCAATAAAGATGAAGTGGCAACAGATTGTCATTGGGGTGCAGAAACAACATTTGATTATTTTAAATCTAAATTCAACAGAAATAGTTTCAATAATGCGAATGCCAGAATCAATAGTTATGTTCATTATTCAAGCAATTATGATAATGCCTTTTGGGATGGTGTCCGTATGACATACGGCGATGGTAATTCATTTAAGCCATTAACCTCCATTGATGTTTGTGGTCATGAGATTACACATGCAGTCACTACTTACACAGCCAATTTGATTTATAGTTATCAATCTGGTCAACTCAATGAATCTTTCAGTGATATTTTTGGAAATGCTATTGAACGTTATGGTAAACCGACAGGTTACAGCTGGAGAATAGGGGAAGAAATAACTTACAGTGGAAATGGACTTAGAAATATGTCAGATCCAAGAACCAATGGTCACCCACGTTGTTATTTAGGTACATATTGGTATACAGGTGCAGGAGATAACGGCGGTGTGCACTTAAATAGTGGTGTTCAAAATTGGTGGTTTTATTTAATTACTGAGGGAGGAACAGGCAACAATGATTTTTCTAATGCTTACAAAGTTGATAGTTTAGGCATTTTAAGCGCAGAAAAAATAGCGTACAGAAATTTGACAGTGTATTTGACCCCTAGTTCTCAATACGCAGATTCAAGATTTTATAGCATACAAGCAGCTAAAGATTTATTTGGACAGTGTAGTAAAGAAGTGATTGCTGTAACTAATGCGTGGTATGCTTGTAATGTTGGACCCAAATACGATAGTGGTTATGTAAAAGCCAATTTCAGAGCTGATACTATTATCTGTAATGCCTCAAAATTGGTTAATTTTTACAATTTGAGTTCAAATGCGCTTTCTTACAAATGGACTTTTGGTGATGCCAATACATCTACAGCTACTAATCCTTCACATACTTATAGTGCATATGGCAATTACACCATTAAATTGGTGGCTACTTCTTGTTTTAAAAACAAGAAGGATAGTATGACTAAAACAGCTTATGTTAAGATTGATTCCACATTTGATATTTGTAATGCTGTATTGATGCCAGCCTCCGGCATTGATAGTACGCGCAAATGCAAATCATTTGTATATGATGATGGGGGAGAAGACATTTACAAACAAGGTAAAATCACCTATTTACGCATAAGTGCCCCCGGTGCAGATTCAATTAGAATTAAATTCTATGATTTTGATTACGAGTTGAATTATGATAGTTTATATATCTATAAAGGATACTATCCAGGAACAGGAACTAAAATTGCAGGATATACGGGTTCAACAATGCCAAATGGTGGAAATACGATTTTAGTTGCAGGAAGTGTTGTTACGTTGAGGCATGTATCTGATCCATATGTTGTTGGCAGAGGGTTTAAATTACTTTATACAGCTGTCAAAAAACCAGTAAAAGTTAAGGCTTATTCAGATACAGCTATTTGTTTTGGAAACAGTGTCTTATTGAGAGCTACAGGTTCTGGAGGTTATTTTAAAGATTATTTTTACAAGTGGGATAATGGTGAATACAATGATTCAATAATAGTCAGCCCTACAGCTTATCAAGAGTATAAAGTTTTCCTAAAAGATATTTGTACCAATAGCTCTGACTCTGCTCTTGTTAAAGTAACTGTTAGAGATCCTTTAGAACTTTCGACTAGTTCGGATACAATTATTTGTAAAGGCGGAACGGCCCAATTAAGAGCATCAGCATTAGGTGGAAATGCAAACAGTTATACGTATACTTGGGATAATGGTTTAGGAACAGGGGCTAACAAATCAGTAAGTCCTCAATCCACAACCTTATACAGAGTTATCATTAGCGATGCATGTACGCCAATTTCTGATACTGCTTTTGTTAAAGTCTATGTGAAAGATGCTTTGTCTGTTAAAATTAAGACAAATGATACAATTATTTGCTACAACAAAAGTAGTCAGCTTACGACTAATGCTAGTGGTGGAGATACCGTCAATTATACATATACATGGAATAACGGATTCGGATTTGGTTCTACCTTAAATGCCGTATTAAATACTACTACTTTGATAAAAGTAACATTAACAGATGCCTGTTCATCTGTTCCAGCGTCTGATTCTATTTTAGTTACAGTAAGACCTCAATTAATTGTAGATTTAAATAATGATACAACCCTTTGCAAAGGCAGAGGTACTAAATTAATAGCCTCAGCATTTGGTGGTAAAATTGAAAATTATACATATACATGGACACCTGGTAACGCAGATACTTCAATTATATCAGTTCAACCTAATACAAAAACTAAATACAAAGTTGAACTAACAGATAATTGCTCAGATAAAGCTATTGACTCCGTTGAAATAGATGTGCTTGGCCCGATCGTTATTTCAGGGTTAAGAGATACCACTATTTGTAATGGTATGAAGGTGCCACTAATCCCTGTAGTTACAGGCGGCAAATCAAGTGATTATAATTATACATGGAATTTAGGCTTGCCTGCAGTTGCAAATCAATTAGTCAATCCTACAGGCAACACGAAATACCAGGTTATTGTTAGAGATGGCTGTACGGTATTAGGTGATACTGCATTTGCTCAAGTGGATGTTCGAGGTGTTTTAAGGCCTAAGATTGATTGTAATGACACTTTTATTTGCTTTAATAATACGGCATCGTTCAGTGTTTCAACAACTGGAGGAGAACCTTCTAATTACAGTTATTTATGGAGCCATGGTATGGGTACTAGTTCAAACGCATCAAAGACATTTAATGGATCCACTTGGGTTAAAGTAACAGTAAATGATGCCTGCACGGTTAACCCAGGCGTAGATTCTGTATTTGTAAAAGTCAGACAACCTTTAGTTGTTAGTTTACCAAAAGACACCCTGATTTGTTATGGCAGCTCTGTCTCATTCACAGCGAATGCCGCAGGTGGAGATACTGCTACGCATGCATTTACATGGAACTTAAGTTTGCCTAGTCAGAATAATCAAACCCTTACCTTAACCAATAAAGCTACAGTAATTGTAGCATTGAATGATCTTTGCTCAGCTACTAGCACAGATACTATGGTCATTAATGTTATGCCTAAATTGAAAATTAATGGCCTGAGAGATACTGTCATATGCTTTGGTAACAAAGTACCATTAAATCCAATCGTTACAGGAGGTGTGGCATCACAATACCAATATACTTGGTCTCAAGGATTAGGAAATGCACCCAATCAAATTGTTGCACCAACAACCCTAACTTTTTATCAATTAAAAGTTGAAGACGCTTGTTCAAATCCATCTGATTCATTGACCATTAAAATTGATGTTAAACCTACTTTGTCATTAAAAGCACAATTAACTGACTACAGCATTTGTAAAGGAGATACCACACACTTATATTTTAATATGAGTGGTGGTATGGTTAGCCAATACCAATGGACGATTAACGGGGTAAACAGCAATGTAACTTCAATAAAATACCAACCAAGTACAAGCACCCAATACATTGTTAGACTTCAAGACAATTGCTCACAACCTGTATCAGATACCGTTAAAGTATTCGTAAATCCAATTCCTGTTGCAGATTTTACAGTCAATAAAACCACTATTTGTAAAAATGAAATGGTATGGTTTACCAATCAAAGCTCAGGCGCGCAAAATTACCTTTGGTACTTGACTTCATCAGATTCAACTAATGCCAATGACCCTGTATACATTTATAATCAAGCCGGCGTTTTTGACGTTCAATTAAAAGCCATATCTGATTCTGGTTGTGTAGATGTTAAGCAAAAGTTAGCCTATATGACTGTGGTGGATTTGCCAAAGGCACAGTTTTCTTATTTGCCAAAGGCTCCTGATTTCATCAATCGTGATGTCTCATTCCAAAATAACTCTGTGAACCAAAATACTTTTGAATGGAGTTTTGGAGATTTTACCAAAGAAACATCTGTATCTAGTCCAATTCACAATTATCCGGATACGGGTCGTTTCCCTGTAAGATTAATTGTTAGAAATAGCATTGGTTGTGCTGATACCGCATACGAATTAATCAGGGTAAAAGATGTTTTTAGAGTATTTATTCCTGATGCGATATCAATGAACCATGATTTAATCAACGATAGTCTAATCATTTTAGGTAGAGGTATTTTAACCTATAACCTGAAGGTTTTCAATCGTTGGGGTGAGATGCTGTACAATGGCAACATGGGAGATTTACCATTCAATGGAAGAGACAGTAAAGGTACACCACTAATGAAAGGAACTTACCTGATTTATTTGAACGTTAGAGATTTTGAAGGATATATGCATTATATCCGTCAAACCTTTGAGATTTTGTAATCAGTAGTTGAAACCTTTTAGCGCCCATTTTTGTTGGCAGAAACCTATTCCAGGCATTGGAATTTTAATGCCATCTAAGATTTTAAAAACAGTTTTCAGTCTTTTGCGTTTAGTTTTTATAGCGCTCCAATGGATGTCTAAACTAAGGTAATAGGTTTTGTACCTTTGAATATTGGAGTAATCAAATGACTGTTGTTGTGCATTCTGCCATTTGTTTTCAAATGCACCTAGCATGCCTTTGGCTCCATACCCAAAACTTATCGCCCAAACGGGATGTTTTTTAATGGGTGAAAAACTCAACCAATAAGATTGTCCATTATAGTCTTTTAATAGTCTTTCGGGCAAACTACTGCCAAGTACATTTGGTCTGATTGAGGCATAGTTAGTAGCTTGATACATGAACTTAAATTGAATGCGTTGTTCATGCCATAAATGCTCTTGTCCAATACACAACGCTGTTCCAAAAGAGTTGGCTAATAAATCGCCCCAAGATGCACCCCATCCTGCAGAAAAGCCATCCCAAATTTCAATTGGATTTTGAAACAGACTTCCAAAAAGTCCCCATTGCCAGATTTTATTTTTTTGCACTCCAGCTTTCTTGGCCATTTCCATGCTTAGTACGCCTAGGTTATAAGCTGAATAGGCATGGCCTAATTTATCAATTTGTTGCCATTCTTTGTTGTCATTGAACCAATGAAATTTTGATTGTGGGTAGTCTGCATACCACAATTTAGCCAAGGCCAAATGGGTGAGGACAGTCGTGCCCAATTCTATGCGCCTCAAATGTTTTGAAGTAAAACAACTGTCGGCTTTAAGTGTCTGAAAAGAACTTATAAGCAAAAGCCCTATAAGCCATTTAGTTTTCATCCAAGAATGGCAGTCTTGCAGGCATCTAATATGGCAAATGCTTTAGCGCTGCTTTGGCTTTCTGCATACACCCTTAAGACAGGCTCTGTACCACTAGGGCGAATCATTACCCATTCTTCATTGCCTAAATGGAATTTAAAACCATCCATATCTTCAACTTTTTCAATGGTATAATGGCCAAATTGTTTGTAGCTATTGTTTTTGCAATTTTGAATAATGCTTTGTTTTTGAGCCTCTTGGATATGCAAATCGTAACGTTCGACAGCAAAAGGTCCAACAATGGCATATACTTCATCAATCAATTGTTCAATCGATTTACCAGTCTCAGCCATGTATTCTAAAATCAGTAAACCCATCCAAATGCCATCACGTTCAGGTATATGCCCCTTTACAGCAATGCCACCACTTTCTTCAGCACCAATAAGCACATCATCGTTGATCATGTATTCACAGATGTATTTAAAACCAATTTTAGTGGTTATGGTTTCAAGGCCTAACACTTTGGCTAGCTTATCTACTTTTGAAGAGACTGAAAAACTCTTTACAATTTTGCCAGTTAATCCTTTATGTTGATGTAAGTATTGCATCAATAGTAAGATCAAATGATGCGAATCAACAAAGGCTCCTTTGCTATTAAAAAAGCCAATCCTATCGGCATCGCCATCAGTGGCTAATCCACATTGGATTTGATTTTGTTGTGCAATAGCCTCTGAAAATGGCATTAAATTTTTTAAGATAGGCTCGGGCGCCACTCCATTGAAACCTGGGTTGATTTCACAATGCATTAAAAATGCTTCTGGCAATAAACGTCTGATTACATTTTGTCCGGCACCAAACATAGCATCATATGCAAATTGTGGGGCATAGGCTTTTAATTTTACAACATTGAATTTCTCTTCAATAGCATTTAAATACAGTTGTTCGAAATCGGCATATGCGATCATACCTGTTTCAACAAAGTGTTCAAAAGTTGCAACTGGAGGCAATGGGTTGTAATCGATTAAGGCTTCAACCTTGTCTATTTCAGATGGTACAACAGGGCCGCCATAATGGGCTTTAATTTTGTAGCCATTGTAGCTTGGCGGGTTATGTGATGCTGTAATAATAATACCTGCATAAGTGTTCAACTTGGTATTGGCTAAAGAGATCATTGGCGTTGAACAAACACCCTTGCTCAAATAGCATTTAATGCCATAAGAGGCCAATACGGAAGCCGTTGTTTCCGCAAACATTTTACCGCCAAATCGACAGTCATAGCCAACAGTGCAAGTATGGTTTTGAGTCGCCTTTAAAAGCCATTTAGCTGTAGCATGAGCAACTCTGCTCACATTTTCTACAGTGTATTGGTCTGCAATGATCTCGCGCCATCCATCTGTGCCGAATTTGATAGTATATGGTTTATTCTCTTGAGTATTTGACATAATAGCTTACTTTAGTCCAATAATAATTTCTTAATGCTTTGATATATAAATCTGATTCGTTGAATGGAATTAGATCTTGATTGATTTTGTAAAGATGGTATTGAAAAGTTTTTTCTTGAAGCACATCTTCAAGTGTCTTGAAATTCATAAGTAATTGCCATTTAGTAATGTCAGCAAAAGCAATGGTTTGGAGCGGTTTGTTGTTGGCAAACAATCGAATAGATTGAACATTGCTGAGGATGTTTTTGTCGGCAACTTGAGTCCAAATTTCAGTGACTTCCATCCTGGTAATACGAATATCTAACAAACGGTTTTGGTAATCAAAATATTGATTGCCACCTAGGTTAAACAATATCTCTTTGTTGTCATTCAAATAAGACTCAATTTGTTGAATGCACAAAGTGCCTGCATCTGTACTGTCAATATCATTGGGTTCAATAACATAAGTAATGAGCTTGTCTTGTTTGGGTTGGTATTTGCCTTCAACCTTTTTCTTTGAATAAAATGCATCCTTTTTAATCCTGAACGACTGAATAGGATCTTGAGAAAAATCTTGTTTGCCAAATTGAAGTAAATTAAATTGATAACGTCTGCTGTACAAGGCCTCTAGATAAGTTATTTTCGCAGGGCCATTCACATTACAGGGAACATAATTCTGACTTAGACTAAGTAGGGCTTCAGACAGGTCTACATAACCTAATGAAATTTTGCCATTCTTTGATTCGGTCAAAAAGGAAATACCCATAATCACAAACTCAGTTTTGCTTAGGTTGCTCGTCCATAGTTCATTGAAAAAAATATGACGCTGTTTCACAAAACTTACCTGATTGCTGGCTTCAATATTTTTGAGCGCTTCAGCACTGATGTTGAGTTGTTTTTTTGGGGAATCCCATAGCTTAATTTTGCCTTTGTTTATTTGATCGTATAAAAACAAAGGAAGGCTTTGGACTAAGTTGAACCCAAAAGTATCGTCTTGCTCAGCTTCTGCTAAATGGATAAGCGTTGGTATTTCTGTATAGATTTTCCTTGCATTTGCAGTGAAACAAATGAAAAGTAATCCCAACAAAAGTCCATATTTACCCAAATGCGTTCTCACCAGTAATTTCCATTCCAAGTATCAATAAATGCACATCGTGAGTGCCCTCATATGTAATCACACTTTCAAGATTCATACTGTGTCTCATAATTGGGTATTCACCTGTAATGCCCATCGCACCGTGAATTTGACGTGCTTCTCTGGCAATCTGCAAAGCCATATCAACATTATTGCGTTTTGCCATACTGATTTGAGCTGGTGTAGCTTTGCCTGCATCCATTAATTGACCAAGTCTCCAACCCAATAATTGTGCTTTAGTGATTTCAGTAATCATTTCCGCCAATTTCTTTTGTTGGAGTTGGAATGCTGCAATTGGTTTACCAAATTGTATACGTTCTTTAGAATACCTTAAAGCTGAATCATAGCAGTCCATAGCTGCGCCAATTGCTCCCCAACTAATACCATATCTCGCAGAATTCAAACAAGTCAAAGGGCCTTTTAAACCTTCTACATTCGGTAAAAGATTTTCTTTTGGCACCTTAACGTTGTCAAATACCAATTCACCTGTTGCACTGGCTCTTAAACTCCATTTGCCATGGGTTTCAGGAGTAGTGAACCCTTCGTAACCTCTTTCAACAATTAAGCCTCTTACTTTTCCAGCTTCGTTTTTAGCCCATACTACAGCGATGTCTGCAAATGGGGCATTGCTGATCCACATTTTGGCACCATTCAATAAGTAGTGGTCACCCATATCTTTGAAGTTGGTCAACATACCGCCAGGATTAGAGCCATGGTCAGGTTCTGTTAAACCAAAACAGCCCATCAATTCGCCTTTTGCCAATTTAGGTAAGTATTTGTGTTTTTGTTCTTCTGAGCCAAATTTATAAATAGGGTACATCACCAATGAGCCTTGAACAGAAGCTGTAGAGCGAATGCCGCTATCGCAACGCTCTAACTCTTGCATGATCAAACCGTAGGTGGTATAATCCATGCCGCCACAGCCATATTCTGCTGGTAATTGAGGTCCAAATGCACCTATTTCACCTAAGCCTTTAATGATGTGATGAGGGAACTCTGCTTTTTGAGCACATTCTTCAATGATGGGCGATAATTCTCTTTTTACCCAGTCTCTCACTGAATTGCGAATAAGGATGTGTTCCTCTGTTAACAAATCGTCGATTTGGTAGAAGTCAGGTTGAGTAAATCTGTCTTTGCCTTGGTGGCGTTCTTTGAGGGCTTCGAAATCAATTGATGACATGCGTTAATTTTATTTTTTGCAAAAATAAATATTTTACTTTGATTGCAGGCTAATTTTGTTGTTCACTATGTCTGAAAACTTGGTCGGTAAAATCGCTGTTAATGCCTTGCAATTGCATATCAAAAAAGGTTTGTATGCTTCTGAACGCCAAATTGAAAATCATTTTAGCGTCAGTGCGGAGGTTGAATATGATCCCAAAAGTCTGCAAAATGGCACTTATTTGGATTACGAGCGACTAGCTGAGCTCTTAAGTACAGAGATGCACAAAGATATTCAATTATTAGAGCAAGTGGCTCAGAATTGCCTTTGGGCTATTAAATCAGAATGGCCTTTTGCGAAAGGGGCTAAGGTTATCATCGAAAAACTGAATCCAGCCTTCAATGGTCTAAAATTAGCATCAGTCAAAGTAGAGATAGCTTACCCTTAAAATTATTATTATGTAATATATTTGTTAAAATTGATATTTTGTTTGTATTATTGTGTACTGAGTTAATTGGTTGTTTATCAATTATCTTCAAAAAACTCAATCACTCAATTAAAACCATTTGAATAAATTTATGAAAAAGCCATTTTTAATTCGATTAAGCTATGGGATTGCACTTTTTAGTCTTTTAACCATGAACGCTTGTAAAAAAGACGATGACCACGACCATTCCTCAAGTACTGACTCAGACAAACCCGTTATTACGATGTCATCTCCTTCAGATTCAATGATGTACAACAATGGTGATACAATGTACATTAAAGGTACCGTAACAGACAACAGTCTTCACGAACTTTTAGTGACAGTTTTAGACGCCAATGATTCAATATTGTATAGTCAAGCGCCTGTTGTTCATGATTTAACATCCTATGCCATTGATATGAGTTGGAAGACCCAAGTAGGGAATCATACCAATGCTAGTATCATTGTTGTGGCTGAAGATCATAATGCCAATATTAGCTCTGATACTATTCATGTGCACATCATGCCATAATTCATATTTAATTTTTAATAGAAAAGTTGTTGGCCTGCTAACAACTTTTTTTTATGCCATTTGTGTAAATTTGCGATGTGAATTCAGTGGTTAAAAAAGAAATTAAAATTACCAATGCTCATGGTATTGCCATGACGGCAGACATCCATTTGCCGAAACGTAAAACGCCAGCACCAATTCTGGTGTTTTGTCATGGTTTTAAAGGGTTTAAAGATTGGGGGCATTTTAATTGGGTGGCTGAACAAGCAGCCCACAATGGCTTGGCCTTTTTGAAATTTAATTTCTCAAAAAACGGCGTTGTCGAACATCAACTTAATGAAATATCAGATCTTGAGGCTTTTGCTAATAACAATTATTCAACTGAAATTTCAGATTTAAAAGCAGTCATTGATGAGATAGAAAAACAAGCAGAAGAATGGCGCATAGATACGACTCAATTGTTTTTAGTTGGACACAGTAGAGGCGGAGGGATTGCTTTGTTAGAGGCTTCAGAAGATAAGCGTGTTAAAGGTTTGGTTTTATGGGCATCAGTGTCAGAGTTTTCCTCTTTTTTTAGACCGGAAACCATTCAACAATGGGAAGCTGAAGGCGTTGTATATGCACCGAATAAAAGAACTGGTGTTCAATTGCCATTAAAAATACAGTTTTATGAGGATTATACAGCCAATCAGTCAAAGTTAGATGTGAAAAAGGCTGCAAAGTTGTTATCTGTTCCTTTGTTAATTATTCATGGGGATCAAGACGAATCTGTTAGTTTACAACATGCGGAGAATCTATATAATATAGTGCCCCATTCGATATTGATTAAAGTTGAAGGTGGAACCCATACTTTTGGCGCTCAGCACCCTTTTGATCCGTCAACTGATGTTACTCCAATGTTAGAGGAGTTGATTGAAAATACCTTTGAGTTTGTTACAGATTAAACTTAATCTTTGATATGTTTATTTAATTTGTCATCAATCGTTTTGAGCATTTTCATTTGTAATGCCTGTGTTTCAAACAAAGATTTAATTTGTTCTTCTTGTAACAAATCTATTTTTTGATGCAAACTTCTGATTTGAATTTCAGCCTTTAAGTTGATCAAATAATCGTTTTCACTGCGTTTTCGATCCTTTTCCTCTACACGGTTTTGACTCATCATAATGATTGGTGCTTGTAAAGCAGCAATACAGGAGAGGATAAGGTTCAACAAAATGAATGGGTAGGGGTCAAATTGTTTAGCTGATAATGCCAAAACATTAAATGTTATCCAAATGCACATGATCACTAAAAATGAAATAATGAATTTCCAACTGCCCCCAAACTGAGCCACTTTATCAGCAATCTTATCGCTTGTGCTAATATTTTCAATGGGAGGATTCAAAAGATTTTGAGTGATTAAATTCTCCTCTCTAATTGAATTCTCAACAATATCATGAAGTCTGTTAAGCAATTCAGTTTCTTTGTTAAGAATGGTTTGTATATCTTTTTTTGACATATTATCTGATGAGTTGAATACTGCCTTCTATTAATTTAGTTAATTCAGGTTGATCTTGTAAACGGTATTGGAAAATATAGTAATAGGTGCCAGATGAACATTCAGCCCCTGTATTATTGACTTTGCCATTCCAATTGCGCGAGTCATTTAAACCGTAATCTTGTTCAGAATAGTAAACTTGCTTGCCCCAACGGTCAAATATTTGAAGATTGTAATAGGTTTCATTTTCAATGATGATATCGTATACATCATTCAATTGGTTTAGCTGGCCGGGAGTGAACACGTTAAAGATGCCAAAATCAGGAAGTCGATCATTAAAAACGACTTGGCAAAAAGTGTCTTTACAACCAAATGGCAATTGTGCAATTAAACAAACTTGGAAATGCCCTGTGTCATTGCCATAATCTTTACTTGGCTCAAACAAGGTAGAGCTGTCATTGTTGCCGAGTTGACCAAATTGCCATAACCATGTTGTAGGTGTAACAGGGCTGCTTAAATTATTGAATTTGAAAACAGGGGGCTTGCTGCCTGGATCAATGTTAAAGTCAGCTTTGACGCCTAAAACCGTCACCGATTTTTTGGCGGAATCTCTACAAAAATTATATATCCCTTTGTTGTAACTCGGTTTCAATTGTATCAGATAAAGACCAGATTGAGTATATCGGTGATTTAGAGATAGTCCATCTAAAGTGTCTTTTGTATTGTTATCACCCCATGTCCAAAGGTCTTTATTGTAGGCAGTATCAGATAAACTTTTAGCAGTAAAGCGCTCACCAACACAAACAGTATCTGGAGCTAATAAACCAGTACGTTTAAATGGTAATACCAAAACCGTTCTGTGAGTGTCTTTTTGAAAAATAGGATCAGGGAAAGTCGTATAACAAGCTTGTTTTTGTTTAGTGAAAGGATTGTAAATGGTATCAATGCCAACCAATTGTATACTGTATCGACCAGGGCGATTGTAATTAAAATAAACGGGATTCAAATTGCTAACAAATTGAGATGATTTGGCAGAATCGCCGAATGACCAAATATAATGTTTGCTGAAGCGCGATTTATTGATGAACTCTGCATACAATGATTGGCAACCAATGGTGTCTTTAATGTAAAAGTATGGTTTAGGCCCTAAAGAGTTTATGAAGAATTTAAAGGTGTCAACGCAACCCGAATAAGATTGTATGGCCAAAGAGGCTGGAATACTGTCTAAGGAAGTATTGATGGATTGCACAGGATTGCGCTTAATAGATGAGAAAGAACCAGAGCCAAATTGCCATGCATAACTCTTAATACTGTCTATGTAAAAATTGGGTTTGAATTTTCGCCAAGCAGGGTATTTACAATATGATGATGAATCAAAAAATTGTTTTAGTTCAGCGCAATACAATGTGAAACCATTGCGTTTGATGTTGGCATTTAGGTCTTGTACAAAAACCGAATCTTGTATAGTGTCTTTACAGCCAAAACTATCAGTAACTACCATTTTGTAATCGCGCAAACCTCCACTTTTAAAGTAGTAGCAAGGATTAAATCTTGTTATTGGAGCTGAGGTGTCGCTGAGAATCCATGTAACATAATTTTTATTGGTGTTTTTTGTCCAATACATGCCTGTTACCATATCTCGAACTTGAGGATTAAAACAGACTTTATTGTAAATGCAATTTATCGGTTTTAAAAATGGTAATGTTAGAAGTTTTCCAAGATTAACATCCATTCTATAACGTGTTTCACAACCATTGGCAGAGGTCAGTAAAATTTGTATAGGGGCTTGAACAGCTCCATATGGGTATACATGAAAAACAGAATCGATAATGGTGTCTTTGTTGAACAAGCGATCCACATTGTTTTTATCGGCCCAATTGACATTGATTTTTTCTCCTTTTTTAAAGTGCCCATTTGTTAGCTGAATACTTACCCTATAAGGTTTACAATGGCCATATACCTTTAATGTAAATGTGTCTGTTTTGAGCGGATATACCCTCAAAGTTTGTTGACGATATATAGTGTCATATTCTGTAATGGTATCTGAATGTAACCTTAAAGAATCATCTCCATAATGCTCTGCCCATCCATAATTAGGGGTTTCAAAAGCAAATCCAATGTCGTAATCACCATTGTAACTGGTATCCAAAACTTGTGGGTAGGTTAACCAAGTTTGCCCGTGGTTTAATGTAAACTTTTTAGGAACTGGTTGTTTAATGGTGTCGTGCATGAAAGTGTTTTGACATCTAAAAATGGTGTCCGGATTAAGTATGGGAGGACAATTCTGCATGTTAACCCAATCTCTGGTTGAATCCATACAACCTGTAATGGTGTCTGTGATCGAAAAAAAGACTTTTACTTTACCACTGCTTGACGAGAATTTATGTTTATCAAACCAGTCTTTAGAAATATTGCAATTCTTGTATTTATTGATGTCTTTAATTCTTTGTTGAATACAGTTTTGACCGTAAGGGTCAGAAATTTCCCATTTATAAGTGCAGTGAGCTGGATTAATAAATTTAGAAGTGCTTACCATAAACACATCTTTATTCCGAAAACACTGGTCTTTATTGTAAATCTTTATTTGTGCAACAGGTCCTTGAACTCTAAAAGGTGCTGTTAGCGTCGTTACACAGGAGCCTCTGTAAATCTCCACTTTTACTTGGTAAACGCCGGGCGCTTTTTGCGTAGTAAAATAGTTCAAGTTGCTTTTTGTAAAGGGATCAAATAAGTCATCATACCATTTAATGTCATCTCTTGCCACATTTTTGATGCTGGCTTCATTTAATGAGTTGTCGGAATAACATCTTAGCGTATCTAATAATTCTATTGAAGTTGGTAAGCTATCAATTAAAACAGGAATGACTTTAGTAAATGTATCATAACAAACAGGGTTGACAAAGCCAACTAATTGAATTTTAACCATCCTTGATTTACCATATCTAACACATTTAGCGTTAGTGTAATGCGGCATTGTGTCAACTTGTGAGGTGTCAAACAACCACCTGAAACGCCCTTTGTTGTTTGGGAATGCAAATGAATTGTTTTTAACACAAATCTCTACTTGGTAACAATTAGTGAATTTCTGAGTAAAAGTAAAGGAGTCTGTAACCGTTTGAATGATATTGATGTCATGTGCTACACTGTTTTTACAACCTTTGTTGTCTGTTAATTCCATTCGAATGGTATACTTGTCTGCAATCCCATAAACATGACAAGTACTGTCGCCTTTTTTGGGTAGGGTATTGGTTTCAAAGCCGCCATCGCCCCATACAATCAATCTTGAAATGATTTTTTGGCCAGTGACTCCAGGCGAACTTGTGTCGTAAACACAAATCTTATTGCGGTTCAAACAAGAATCATTAAAAGGATTAAAATAGAAAAAAGGTTTAGGAATAGGCACTACGTCAATGATAAGTGTCGCTTTTGAGACAGAGGAATTACTTAAAGTTGCAGTAGCAGTAATGGTGTAATTACCTGTTGAAGTATATTGATGACTGGGTGCTGTATTGCTGGAGGAGCCACCATCGCCAAAGTCCCAATTGATGGACGCTACAGTGCTGCCTGTTGGTGGTGTATAGGTATAACTTGCTAAGTTGCCCAAACAAATAATCTTAGGACCATTGATGGTGTTTTGAGCATGCAATTGATTGGCTAAGAAGCACAAAAACAAATAGAGAAACCACTTCTTTAGAGACATACTTTCAAATATACTTAATTATGAGCCCAATTCGTTTTTATGTGAATTAAAATTGACAATTCTCCTGATTTTCAATCAATAAAAAAATTACTTTTGCAAGCACATGGGGATGCATCAAACCAATATTAATGCGCTGGCTTCTGCCGCTAAACAAATAGGGGTAAAAGATGTTGTAATTTGTCCGGGTAGCAGAAATGCGCCTCTTGCTATGGCATTTTGGCGTATCAATGCTATTAAATGCCATTCTATCGTAGATGAGCGATCTGCTGCTTTTGTTGCCTTGGGTTTAGCAAAATCCTCAGGTCAAACTGTTGTATTGATTTGTACCAGCGGATCTGCATTAGTGAATTTCTACCCAGCTATTTTGGAAGCCTTTTACAGTGAAATACCCTTGATGGTTTTGTCTGCAGATCGCCCCCCAGAATGGATAGACCAATGGGATGGTCAAGCCATACATCAAAAGCAGATTTTCGGTAGCCATGTAAAGTGGAGCGAAGAAACTTCTTGTAACGATGAACTCAATCCTCAAGCTTATTTTAAGCTCATGCTTGATGGATTGCAAATAGCCAATTCAGATCGTAAAGGTCCTGTGCATTTGAATGTGCCCCTCAGAGAACCTTTGTATGAAGCGACTTTACAAGCATTTGAATATCCTGAGTTTCCAATTGCAACAATTCCACAAACAAGCATTGTAAATGCATTTCAATGGCCTGAGTCTGTTGTAAACAGCAAACAAATACTCGTTGTGCATGGCGCTGATCATAACAATAAAACGCAATTGCACGCATTGCAAAATCCCGTATTAACGGATATTATTGCCAATAAGTTGGCCCAATGCAATGTCTTAGATTGGGAGAAAGTGCTAATGTTATCAGATGAGGAAACACTTTCTAAGCTTCAAGCAGAGGTTCTGATCACTACGGGGAAAATGGTAGTAAGTAAACCCCTTAAACAGTTTTTAAGAAAGTACAAGCCAAAGTTTCATTTTCACATAACGGATACACAGTATTGTGCAGATCCTTTTCAAACTAATCCAATAATACTCCATGGTCAATGGGATTCAGTGCAAAATACCTTGCCTCCATCACCAGCTTATTTAGCTGCATGGCAACATGTTGAAAATGCATTGGCTTCAAAGCAATTGGTTCAATCTTCAGAAGCCTTAACGGAGCCCAATGCCTTGGCCTATATCCTACATCATTTACCTCATTTGCCAATGGGTTTGCATTTTGCCAACAGCATGAGTGTGCGATGGGCATCCATGTTATTGCCATTGTTTAATAATCAATGGCAAGTATTTGCCAATAGAGGGGTCAGCGGTATTGATGGTTGTACTTCAACTGCATTGGGTATGGCCTTAAATTCAAATCATACACAAATCCTTTTTACAGGTGATTTGGCCTTTGCATATGATAACAATGCATGGTTTCAATCAACAATACCTAAACAATTAAAAGTTGTGATCTTCAATAATTTTGGAGGTGGTATTTTTGATCAAATTGAAGGGCCTCGAAATATGCCTGAAAAACATTTGGTGCAAACACCTCACAAGTATAGATTTGAACTAATGGCCAAGCATTATCAAATAAACTATGCCTTCGTTCAAAGTGCTGAAGATTTAGCAATTCATTTTGAAAAGTTTTTGAATAGCGAGGAACCTAGTATACTTGAAATCCAAACCAATAATTTAGATAATTATCACCAACTACAACAATATAAACAATCAAACATATGAGTCAAAGAGAATGGCAAACCATTAAACAGTACGACGAAATTTTATTTGAGTACTTTGAAGGCATCGCTAAAATTAGCATCAACAGGCCTCGTTACCACAATGCCTTCACACCAAAAACCAATATAGAAATGATAGATGCTATGGACTATGCTAGGGAACATCCGGATATTCAAGTAGTGGTTTTAACAGGTGTTGGCAAAGATGCCTTTTGCAGTGGAGGAGATCAAAACATCAAAACCATTGGGGGTTATAAAGACGAGCACGGTGTGCCAAGGCTCAATGTCTTGGATTTGCAAAAACGCATTCGTTCACTGCCCAAACCGGTGATTGCTATGGTGAATGGTTGGGCCATTGGCGGCGGTCATGTATTGCATGTGGTTTGTGATTTATCCATTGCCAGTGAAAACGCCAGATTCGGTCAAACAGGGCCAAGAGTAGGTAGTTTTGATGGGGGATTTGGTAGCAGCTATTTAGCTAGAATTGTGGGGCAAAAAAAGGCCAGAGAAATTTGGTTTTTATGCAGACAATATACCGCTCAAGAAGCCTTAGATATGGGATTAGTGAACAAAGTGGTGCCTCAAGATATGCTTGAAGATGAAGTCGTTCAATGGTGTCACGAAATGATGTTGTTGAGCCCAATAGCCCTCAGAATGATAAAATATGGCTTGAATGCAGAGTTAGATGGTCAAGCTGGTATTCAAGAATTAGCGGGTAGTGCAACACTCTTATATTACTTTACAGACGAAGCTCAAGAGGGTAGAAACGCCTTTATTGAAAAACGCAAACCTGACTTTAAAAAGTACCCTAAATTCCCTTAGTGGAATTTTGATTTAGAAGGTCCTCTCTCAGCGCTTTGCTGGTTTTTGTACTGCCATCATGGCTCCAACCTGGAGGGTTTATCATATATTTAAAAGCGTGTGATAAAGAACTGCTTTTAAAGACATCCTTAAATAACTTGTTCCATTCATAGAACATGACAGTTAGTGGATTGTATGATTCAATTTTACTCGTTATGCCATATACTGGGGCTTCTGTTTCAGTTTGAAATGTGCCAAATAGTTTATCCCAAATAATCAAAACTTGCCCCATGTTTTTGTCGAGGTAAATCACATTGCTGGCATGATGCACTCTGTGGTGTGAGGGCGTTACAAAAATGGCTTCATACCATCTAGGGAGTTTGCCAATGAGTTCAGTGTGTAAAAAGAATTGGTAAACTTGGTTGACTGCATACATGAACATGATGCTCATACCATCGAATCCTAAAAAGGCAACAGGAATATAAAACACGTAACGGTATAAAGGCTGAAGGGTAGATGACCTAAGGGCTACAGTAAAGTTGTAATGTTCACTGCTGTGGTGATTGCTATGAACAGCCCATAAGGTTCTGTTGTAATGTTCAGCCCTATGCAGCCAATAAAAACAAAAATCTTGACCAATGAACAATAGCACCCAAGCCATAATGGGGTATAATTGAATTAAATTGCTTTGAAAAATAGCATGGGCATTGCACCAATCTAAAACCCCTAAGGTTAAGTATTTAAAACCAAAATCAAAGGCGGCGCCAATGATGCCTAAACTGATGCTGACCAAACTGTCTTGCCACTGGTAATTTTTAAGTTGACGTTTTTTGCCGATGTAAATTTCACTTACAATAAATAAGAGATACATTGGTACAGTGATCCACAATAAAAGCGATTCTCTACTCATAACAAGGATTGTTTTTCAGTGTTTTCATAGGCGTGGTCTCTACTCCAAGGACCTTGTTTGGCAATTGTAGTAGCTAATACATCGCAGCGTTCGTTTTCTGGATGTCCGGCATGGCCCTTCACCCAATGTAAATGAACATTAAGAGTCTGAGCAACCTTCCAATACCTCAGCCATAAATCAGGATTTTTCTTGTCCTTGAAGCCTGTTTTAATCCATTTATTAAGCCATTTTAATTGTATGGCATCGTGGACATATTTAGAATCGGTATAAACCTTAATTAAGACATCTGGCTTTTTAATACACTCTAATGCCACAATAACGGCCAATAGTTCCATTCTGTTATTGGTGGTGTGCGCATAACCATGTGACATCTCCTTTACAGCTTTGCCATATTTCATGACAATGCCATAGCCGCCTTTACCAGGATTGCCTAAAGCCGCACCATCGGTATATATTTCTAGTACATTGCTCATGATAAAATTTCTGCCACTACAAAAGTACTTCCACCAATGAATATCATATCCTGATCATGAGCATTTGCTTCTGCAGCTATCAAAGCAATTTTAACCGAAGGGTAAGCTTGACCTATTAAACCATATTCAGCGGCTTTTTGCTGCAGCAAATTAGCGTCTAATGCTCGCATTAAATTAGGTTGACAAAAATAATATTGAGCCTGCTTCGGCAATAATTGAAGCACAGCATCCTGATCTTTGTCTTTCACCATGCCAATTACCATGTGAAGATTATGGTAGGTTTGCTTTTCAATTTGTTGAACCACCCAAGCAAGCCCATGGGCATTGTGGGCTGTATCGGCAACGGTTAAAGGTCTGGTATTGATTTTTTCCCATCTGCCTTTGAATTGTGTTAATGCTTTTACTTGAAGCAGTGCTTTCGCTGTTGTAAAATCATTAATTGGGTAAGCTAATTGTTTTAAAATCTCAAGCGTCTGAAGTACAGTCACCACATTTTTTTGTTGGTAATCTCCCTCAAGGTCTAATTCAACTTCAGTGTTATAAAACAACGGATTCTGATCTGCAAAATAGATGGCAGACTCCATATCAGAGGCTTTGTTTTCGAATACAGGTTTAGTTTCACTATGCGTTTCACCAATCACCACTGGCGTTTGATGTTTAATAATACCAGCTTTTTCAAAAGCAATTGCTGGTAAAGTGTGGCCAAGCAAATCTGTATGATCTAATCCTATATTGGTTATAACCGATACAATTGGATCTATTACATTGGTGCTGTCTAAACGACCACCTAATCCAGTTTCAATAATGGCAATGTCAATATTAGATTGAGCAAAATAATCAAAACACATGGCCACGGTGATTTCAAAAAAGGAGGGTTGAATGATTTCAATTTGAACTTTGATTTTTTCAACAAAATCAATAACCGCTTGTTCTGGAATCATGTTGCCATTGATTCTGATACGTTCTCTAAAATCAACTAAGTGAGGAGAAGTGTACAAACCCGTTTTGAATCCATGCATTTGCAATACTGCGGCTAACATATTGCTACAGCTGCCTTTGCCATTAGTGCCTGCAATGTGAATGCATTTGAATTGTTTTTCAGGATGACCTAAAAATTGGCAAAGTGCTATGGTATTGTTTAAGTCGTTTTTAATGGCAGCTTTGCCATCGCGCGTAAAATAGGGGAGCTTTGAAAAGAGGAATTCAACTGTGGACGAATAATCCATTGGTGCTTATCTCAATTTGAAGGTAAAGGTGATAGTGCCTTCAACACTTATAGGATTTTCAGCTGCATTAAAGCTGGAGCTTCTTAAATAATTGATGGCCACTTTTTCAAGACAATCAGAACCATTTGATCTCGGGCTTACATTATCAAATCGGATTCTACCATCGGGCATTAATGTCACTTCTAAAATGACTTTGCCTTCTTCATTACAATTGTTCTTACCACTACCAAGATAGAATTTTCTAACGCCAAATGAATGGGAAGTGCCTATGCCGCCACCACCTGTGCCACCCAATGTGCCATGAGGATCACCACCTTGTTTACCATTTGGGTCACCTTGTGCACCAAAATTAGGTCCATCACCTGAGGCAGAAGCTTTCTGATTTTTCTTGCCGGTCTTTAGGCTGCTTAATAAATCGTCTTCTTGAGGCGTTTGATTAGGATTTTGAGGCGTATTGGTGGTTTTTTCAGGGCTGCTTTTTTGAGCTACCGCATCAGCATCTTGAGTTTGCTCATAAGATTCTGGCATGTTGAGTTTCGGAACACTCGGAGCAGATTCAGCCTGAATAGGCACTAATTCAGGACCTCCGTTATTAGGATCGCCTAAACTAACCGCAACAGCACCTTTGTCGTTAATAACAGGGGCTAATTCATAATGAAAGTTGTAAAACCAAAAAATCAGTAATAGCAATATACAGATAATGCTAGTCGCTATGCCTGAAATGATTCTATGTCGTCTTTCAATTTCTGGAGTCATAATTAATTTACAGTTTCTTTTTCTAATGCTAAAACCACTTTGGCACCTGAACGATTGGCGATACTTACCAATTCCATCACGCGTTCGTATACAACAGATTTGTCTGCGTGAATGCTGACTGCTGCATCTGGTTTTTTGCTTAATTCCTCCTGAAGCACAGAAGGTAAATCAGTAAAAGCAACATTTGTATGATTGTCAATAGCGTATTGACCATCGGCGTTTAAAAATATTCTAACAGGTTGTTTAACTTGAACCGCATCATTTACCCCTTTAGGCAATAATACTTTTAAAACTGGTTCACGCACAACCGTTGAAGTCAGAATAAAGAAAATCAACAACAAGAAAATAATATCGGTCATACTGGCCATATTAAATTCAGTTGATATTTTACTTTTCTTTCTTAATGACATTGTGAAATAAGATTATTTGGTTGGTGTTTGAAGGATGTCAAGGAATTCTACTGAACTGGCTTCCATTTTGTAAACGATTTTTTCAATGGCTGCAGTTAATAAGTTAAAGGCTAAATAAGCAAAGATACCTACCACTAAACCTGCAACTGTTGTTACCATCGCTTCATAGATACCACCGCTTAATTGACTGGCGTTAACTTGGTCTCCAGCTCTAGCTATACCACCAAAGGTGCTGATCATTCCTGTAACAGTTCCTAAGAATCCTAACATTGGCGCTGCACCAGATATAGTGGCCAGCCAAGGCATGCCTTTTTCTAGTTTGTAAACTTCTAGTTTACCAACATTCTCAACTGCAACTTCAATGTTTTTTAAAGGGTTACCTATTCTTGAAATACCTTTTTCAATCATTTTAGCCATTGGGGTATTGGTTCTGCTGCACAAGGTTTGAGCGCCAACAATATTATCATTTAATACCATGTCTTTAATGCTTGACATAAAGTTAGCATCAATTTTACCAGCTTTGTTAAGGGTTAACCATCTTTCAATGGTAATGAAAATGGCAATTACAAACATCACGCCAATAGGAATCATTACTATACCGCCTTTTAAGGTAAGTTCCCAAAGGCCATTAGGTAATTGATTGGCAGGGCTTGCGGCTGCTGAAGTGTCAACTGCGACTGTGTTTGCCGCTTGAAGAAGGATAGATAGAAACATAGGTGTTTAACGTATTTAGTAGGTTATTTATTTTATAATGATTTGGTAAAAACCATCTTCAAAGAACAATTCAGCATTGATGCCTTTCTTTTGGAGATCCTTGAGGTGGAAGTTGGCGTTGGTTTCAATTTTATATTTCGCTACAACCTGAGGTGGATTAACACTTGCAGTGGAAGATTTTAATGTAGGCTCAGGAATTGTTGGTTCTATGGTTTGAATTGTTTCAATAGCAGGTGTTTCTGTAATAACTTCTGCTTCAGGTGCTACTTCAACTGCAGGAGAATAGGAGAGTGTATCAGTTGTTTCTACAATTGGCGTATTCGGTAATTGAATCGAAGGAACAACGGCGGCTTGGTGTTGTTGACTCGGCATAGGAGCCAATTGGGCTTGTTCTAAAAACAAATAACCCACATGGAACAATAAGGCCACAGACGCAGCCACTAGCCAAGGTTTTAGTCTAGGTTTGCGCACATCAAGTGTAGCTATTGGCGCATTGTCTATCAATGATTTGACAGGCGTTGGAAGAAGTGATTCTGTTTGAGCAACAGTTTGAATGTGAATGCTCTCAAGACCGAAGCTATCTAAAGACAGGTTTAATTCATTGGCTGGAGCAAACCATATGTTGTTTTGACCATTATAAAAGACACCAAGACGGCCAAATTTGTAGGATTGTTCTGATTGGATTTGTGTTTGGAAATCTGTTACAAATGATTGGATAAGTGCTGAAGCTTCATTATAACTCTTGCCATTTTCGTTTTGAAGGGCATGACATAATAAACCATCGTTTTGAGTTAAATGCGGATTGAAAAATAAATTTCTAAAAGCCGGTTTAATCATAGACTTATCTGCAGTGAAATTACATGGGCTGTCTCGCACGATAAATCCGCCAAGGCCAGGCAACACAACACATTCATGATTTAACAATAAATGTTCAATGATTTCAACAATTGAGGTTTGACTTTTAGACATGGTATTCAGACCTCAAAAATAATGAAAAAAAGTCAATGCTTTGTGAATTTTTTCCCAAGCTTGTGGATACTTAATTCCAGGGTTTGATGGCTTTGTTTTTGCTGGGCTTCAAGTATACCTAAACCAAAGAGTGCAAAATCGTATTTTACAGGATCTGTTTTACAATATTTTTTGAGTGCTTTGGTGAGTGCTAATGCATTGCTCCAATTGCTTTTATCGGTTTTTAATAATTGAAGTTTTTGGGCTTGACGAATTACGTGCACATCGAGTGGGCATACCAATTGATGGGTTTGTATGCTTTTCCATAGTCCAAAATCTATCCCTTTCTCATCGCTTCTAACCATCCATCGTAAATACATGTTTAATCGCTTGCAGGCACTTCCGCTTAGAGGGCTTGAAAGGTGTTTTTCTGTTCTTTTAACGTGGTAATCAGAGTTTAAATAGAGTTGTTTAAAACCAATCAGGGCCTTTTCAATGGTTTGGTCCTTGGGGTTTAAATGCATAGAAAAACCATGTTCCAATCCGCCCCAATCTGCATACAATGTCTTAATAAAGCCAATCAAAGAGATAAGGTCTGTGCTGTTAAATGTTCTATGAACAAAACGCTCAAAGGCTTTTAAATCTTTTTCTTGGTGCTGGGTTATGAACTGATGGGGTTGTTGGTCCATAAGCTGCATTAAACTTTCGGCGCTTTTGATAATGCTTTTTCTATTCCCCCAAGCGATTAAAGCGGTAAAAAACGCAGCAATTTCAATGTCTTCTTTCGAAGAAAATTGATGCGGAATAACAATGGGGTCGTTCTCAATAAAATTGATGTGATTCCATTGTTCGTATTGCTTGTCTAGTATGGTTTTTAAGCCTTTCAAAGGCCGCAAAAATAGGGCTTAAAGTCATTAAATTGGACGCTAATTGTACAATTATTTATAAATGGTGAATATCCTTTTTGTAATGGAGTTGACAGACCAATTTATTTTGCTTTCCTTTGCCCTTAATGAACTACTGGCTTTTAAAATCTGAACCCGTTAAGTATGCTTGGGATCAAATGTTGAAAGACAAAAAGACCTTTTGGGATGGGGTAAGGAATTACCAGGCCAGAAATAATTTAAAGGCCATGCAAAAGGGCGATTTGTGTATGTTTTACCACAGTAATGAGGGTAAAGAAGTAGTGGGAATCGTTAAAGTGGTTAAAACAGCTTACCAAGATCCAACTACGGATGATAGCAATTGGGTCGTAGTGGATGTGGCTCCATTTAAAGCGCTCAAGCAGCCTGTTACTTTAGAACAAATAAAGTCTGATAAACGTTTGGCAAATATCGGTTTGATCCGACAGGGTCGTTTGAGTGTAATGCCTTTAACACCCTTTGAATTTGATACCATTTTGGAATTGTCAGAACAATCATAAGCATGGAAAATAAGCTGTTATACGATCACAAAAAACTCAATGCCACTATTACTAGATTGGCTTATGAGTTAATTGAAAACCATGATCAATTTGCAAACACAGCTATCATTGGCCTTCAACCAAGAGGAATTCAAATTGCCAGAATCATTAGGCAAAGGGTAGAGGAAATCATTCAAGCTAAGGTTAAGTATGGCGAATTAGACATCACTTTCTTTAGAGATGATTACCGCACTCACCACGATAAACAATTAGTAGCAAGCCCAATCCATATTCCTTTCAGTACAGAGAATTTAAACATTGTTTTAATTGACGATGTCTTGTATACCGGAAGAAGCATTCGCAGTGCTATGGATGCCATACTTGGTTTTGGGAGACCATCTAAAATTGAGCTATGCGTATTAATTGATAGAAAATTTAACAGAGAGAATCCTATAGCGCCAGATTACACGGGCAAAGCCATTGACACCAGAGGTCAGGGACAACGTGTTAAAGTGCAATGGGAAACAGGGAATTATAATGTTTGGTTGATCAACGAATGACACAATTATCTGTAAAACATTTATTGGGTATTAAAGACCTTAGAGAAGATGATATTCAGCTCATTTTTGAGACAGCTGATAATTTTAAAACCATCATCAACAGACCGATTAAAAAGGTCCCTTCTCTAAGAGATATTACTGTGGCGAATTTATTTTTTGAAAATTCAACTCGTACTAGAATATCATTTGAATTGGCTCAAAAACGATTGAGTGCTGATATCATTAATTTTTCTTCCTCAAGTTCTTCGGTTTCTAAAGGTGAAACCCTAATTGATACCGTTAAGAATATATTGAGTATGAAGGTCGATATGGTGGTCATGAGACATCCTAGCCCAGGAGCAGCTTTGTTTTTGTCTAAGCATATTGATGCCACTATTTTGAATGCAGGAGATGGTACCCATGAACATCCAACCCAAGCCTTGTTAGATGCCTATTCTATTAAAGAAACATTGGGAGATGTAGCTGGTAAAAAAGTGGTCATAGTGGGTGATATTTTGCACTCGCGTGTAGCGCTATCTAATATATACTGTTTACAAAAGTTAGGGGCAGAAGTAATGGTTTGCGGACCAAGTACCTTGATTCCAAGACACATTGAACAACTAGGCGTAAAGGTTGAACACAATTTAAGAAAAGCCCTTGAATGGTGCGATGTCGCTAATATGTTGCGCATTCAGTTAGAAAGACAAGACATTAAGTATTTCCCAAGTTTAAGAGAGTATAGTTTGCAATATGGCTTGAGTTTAGACTTGCTTGATAGCATAGGAAAAGACATCACCATTATGCACCCAGGGCCAATTAACCGTGGGGTTGAAATCACCAGTGATGTTGCTGATAGTGATTACAGCATTATTTTAGATCAGGTTGAAAATGGTGTTGCCATTAGAATGGCCTGTATGTTTTTATTAGCCAATCATGGCGAACAATGAGTATGAGTAATCCAGTTTTAGTAGAAGTTTATAGAGGTGATGTATTAGAGAGTTTTCACCGTGGAGTGATTTGTATAGTTGGTGAAGATGATGCCATTGTTTACAGTCAAGGGGATGTGCAACAATTGTGCTATCCAAGATCGGCCTTAAAGTTTTTTCAACAAATTCCGCTATTGAGTTCTGGGGCCGTTGAACATTTTCAGTTTACTCAAAAAGAAATTGCTATTATGTGTGGTTCTCACAATGGAGAAAGCCAACATGTAGAAACGGTTAAATCCATATTAAGTAAAATCGGATTAACTGAAGCGGCTTTATTATGTGGTCCGCAAATGCCAACTTTGAAAGAAGATCAGGTGAAGTTAATCAAACAAGATTTACCTGCTTTGCGCATACACAACAATTGCAGTGGTAAACACGCAGGGTTTTTGGCCTACTGTGTTTATCGTGGATGGCCGATAGATAATTATATTGATCCTAAGCATGCCCTTCATCAAGATATACTAGACATTGTAGCGGCCTTTCACAAATACCCTAAAGAGCAGATTCAAACGGGTATTGATGGTTGTTCAGCGCCTATATTTGCCTTTCCTGTAGTCAATCAAGCCATAGCTTACAGGCAATTGATTGCGCCAACTGCTTTTTCAGCAGACATTCAAAAAGCCTGTCAAATGATGTTTGATGCAGTCAATGCCTATCCTGAAATGATAGCAGGAGAGAAGCGTTATTGCACTGATTTGATGAGACAATCTAAGGGGCAATTAATTGGTAAAACCGGTGCAGATGGTGTTTATGCCATTGCTATTAAACCATTATCCTACGGCATCTGCATTAAGGTAGATGATGGCAAAATGGGGCCTCAATACAATATTGCTCAAGCATTGATTGAACAATTGTCTATTTTAGACCAGACTGCCATTAACTCTTTAAGGCATTATGTGGTTCAAGAAAACAAGAATTTTGGCGGATTAAGCACAGGCTATACCAAAGTCAGTGCTAATGTTTTGCTAAAATAGTATGGTCTTGGTCTATTCCTTTTTCTTTTACAAATAAAAAATAGATGGCTATAAATCCTGTAGTTATACCCGTGTAAATCATCAAAGTTTCTCCTGACCATTTGTACCAAATAATACCTGCAATCGTACTTGATATTAAGGTAAATACGCTTTGAAATGAACTATAAGTGCCAATAGCTGTAGCCGTTTCGTGTTTGTGAACAGCCTTACTGATCCATGCTTTTGAAATGCCCTCGGTAGCAGCAGAAAAAATCCCATAGATGGCAAACAGTAAAATGATGATGCTTGTTTCATTGGTGTAACCCAAACAGAAATATACAGTTGCAAATAAACTCAAACCAAAAGCATACACATATTTCAAGCCGATCTTATCTGCCAATGCGCCTAATGGATAAGCTGCTACGGCATACATGAAATTGTAAAATATATACAAACCAATTACCATTTGATCAGAAATCCCAAGCTCTTTGGCTCTGAGTAATAAAAATACATCTGAACTATTGATGATGGCAAATAATAAAAAGCCAATAACAGGAGATTTGTATTGCTGGTTGCTGCTTTTCCAATACTTAAAAAATTCCCAAACAGAAACCTTGCCTGGTTCCGGATGGATATTGGTTTTTTCTTTAATGAAATAAGTTAATAAGACCGCCAATACACCAGGTATGAATGCCAATAAAAATAACTCTTTATAATGTTCCGGATAAAAATACAAAAACAATAAGGCCAATGAGGGGCCTAATACAGCTCCAAATGTATCCATTGAACGATGAAAGCCAAATACTTTTGCCTTGTTCTCTTTAGTGGATTCATCAGACAACAATGCATCGCGGGCACTTGTTCTAATGCCTTTGCCTAAGCGATCTGTGCTGCGTGCAAAAAATACCCAAATAGGATGGGAGAGTGCTACCATCATTGGTCTTGAAATAGCACTTAATAAATAACCTATCCTCACAAAGGGCATGCGTTTACCAATCACATCTGACCATTTGCCAAAATACGCTTTGCTAAGTCCAGATAACCCCTCTGCAATACCTTCTAAAATGCCAATAAATACAATTGAAAAACCGATGTGTTTTAAATACAATGGCATAACTGGGTAGAGCATTTCGCTGGCTACATCCGTAAAAAAGCTCACGAATGATAAGACTATAATGGTTCTGCTAATGATTTTCATTTACTTATCCTAGAACAGATACGCCAATGAGTTTGCCTATTCCAAAAGTAATGGCAGCTGCAAGTAAACCAAATAATACTTGTCTGAAACCTGAATACCAAATGCTTTTGCCAGTAAATAATGTGATAGCCGCGCCAATGATGAATAAGCCTATGGCACTTAAGCCAACGCACAATGCTAAAGCGACTAAACCGCCTGTGAAAAAGAATGGTAATACAGGAATAATTGCCCCCACAGAGAATAAAACAAATGAGGCAATAGCTGCTTCCATAGCAGAGCCTTTTAGTTCCTCGGCATTGATACCTAATTCTTCTTTGATCAAAACATCGTGTGCTTTTGCTTTATCTTTTATGATGTCTGATGCCATGGTTTTTGCTTGGTCTTCAGGAATGCCTTTAGAACGGTAAATTAAGGCCAATTCTCTTTCTTCTCCTTCAGGATTGCTCTCAAGCTCATCCATTTCTAATTGCATTTGGTTTTCGTATAATTCTTGAGAACTTTTAACTGATATCCATTCGCCCAATGCCATTGATAAGGCGCCCGCTAATAGGCCAGCAATGCCAGTTAACAATACCGTTGATTGACCAGTACTTGCCCCAGCAACACCCATTACCAAACTAAAGTTTGAAACCAATCCATCATTACCGCCTAAAACGGCAGCTCTTAGAGCATTTCCACCAACAGATTTATGTCTTTTTTCAAAACGGGCCAATTGTGCCCCAGCTATGTTTGGAGATTGATGTAAAATGTTTTTTAATATTGACACGTGTGCGGTGTCAGATAAAGAGGCTTCAGAAGCATGGGTTTTTCTAGCCGTTTGGATATTGGCCGACAACCTTTTTTCAGTATCCAATAAAACCCCTAAGATGTAATCATAGCCCATGATTTTCCCAATTTTAGCCAGCATTTTGGCTCTGCCAGAAGGCTTAGGCATTTTGTCAAGTGGCATACCATTCTTAGCCATAAAGGCTTTTGCGTGTCCAAATTCAATATCAGACATCTCTCTAAAGATATCAGCAATTGCTGGGTCTGATTCTTTTTCTGCTAGAAGTTGGTATAAATACCCGGCGTCAATTTCTACCTGAATACTGTTTATATTGATCATAATTTTAGTTTATTTATTCGTAAAAAATCACTTTGCCATTTTCGATATGATACATTGCTCCAACGATTTTGACTGTATCGTCTTGCATAGCATGGTTTATAATTTGGCTATTGGATTTGATGCCTTCTATCACTTGCATGACATTAATGGCTGAGACTTTATCTACAAATTCATAATTATCACCATCTCTATTATTAAGGACCGACGTTTCTGCATTAACTGCAGGTTGAATTTTTTCTAACAATTGGGATAGGTGTCCTAGTTCAAGATGGTTACATGCGCCGGCTATAGCGCCACATTTGGTATGCCCCAAAACTACAATCAATTTTACACCCATTTCATGTACGGCAAGTTCCATGCTGCCTAATATATCTTCATTAAGAATATTGCCAGCTATTCTGACACTGAAAATATCACCAAGACCCAAATCAAAAACGTGTTCTGTGGTAGTTCTGGAATCTATACAACTAAGAATGATTGCTATAGGATTTTGGCCCTGTGCAACATTGGCCAGTTGTTGATTTAAATTTTTAGTATTATGTGTATTATTAGTAAACCTGTGGTTACCTGCTTTTAGAATGGCTAAAACTTGATCAGCCGATAAACTTTTTTGCATTGCTTTGTCGAGATGCAATTTGAATTGACTGTCATTAAGTGCACTATTGAAACCAATTAGATTTAATGCAATGTTTTTCTGTGGGGCTATATTGTTTTTAAACTCATTGATAATATCAATCACATCTTGGTCAATGTATTTAGCTCTGGTAGCGTCAATGGTCACCTTTGTGTTGTTTTGAATAGTCAATAAAGTGTTTTTGATTTTAGCTTTATTCAAAAAAGAAACTTGACTGTTTAATTCAATTATCAGATTATCCTCTAAATAATGAGAATTGGTTTTGATGGTAAAAGGCGCATGAATATTATTCTTAATGATGAATAATATACTGATGATTAAACCTATGCTGACACCAATCAATAAATCAGATAAGACAATGGCTAATATGGTAATAACAAATGGTATAAACTGTTTGAAGCCTTTCTTATACTCTTCTATATACAAATTGAAAGCGGTTAATTTAAACCCCGTGAAAATCAAAATTGAGGCTAAGGAGGCCAAAGGAATTAAATTCATGATGGGCGCTAAAAAGACAATTGCAATGAGTAAAAACAATCCATGTAATATACTAGACAACTTGGTTTGTGCACCCGCTTGTATATTGACCGAGCTTCTAACAATTACAGATGTAATTGGTAATCCACCAATTAAGCCTGAAATACTGTTGCCAATGCCTTGTGCAATAAGTTCTCGATTGGGGTGTGCAGGTCGCTTCTGAGGGTCTAAGTTTTCTAATGCTTCAATATTTAAAAGGGTTTCAATAGAAGCCACTATGGCAATGGTAAAACCAATAACCCAAACTTTAGTATTAACAATCTGATTGAAATCAGGGAAAGTGAATAATGTTTGTATGGAATTAATTTTAGGGATATTGACTAAATGTGAGCCAGAGATGGCCAATGTTGGATTGAAGTTGAGAAACAACAGATTGAGTAAAACACCTACTATCACTACAATTAATGAACTTGGAATTTGTTTGAAAAAAGGATTTCTAATCTTATTCCATAATAGCAAGATGCTGATTGAAACAATGCTAATGATTATTGCCCCCAACTGAATGAAATTAAGCATATGCATTAACTCAGTAAAGGTATTTTCTCCATCTTTTTGATAAAAACTAAAATCTTCCTCAGGGTCAAAGTCGTAACCAACTGCGTGAGGAATTTGTTTTAAAATTAAAATGATCCCAATTGCGGCTAACAATCCTTTAATTACACTATTGGGGATAAAGTTCGCAATGAACCCAGATTTTAAAACGCCAAATAATAGCTGAATAATACCCGCAATGAATACAGCTAATAAAAACCATTCAAAGGAACCAAGCTGGGTAATGCCAGCAAGCACTATAGTTGTTAAGCCGGCAGCCGGACCGCTAACACTAGTGTTTGATGCACTGAAATAACCAACTACTAAGCCTCCAATTACCCCGGCAATTACCCCCGAGAGCAAAGGCGCACCACTTGCTAATGCGACACCTAAACAAAGGGGTAGGGCAACTAAAAAAACCACTAAACCAGCAACAAAATCCTTTTTAATCGTTAATGAAGACGCTTTCATTCTGTAAAATTAAGCTTTATCATTTAATCGCTGCATAGTTTTTACAAACAGTCTAAAAACACTCACAAATGTTTGATTACTAAATTTTTAATTAAATGTAAAGCGCTATTTAAATGCTTGCTTTCAATGCTTGCAGGTATTTAGGTAATAAATCGTCTAATTAGGTTTACTTTGTAATCTATTGCAATGTTGGATATTGAACAAACCTATATAGTTTATCATAAAATGGTGTTTAATACCGCTTTACATTATTTGCAAAATAAGGAGGATGCTGAAGAGGTTACACAAGATGTTTTTGTGACGGTATACAACAAACAAGCTGCTTTTGAGGGCCGAGCCAATTTGAAAACATGGATCTATAAAATATGCATCAACAGGTGTTTGGATTGTATTAAAGCCAAAAAAAGAAAAAAAAGATTGTCAAGTGTATGGATGCTTTTTGGCGACATGCCCTTACACCATGATATAGCTGTTGAGGCATTTCATCCCGAAACAGCATTAGTGCACAAAGAAGCCTTATTGCAATTAATGAATCAGATTCAGAAATTACCAGATCAGCAAAAAACCGCTTTGATCTTGAGTAAGTTTGAGCAATTGCCCCAATATGAAGTGGCTGAAATTATGGGGGTTTCAGTCAAAGCAGTAGAATCATTGTTATACAGAGCCAAACAACATTTAAACACAATGCGTCAAAAAAAATGAAGGAAATGAATAAAATAAACGTCTTTAAGGATATGGAACTAGAGGATCAATTTTCACTTTTAGCCAATCATGAGCACATAGCACCATCGAATGATTTATTGCACAAAATTCAAGCTCAAATCTCCTGGCAAGAACAAGCCTTGTGGTCAAAACCCAAAACCATTGTGATGTTTTCTATAGTCCTTGTTGTTGTCATGTTGAATGCTTTGACTATATGGTCTGCCTCTGTCAAAGGCCCAATGGATGCCTTGCAAATGTCTACAGAATTCACAGTCAATAATCAATTGTATAAATGAATAAAGTTAAATTTTTAAATTATGCCTTATTGGTATTGTTCTTGGCGAATCTAGTCTGGTTATTTTTGTTTTTAAACAGGCCCAAGCTCAGGCCTGAAGGCCCCAAACAGCTTGTTATAGATCAACTACAATTTGATGCTGAACAGGTGCAAGCCTTTGATGTGCTCATTCAAGCTCA
>JACCDP010262358.1_pt1 | contig 34551 bp, 30 predicted proteins | sample 7445841 | NCBI WGS metagenome assembly JACCDP01 (sample SAMN15323441, study PRJNA562643) | freshwater metagenome | isolation source: river surface water | place: USA:Blue River Watershed | collected 2017-08-17 | reverse complement strand
GATCGAGGGCGTCCTGGGCAGCCTTCGCTACCGCAATGGCAAGCCCAGCACCATCGGCGAGCTGCAGGCATGGGACCTGAACACTGGCAAGATGGCCTGGGTTCACAAGTTTGACCGCGCTATCTGGGCACCGCTGTTGACCACAGGCGGCAACCTGCTGTTCGCCGGTGGCACCAATGACCGTGTATTCAGCGCCTTTGATGCGACCAACGGCAAGGTGCTCTGGCAGTACAACATGCCGTCCGGCGTGACCGCTGTGCCGTCGTCGTATGAAGTCAACGGCGAACAGTACATCGCGGTTCAGGCTGGCTGGGGTATCGACGCGCAGCGTATGCAATCCGGTATCGATGCACTCAACGGCAGCGTGACGAGCGTGCCTCAGGGCGGCACCATCATGGTGTTCAAGCTGGAAAAATAAATAAAACAGCAACACGCAAGGCCTTAAAAAACCCGCCACTCTGGCGGGTTTTTTTTATTCTTTTATCTGCATAATCGGAGGCAGCACATCCTGTGATCTCTCAACCCGGTCAGATACGATGGCCAAACATGGGCGACTTTGATGAAGACGTGGATCCACCTCCTGAAAAAATGGTCAGCCGTTTGTCTGGGGCTCTGTGTCGCCATACCCGCCTCGGCTTTTGTGCTGTCCAATGGCGATGAGGTGCAGTGTCATTTTTCCCATGAAGGACTGACCGGCACCGCGACCGAAATCTGGAACACGTACGACAACAGCGAGGACCGCCATCCTGAGCTGGGCAGAGCCGTCGCCGTCATGCGACTGAACGATGAAGGCTGGCCAACCATCATCTTCGATGCAGAAGCCCACAAAAGAACTGCGAAAGGCACGCCGGCCATCTGGGACTTTGTCTATTTTCATGAATGCGCACACGCGCAGCAGCCCAGCCTGACCGAGATCGAAGCCAACTGCCTCTCCTATCAAGAGATGGAGCGTCGCGGTCTGATGAACTACCACCGCATGAAAGAACTGGAAACGATCCACCTCAGCATGCCGATGCTGCCCGAAGAATACGGTGGCTCCGGCGCGATGCTCTGGCACAGAACGCTGCAGTGCGTGAGGCAGTCGCGACAATAAGCATTGTCAGCCACTGCCGGATTAAAGGCTTTGGGGTGCACAGGGCAATTACAATAACCGGATGCACATCCGTCATTCCCTTTCAAGGCTTTCAAGGCTTTCAAGGCTCTCGAGTCTCTCAAGTCTCTCAAGTCTGACAGTCACGCTGGTGGTCACGCTGCTCTTTTCACTTCATGCGCTGCCCGGCCAGTGCCTGACGATTACCAATAATGAAAGCGTTTATTCCTTGGCGGCTGAAGTGTCCCTGCTGGAGGATCCCGGCGGCGAACTGGGTCTGGCCGAGGTCAGCTCGCCAAAACGCCAGGCAGCATTCCGCCCCTGGTCCGAGCCCGGCGACATCAGCCTGGGATTCAGCGAGTCGGCCTATTGGCTCAAACTCACACTGTCCCGATCCGAGAATGCACCCTCGAACTGGCTGATCGAGATTCCCTACCTCGGGCTGGAGAACATCGCGTTTTACGCGCCGGATCAGCCGCCCGTCCTTACGGGCTCTGCGCTCCCGTTTTCATCACGGCCGGTGGCGCATCGATTTTTTCTGTTCCCGGTCACGATCGAGACCGAACCGCGTCACTATTACTTTCGCCTGCAAAGCCACTATGCGCTGACGGTGCCCATCAATGTGTGGAAGCCCAAAGCATTCTATGAACAGGCACAGAAAACACTGACCATCCAGGCGCTGTATTTTGGCGGCCTGCTCGCGCTGCTGATTTATAACTTCTTCCTCTGGGTATCGCTGAAAGACCTGCGCTTCCTGCTGTACACGCTGTTCTGCAGTCTGCTGGGGTTGGGCATTTTTGCCGGCAATGGGTTCGGGCGACTGTTCATCTGGCCCGATGCATCGGAATTCGATGTCATCTCGCAGACCCTGTTCATCAGCAGCGCGCTGGTGTTTGGCATCGAGTTTGCTGTGGCTTTTCTCAAGGGACGGGAAGTCGCACCGCACGGCACCCGCGCACTGCATGTGGCCGCTGCTGTCAGTGCGGCCATTGCCTTGCTGCTGGCCGGCTCATTATGGGCACCGATATCCCGATACTGGATCTATCAGGCGTTCATCTTCACCTCCCTGATCGCCACCCCCCTGATCATCTGGACCGGTATCGCAGCATGGCGGCGCGACGTCCCGGGCGCACGCTTCTTCCTGTTTGCCTGGTGCCTGCTGCTGGCGGGCGGGGTTGTCGCCAGCCTGCGAATTTTTGGTCTGGTTCAGACCAATGCCTTCACCGCGTACAGCGTGCAGATCTCCTCGGCCGCAGAAATGCTGCTACTTGCCTTTGCGCTGGCCGATACGGTGAGGCACGAGCGGGACGAGCGTGAGCAAGCGCAGCAGCAAGCACTGGCCTCAAGCGAACAGCTGATGCGGGTGATGAGAGAAAGCGAGCAGCGGCTGGAAAAGGCGGTGGAAGAAAGAACCGCGCAGTTGAACCTGTCTCTGGCCTCGGAAAAAGCCGTGCTCGCGCAGTATGTGCGCTTCGGCTCGCTGATTTCGCATGAATTCCGCAATCCGCTGGGCATCATTGATAGTCAGGTGGCCCTGATGCGCAAAGCGCTGCCCACCAGGAGCACGGATCATCGCAGTCGACTGGATGCTATTGCAGGCGCGACGCAGCGGTTGGTAAAAATGTTCGACAAATGGCTCTCCGATGGACAGGCCAGGCCGGACATACGGCCGATGACGGTGGCGCCCATCTTGATAGCCACCTGGCTGCCGCACTTCCTGCAAGAGAACCGGGCATTCTTCGGACAGCATACGATCCGTACGCTGACAGACCCTGCCGTTCAGTGGCTGCACGCCGACAAGGAATTGCTGGACATTGCCTTACTCAACCTGCTGGACAATGCGTGCAAATACTCGCCTGCTGACAGCGAGATCACGATCGCCTCCTGCCGCAAACCCGGCTTTGCGGGTATCCTCGTCACCGACCTGGGCGTCGGCGTCGCACCAGAGCATCACGAGGAAATTTTCGAGGAATACTTCCGCATTCCTGCCGACGACGGTGCTCGCGGCACCGGACTGGGATTGCCGTTCGTGAAGAATATCGTCAATAATCATCACGGCCATGTCGAGCTGACCAGCCAGCCCGGCCATGGAAGCACGTTCACCCTGTGGTTCCCCGACGTTGAGGATGAATCCACAGTACAGCAACCCTGACAAATACTATCCGATGAACGCAGTTCCTAAACAGGCCGGCCGCGTGCTGGTCGTCGAAGATGAAGCACCGTTGCGCGAGGCGATGGTCACCTTCCTGAACATGGATGGCCTGAGTGCGGAAGGCGTCGGCAGCCTGCAGGCGGCGACGCTATGGCGTGCTGCGCATCCGATGGATCTGATGGTGCTCGATCTGGGCCTGCCCGATGGCGACGCGCTCCAATGGCTGACATCCCATCCGGTCGAGAATGCCGGGCTCGTTATCTGCAGCGCGCGCGGCCACCCGCAGGAAAGAGTAGCCGGCATGCAGTCCGGTGCTGACGCCTATCTCGTCAAACCGGTTCAGCTGGAGGAGCTGTCGCTGCTGGTGCAAAAGCTCCTCAAGCGAGTGCTGGCGCCGGTGGACAATACCTGGACACTGGACAAGATCCACTGGACACTGGCCGCTCCTTCGGGACGCTCGCTCAAGCTCACGCACTCTGAAGCGCAGGTGATCCAGATGCTGGCCCACTCGCCGGGCGCCGCTGTATCGAAGAACGATATCGTGATCGCGCTGGGCCATCAGCCCGCGACTTATGACATGCGACGCATGGAGATACTCATTCGCCGGCTGCGCAACAAGGCAAAAGAGCAGCTGGGCACTGAGCTGCCGCTGGAAACTGCCCACCGGCTGGGCTATGCCTTCACGGCCCCCGTGGAGATGCGCTGAACCCCGCCTGCAGACCTGGCTGACCTCGCGTTACTATGGCGCTTCCCTGCACTTTCGCCAATGAGGTTTGCATGTCGAACAATGACCGCGCACGTTTCGCCACCACGCTGAGGGTCGCAGCAGCCATCCTCGCGACCGCTGCTGCCAGCCTGCTGCTGTCAGGCCCTGCGCACTCGATGGACGTCGAGCCCTTGCTCGATGAGGCCATCGCCGGCGCTCATCGCAGCGACAGTAACCGGGCGCGCGACAAATATCGCCACCCGAAAGAGACCCTGCTTTTCTTTGGCCTGAAACCTGAGATGACGGTGGTCGCGATTTCTCCCCGCGCGGGCTGGTATTCAGAGATCCTCGCGCCGACGCTGAAGACACGGGGCCGGTATTACGCAGCAGTGCCAAAATTGACGGAGCAATCGCCCGAGGTCATGAAGCGCCGCGATGCCGACTATCGTCAGCGCATGTCGAGCGATCCCGGCCTGTACGGGATGCCGGTCATCGTCAGTTTCGATGCAACCGCGCCGGACTTCGCGCCCGCGGGCACGGCGGATCTGGTGCTCACGTTCAGGAATGTGCACAACTGGGCCAAAGCCGGCCATACCGCGGCGATGTTCAGCGGCTTTTTCAAGGCCCTGAAACCAGGCGGCATACTTGGCGTGGTAGAACACCGGGCGAAGCCGGATACCCCCCTCAAGGGGCAGATCGACTCCGGCTACATGACAGAGTCCTACGTGATCGAGGCGGCAACAAAGGCAGGCTTCCGGCTCGTCGCGTCCTCGGACATCAACAACAATCCCCGCGATACCAAAGATCATCCAGGTGGTGTGTGGAACCTGCCGCCCAATCTGAGAGACGTGCCCGATGCCGAGCGTGCCCGGTATCTGGCCATTGGCGAATCCGATCGCATGACACTCAAGTTCGTGAAACCCTGAGCCGGTTTCACGACTGTGCAGCTGATCACACCTGATCACAGATGATCAACCATGATGAATCGTCCGCCGCAAGAAAATAACACGGCATCGCGCGGTTCATGGACGCGATCGCTGGCCTGCGCGCTGCGATCAGCCGTGCTGATACTGATGCTGACGCTGGCAGGCCCCGCTCTCGCTGGCGAACCGCCGGTCTACGGGCCGGAGCTGGAAGGCTTCGCCTACCCGTTCCCGGTCAAACGTTTTGCGTTCGAATCGCAGCGCCAGCCGGTGCAGATGGCCTACATGGATCTGCCCGCAGACAAGCCGAATGGCCGTACCGTCGTGCTCATGCATGGCAAAAATTTTTGCGGCGCGACCTGGGAAGGCACGATGCGCTTTTTGTCGCAGCAAGGCTTTCGCGTGATCGCCACCGATCAGATCGGTTTCTGCAAATCGAGCAAGCCCAATGCATATCAATACAGCTTTCAGCAGCTTGCCCACAACACGCGTGGCTTGCTGGATAAGTTGGGCGTGACGCGCGTAACACTGATCGGTCATTCCACGGGCGGCATGCTGGCCACACGCTACGCACTGATGTTCCCGGAACAGGTCGAGCAGCTGGTGATGGTCAATCCGATTGGTCTGGAAGACTGGAAGGCCGAGGGCGTGCCTTCACTGACCATCGATCAGTGGTACGCGCGCGAACTACAGGTGACTGACGAGCGCATCCGCAACTATGAGCGCACGACCTACTACGTGAATGAGTGGCGGGAGTCGTACGAGGTGTGGGTGCAGATGCTTGCGGGGATGTTTCGCGGCCCGGGACGCAACACCGTTGCCTGGCATTCAGCGCTGGTCTACGACATGATCTTCCATCAGCCCGTGCTCTATGAATTCGGCAGGCTGCGCATGCCCGTACTGCTGCTGATCGGTGAGAAAGACAACACCGCCATCGGCAAAGACCTTGTCTCACCCGATGTACGCGCCCGCCTGGGTGATTATCCTGAGCTTGCGCGACGTACTGCGGCGGCGATTCCCCGCGCCGATCTGGTGCTGTTCCCCGACCTCGGTCACGCACCGCAAATGCAGGATCCGGAGCGTTTTCACCGCGCGCTTGCCGCAGGGCTGGAACGGCTCAGGTCGAGCAGCGCTGACTGACCCAGCCTCTCTTGCCGCGGCCCGGCGGGCCCCGTCTCACGCAAATTTTCCATTGGTGGTAACGTAATACCGCCCGTGGCACGAAGTGTCCGTCGGAGACCGGGCGAGGACGATTTGCCACCCTGTTATCACTGAAAAAATAAAGAAAATGAAAATCTCGATCGGAAAATTACTGAGCCGGCTCGGCCTGTCATTGCTGCTTGCCTTGCCATTAACGAGCCTTGCGAATGATGTGGAATGGATCACTGACAAGCGCGGATGCAAGGTTGCCAATATCTTCCCGCAAGAGGGCGAGAGCATCAGCTGGAGCGGCCCCTGCAAAGACAACTTCGCGCACGGCCAGGGCAAGCTCACCTGGTACATGAAAGGCGTGCAGAAAGAAGTCTACGAGGGCACCATGGTGCGGGGCTGGGCCGAGGGCAAGGGCAAGCTGACCCGCAAGGACGGCACCTACACCGGCGACTGGAAGAACAGCCTGCAGCATGGCAAGGGCCGCTACGAACACGAAGATGGCAGCTGGTACGAGGGCGCCTGGGCCGATGGCCATCCGCATGGCCATGGTCAGATGCGCACACCGGATGGCCGGCTTTTCAGCGGCACCTGGCACCACGGCGAGTTCGAGGACGAACGCGCGCCGTCGAATCAGACCTGATCGCTCAGCACGGTGAACGGGCCGGGAAGTAACCGGCCCGCACCGGGCTCGACACCATGATCAGATAGGCCTCCTGTATCGCGTAGGCCTCGCGCTCCCGCTTGTACCAGAGACGGCACTGGTGCGCATCGTCGCCCGTATCGGCGGGATCAGCGTAATGACTGCCTTCCAGCCCCTGAAGGTAGTGAATCACTTCGTGCAGCAGCACGGACCGGTCAAAGAGGTTCGTCAGCGGCTTGAGACGGTCATCAAGATAAATCTGACGACCTCCCGCATAGTGCCCCAGCACGCTACAGGTGCCTTTGCAGGCGAGCTGGCTCAGCTCCGGCGTAGGAAGGTAAATCAGCTCAGGATACTCAGGAGGCGGTGCGTAGCGCGAGAGCCGCTGTATGGTCCGGAACACGACCGGCAAAAGCTCATGGGTTTCGAGCTGTATGCTCGCGCCATCGAAGTCATCCAGGAATTTCTGTTGCTCGCTCTTGTACTTCTCGTACATGCGCTGGTTGGCGTTTGCGGCATTCGGTCCGGCCGCCATGCACACACCACCACAGAGCATCAGCGCAGCGGCAAAGACAGTACTCGTCAGGGTCAGCAATCTGCCAGACATCGCGATCATTCCTCAGAAGGACCGCGACATCCTCAGCGCCCGTAACGGGTCACTCCTTTTTGGCGCGGCCGAATTCGAACAGCAGGTGCAGATAGCGCCTGCCGACCAGATCCCTGGTCATGGACAGCTTTTCTTCTCCCAATTCTGCCTCAATCGTGAAACGTCCGCTGGCGGGCGGGTTAATGTAGAGATAAGGCCCCTTCGTGACCGTCTCGACCATCACCTCATTGCGGACATCGCGCACCCTGACGGTCACGTCCTTCACGCCCTGGGTCTGTCCTCCCTTGCGGAAGGTCAGCTGAATCGGATACTTGGGCGCCTGCGCATCCATCGCGGCAGTCTCTTCGTCATTCTGGCCACCGGTGATGAAGGTATACTCGCCTTGCCGCTGAAGCTTGATCTCGACGGCCTGTGCAAACGCAAACTGCGCTGCCAGCAATAACAACAATGACAGGCCCAGTCGGACCGGGGTACGCTGTGAATTTTTTTTCATGGGGTGCTCTGCTGGATGAGTGGGTAGGGGAGAGACTTCATGCAAGCAATCAAACTGTGGCGTGCCAGCGCGCTCACATTGTCGCTGCTGACAACATCGGTCACAGCCCTTGCGGCCGACCTCGCAGCACTGCAAGGCCAGTGGTCGGGCGTCTGGTACATCGGCATGAGCAGCGGCAAAGCCACGCTCGTGCTGGAAAAAGAAAACCGGGGCCGCATCAGCTTTACCAATCTTACGGATGAGTTCGGCGACCAGGAGATCGATCTTGCCCGGCTAGCCTTTGACGGAGAGACGCTGACGTTCTCGGTGCCCAGCAAGGGCAGCGCGAATTTCGCCGTCTCGCTGAAGAACAAGCGCGAGGGACAGATGCTCGATGGTGGCGGCAAGTTCGATGGCGCCGTCGCCAAACTGGTGTTCAACAGGGACCACTAAGCTGACCCGCCAACCCTGCGCGGCTTCGCGCAGGGCAGGGTTTCGGCATCGCCGCCGATGTCAGCACGGTATCACTCGTTGGGCAGCGACTTGATGTACTTTGCCAGTGCGCGAGCCTGCACTTCGGTCAGTGTGTTCTTGAAGCTGGGCATCGCGCCCTGCCCCTTCACGATGGTGTTGTAGACACCCTCCTCATCTTTCGCAATACCGGCAAGCTTGGGACCACCCTTGCCGGCCTTCATGCCGAAACTGCCATGACACCAGCTGCAGCTGGCGGCGAACAGCTTTTTGGCATCTTCGGGGGAAATCTCTTGTGCATCCTGCGCACATGCGGGGGCGCTCAACAGGCCTGCGATGGCGATCAGGCCCAACGCCTTGATGCCGCGATACGTGTTGCTCATTTCTACTCCAATGGTTCGTTCTTATTATCTTGTTGCGTACTCTTGTTGCGCACAACTCTCAGGTACTGATGACTGCTGCACTGCTTGCCGGCACTTGCCCGGGAATGCTGACCCGGGCAGGCACCAACGAAAAAAGCGGGAAGTTTTCACTTCCCGCTTCCATCACTCTGATTACTTGAGCGAGTAGACGATCAGCTGACCGTTGTCGGTCGGCATTTCGCTGAACGGCGAACCGAACAGAGGACCGTAGTTACCTGCCACGTGGCTGCCCCAGCCCGTCACGACGGCAACGTACTGCTTGCCTTTCGCGCTGTAGCTGATCACGCCGCCATGGTGGCCAAGGCCATTGTTGTGGCTCCACAGTTCCTTGCCGGTCTTGGCATCCAGTGCCTGGAACACGCCATCAGCACCCGGAACGAACACGAGGTCGCCCTTGGTCGACAGCAGCGAGGCGAGCACAGGGTACTTGTACTCGACGCGCCATGCCATCTTGCCAGTGATCGGGTCACGTGCCTGGATGGTGCCGTAGGCTTGCTTGCCCTTCGGATGCGTCGCAGTCCACGATGCGCCGAAGTAGTTCTGGCCCGAGAAGTCCTTCGGACGCTCTGCCTTCACGACTTCGAGGTCGAAGCACCACTCTTGCGTCGCCTTGTACATCAGGCCGGTCTTCGGGCTGTAGGAACCTGCGTTCCACGAGATCGAGCCGTCAATCGCCGGGCACATGTTCGGGAACTTGCCCTCGGTGAAGTCGACACGACCCACCAGCTCACCCTTGGGCGTTACGCCTTTGATGTAGTTGAAGGTCTCGCCGATCATGTAGGCGTTTGCAACGTCCAGCTTGTTGCCGCCGCCCACCTTGGCGCCGTCGTAGACGAAGATGATGCCGCCCTTGTTCGGGTGAACGACGTAGTCCTTGCCGTTCTTCGAGATGCGCATGAATTCACCCACGGCGCTGTCGAAATCCCATGCATCGTGCGGCATTTCCTGGAAGTAGGACTTCAGCTTGCCGGTGTCCGGATCCAGAACGATAACGGAGGAGGTGTAGAGGTTCTCGCCGGGACGTGCGCCCTCGGTCATCCACTTGTCGCCCGAGTAGTCATAGTCAGGCGCCGGGTTGGCCGTGCCCCACCAGACCGAGTTGGTCTTCGGATCGTACTGACCGGTCATCCAGCCACCGCCGCCACCGGTCTTCCAGGTGTCATTCTTCCAGGAAGCGCGCGAACGCTCGTCGCCGCCGATGGTGTCGAACTGCCAGACGGTCTCGCCGGTTTCAGCGTTGATGCCGAAGATCGGGCCGCAGCAGCCGGAGAGCTCGCCACCGTTCGAGCCGATGATGATCTTGTCTTTTACGACCAGCGGTGCGCCGGTGAAGCCCTTGTTGCCCTTCTCGACGGTCATGACCATCTTGTCCCAGACGGGCTTGCCGGTCTTCTGATCGAGCGCGATCACACGGCCATCAACGGTGCCCAGGTACACTTTGCCATGGGCGATCGCGATACCGCGGTTGTACGGGTTGTAGAACGTGCCTTCGCCGCGCTCATTGTCGAGCTTGGCCTGGTAGCTCCAGATGGCCTTGCCATTGGTGCCGTCCAGTGCCCACACCTTGCCCGAAGCGGAGGTGTAGTAGAGGACGCCATCGACGGCCAGCGGGAACGACTGGATACCGCGCTTGGTAGCGTTCGGCGTGTGGATCCAGGCAATGCCCAGGTTCTTCACGTTCGACGTATTGATTTGATCCAGACCGCTATGGTGATAGCCATTGAACGACTGGTGGTACATCAGCCAGTTGTTGGGGTCGTTGTGCGCATTCAGGAGACGGTTCCAGGTGACGTCGCCAGCGACGGCCACTGCTGCACCTGCCAGCATCAGAGAGCCAGCCATTACCTTCAGTTTGGTGTTGACACCATTCTTCATCGTTGTTTCCTCCATTAAGTCGTACGCTTTTTATCGTTATAGTGAGTCCCGCTCACCCGGCCTCTTGCGATCAGACTGCCCCGCAACAAACCTTTACTGCTGGTGAAACTACGGTGACGGAAGCAATATACGATTCAATCTGTATTCAAACAAGCCATTCTTTTATATCAGGCGTTAAGTTTTTTTTATAACAGCGCGCCGGAGAATCGAACGACGGCTGACATCGCTATCGGAAGCCGCAGCATCACAGCGCGCAAAGTCGGTGGCGGCGTCTTTTTTTTTGCGATGCCAGATAACAGACCCGCCTGGAAATGGCCTACAGCGTCAGTGACTTACCGCAAAAACCGGGCACCCCATCCCCAGATCTCCCGGCTGCTGCAGCAAAAAAGCCAAAAACGTTTTGCAGTGCAGCGGCGCACTGCTGCGCACCACGATCTTTTTAAATTTAAAAGAGGGGACTTAATAAAATATGCAGAGGAAGGGGCATGGCTGTCCGGCTTAGCCCCATTGATCTCAGGGTTTTCCGTCAGCGTCCGGTCTCACAATCCGAACGAATCGCATTGCCGGCGCTCTCGACCGTCCAGGCCTTGCCATAACTGCCGAAGACCATCGCCAGCACTCTCTCCATATTCTTTTTCTCGACCGGATCGTTGAAGCTGCGGCTATCCAGCCGTTCAAAAGCCTCCTCGCGCTTCATGCCGCTGTCGCGCCAGCCCTGCGCCTCGGACGCGAAACGGCCCATATCTGCGCAGGTCATCGTGCCCAGCGGGTACGGCGCCGCCGACGCAGAAACGCAGACTGCCAGCAGCAGCGATGCACCGATTCTTTTCATTTTTTCCTCCTGCTTTGATACGGTTATTGAGTTACCCAAGCGCAAAACATTATCATGCGCATCAAAAATAGCTGCTATCGTCCCGCTTTTCACCCACCCCGTATCGCATCACCTTCACCATTACCCGCACAATTAACCGCGCCATGAACACCTCAATCAAAACAATAATACGGTTTAGCCTTGCGCTGCTTATCCTTCCTGCGGCAGCCCAGTCCGCCGAACCTGCGGCTTTCAGAGATTGTCCCGAGTGCCCTGAAATGATTGCCCTGCCCTCGGGCCGCTTCACCATGGGCTCGAACGGCAAAAGCGCAGACGAAAGCGCTCGGCCCGCGCATACGGTGAACATCAAAGCCTTCGCGATCGGCAAGTACGAAGTGACTCAGGACGAATGGTTCGCGATCATGGGCTCGCGCCCGGCCCAGTTCAAGGGCGGGCGCAACCCCGTCGAGCAAGTCACCTGGAAGCTGGCGCGTGAGTACGTTCGCAAGCTCTCCGAAAAAACCGGTAAGCACTACCGGCTTCCGACTGAAGCTGAATGGGAATATGCCGCACGTGCTGGCTCGGAGGGCGAGTACTACTTCGACAAGGGCTCGCTCGCCGAGCATGCCTGGTTCGATGACAATTCCGAGGAGACCACCCATCCGGTCGGCCAGCGCAAACCGAACGCCTTCGGCCTGCACGACATGTATGGCAATGTCTGGGAATGGACTGATGATTGCTGGAACGAGAGTTACGCAGGCGCGCCGGACAATGGCAGCGCATGGACCGGCGGCGATTGCGGGCAACGCGTCGCACGCGGTGGCACCTGGTACAGCAAGGCGACCTCGGTCGGCTCGTCCGTGAGAGGGAAATTCTCCTCCGAGATACGGTACAGCAGCCGGGGCGGCGGCTTCCGGGTCGTGCGAGAAGACTGAGCCTTGGAACTATGAGCAGCGCTCGCGTTGTGGTATGTTCTCCTTTCGCAAGAAACATGCTCTCGCCCTTCACTGAGGTGAGTTTCCTGCATCGGATTACGTACTTAGAAAAACAATAAGCGGACTCAGTCCGTCAAGGGGACATGATGCAGAATCAGCGCGTTGCCGTCGTTACCGGCGGTGCCATGGGCATAGGCGGTGAATCCGTCGCACAGCTCGCCCGAACCGGCCATCACGTAGTGATCGCAGACCGCGACACCGCAGCCGCCCAACAGACCGCCGACCAGCTCGCTCAGGAAGGCCTTTCCGTCAGCACGGTCGAAATCGATGTCGGCAATGCAGACTCCGTCGCTGCCGCCTTCGCCAGCATTCAAAAGGATTTCGGACGCTGCGACGTGCTCGTCAACAGCGCGGGCCTGGCCAAGGTCTATCCCTTTCTTGACTATCCGCTCGATCATTTCGAGTACACGATGAAGGTCAACGTCACCGGCACGCTATTGTGCAGCCAGTCTGCGGCACGGATGATGGTAAAGGAAAAGTGGGGCAGGATCATTAACATCGCCTCGGTCGCGGGCATGCGCGCAGTGGGCACGGGCCGCACTGCGTACGGCACATCCAAAGGTGCCGTGATCGCGCTGACCCGGCAGATGGCCGTCGAACTCGCCGAGCATGGGATCACCGCCAATGCCGTGTCGCCGGGGCCGGTCGACACGCCGTTCACGCGCGTGCTGCACACGGAAAAATTCAAGAAAGAATACTCAAGCGCGATACCCATGAACCGCTATGGCACGGTCTCTGAGATCGCTGCGGTGGTCGCGTTTCTCGCCTCGGAACAGGCGTCCTACATCACGGGCATCTCGATGCCCGTCGATGGCGGCTTCCTCGCCTCCGGCGCGCGCGGGATCTGATCAGGCAGGCCATCCGCCTGATCTGCCCTCATCGCCATTTGCATTTGCACTTTCAGATCCATGCATCATGTCCGCTCGCGTTCACGCCACTTATCAGCTGGAAACGGCGATCGCGCCTGAGCGCGCCGCCGACATCATCGCCGGCGAACAATCGTCAGGCACTTTCGTTCCCATTCCCGGCGAAGACGAAGCGCTGAAAGCGCGCGCGGCGGCCAGCTGGGAAATCGCCCCGCTGGAGGAAGCCGCCACCGGCGCGAACAAACGCTATCGGCTGACACTCTCCTGGCCGCTGGAGAATTTCGGCGCATCGCTGCCGAACCTGATGGCTACCATTGCCGGCAATCTGTATGAGCTGAAGCCCGTTGCCGGATTGCGGCTGATGGACATCGAGCTGCCGGATGAATTCGCTGCCGCTTACCCCGGCCCCGCCTTTGGCATCGCCGGCACACGAGCACTGGCCGGTGTGTCGGACGGCCCGCTGGTCGGCACCATCATCAAGCCCTCCGTCGGCTTGTCAGCTGACGGCACCGCAGAATTCGTCGATCAACTGTGCGCTGCGGGTGTGGATTTCATCAAGGATGATGAGCTTCAGGCTGATGGGCCCGCCTGTCCGTTTGATGAACGCGTGCGCAAGGTGATGAATGTCATCAACCGCCATGCCGACCGCACGGGCAAAAAGGCCATGTATGCATTCAACCTGACCGGCGAACTGGATGAGATGAAGCGAAGGCATGATCTGGTGCTGTCGCTGGGTGGCACCCTGACGATGCTGAGCCTGAACTCGGTCGGCATGACCGGCTTCAACGCGTTTCGCAAGCATGCGCAACTGCCGATTCATGCGCACCGCAATGGCTGGGGCTATCTGCAGGGTGGATGGTCCTACATCGCCTGGCAGAAGCTCTGGCGGCTGGCAGGCGCAGACCAGATGCATGTGAATGGTCTGGCAAACAAATTCCGGGAAAACGACGACAGCGTGATCGCGTCGGCGCGCGCCTGTCTGACACCGATGTTCCCTCACAAGCCCTGCACCGTGATGCCCGTGTTCTCATCCGGGCAGACCGTGCGGCAGGCGCCGGGCACCTTTGCAGCGCTGCAGTCGACCGACCTGATTTTCCTGGCCGGCGGCGGCCTGTTCGCGCATCCCGGCGGCATTGCGGCCGGCGTTGCGGCGCTCAGGCAGTCATGGGAAGCTGCCATGCACGGAGTGCCACTGGAGACCGCCGCAAAAACGCATCGCGAGCTCCGAGAAGCACTGGACAAATTTTCCGGCTGATCCCGTCCAACGACACGCCGGCGACGAATAATAAAAAACAAGGAGAGCCCCATGACTCAATTCACCCGCCGTGACTTCCTGATCGCCACGGGCGCTGCCGCCATCACCGGTCCCTGGGTGCATACTGCGCACGCCGCCGAGTTCGAGTTCAAGTTCGGCACCAATCTGCCGGCCACTCACCCCCTCTCCGCGCGCCTGATCGAAGCGGCCAAGGCCATCAAGGAACAGACCGACGGCAAGCTGAACATCCGTGTATTCCCCAACAATCAGCTCGGCGGCGATCCGGCGATGTTCACGCAGCTGAGGAGCGGCGCGCTGGAATTCTTTACGGTGTCGGGTGCAAATGCGCTGTCATCGCTGGTGCCCAAGGCAGCACTATCTGGTGTGGGTTTCGCCTTCAAGAATTACGATCAGGTCTGGCAAGGGATGGATGGCGATCTGGGCAAGCACATCCGCGCGCAGATCACCGGCGCCGGCCTTGTCGTGATGGACCGCATCTGGGACAACGGCTTCCGTCAGATCACGAATAACGTGAAACCGATTGTGAATGTCAGCGATCTGTCGGGCATGAAGATCCGCGTACCCATCGGCAAGCTCTGGATCTCGCTGTTCGAATCGCTGGGCTCAGCACCTTCGGGAATCAGCTTCAATGAGGTGTATTCCGCCCTGCAGACACGCGTGGTCGACGGACAGGAAAATCCTCTCGCGATCGCCTCGGTCGCGCGGCTTTACGAAGTGCAGAAATATTGCTCGATCACGAACCATATGTGGGATGGCTTCTGGGTACTCGCCAACAAACGTGCCTGGGACAGAATGCCGGCGCGGGTGCAGGAGATCGCGGCGAAGAACTTCAACGAGTTCGCGCTACTGCAACGCAAGGACATCGCCGAGATGAATTCACAGCTGCGCAAAACGCTGGAAGAAAAAGGCATGGCGTTCAACACAGCCGACCCCCTCTCGTTCCGCGACAAGCTGCGCAGCAGCGGCTACTACGCCAACTGGCGCAAGGAGTTCGGTGAAGAGGCATGGGCGCTGCTTGAAAAAGCCGCAGGGCGACTTGCATGAGCGCGTACGACGACAGCGCGCCTTCCGTATCCCCGGGCAGCGCGCTCGCACGCATTGACACCGCGCTGGGCTGGCTGGTCGCCTTGCCGGCGGCGGCACTGGTCGCTGTCGAGGTTGTACTGCTGTTCGCGGGCGTCATCGCCCGCTATGTGTTTCACAAACCCCTGATCATTGCGGATGAACTCTCCAGCGTCCTGTTCCTGTGGCTGGCGATGATGGGCGCTGCGGTCGCCCTGCACCGCAATGCGCACATGCGCATGACGGCACTGGTGAATGGCAGCAGCGATCTCTGGCGCACGCGTTGGGACTGGGCCGCCTGGACGGCCTGCCTGTGCTTTCTGGCGCTGCTTGCCGAGCCCAGCATCGGCTACCTGGTGCAGCAGCGAGAAATCGAACTGCCCGGTCTGTCGATCTCCGATGGCTGGCGCGCAGCGGCGATGCCGATAGCGACCTTGCTGATGATCGTGATCGCCGTCGTGAAGCTGCTGATGCGTGGTGTGCGCGAGACCCTGTCTGCCACGTTGATCGCCATGGCACTCGCCGGTGCGCTGCAGGTCGCTGGTCCTGTGCTCGCCGATCTGGGCAACCTGAATCTGGTGATCTTCTTCATCGGTATCGTCGGCACTGCCGTGATGCTGGGCATGCCGATCGCCTTTGCGTTCGGACTGGCGACCTTCTCTTACCTGTCCTTATCGACCTCCATGCCGCTGGATGTGGTGGTTGGGCGCGTCGATGAAGGCGTGTCGCACCTGATCCTGCTCGCGGTGCCGATGTTCGTGTTCCTCGGACTGGTGGTCGAGATGACGGGCATGGCGCGCACCATGGTCGCTTTTCTGGCGTCGCTGCTCGGCCATGTGCGCGGCGGGCTGTCGTATGTGCTGGTCGGTTCGATGTATCTGGTGTCCGGCATCTCGGGATCGAAAGCGGCTGATATGGCCGCCGTGGCTCCGGTGCTGTTTCCGGAGATGACCAAGCGCGGACAAAAGCGCGGCGAACTGGTGGCGCTGCTGGCGGCGACCGGTGCGCAGACCGAGACCATCCCGCCCAGCATCGTGCTGATCACCATCGGCTCGGTCACCGGCGTATCGATTGCCGCATTGTTCGCCGGCGGCCTGATGCCGGGGCTGGTGCTGGCGCTGATGCTGTGCCTGCTGATCGGCTGGCGCGCGCGACGCGAGACGGTGGAACTCCCGCCGCGTGCCACGCCGCGCGAGATTCTTCACTGCTTCATCGTCGCCCTGCCAGCGCTGCTGCTGCCCTTCGTGATTCGCGCAGCCGTCATCGAAGGTGTGGCCACCGCAACCGAAGTGTCGACCGTCGGCATCGTTTATTCGCTGCTGGTCGGTTTGCTGATCTATCGGCAGTTCAGTGTGCGCCGTCTGGGCCAGATACTGGTCGAGACGGTGTCGCTGTCCGGCGCGATCCTGATCATCATCGGGACTGCCACCGCCATGGCCTGGGCACTGGTGCAGTCAGGCTTCTCGCAGGCACTGGCCGAGATGATGGCCAGTTTGCCAGGCGGTGCAGGCATGTTCATGGCGGTGTCGATTGTCGCCTTCATCATTCTGGGCAGCGTGCTGGAAGGCATACCCGCCATCGTGCTGTTCGGCCCGCTGCTGTTCCCGATCGCGCGCGAGATGGGCATCCATGAAGTCCAGTATGCGATGGTGGTCATCCTGTCGATGGGGCTGGGACTGTTCGCGCCGCCGTTCGGCGTCGGCTATTACGGCGCCTGCGCGGTCAGCCAGACACACCCGGACGAAGGCATACGACCCATCGTCGGTTACATGGTTGCGCTGTTCATCGGCATCGTGATCGTCGCTCTTGTGCCGTGGGTCTCCATCGGCTTTCTGAAATAAACCGGCACTATCCGTCCTCGCCTCATGATCCGGCTCGCTTTTTACGGTGATGATTTCACCGGCGCTTCCGACAATGCCGCGCAATATGCGCGGCACGGTCTGCGCACTCTGCTGTTCTTCTCAAACCCCGATGCAGCGGTGCTGAAAAAGGCCGCGCAATCCTATGACGTGATCGGGGTCGCGGGCACCGCGCGCTCGCTGCCGCCGGCAGAGATGGCCGATGAACTGTTGCCTGTGCTGGAAAATTTCCGGCAACTGGGCGTCAACTTCATTCAGTACAAATGCTGCTCGACCTTTGATTCATCACCCTCGATCGGCAGTCTGGGCAATGCCATCCGGCTGATGCGCAGCCTGTGGCCGCACAGCTTTGTGCCGGTATTCGCTGCGACACCCGAATTCGGCCGCTACACCCTCTTCGGACATCACTATGCGCGCGCCGGCGATCAGGTCTATCGGCTGGATCGCCATCCGGTGATGTCGCGCCATCCGGTGACGCCGATGCATGAATCGGATCTGGGCCAGGTCCTGACCGAGCAAGGCTTCGAGCCGGCACGACGCATCGACCTGCGCCAACTGGATGCCGTTGAACACGACGCCGGATCACTGGCCGCGCAACTGGCGGACGCAGACAGCGCCGTCTTCGATGGCTACACCCAGCGACAAGTGATCACCGGCGCGGCCAGCTTGTGGCAACTGTCCCGCTCCCGCACCGTGTGCGCGATGGCAGCGCAAGGCCTCGCGCATGGATTGGGCGCCCACCTGCGAGAGCAGGGCCAGATCGCAGCGCCTGAGCCCACGCACACGTTGGCGCCGGTCGACCGCTTGCTGGTGCTCTCAGGCAGTTGCTCTGCGCTGTCGGCGGCCCAGATCGACTGGGCAGTGGCTGCGGGTTTCGTCGGCCTGCGCATTACCCCCGATCAGCTGATCAGCTCGGATGACACCACCCTGCAGACGCTGGAGCGACAGATGCTGGACGCACTCGCAGCGGGAAAGAGCGTCGTCATGTACACCGCCAAGGGTCCGGACGATGATCAGGTCGCCGCCGTGCAGGACAAGCTGCCAGCCGGCGTCTCTGCGCCCGCCTTTGTCGCCAGCCGCATCGGTTTGCTGTACGCGCGCCTTGCGCTCTCGGCCATCGTCGATGCCGGGCTCACGCGCATCGTCGTCGCTGGCGGCGATTCGTCCAGCTTCACGATGCGTCAGCTCGGTGCGATGGCACTCGAGACCAAGGCCAGCCACTTCCGGCAGAACGCGCACGTCTGCACGCTGTTCTCGGAGGATCCCCAGATCCATGGCAAGGAAGTGCTGCTGAAAGGCGGACAGGTCGGCACGGCCGAGCTGTATGGCGTGATGCTGAAAGGATTCTCCGGACAGGCGGATCCGTGATCCCCTACCCCGGAGAATAAAGCGCCGTCTGCGGTCATCAGACCGGATCGATATGGGTCATCACATGCAGCACGGGCAGCTCGGCCTTCACCCGGTTCGCGGCTTCCAGCCCGATGTCATGGCCCTTCCTGACGGTGGCATTGGCATCGACTTCGATATGCACGTCGACGATGATCAGGTCACCCATCTTGCGCGTCCTGAGATCATGCACGCCAAGCACACCCGGCGTGCCCGCCACGATCTCTGAAATACGCTGATATTCCTCAGCGGACGCGGCGCGATCCATCAGATCATTCAGCGCATTCCATGCAAAACCGACGCCGGTCTTGCAGATCATGAGCCCAACGATCAGCGCGCTCACCGCATCGAGCGTCGGGTGACCCAGCGCAGAGCCCAGGATGCCGAGCGCCACCACCAGCGACGACGCAGCGTCAGCACGCGCATGCCAGGCATTGGCAATCAGCATGGATGAGCGTACCCGCTCTGCCACCATCAGCATGTAACGGAACAGCAGTTCTTTGGCGACCAGCGCAAACAGCGCAACATAAAACGCGGCGAACTGCACCGGCGCCGTTGCCGGATGCATGATTTTCATTGCCGCTGCCCAGGCAATGCCTGCACCCACGGCCACCAGACTGAGACCGAGAAACAGCGACGCCGCCGTCTCATAGCGCTGATGGCCGTACTGATGATCATCATCCGCATCCTTGCTGCTGTGGCGATTGGCCAGCAACACGATGAAGTCCGCTGCCAGATCGGTCAGCGAGTGAATGCCGTCGGCGATCAGGCCTGCCGAGCTGGTCAGCAGGCCGACCAGCACCTGCACGGCGGAGAGCAGCACATTCACGACGACGCTGACCAGCGTCGTCTTTTTAGCGGCTTCCTGCCGCTGTTCAGGCGGCGAATCGTCGTTTGCGAAAACCTGCTCCATCGGGCGATCCTGAGGGAAAAATGTCGATGGACGGTATTGTAAGTTCTGAGGAGGGTGTGGCTGCCGAGATGACGGTTTGACCGTCAGCGCTGCGCCTCCAGCGTCACGATGACCTCTGTCTTCGCCGCCCCACGCTGCACGGTCAGCTTCACCTTGCTGCCGATGCTGAAATCATCGAGCCGCGACATCAGCTTTGCCACCGTCTCGACCGGCATGCCCTCGACCGCCGTGACGATGTCCCCCGGGGTCACCGTGCCGTCAGGAGACACACTGGCCGCCTTCAGTCCCGCCTTCTCGGCGGGGGAGCCGCGGCTCACTGTCAGCACGAATACACCCTTCTTGCCAAGGAATTCCGAGAGCTTGCCGTTGATGCTCTCGTCCATGCCTATGCCCAGCGAGGGACGCACATACTTGCCGTGTTTGATCAATTCGGGCACGACGCGATTGACCGTGTCGACGGGCACCGCAAAACCGATACCGGCGCTCGCGCCGCTGGGACTGTAGATCGCCGTATTGATGCCAATGAGGCGACCTGCCGAATCCAATAGCGGACCACCGGAGTTGCCCGGATTGATCGCCGCATCGGTCTGGATCAGGTGATCGATCTGCGTGCCATTCTCGCCGGGCAGCGAGCGGTCCATCGCCGAGATGATCCCGGTCGTCAGCGTCCAGTCGAGCCCGAAGGGGTTGCCGATCGCGTAGACCTTCTGCCCGGTCCTGAGCTTCGCGCTCTCGCCAATGGGCACCGGCGGGGGGCGTTTGAAATCGACGGCGATCTTCAACACTGCGATATCGTGCGCGGGGCTGACTCCCACCAGCACGGCCTTGTAGTCGCGGCCATCGGCCAGGCGCACGCGTGCCTCATTGGCGCCCTGAATGACATGAAAATTGGTGATCACGTGGCCGTCGTCGTCCCAGATGAAACCCGAGCCCGTGCCGCGCGGCACGGAGAACACGTTCCGCGTCCAGACATCGACGACTTTTTCACGGGTCGAGATGAAGACCACCGAGGCCTTGGATTTTTCAAACAGCTCGATCGTCGCCTTCTCGTCCGGATGCAGCTCGCCGCGCGGCGTGACGGGACGAGGTGCGGCATTCGCCTCCATCCCCGAAAAATCCCCCCCGGCCAACCCACCTACGGCAAACGCAATCAATAAAAAAATGGAAATTCCCGCCTTTTGAAGCTTGCCCATCGTGTCCCTTTTCCGTGCTTGTTTTTAAAACAGCAAACAACATAGGGACGGAGACCGATTATTTCAATAATCGCGTTTTTTTCTTAAAAAATTCAGGCAAACTCTGCCGCATAAGCAGCCCGCGAACTCCAGTCATCCACAAGGCGGCGGACAATGAGTCTCGATACCCATGGCGATTTGATGGTCAAAGGCCGGATGCTGGCCGCGACGGTGCGCAGCATGTCCTCGCTCGGCTCACTGGGCGTGCAAGCGCTCGCTGAGCTGGGCATCCACGATATCGACATCGACCAGTGGTACCCGGCCGAGGCGCGGCGCGCGATGCACCGGACCGCGCTCGCGCGCTACGGCCCGGAGGCGCTCTTTTCATTTGGTTTCACGACCTCGGACCTGCAGTATTCGCTGATACCCCAGATGCAGGAAGACCATCGCGCCTACCTGGCGGCGATGCGTGCGGCTGCCGGTGATGCCGCCGCAGAGGGCCGTGCGCTGGAGACGATGATCCACAAGACCTGCGAGGCCTACACCGTAAACTTCGCCTACATGGTGGATCGCTATCAGCATCTGTTCGGCGCGCGCTGCACCGCGCTGGGCGACCATCATTTCGAGATTGTCGCCAGTACGTTCGCGGAACCTGATCATCATGAATTCACCCGCGGTATCTTTTCATCGTTCCTGATCCGGTGCACCTCGGGCGAATGGGACATGGATATCCGCTACCTGCCCGACAGGACCGAGCATGGACCGAACTGGGCGACATTCCATTACCACGTCCGCTTTACCCGTCGCGCACAGGCGGAGCCGGGCGCGAACGTCATCTTGGTCGAGCGACGTCTGGAGGCGCGTGAGGCCCTGCTGACGAATGTCGTCGAGCAATCGAACCGCTCGCTCTCGGTAATCATGGAATCGATCCAGTATGCGCGCTTACTGCAGCAGGGTCAGATGCCGGATATTGCGAAGCTCAGCGGCCCTTTCCGCTCGATCGATATCGCCTGGCAGCCGCGCGACCTGATCGGCGGCGACATCTGGTGGACGCATAAAGGCGCGGACGGCAGCTTCACGCTGGCGCTGGTGGACTGCACCGGGCACGGCGTGCCGGGGGCGATGCTGTCGGTGCTGGTGATCTCTACGCTGGCGCGCGTGTTTGCGCAAGATCCGTCGATACGACCCACCGACGCACTGAAAGCGCTGGATACGGGCATGCGCGAAAGTCTGCATCAGGCCGGAGAAGATAAAGCCAGCGATGATGGCTGTGATGCGGCCATCATCCGCATCGCACCGAATGGCCGCGAGCTGCTGTACGCGGGCGCAAAAATCGATCTGTTCCATCGGCATGGCAATGAGATCACTCAGCACCGTGCAACCCGCATCAGCCTCGGTTATCTGCGACCACCGACTGAAGCGCCGCAAGAGCACCAGATCGCGCTGACTAAGGGGGATCTGCTGGTGATGGTGACCGATGGCGTTACCGATCAGATTGGCAGTGACCCGGAACGCCGCAAGAGCTTTGGCAACCGACGCCTTCAGCGCGTGATGGCCGATGCATCGATCAAGACGGCCAGCGATGCGAGACACGCGCTGCTGGACGCACTGGCCGACTGGCAAGGTAAAGACCGCCGGCGCGATGACGTCAGCATCGTCAGTATCGGCTGCTGAACTGTCTCATTTCACCAGATACAACTGCCAGGTATCCGGCACGCCTTTGAGCTCATGCTCGCCCAGATAATCGAAATTCAGCCCTGAACCGGCGACCAGATCTTTGACGGTGCGGCTGACCACGATCTGGTTGCTCTGCGCCCGCGCCGAGACGCGAGCGGCGATATGCACGGAGATGCCACGCACGTCCTTGTCGGTGATCTCGATCTCGCCAGCATGCAGACCGATGCGAATATCGATGCCGATGCGGTTCGCTGCCTCGCGCATCGCCTGCGCGGCGCGTATCGCGCGCGCCGGGCCATCGAAGGTCGCCAGCACACCATCGCCCAGCGACTTCACCTGATTGCCTCGGAAGCGCTCCAGCTGTTTTTTGATGGCCTGATCATGTGCATCAAGCAAATCGCGCCATGCGCGGTCGCCCATCGCCTCGGCACGCTTGGTGGAATCGACGATATCGGAAAACAGCACCGTGGCCAGTACCCGGTCCGTCACGGAATCCGAGCGGTCGCCGGTGAGAAATTCCTCCATCTCGGACAGATAGACCGGGCAATCGTCATACCAGGGCATGTGGTCGACACCATCCATTTCAAATAGCCGCGCATTGGGTATCAGCGCCGCCAGCTCGCGACTGCCCTCCACCGGTACCATCATGTCGCCGGTCTTGTGAATGATCAGCGTGGGCACATGAATCGAAGGCAGCATCGCGCTGATGTCGATCTGGCTGTTCATCTTCATCAGGGCAGAAACCGCTGAGGGACTGGCGCCCGAACGCTCGAACTTGCCCACCGACTGCACAGCGGCCGGATCATTGACCAGCGAGGGCGCCCCGACTTGTATCAGCCCGCCGCTGCCCCAGTGATTGCGCGCATAGTCCATGAAGCCGTCGAGCGCTTCCTGCGTGGGGAACCAGGTGGAAAACCGCGCGAAGGATCCGTACAAGATCAGCGCCTCGCAACGCGCGGGGTAGTGCGCCGCGAACAGCGAGGCCATCGATCCGCCCTCAGAGACCCCGAACAGCGCAGCGCGCTCGATGCCGGCCGCATCCATGACAGCGCGCATATCATCGATGCGTTCTTCCATGGTCGGCAGATCGGCGACCCGGTCAGAGAGACCGGTTCCACGCTTGTCAAAGATGGTCACGCGCGCGAAGCGCCCCATCTCGGTCAGCCAGCGCGAGCAGCGGGCATCGTCCCAGTAGTATTCGAGATTAGAGATGAAGCCCGGTGTCACCACCAGGTCGATGTCGCCATCGCCATAGGTCTGATAGGCAATATGCACATCGCCGCTTTTCGCGTAGCGGGTGTCGGGAGCCATCGGGGATCTCCTTGGTTATTGTTGGTATTTTTTATTCGAACCCGTAGGCCTGAAACACCGGCTTGTACAGGCTCAGTGTTTCGGTGTTGTTCCAGACATCGAACTGCCGCTCGACGAATGCCAGCGTGTTGGTGCCAAAGGTCTTCTTGATCATCTCGAACTGCTTGGCGGCGGCCTCCTTGTCGCCCAGCTTGTGATAGCACATGCCCGAGTAGGTGTGGTACCAGAAAAAACCGGGGATGGGTATGAGCTGCACTTGCTTCAACGCCTTCTCATACTGGCCCCAGAGAATATAAAAATAAGTCAGCCCGTAGTTCTTCCCCACCACCGTGCTCGCCTTGTCCAGCTCTTCGGCGCGCAGCAGCTGCTGGTAGCCTTTCTGCCACTGACAGGAGCCGGAAACATAGGTGCCCGGCTTCGCATTTGGATCGCTGCGCTGGGCGAGCGTGCAGTTGCCGCCCCAGACCGCCAGATAACCGGTTTGCGACAGTACCGAGATATTGTTTGGGGCGAGTTCGACCGCCTTGTCGATAGCGGCATACATCTCGGGCCAGCTTTTTTTCAGGAAAAGGATGCTGGCCTTGTTCATCTGATAGGCACCGTTCTTCGGATCCAGCCCTATCGCACGCTCGATGTACTTGAGCGCATCGTCCAGCTCGGACGTCTTGGTGGTGAAACCAAAGCCGTAACCGAAAAAGATCAGCTTGGTCCGCTCGCTCCAGGCTTCGGCATAGTTCGGATCGGCCTCCGTGGCCTCCTGCAAGCATTTATGGCTGCGCGCATACCCTTCGACGCTCAGCTCGCCCGCCCAGTTGCGTGCATAGTTCACGCATTCAAAGGCCGTCAGGTTCTCGGTACCGCGCTTGCTCGCATTTATCGCGATGTCCTTGCCCAGCACGGAGCGCGAGGCCTCGCTGCCCACGATCTCTTGCAACAGCCCGCGCACGATCTCATCCTGCGTTTCAAATATTTCTGAAGCCGTCATCTTCTTATCGTAAGTCTTGCTCCACAGGCTGGCCATGGTCGAGGTGTTGATCAGGCTGATCGAGAGACGGAACTTGTCCCCCGACTGCCGAAGACTGCCATCGATCATGTACTGCGCCCCGGTCTTGGCCGCCGCGGCTGCAAGATCATCCGGGCGCTTGGGCAAGCGCACCACATTCAAGCCTTTGGAAGCGGTGCTCAGTCCGTCAAACAGATCTTGCGTCAGGCCGTTGGCAAAATTTCTGGACAGCTCTTCACTACTGAGGTTTTCGATGGGCACCAGCATCAGCGTATTTGACACCCGAACCGGGTCCGCGCTGCCGCTGCCTTTGAAGAAAAATCCAAGCCCTGCCACCATCACCAGCACCACCGCAGCCACGATGCCCAACAGCTTTTTGTTTGACGCTGTCCCGGTGCTCGCGGTTGCCGCGCTGGGTGCGATCGAGGACGATGCCGACGCGGGTGCGGGTGCGCGACCGCTCAGGCTGTTATGACTGAGCTGATAGACCCGAACCGGGTCTTCGATGTTCTTCAGTTCCTGATGGCCTTTGTCCTCGAAAGCGAAATTAAACTTGCGGCGCACTTCGGCATATACCTTGTCGGAGATCGAAATACCGCCCGGCTCGGCAATGCCCTCCAGCCGCGCGGCGACATTCACGCCCTCGCCATACAAATTATTACCCTCGATGATGATGTCGCCGACGTTCACGCCAATGCGGAACTTCATCTGTTCAACGTCCGGCAAAGAGTCATTGCGCGACTGGATCAGCTTCTGAATGTCGACCGCCGCAGAGAGCGCGGAGATCGCGCTGGAGAATTCGATCATGAACGCATCACCGGCGGTATTGAAAATACGTCCGCGGTTTTCGGCAACGACACCGTCGATGATCTCGCGGCATGCGCGCAAGTGTCTCAGCGTTCCTTCTTCATCACGGCCCATTTTCTCTGAATACGATGCGACATCCATCGCGAGAATCGCCGCCATCTTCCTCTCGGTCGCCGTCATGCTGTCGTCTCCAATTTTTATTGGTTATATTTTTCGGACTGCTTTTTTATTAATACGGCCGGCACTGATGAATTGCCGAAATCACGTTAGCAGAAACCACCCGAACCGACAATTTGAAAGCGATGCTGCTGTGCACAGCGGCGCGGACGATTTCAAGTTGATAAAAAAGCCGGGCGTCGCTGCGGCGAGGCCCGGCCCATGGTGATTATCCGGCGGTCAATAGCGGTTGTACTGCTCCAGCGCCTTGCGCATCGACTTCTCGCGCTCGATGATGGGAATCATCTTCGACTCCTTGTCGTCATACTGCTTGAGCAGCTCGACCACCTTCTCTGCTGCAGCGGTGGGTACCACCACCACGCCATCGGCATCGGCGACGATGTAATCGCCGGGATGCACCATGATTTCGCCGCATTTGACGGGTATCTGCTTGTCGACGCTGATCATGCGTCCGACCGAAGTCGCGGGGCTGACACGGCGTGACCATACGGGGAACTCCAGCCGGCGCAGCTCGGTAATGTCGCGCACTGCACCGTCGATCACTGCGCCCGCCAGCCCACGCACCTTGGCGGTCGTTCCCATCAGATTGCCCATGGCGGCAATCTCCAGACCATCCTGCATCACATACACCAGCACCGAGCCGGCAGGCGCCTCATCCAGGATGTCGAGAATATGATTCGGATATTTGCGGGAATCGTTCTTCAGCACCGGGCGCATCAGCGCTGTGGCCGCGCGACCCACGATGCGCGCATCATAGATCGGCTTCATGTCAGAGGACATCCAGCCACGCGCACCCGTGGCCTCTTCGACCGCATCGGCAATGTTGCCCGTGCTGTTCTCGGGTCGCTTCAGCGCGGCGATGATCTGATCGGGCGTCATCGCCCGTGCGGCGCTGCCCAGTCCTGCGGTCAACGTCATCAGCGCAATGCAAAGCATCATGCGCAGGTTTGCCTTCTGCATCTCGGTCTCCTTGTTGTTCGGGATGTTTTTGCCGGGTTCGTCGCCTCCCGTGGAGTGGTCGACACGCGGGCGAACGACGGAGCTTACCTCAGATGCCATGCCGACCTGACAGGCGAGTCAGACGGCAAGACAAAGCCCCCGAATGGCTTACACTGCGCTCTTCACGCCCGAGCGCGCCCTCTTCCGATGTCGGAGCATTTCTCCGCTGTGTCCATGCACGTCGCCTTACATCACGTCACGCAGTACCTGTATGACCGCAAGGTTCGTCTGGGACCCCAGCTCATCCGGCTGCGCCCGGCGGCGCATTACCGCGGACAGGTGATCCGCTATTCGATGACGATCGAACCTGATGATCATCTGCTCCAATGGACGCAAGACGATTTTGGCAATCGTATCGCGAAGGTCATTTTTCCAGACACGACCGAGCGGTTGCGCGTCAGCGTCGAGCTGGTCGTCGAGCGGCAGGCGCTCAATCCTTTCGATTTTTTTCTTGCCCCGGGTGCCGTGCAGGTTCCGGTGGTTTATGCGCTGGCACAGCGGCAGTCGCTGGCGCCCTACCTGCACACCGAGATACCGGGACCGCTGTTGCAGGAGTATCTGTCATCGGTTGATCGCAGGGGAGCAGAGACGATCGATTTTCTGGTGACGCTGAACCAGCGCGTGCAGAGGGACATACGCTATCGGGTCCGCCGAGAACCCGGTGTGCAATCCCCCGACGAGACACTGAAAAAAACCAGCGGCTCATGCCGTGACAGCAGCTGGCTGCTGATCCACCTGCTCCGGCATTGCGGATTCGCCGCACGCTTTGTCTCTGGGTATCTGCTGCCACTGGCATCCGAGCTGACTTCCAACAGAGGTCAGCCGGACTCCACGGTCGATCCGACCGAGCTGCATGCCTGGTGCGAGGTGTTTTTGCCCGGCGCCGGGTGGATAGGACTGGATCCGACCTCAGGCCTGGTCACTGACGATGCGCATGTACCTCTGGCCTGCGCGCCGCATCCCGCCGCAGCGGCCCCCATCGAAGGCAGCGTCGATCCCTGCGAGGTGCATTTCAGTCACCAGATATCGCTCTCTTCGATGCAGTCCGGCTTCATCCGGAATCCTTGACAGGTGGGCCCTCGGCACCGACACGCGTTCCTCCGCTCAGGCCGTGTCGGTCGCGCGAATCGGTATCACCACCCGCTTGCGTTCCTGTATCAGCGGCAGGCAGCGCTCATTGTCCTGATAGATCGCCACGCAATCGAGGCACTGGAAGCATTCGCTGTAGGCGATCTTGCCATCCGGGGCAATGGCCTGATACTCGCAGCGGTGCCGGCAGGACTGGCAGGGTGTGCCACACTCACTGCGACGAGGAATCCAGTTCCAGCGGCGCAGCAGGTTGACCGACGCCAGCGCCGCACCCAGCGGGCAGATGTACCGGCAGTAACCGCGATAGAGGAACACACCGAGCGCAAGACAAACCACTGCCCACGCGATGTAAGGCCAGTCGCGCATGAAATAAAAGCTGATCGCCGTTTCGAACGGCTCGACCTTCACGGCGAGCTCGGAGAACGAGGGTGCCACAAAGATCGAGCCGATGATCACCGCCAGTACCACGTATTTGATCCACTTCAGCTTGGCGTCGAGCGCAGCACGCAGCCGCCGCTGATGCAGGCCCACACGGTTGGCGATCAGGCTCACCAGTTCCTGCAGCGCGCCAAACGGGCACAGCCAGCCGCAGAAGGTGCTGCGTCCCCAGACCAGCAGCGTGATACCGGTGAATAGCCAGAGGATCACCGTCATCGGGTCATTCATCAGGAAGCCGAGGTCGCCTCCACCTTTGAGTGACTCGATGGCAGCGGTGATGTTGATGATGGTCAGCTGGCCTTGCGCGGTCCAGCCAATGAAGCCCAGTGTGAAGATCAGATAAGTCGTGCGGAATATCATCAGCGTGCGTGCGCTGGCGCTGGTGCGCTGCTGCGCCAGCAGGGCCATGGTCAGCACGCCGAGACCGATCACCAGTGCCGCGATTTCCATCCAGCGCGACATCCAGACCTTGATCCAGTCGATGGAAGAAAAATCCGTGTCCCACCAGTCGTACATCGTCGCGCGCCAGCCGTGGAAGTCATAGGCCAGCGAGAATTCGCGCTGTTCGATGTGGTTCATGATCTGGTTCGTGCCAAACCGCCGCCCCAGACGAAACGCCAGCTCGAAAGGCTGCGACGGATCGAGCGGCGTCGCCTTGTCGATCACCAGAAAATACGCTTTGGTCGCCTTCGGATAGCCCGGCACTTTCAGCACCTTGTCATAGCCGATGCTGCTGAATTTCAGCGGCTTGCCGTTTTGTGTCAGCACAAACGGCAGCTCATCCGGCACGCGCAATGCCCGGATCGCCTCCTCCGACGGCGGCGCAGTGATCGGCGCTGCAGGGGCCTGCTCGGCAAGCCGCGGATCGCCGGTGCTGCGCGCGTCCGGCACGACCTGTCGCTGCATGCCGTCGGTCACGTTCGCCAGAGGCCCGCTCTCGGTCACCAGCAGCGCCTGTGACTTTCGGCGGCTGGTGTTCAGGTAGCGCCAGCCCTCGCCATCCAGCAGGTTGCGGCCAATCGACGGTATGCCCAGCAGAGCTACCCGGAAAGTGAGCGCAGGCGCGTCGCGCGCCACGCCTTCGAGCCTGCCGCCGCCCGGTTCCTTCACGTTCGCATAAGCCTGCTCGATATCGGCCAGCGTAATCACCGTCGTGCGCACCATACCGCGCGCGAGCAAGTCTTGCCAGTTCAGCGGGCGGAAGCTCTCGCGTGTGCTGCGACGGCGCGCTGCGGCCGCCGCAGCAATGCTCGGATCGAGTTTTGCCAGCGCGACCTTGGCCGCTGAGGCGAAGATCGAGCGGTCGATCGCCTTGGTGGTGACGGTGCCGTGATTGACGCCCTGCAGATCAGCGGACTGCTCGTCACGTTTCGTCGGCGAGCGCCAGTCGTGAATCCGCACGGTATGATGCAGCGAAAGATCCGTGTATTGCGCGGTGAAGGTGCCCAACCTTGCTGTGCCGGTCGGATTGTTGAAGAAAGGTTCTTTGTGATCGACCAGTCGCAGGTCGATGAAGCTGCCGGTGAGATCCATCGCGACCAGCACATCAATGGGTTTGCCGCTGTAGCCGCGCACGGGCTCGAAGTCCAGCGACTCGAACGCATAGCCTTTGAGTTCAGGCTTGCCCCCGGAGGGATTTTTTGCAAACAACGGATAGACCGGCATGTCGGGCTGCACTTCGCCGACGATGAATTGGTTATCGAGCAGCTTGTCGATGTCCTCACGCTTGAGCAGTCCGGCCATCGCCTCGGACTGCATGCCCAAAGCACTGAGCATGATGAAGCACAACACCGCGAATGCGCGCACTACGCATCGGTTCATGTGGATGCTCTTTCAGGCTGTGCGCCGATGAGCTACCCGGCGCGATCGTCCTGCCTGTCTGCAAATTGCAGATCAAGTACATCGCTGGCAGAAAGATCTCTCCCCCCACAAGCCGGGCCGCTGCTGCATGCCGCAGGTCGCGACCGGCCACCTTGTTTGTTCGTTTTCTTTACAGGCGGGGTCAATCTATCATGAAGTTCAGGCCATCCGGTAGCGGGGAGGGACATTCATGCGCGCCAGATTATCAATTTGGATAGCGGTCGAGCAGTCGCAATACAACCCGAAAGTCGCAACCTGAAAGTCGGCTGACAAGCGCCATGAAAAAAGCCTGCGCGAAAGCGCAGGCCCGGGGGCAGTAAGGCCTCTGAGGCTTACCCCAGCATCAGGTAATCCTCGACGAGGATAGGCTGAATGTGCTCCGTGAAGTTCGGCAAGTCCGCCAGCAGGGTCTTGCCCTCCGGGCTGGTGAGTGCCGCCTGCAGCGCCTCGGCGGAATCAAACCAGAGCTCGGAGAAACCATCATAGCCGAGCACGGGCACCGACTCCGGCGCAAGCAGGTTCACCGAGTAGCGGCGCATGCCGGGCAGCTTCTTGCACAGCTCGGCGTGTACGTTCAGCCAGTGATCGACGAACTGCTCATGCGTCATGCTCTGCTTGCGACGCACCATGCCCAGTCGTTTGATGGCGTTCGGTTTTCTCATCTTGTTCTCCTTGTGAGGGGTTGTGATTATTGGTTGTTATGATTTGTTGTGATTATTTTTTTACTGCCGCAGACAAAGGCGCCGGGCGCGAAGGAAACGGCGAGGTGATCGCCCCCTGCGCGGCATCCGTGACCAGCGCCGCATACTTCGCCAGCACGCCCTCAGTGTAGCGCGGCGCTGGCGCGACCCAGCCTTTCAGACGCTCGCGCAGATCATCGTCGCTGACCTCCGCGCGCAGCTGACGCTGCTCGACGTCGATGACGATGATGTCGCCGTCGCGTAGCGCGGCGATCGGCCCGCCATCGGCCGCCTCGGGCACGATGTGGCCGATCACAAAACCATGCGATGCGCCTGAGAAGCGGCCATCGGTCATCAGCGCCACTGAGCCACCAAGGCCCGCGCCCTGTAACGCCCCGGTCAGCAGCTGCATCTCGCGCATGCCGGGACCGCCGCGAGGACCTTCGTACCGGAGCACCAGCACATCGTTCGGCTTGATCTCGCCCGCCTTGATCGCCTCAAAAGCGATTTCTTCGTTGTCGAACACGCGTGCCGGACCGCGATGCAAGGACTTGCTCTGACCGGACAGCTTGATCACCGCGCCACCGGGCGCCACATTGCCAGACAAGATGGCCAGACCGCCCTGCGGCTTGATGGGATTGTCCAGCGGACGAATCACGGGCTGCCCGGCGGGCTCGTGCGCGGAAGCGATCTCTTCGCCAATGGTTTTCCCGCTGACCGTCCTGGATGCCGTGTGCAGCAAACCAGCCTGCACGAGGCGCTTGCCCACCACCGGCATGCCGCCGGCCTCATACATTTCGGGTGCCGTGTAGGTGCCCCACGGCCGCATGTCGGCCAGCACGGGGGTCTTGCGCGAGATGCGATCGAAATCCGCCAGAGACAGCGGCACACCAAAATCATGCGCCATCGCCAGCAGGTGCAGCACCGCATTGGTCGAGCCGCCGGTGGCCATCACGCCGGTGATCGCATTCTCGAAGCTCTCGCGCGTGACAAGGTCACGCGGACGAATACCTGCATTCACCAGCGCCATCACCATGCGTCCGCATTCGCGTGCAGCAGCTTCCTTGCTGTGCTCGAGCGCAGGAATATCGTTGATGCCCATCGGCGAGATGCCCAGCATCGCGCAGGCTGTGGCCATGGTGTTGGCAGTGAACTGACCGCCGCAGGCACCGGCGCCGGGGCAGGCATGGTCTTCGACGTCGCGCAGCTCGTCGGCACTGATGCGGCCGGCATTGAACGCGCCGATCGCTTCATAGACTTCCTGAATGGTCAGCTTGCGCCCTTCGAACAGGGTAGAAGGCTTGGTGCAGCGCCCGGCCTGTATCGAGCCACCATAGAACGACAGCCCCGGCACATTCACGCGGCCAAGCACCATCGCCATCGCGGGGATAGTCTTGTCGCAGCCCGACAGCGTGACGAGTCCATCGAACATGTGGCCGCGCGCGACCAGCTCGACCGAATCGGCAATCAGCTCGCGACTGACCAGCGAGGTCTTCATGCCCTCGGTGCCGGTGGTGATGCCGTCGTTGATCGCCACGGTGTTGACTTCGATCGGATTGCCGCCGGCCTCGCGTATGCCCTGCATCACGTGCTGCGCGAGATCGCGATGATTGAGGTTGCAGGGCATCGTGCCTATCCAGCAGTGCGCAACACCAATCTGTGGCTTTTTCAGGTCATCATCAGTGAAACCGGCCGCCTTCATCATTGAGCGCGCGACGGCGCGATCGGGCCCGTCGAGCAGCGGGCCGCTCTTGTGTCTCGGATCGGCGCTCATGCTCAGCCTCCGATCGGATGTTGACGGATAAAGCGGCGTATCTCGGCCAGCGTCTTTGCCGGCGCTTCTTCAGGAATGAAATGCCCGCAATTGACCGGGCCGCCGCTCACGTGCTCGGCAACCTCGCGCCAGTCGTCAAGGCAGTTGAACAGGCGATGTATCACGCCTTTCTTGCCCCACAGCGCATGGACCGGCATCTTCAGTTTCTTGTGCAGGTCGCGACGGTCGTGCACGAGATCGATGGTGCCCGCAGCACGATAGTCTTCGCAGCTCGCATGAATGGCCTTCGGATCCTTGAAGGCCTTGACATATTCTTTCACCGCTGCGGGCGAGAACGCCGACAGGTCGAGCTCATCACGGCCGACCCGGCCAAGAATGTTGAACGGCACGATGCCCTGCAACATCTTCTCTGGCAGCGGCGCGGGCTGCAGCATCTGGAACCAGTGATAGTAGGCGCTCGCGAAGGCGAGATTCGTGCTCTCGAACATCTTCAAGGTCGGCGAGATGTCGAGCACAGTAAGTGTCTGCACACGCTTGCCATGGTCGCGCGCCAGACGGTGGGCAACGCGCCCGCCCCGGTCATGGCCGACCAGATGGAATCTGTCGTGACCCAGCGCGGACATCACCTCGACCATGTCCTGCGCCATCGCGCGCTTGGAATAATTGCTGTGATCCGGCAGGCCCTTTGGCTTGGACGAGCCGCCATAGCCGCGCAGGTCGGCACAGACCACGGTGTAATCCTTCGCCAGCGCCGGCGCGATCTCATGCCAGCAGACCATGGTCTGCGGATAGCCATGCAGCAGGAGCACGGGCTCGCCGCTGCCGGCAGTGACCGTATTGATGGTGGCGCCGGACGTCTTGATGCGCCGCTGAGAAAACCCTTTGAAAAATGCCATGCTGGCCCTCCTCTTTATTGTTATTCGATTATTGGCGAGGTGCTGGTTCCGGCGAGAACGACGCGGCGGTGCTGCCTGCCCGGATGAAGTCATCCGTCATCGATGCGCGAATCACGCTGGTTGGCAAGTCTAGCAGCAATTCAGCGCCTGTCAGCGCAAAAACAGGCTGAGGCGGTCTGACACGACCTGACATTCAGTTGCTCAGGCGGCCTACTCGGACCACCAGTTCGGATAGTAGTCACAGACATTCTCGAGCACGGCTTCATTGATCTTGCCCGGCTCGACCGGCACCCAGGCACCGAGGGCCTTGAACTCGCGCACCACCCTGCCCTTGCCGTCGCGCTCGGCATGGCTGACGACCGAGCGACTGCGCATGCGGTCTTTCAGACAATCATACTCATCGACCGCCACCACCGAGGCGATGCCGTCGTCGGTTTTATCGCGCATGTTCAGCAGCACCCGCACGGTCACGCGCTCGCCATTGCGCACGATGGATCCGGAATCGACAAACAACGAGAAGCGCTTTGCCGCGACATCGCTTTCACGCACGATGGGCACCCATTCGGCGCGAACCGGCGTCGACAAACCACTCAGGAGTGCAATAACGAGGCCAACGTGGGCGCGCATAGGAGAAGCCTGGGACAGATGATATTGACGAACCACTCGACGATTATCAAATAATTATGTACTCAGTCTTCGGATAGATAATCGGCCAACTGGGGAATAATAATAAAACCCCTCGCTGCACTAGCGTTGACTCAAGTCAATTTTTCAAGACGGAGACGCTGGCTACAATCCGACCAAAAGCAAAAATCACCTGAATCACCCGAACCGGACCATCGTCTTCACAATACCTTTTTTAGATACCCCTTCTCGCTACCCCTGACGACATCATGAAACATCGCCCGCTGATACCTGCCCTGCTGACTGCCACCTGCCTGCTTACCGGTGTCGCAGGGTATGCGCAAGAGTCCAAAGAAGAAATCAAAT
>JACCDP010391004.1_pt1 | contig 34555 bp, 29 predicted proteins | sample 7445841 | NCBI WGS metagenome assembly JACCDP01 (sample SAMN15323441, study PRJNA562643) | freshwater metagenome | isolation source: river surface water | place: USA:Blue River Watershed | collected 2017-08-17 | reverse complement strand
GGGCGAGCGCCGCCTGGCGGAGCGCCCCCTCGTAGAGGCCGCGCTTATAGCCGCGCAGGCCGTTGGCCGCCTGGTCGAAGAGCTTGCCGATCTCGGAGTTCGGCGCGAACGAGGAGCCGTTGTCGCCCGAGGTCATCACCAAGGTATGCTCGTCGAGCCCCAGTTCCTTGAGCAGGGCCAACACGCGGCCGACGTCGGCGTCGAGCCGCGTCACCTGCGCGGCGTAGGCCTTCTGCGTCGGCGTCCACGGCTTGTCCTGGTAGGGACCGAAGTCGCCGATCTCGTGGCGGCCGTGCGGCAGGGTGATGGCGTAGAAGAGGAAGAAGGGCTTAGCCTTCTGGGCGCGGATCCAGGCTTCGACGTCCTGTTGGATGAGGTCCTGCGCGTAGGTCCGGCCGACGCCTTTGCCGTCGTTGCCCGGCAGCTCGAAGCGCTGGTCATCCCGGTAGAGGTAGGTCGGGTAGTAGCTGTGGGCGTGGCGCTGGCAGTTGTAGCCGAAGAAGTGGTCGAAGCCTTGCTTCAGCGGGCTGCCCGGACTGTCGAACATCCCCATGCCCCATTTGCCCATGCATGCGGTGGCGTAGCCCGAACCCTTCAGGGCCTTGGCGACCGTGATCGAGTCGGCGGGGATAGGCAGCTGGCCCTCGGCCTTCAGTTCGCGGTTGGCGCGGATCGGGCTGTGCCCCGTGTGCTGGCCGAGCATCAGCGACGTGCGGCTCGGCGCGCACACCGAGGTCCCGCAGTAGCCTTGGGTGAACCGCGTGCCTTCCTTCGCCATGCGGTCGAGGTTCGGCGTCTGGATCAGCTTCTGTCCGTAGCAACCGAGGTCGCCCTGCGCGAGGTCGTCGCTCAGGATGAAGATGATGTTCGGTTTGCGGGTCTCGGCGGCGCCAGCGGCGGTGACCAGCAGCAGGCAGGGAAGGATTCGGCGGAGCATGGGGTGATAAAAGCGGTTAGCGGATGGGGGGTTGGCGGATAGGGGTAAGCCAAAAAGAGGGACCAGGGGTGGGGTGATGTTTAGCGGCCTTTGGCCGTGGAACAACCCAATCCCCATCCTATGTTTGGTCTATCTAACCGCCAACCGCTAACCCCTGGGCGCAAGCTCTTCCGTCGCTTACTCCGCCTGATCCTTCAGCCACTGCTGGTACTGGGCCTCGGTCTGCTCCGCGGTCAGTTTGCCGGTGTGGATGAGGATGCGGAAGCGGAAGGTCTCCGACTTGCCGGGCTGGATGGTGAAGTTGAGCGTGGTCTTGCCCTTGGTGAATTCCTTGGCGCCGAAGGGGTTGGCGGCGAAGAGGCCGTAACCGCGGTTGTGCCAATAGGTCGGGAAGGTGCTGTTCTTCGGGTGGTCGAAGATGCCGATGCAGACGTCCTCGCCCAGGACGGCCCCGGAGAGGGTCATCCACTTGGCGCGCGTGCTCCAGCCGCCCTTCTCGCCGACCTTGCCCTCGCTGCTGAGGTAGACGCCGTTGACCCCGGTGTTGTCGAGCTTGGCCACGGCGGTGGGCTTGCCGCTGCCGTCGGTGAAGATCTCGGGCTTGGTCGAGGGCTCCTCGAGCGAGCGGGTGACGCGGATGGCGATGACGCCTTCCTTGGAGTCATGGAAGACCGCCGGCTTGTCCTGCGCGGTTAGGGTGACGATGCGGTCGATGATGCGCAGGTCCTTGGCGGCGCGGAAGACGAGCTGCTCGTCCTGCTTCAGCACGGTGGAGCCATCGGCCATGATCCAGTCGGCGCTGACCTGCAGGGTCGCCACGCCCTCGCCGGACCGGACCGACTTGATGCCGGTGTGCTTGACGCGGCCGTAGGGGACCTTGCTGTCGCGGCTGAAGCCCTCGGGCGGCGAGTTCCAGAAGTCGGTGCCGTTCACGTTGCCGTAGTTGAACCACGACGAGATGTGGTGCGGGTGGTCGGTGCGTTCGCCGGCGACCTTCTCGAGCGGGAAGCCACGGGTGAAGATCTTGCCCGTCGACGTGCGCAGCGGGGAGAGGAGGGGCTTCTTCTGGTCGTTCCAGAAGACGTAGGAGGTGAACGGCTGGCCGTCGACGAGGACGTCGACCTGCTGCTTGTCGGCCTGCTCGACGAGCTTGATCTGCTCGGCGCGGACGGCGCCGACGGCGGCGAGGAGGGCGAGGAGGGGGAGGGCGTGGCGCATGGGAAACTCCCTTGATAGGGCGGGGGCGGGGTATGCCAAGCCGAATGCCGGACGGAACTTGGTGGTTTTATTTGAAATAACGGAACTTCCGGGCGTACCGTGGGTCGAGACCCCGTACCCTATGCGCCCCGTCCTGCTCGGAGCGGCCCTCGTCGCCGTGTCCTCCTTCGCCGCCGACCTCCCGGCCGGCCCCGCCGGGCGCGTCCCGTTGAAGGACTATAAGCACGGTCAGACGCCCGCCGAGGCGATGAAGGCGATGTCCTTGCCCGCCGGTTTCCAGGTCACGCTGGTGGCCGCCGAGCCGCGCGTGGTGCAGCCGATCGCGATGTGCTTCGACGAACGCGGCCGTCTCTGGGTCGTCGAGGGGATGTCCTACCCCCGCAAGCGCGGCGAGGGCAAGGGGCGCGACCGCATCCTCATCCTCGAGGACGTGAACGGCGACGGCACGTACGCCAAGGGCACGGTCTTCCTCGAAGGCCTCGACCTCGTGAGCGGCATCGAGGTCGGCCACGGCGGCGTCTGGATCGGCGCGGCGCCCGAACTGCTCTTCATCCCCAAGGACGCGCAGGATCGCCCGGGCAAGCCCGAGGTGGTGCTCGATGGTTGGGCGATGCAGGACACCCATGAGACCTTGAACAGCTTCACCTGGGGCCCCGATGGCTGGCTCTACGGCTGCCACGGTGTCTTCACCCACTCCGTCGTCGGCAAGCCGGGTGCGTCGCCCGAGCAGCGCCGCAAGATCAACGCCGGCGTCTGGCGCCTCCACCCGCGGACCCGCGCCTTCGAGGTCTTCGCCGAGGGCACAAGCAACCCGTGGGGCCTGGATTTCAACGCCCGCGGTGAGATGTTCATCACGGCCTGCGTGATCCCGCACCTTTATCACATCCTGCCCGGCGCCCGTTACCAACGTCAGGCCGGCCAGCATTTCGAGCCCTACACCTACGACGACATCAAGACCATCGCCGACCACCCGCACTTCACGGGGTCCATCGTGCATCGTCCCGCCGAGCGCCGCATCGTCCAGCCCGACAGCACGGACGAGGCCGGGGGCGGTCATGCCCATTGCGGCCTGGCGATCTACGACGGCGACAACTTCCCCGCGGCCTACCAAGGCCTGCTGCTGTTCGGCAACCTGCATGGCCACCGCGTGCTCGCCGACCAGGTCGAGCCCAAGGGCAGCGGGTATGTCGGCCATCACGCGGGCGATTTCGCGCGCAGCAACGACGCCTGGTTCATCCCCGTCTCCCAGCGCGTCGGCCCGGACGGCGCCCTGTACGTCAGCGACTGGACCGACCCGCAGACCTGCCATAACAACAACCAGGAAATCTGGGATCGGAGCAATGGACGAATTTACCGCATCGCCTACGGCAACCCGAAGTCGCGCGCGCAGGACCTGACGAAGCTGGAGGCGCCGGCCTTGGCGAAGGTGGCGGTGGACGATCCCAACGGTCTGCTGGCCCGGCAGGCCCGCAAGGTCTTGGCTGAACGCGGTGCCCTGGCCGAGCCGGCCCGTGCCTTCCTCGCGGCCGTCGTCGCCGATGGTTCCGCCCCGGTCGAACGTCGCCTCCGCGCTTTCTGGGCCGCGCTTTCGTCCACCTCCGACGTCGCCGATCTCGTGGCCCTCGCCGCGCGCGACCGCGAGGCGTCGCTGCGGGCCTGGGCCGTGCGTGCCGCCGTCGAGCGCGGGCTGGCCCTGCCGCTCGTCGATGACGCCGATCCCGTCGTCCGCCGGGAACTCGCCTCCGCCTTGCAGAAGGTCCCGGCCGCCGTCGCCGCCGACCTGGCGTCCCGCTTGCTCGCGCATGGCGAGGATGCGGCGGATCATAACCTCCCGTTGCTCGTCTGGTATGGCATCGAGCCGCTGGTCGGCGCCGATGCGGAACTCGGCATGCGTCTGGCGGTTACCTCCAAGCTGCCCAAGGTCACGGAATTCATCTACCGTCGGCTTTCCGCCGATGGCGCCGGTCGGATGCGTCTTCTCGGCATCGCCGCGCGCACGGCGGACCTGGTCGCACGGGAACGCTTGCTCGAGGGGCTTGTCGCGGGCGTCCGGCAGGGTGGGGCGTTCGTCGCGCCCGCCGAATGGTCGGCCTGGTCGAAGGCCCTCCGCACCGACGCGGGCGCGAACCTCGTCGCCCTGGTGAACGAGCTCGATGCGCTCGCCGGCGATGAGCCGAGCCGGGCCTTTTTCCGCGGTCACCTGGCCGACGCCAAGGCGCCGCCCGCCGCCCGTCAGCGAGCCTTGGCCGTTCTGGTCCAGGCGCGCGACCGCGCCGCCGCCCCGGTGCTGCACGCCTGTCTGGCGGATGCTTCCGTCTCCGGCGTCCTGCGTCGCCTGGTCATCCAGGCGCTCGCTTCGCTCGGGGATGCCGACACCGCGGCTCGGCTCATCGCGGGCTACCCGACGTTTTCGCCGGCGGAGCGGGCGGATGCCTTGCCCGCCTTGATCGCCAACCCCGCCGCGGCCACCCGGACGCTGCGCGCGATCGCCGACGGTGCCCTCGAGAAGACCGTGCTCTCGCCGGTCGCCGTCCGTCAGCTCAAGGGGATGCGCGACCCGGCCATCGATGCGCTCCTCGCCCAGGTCGTCGGCGTCGTCAACGCGAGCAAGGCCGACTTCGCGAAGACGAAGGCGAAATACGTCGACCTGCTGTCCGCCAAGGCGCTGCGCAAGGCCGACCTCGCCGCAGGCAAGGCGTTGTACCTGCAATCCTGCGGGCTTTGCCACCAGCTGTTCGGCGAGGGCAACCACGTCGGCCCGAGCCTGACCGGCTCCAATCGCGCGAACCTCGATTACCTCTTGGAGAACGTCCTGGATCCGAATGCGCTGATCGGGAAGGACTATCAACTGAACGTGTTCAAGCTGAAGAATGGTAATACCGTGAGCGGCTTGGTGCAGTCGGAGGACGCGCAGGTGTTCAACACCGTCATGCCGGGGGGCGTGAAGCTCGCCGTCGCCAAGGCCGAGGTCGCGAGCCGCGAGATCCTGCCGGTCTCGTTGATGCCCGAAGGCCTCTTCGACGCGCTCACCCCCGCCCAGGTCGTCGACCTCGTCGCCTATCTCCAGTCCCCCGACGGCAAGACCAAGCCCGTGGCCGCTCCCGAGGGGGGCGTCTGGCGCGTCGACGGCGTCGTCGAAGGCGAGTCGCTCAAGGTCCTGGGCAAGACCGGCGGACGGGTGTCGAACCAGCCGATGACCAAGTTCAAGGCCAGCCGGTGGAGTGGTAACGACCACCTCTGGTGGGCCGATGCCAAGACGGGCGACAACCTCGCGATCGCTTTGCCGATCAAGGAGCAGGGAACCTATCAACTCACCTTCGTCTGCACCAAGGCCCATGATTATGGCCGTTTCGAACTGCGCCTCGACGGGAAGGTCATCACCGGTCCGCAGGGTCTCGATCTGTACAACGCCAAGGAGGTCGTCACTTCCGGCGAGCTCGACGGCGGTCGCCACGAACTCGCGGCCGGCGAACATAAGCTCGAGGTGCGCATCCTGTCCCCGAATCCCGTGGCCACCCCGCGCAACATGTTCGGCCTCGACTTCCTCAAGGTCGAAAAGAAATAACCTTACCACCCCATGAAAGCCTTCCTCCCGCTGTTCGTCGTCGCCTCCGTCTTCGCGGCGCCGCCCGCCCCGACCATCGAGAAACTCGACCCTGCCCTGGACGCGCTCGTCGCGGCCGACGCGAAGATCGAGAAGGTCGGCACCGGCTACGGTTGGGCCGAAGGCCCGATCTGGTTCAAGGACCGCTTCGTCTTCTCCGACGTCCCGAAGAACATCGCCTACGCATGGAAGCGCGGCGACGCCGAGCCGGCCGTCTTCCTCAAGCCCAGCGGCACCGACGAGCCCTCCGACCTCCAGGGCTCCAACGGTCTCGCCGTCGACGGCAAGGGCAGCCTCGTGCTCTGCCAGCATGGCGCCCGTCGGGTCGGTCAGTCGCTCGGCGACGGCAAGTTCAAGCCCCTCGCGACCACGTTCGAAGGCAAGAAGTTCAACAGCCCGAATGACCTCGCCATCGCCGCCGATGGCTCCGTCTACTTCACCGACCCGCCCTATGGTCTGCCGAAGGGACACAAGGCCGAGCAGGATTTCCACGGCGTTTACAAGCTGGCCGTCGACGGTAAGGTCACGCTCGTCAGCAAGGCGGTCAAGTGGCCCAACGGCATCGCCCTGAGCCTCGATCAGAAGACGATCTACCTGGCGGTCTCGGATAGCGCCAACACCCGCGTCGCCGCGTGCGACCTGGACGGCGGCAACCTACGTGACGTCTTCGTAGCCCAGCCGCTGAAGAAGGCCGGCCGTCCCGGTGGTTGCGACGGGCTCAAGGTCGACGCCGAGGGTAATCTCTGGACGACCGGCCCGGGTGGCGTGCTTATCCTCTCGCCCCAGGGTAAGCATCTCGGCTCGATCCTCTTCCACCAGCCCACCGCGAACCTTGCCTGGGGCGAGGATGGCAAGACCCTCTTCGTCACCTCGAACCATGACGTCTTCGTGTTGCGCACGAAGGTCAAGGGAGCGGGGTTTTGATGGGGAGGACAGGGACAGGGACAGGGACAGGGACAGGGACAGGGACAGGGACAGGGACAGGGGCGGGGACAGGGACAGGGACAGGGGCAGGGGCAGGGACAGGGACAGGGGCGGGCAATTCTTAGTTATTCGCTTTCTCCCTTGCCCTGAGGATGCCGCTGATGAGCCGGATGACCTCGGTCGCGTCGTTGATGGTGCTCTCGACTTCATGGGCATGGACCAGTTCTGAAACGATGGCGACTTTCAGTTGGGCTCGGACTTCCGCGCAGGATCCTAGGGAGATGCGATAGAAGCGGGAGGTATCCTTGCCACATCGTCGCTCGTAGCCCTCGGCCAGGTTGCTTGGGACAGAGAGTGCGGCCCGCCGGATCTGGTCGCAAATCCAACCATGGTCCCGAAGTCCTGAATGGCGCGTTAACTTGATTGTTTTTCCAGCGAAGAGGACCGCCTTTTGATAGGCGATCAAGTTATCCAAACTTATTGGCTCCATGGCTTGATGGCTATGACTTGGATTAGCTTCCTGAAGTCGAAATCTGTGGGCATCTTGCCTGAAGCGTGCCTGAGGGGTTTTTATGAAGTCTGGTCTTCGTCTGCATGTCTGAATTCCTTTCCCTTCCTTTCCCTGACCCTGACCCTGTCACTGACAACTAACCAAGCCCTAGCCCCGGCCCTTGGCTCCCCCGCCAAATCCTTGCCCTTTCCACGCAGGTCTCCCATACCAGAGGCGTCCCCATGAAAGCGCTGCTGCTCACCGAATATAAAAGCATGTCCTACACGGACGTGCCGAGTCCCGTCTGCGGTCCGGAGGAGGTCCTGATCCAGGTCAAGGCCTGCGGGATCTGTGGTTCCGATATCCATGGCTATGATGGCTCCACCGGGCGCCGCATCCCGCCCTTGGTCATGGGGCATGAGGCGGCCGGCGTGATCACCGGCGTGGGCGCGCAGGTGACGACCCTGAAGCCGGGCCAGCGTGTGACCTTCGACTCGACCGTCTTCTGCGGCGGCTGCGTCCACTGCCGGCGCGGCGACGTGAATCTTTGCGACAACCGACAGGTGCTGGGCGTCTCCTGCGGCGATTATCGCCGCCATGGCGCGTTCGCCGAATTCGTCACGGTGCCCGCGCGTATCGTCCACGTGCTGCCCGACGCCTTGGGCTTCAATGAGGCGGCCATGATCGAGGCGGTGTCCGTGGGCGTGCACGCCGTGCGCCTCACGCCCTGCGCCCCGGGCGACACGGCCGTGGTCGTCGGGACCGGGATGATCGGCTTGCTCACCCTGCAGGCCGCCAAGATCGCCGGCTTCGCGCAGGTCATCGCCGTCGATACCGAGGAGTCCCGCCTCGCCGTCGCCCGCGAGCTGGGGGCGACGCATCTTTTCAACGCCAAGACCGGCGGCGACCTCACGGAGTTCGTGAAGGGGCTGACGAAGGGGCAGGGCGCCGACGCCGCCTTCGAGTGCGTCGGTCTCAACGCCACCGTGCTCTCGGCGATCCACGCGGTCCGCAAGGGCGGTACCGTGACCCTGGTCGGCAACCTCTCGCCCAAGACCGAGCTCCCCCTCCAGGTCGTCGTCACCCGCCAGCTGCGCCTGCAGGGCTCCTGCGCGTCCGCCGGCGAGATCCCTCGCTGCATCGAACTCCTCGCGACCAAGCAGATCAAGGTCGACCGGATCATCTCCGCCGTCGCCCCGCTCGAGCAGGGCGCCGATTGGTTCGCCAAGCTCTACGCCGGCGCGCCTGGCGTGATGAAAGTCATCCTCGCCCCGAATTCCTGATGTCCTCCCCGTTCTTCAGCCTCGCCGGCAAGGTCGCCTTCGTCACCGGCACCAGCCGCGGTCTCGGCCAGCATTTCGCCCGCGCCCTCGCGCAGGCCGGCGCCGACATCGCCATGTCGAGCCGCGACGTCGCCAAGCTCGATGCTTTTCGCAAGGAGATCGAGGCGCTCGGTCGCCGCACCTGCGCCGTCGCCCTCGACGTCCGCGATGGCGCCAGCATCAAGGCCGGCGTGGCCGAGGTGGAGCGCCAGCTGGGGCGCATCGACATCCTCGTGAACAACGCCGGTTGCAACATCCGCAAGCCGGCCCTCGAGGTCAGCTGGGAGGACTGGAACACCATCCTCGACACCAACCTGCGCGGCACGTTCTTCACGTCGCAGGCGGTCGCCCCTGGCATGATCGCGCGTGGCTACGGCCGGATCATCAACATCGGCTCGGTGACCTGCGTCGCCGGTTACGCGGGCCTCGCGCCCTACGGCGCCAGCCGCGGGGGCGTGAAGCAGCTCACGATGAGCCTGGCCGACGACTGGGGGCGCCATGGCGTCACGGTCAATTGCCTCGCCCCGGGCTGGTTCAAGACCGCGCAGAACGCCGTCCTTTACGAGCAGAAGGAATGGGTCGACTACCTTTGCGATCGCATCCCGCTCAAGCGCCCCGGCGCCGCCGGTGACCTCGCCGGGCCCGTCGTCTTCCTCGCTTCGGAGGAGAGCCGCTACGTGACGGGTCAGACGCTGCTGGTCGACGGCGGCATCAGCACCGGCGCCACCCGCGCCACGGTCGCCCCGCCCAAGGCCTGATTCGCTCCCCATGCTCTTCGCCCTCCTCGCCATCGCCGTCCTGGTCGGCCTCGTCACCTGGCTGAAGCTCAACCCCTTCATCGCCCTGCTGATCAGCTCGCTGACCCTCGGGGCGATGGTCGTGATCGATTCCGGGGCGATCACCATGGCCGAGGTCCTCAAGGCCTTCCAGACGGGTTTCGGCAACACCTTGGCCGGGACCGGCGCCATCATCGTGCTGGGCGTCGTCTTCGGCAAGCTCCTTGCCGAATCCGGCGGGGCCGGGGTGCTCGCCAAGGAGTTCATCCGGGTGCTCGGCCCCGGGCGCATCGGTCTCTGCATCATCCTGCTCGCCCTCTGCGTGGGCATGACCACCTGGTTCGCGGTCGGACTGCTGCTCATCCTGCCGATTGTGATCACCTTGGCGAAGGAGACCGGCCGGCCGTTCCTCCTGTTGGTCCTCCCGATGCTGTCCTTCCTTTCGGTGATGCACGGGCTGATGCCCCCGCACCCCGGCCCCGTCATCGCGATCGAGGCCCTGCGCGCCGACATGGGCAAGGTGATCCTCTGGGCCTTGGTCCTGGGCATCCCCGTCGCCGCCATCGCCGGGCCGTTCTTCGCCCGGCTCGCCGTCAAGCGGGTCGAGGTCGCCACGCCGGACTTCACGCCTTCGGTTTCAGCCCAGCAGGTCCTACCAGGGTTCGGGCTCACGCTCTTCACGGTCCTCCTACCGGTGATACTCCTCCTCGCGGGCACCGTCGTCGAGCTGCTCCACGCCAAGGAAACCCTCTGGGGCAAGGTCGGCCTGTTCGTCGGTCATCCCGTCATCGCCCTGCTGTCATCGGTGCTCTTCGCGATGTGGGCCTTTGGCCGCCGCTGCGGCCGGACCGCCGGCGAACTCCTGAAATTCTCCGAGCAGAGCGTCGCCGGCATCGGTATGACGCTCATCCTGGTCGGCGCCGGCGGCGGCTTCGCGCTCGTGATGCGCACGGCGGGCGTGGACAAGCAGCTCGCCGAGCTGGCCGCCTCAGCCGGCTTGCCGCTGCTGGTCTACGGCTGGCTCGTGTCGGCCTTCATCCGCGTCGCCACCGGGTCCGCCACCGTGGCCATCACCGTCGCCTCAGGTTTCATCGCCCCGGTGATGGCGGCCCACCCCGGCACGAGCCCCGAGCTCATGGTCATCTCGGTCGGTTGCGGCTCGCTCTTCCTTTCGCACCTCAACGACAGCGGTTTCTGGATGGTCAAGGAATGCCTCGGCCTGTCCGTCGGCCAGACGCTGCGCACCTGGACGATCACGGAGACCCTCATCGGCCTTTCGGGTCTGGGCATGGCCCTGCTGGCCGAGCAGGTGCTTCGACTGCTCTGAAGCCGGCCATGAGATTCGTCGCCGCGACCCTGCTGCTAGCCTCCGTCCTCGGCGCCGCCGAGCCGCCCGCCCCGCGGCGGGTCATGGCGATCGGCGATTCCATCACCCAGGGCGGGGGCACGACCTTCGCCACGTACCGCGTGGTCCTGGCCGCCAAGCTCCAGGCCGCCGGCCTGCAGTGCGAATTCGTCGGTTCGCAGGTCACCGCCACGCCGCAGGGGCCGCTCCGCCACGAGGGCTATGGCGGTAAGAACGCCGAGTTCCTCGCCGGCATCCTCGAGGCGAAGCTCGCCGCCGCGCCCACCGATATCCTGATGATCCAGGCCGGTCATAACCACTTCGCCGAGGAGAAGCCCGTCCCGGGAATCCTGGCCGCCACCCGCGCGATGGTCGCCACGGCCCGGCAGCGTAATCCCAAGGTCGTGGTCGCGATCGCCCAGGTCACCCCGGCCGGCAAGTTGCCGAAGTATTCGTACATCCCTGAGCTCAACCTCGCGCTCGCGGCCCTGGCCATGGAGCTCGACCGGCCCGAGCAACGGGTCGTCGCGGTCGACCTCGCCACCGGCTTTGACGTCGCTGCGGACACCATCGCCGACCGGGTGCACCCGAACGCCCGCGGCGCGGAGAAGATCGCGCAGCGCTGGGCGGAGGCGTTGACACCCTGGCTACGGTGATGTTTATGGCATGATATTACTTTTTTAACCCTTGGCTTTGCTTTTGACAGGCGGCGAATCTGGCGGCTAGGTTGCGTGGGTATGAAAACCACCCCGTTCATCGCCCTCGCGTTCCTCACCGCGGCCTCGGCCGAGGCCCAGACCAAGACCGGTAATTCCGGTCTGCCTTATGACCGCATCTCCGTCGTGCGCAGCTTCGGGAGCGATGTCCATTCCACCGGCCTTGTCGGGTCCGTACAGGTTTGGGATTTCCTTCTCGGCGCTAGTCATACCAAGTCTGAGTATACGAACTGGGACAGGGTGACTGCCAAGCGGACCGGGTTAAGCTTGGGTTATCTGGTCGGGACCGGCGACGCCGACCTGATCTTCTCCGTCAATTACGCCAAAGCTAAGGCCTCCGAGAATGTTGGCGTCGCATCGGCGACCCTTGATGCCGATACGCTGGGGGTTGGTGTCGCTTGGCGTCAGCGGATCAACGCCTCCTTTGATTACACCTTCTCCTACAGTCACGCCCGCACCAAATACCAAGGCGCTGTTTCTTTTGGGGGTCTGACCTTTGCCGATAATGCTACGGACTCGGTAGATAACGTTGGTCTCTCGCTTCGTTATGCTTTTAACAAGTCCGTCGACTTCACCCTCGGTTACACTCACGGTCTGGGCGGGGGCGGTATCGTAGAAGATAAGAACACCTGGTCCGTCGCCTTGGGTTGGTTCTTCTGATCGAACCCGCGAAGTTTTTCTGGCAAGGGTCGGCCTCAGCGCCGACCCTTTTTGTTGTCCGCCTACTTCGCGCTCCGCGATGATTTCCAGACTTCACCCTTCGGGCTGACCAGCCAGACGGCCAGGCCTTCCTGTTCGGCCAGACGCTTGGCCTCGTCCCAGCCGACGGCCATCAGCGCGGTCGACCACCCGTCCGCCCGCAGGCCGGCCTTATCCCAGACGCAGCAGAGTTCGACAGTGGGTTCCACGGGACGACCGGTCTTCGGCGAGAGGATGTGCGAGATGGCCTTGCCGGCTTCCCGTCGCTTGGCGCGGTAGAGACCGGAAGGCGAGAGGCAGGTGTCGGTCAGCGTCACTTTCGCCAGCAGCTTGCGGGGGTTGAGCGGGTCTTCGATGCCGACACTCCAGCGGCCGGAAGCCAGGAGCTCGCCGCCGATCTCGATCAGGAAGTCATGCTGGCCGTGCCGGCGCAGGATCGTCGCCACTTTGTCGTCGGCGTAGCCTTGCAGCACGGAGCCTAGGTCGATCGCCAGTTTCGGGTGGGCCTTGCTGAGCATGGCCCGGTCGACGTCCAAGGTCAGTTTCTCCCAGCCCACCTGCGGCAGGATCGCCGCCAACGCCGCGTCGGTCGGGGTCGGCTGCTGGCCGGCGGGGCCGTAGCTCCAGGCGGCGGTCAGCGGGGCGACGGTGACATCATAAGCCCCGCGCGTCTTGGCGCTGAGGGTGCGGGCGAAGCCGACGAGTTCCAGCAACTCCGGGGTCACCCCGACGGGCGCGGTCGAGTCCGCCCGGTTGAACGCGCTGGTCGCGGAGGACTCCCGCCAGTGCGAGAGCGAGAACTCGAGGCGGTTGAGCTCGGCCTCGATCTCGCGGTTGAGGAGGTCGCGGTCGATGCTGGCCCCGCGGACCTTCACCGTCCAGGTCGTGCCGAAGGCTGCGCCGTGGAGCTCGGTGATGGGCGCTTCCGAGGCGGTCGCCAGGTGGATGTTCTCCGCGGGGAAGGCCGCGGTGAGCGCGGCCCCGATGGCCAGGATCGCGGCGGCGCCGGTGTCGCGGGCCGACCAGCGGTCGCTTTCGCTCGGGGTGCGGACCAGCTTGAGGAGGGCTCCGGTCGGGCAGGCGTATTTGCAGAAGCCCTGCGGCACGAAGAGGGCCGCGACCAACCCGCCGGCTGCCAGCGTGAGCGGGATGAGCGTGGCCGCGCCGAGCGCCCAGGCATCGAACGGCTCCCAGCGTCCGAGATTCATGCCCGGCCACACGAGCGCCGCGAGGAACACCACCGCCAACAGCGCGAAAGGCAGGGCGGAGAGGCGCGTGTGCCAGCGCGTCGGCACTTTGATATGCAGTCCGCGGAACCGGCCCAGCAGCTCCTGCGCCGCGCCGTGGGGGCAGAGGTGATGGCAGTAAGGCTGGCGCCGGGCGGTCCACGGCACGAGCAGGGCGACGGCCCCTAGGGCGACCAGACCGGAGGCTTGGCTCCAGCCCAGCCCATGCCGCGCCCAGCCGGCGAAGAGCGCGAGGGAGAGCAGCTGCCCGAGCCAGAGTCCCAGCCCGCCGACCAGCAGCAGCTGCCACGTCAGGCGGAGGCCCGGGCGCCCGTGCAGAGGCGAGAAGGTCATGACGAGACCGCCCAGCAGGAAGCACCAGAGGGCGAGCCCCCGGGCGCCTTCCTCGCGTCGGCGGGCCTCCGCGCCCGACTGCCGGGTGTCGTCGGCGAAGCGCCGTTTGATCCCCTCGGCCATCGCGTAGCTGGTCAAGGTCGCCCCGGCCACGCCTTCGAGGCGCGCCTTGCCGAAGTCGAGCGTCGCCCATTCGCGCGCCGTCCACTTCGTGAGCAGCTTCAGGTATTCCTCGTCGGCGCGGACACGGTCCACGTAGTCCGTGGTGTCGTAGGTCTCCCGGATGAGCACCTTGCGGAGCGTCAGTCCGTCGGGCGCCAACGCGATCAAGGTATCCGTCGGGCCGGCGTAGCCGTTGACTTCGTCGCCCGAGGGCGAGGTACGCACCACGAAACCGAGGTGGGTGTTGCCCGGTCCGCGGACGAGGTTCCAACCGAGGCGCGGGGTGTTGGGCTCGAACCCGCGGGCCTCCGAAAAGCCCGCTTCCTTGATTTCCTCGAGCTTGAGCGGGGTGGGGAAGCGCAGGGAGGCGTAGTTGCCGGAGAGCCGCTTCTGGATGGATTCCTCGATCGCCAGGGCCGTCAAGGTTGAGCCGGCGTAGCCCTCGAGCTTCGGCGCGGGCTGGGAGGTCGGCCGCCAGTCCTTGAAGCCCCGTTCGAAGGCGGCGTTGTCGCGCAGCTTGTCGACGTGATCGGGCGTGTCCTCGCTCGTGAGGATACGGGTACCGACGATGCGTTCCTGGTTGTCGAGCGCCACCAGCACGTTCGTCGGCCCGGAATAACCGAGGATGGCGTCCGCATCCGGGGAAGTGGTGAGCAGGCGCCCGACCCGGTTGCCGTACTCGTCCTGCGCGAGCAGGGTCTCCTGCGGCCCCGCCTTGAATTGGCGGGCCTGCGGGAAGAAGGCCTGCACTTCCGCCAAGGTCAGCCGCGTCAACGCCGTTTCCCGCGGCGGCGTGGCGCGGTGCAGCAGGAGCGCGGCGCACGCGAGGGCGGCCAACCGCCAGCCGCGAAGCAGCCAGGTCTGCGCGCGCGGCGACATCGCTTACTTTGCGGGCACCAGCTGGACGGCGTCGGCGTGGATGTTGCCGTTGGCGTTGCGGCCGCCGAGGGTGACCGTGCGGCGTCCCTCGGTGAATTCGAAGGTGCCGACCGCGTGGAAGCCGCCCTCCGGCGTCGTCTTCTGGTTGAGGGTGACGGTCACGGCTTTGTCGCCGGTCGGGTTCAGCGTGGCGGTGGCGTTGCTGGCGCGGTTCTCATGGCCGGCCCAGTAGATGCGGACCTCGTAGCGGCCGGTCTTGGGGATCTCGAAGGCGTACTCGGCCTCGTTGTCGCCCTTCGGGGCGTAGTGGTAGCCGGCGCCGAGGTGGGGGATGCCGGCGCCCGAGGTCCAGCGGCCCTTCAGCTTGGCCTCGGTGTCGTCGACGACCAGGCCGGGCAGCTTCGTGAGTTCGGCCTTCTCCTCCGTCGTAAGCTTGGGCCCCGCCCCCGCGGCCTTGCCGAGATCGGCGTTCATGCGGCCGACGGGCAAGAGCTTATAGTCCGCGATCTTGTCATCCAGGAAAAGGTCTCCTTTGAGCTCGGTGCGGCGCATGCGTCCCGGTTGCTCCATCAGTTTGATGAGTTCGGGCAGATGTTGGGCGTAGACGCCGCGCGGGTCGGTCTTTTCGCGGACGGCCAGGTAGGCGGCCTTGCCGACGACCTCGCCCATCATGCCGATGGTACGCATGACGCGGACGGTGCCCAGGGCCTCGTGCGTGACGGAGATATGGCGGCCGGCCATGAAGAGGTTGCTGATGTTCTTGGAGTAGAACAGGCGGTAGGGCAGGGGGTAGCCGTTGCGGCGGTCGACGGCGACCACGTGCTTGCCGCTCGGGTCCACGTAGCCGAAGGCCGCGCGCGAGATGAACGGGTTCTCGGGGAACTTCTTCGCGTACTGTTCGCGCGCGTAATGCAGGTCGATGTCCCAGGTCGTCGGCACGCAGCCGTCGGGGAAATCCTTACGGGCCACGATGTCCTCCTTGGTCAGGATGATGTCGCCGGTCAGCAGTCGCGACTCGCGCGGGCCGCCCACGTGCGAGGCCCATTTGAGGTCGGCCCGGGCGTACTTGGCGTGCTCCGGCCCGTTCTTCAGGGCCGAGAAGGCGCCGTAGATCGCCCGGAAGTTCCAGTCGCGGATGTATTCCAGGTCCTTGATCGGATCCTTGTCGAAACCCGACTCCCAGAACCACTCCGCCTTCATGAAGGGCTTCTCGTCGAGGACCGACTTGGACTTCTGCAGGGGCGGGAAGTCGCCCAGCGCCAGCGGCAGCGCCCAAGGGGTCGCGGGCCAGGTCGTGGGTTGCTCGGCGTCCTGGTAGAACCACATGTTGGACATACCCATGCGCTTGTCCGGTTCCTGCCGGAGATCGGCGCCGGCGTAGGCGCCGACCCAGCCGTGACCGGTGGTGTCCGCCACGAACTTCGCGCGGAAGACCCGTTCGCGGCCGGTGCGGACGTCGATCGCCTTGACCGCGGCGATGCGGTTGCCGTCCATGACGACGCCGGTCGCGAAGTGCCCGAGGAAAAGGCTGATGTTCTTCTCGGCGCGGACGACCTTCTCCTTGAGCTCGTCGCCGAAGCTGTCGACGCGGCCCGGGCTGTCGGGGGAGCGGTCCGCGATCTCCTCGATGATTTCGCCGAGGTGAGGGTACTTGCCGCGGGTGGTGCCGCCCATGGCCCAGACGCCGATCTCGGAGCTGCCGTTGCCTCCGAGCACGAAGCGATCCTGGATGAACGCGACCTTCAGCGACTGCCGGGCGCCCGAGAGGGCCGCCCCGAGGCCGCCGTAGCCGCCACCGACGACGACGAGGTCGAATTCGCCCTGGTCTTCCGGCCCCTGCGGGCTGTTCCACTTCGAGCGGGCGGCGACCAGCGCCTCGCCCTCGGGCGGGGTGAAGGCGGCGTCCTTGCTGAAGAGGATGGCGTCGGCGCGACCGGCGAAGCCGGTGAGGTCATGGAGGGCGAGTTTCACGTCGCCCGCGGGCAGGGTGACTTTGCCGCCGGCCTGCCAATGCCATTCGGCTCCTTGGTTACCGAATTCGGCGGCGACCGGCTGTCCGTTGACGATCAGCTGGAAGCGGCCCGGGGTGCCCGGCGCTTTCCAGTGGGCGACCCAATCCTTGGTGCGCACCCAGACCCGGTACTCGCCGGCGGCGGGGATGCGGACGGTGCCCGTGGCGTCCCCGACTGGTTTGCCGAGGCCGTGGGCGAGGAGGTAGGGCGAGCCCACGATGTTGGTGAAAGCCGTGTCGAGTTTCCAGCCGCCGTGGCTGGCGAGGGACTCGGCCTCGATGAAGACGGTGTCGGCGGTCGCGGCGTGGCCGACGAGGGCGGCGAAGCCGGTGAGCCCGAGGAGGGGGAGCAGGCGGGGGGACATGGGTTTAAGATTTATCCTAAGGCCGCCGAGTTCCAGCCGAAAGCGGTCTCGTGACCCTTATTTGGGGTCAAATCCACCGGCGGGAAGGGGTTGCCCCGGCGCGGGTGGAGGCTAGTTTTCCGGGATGCGACACCTTCTGCTCGTCCTAGTCCTTGGCGGTGCCCGCCTGTCGGCCCAGGTTTGGCCCGCGCCGCTCACCGAAGGTTTGCGGGTGGATCTCGACGCCGCGCGCGGCGTTACCCTGGACGCCCAGGGGCGGGTCGCGAAGTGGACCAACCAGGCTGGCCCGGCGGAGGTCCGGGAATTCGTCGGCCAGGACAAAGGCCGCAAGGTGCCCGGTTCCGGGCTGCCGGCCGTGGGCGAGGGGGCTCTCGTCTTCCGGGCCCAGGAACTGCTCTGTCACGAGGAGAAGGCCTTCGACGGCCTGATCAAGGGCGACGGCTGCACCTGGGTCGCGGTGCTCAAGCCCTACGCCCAGGCCAAGGGTGGTCTCAAGGATGTGAATTCCTTTTTCGGCAACCTGCGCAACGGCGGCAAGTACGAGGGCGTCTGGGGCTGCCTGGATGATGATAACACGCTTTGGTGGGGCGCCCGCAATGGGCTGACGTTCGGTCGCTTCGACGTCAACAACCCGAAGGTCGCCGGGCCGAAGCTCGAGGTCGGCCGCCGTTACGTCATCGCCGGTCGGTTGGGGGCGGGCACGGGGAGCGTCGCGGTCGAGCTCTTCGTCGACGAGCCCAAGGCCGTGGCCGCCGGTCGTTTCCCCGTCAATCCTGCGGCGGACGCCTCCAAGCTGTCGATCGGGCAGGAGCGCGACGCCACGCAGCACCCGGGTTTCGAATCCTTCGACGGTGAACTCGGACGTTTCCTGCTCTGGTCACGCCCGCTCAAGGACGAGGAACTCGCCGCCGTGATGGCCGGTTTGCGCGCGCCGGCCGCGACGCCCGCCAAGTAGTCGGCGGCGCACGAAAAAGCCCCGGAGGTCCGGGGCTTCGTGGTCGGCGAACCGGGTCGCTTACTTGGCGGCGGGCGCGGCCTCGGGCTTCTTCTCCTCGGTCTTCGCCTTGTCGCCGAAGGGGAAGGGCTTGGCCGGCGTCTTGGCGTCGGCCCCTTTCTTGCCGGCACCGGCTTCCTTGGCCTTCTCCTTCAGTTTGTCCTCCATCGCATCGGTGATCTTCTCGATGGTCTCCTTGGAGAGGGAAGGTTCGGCCTTGGCGATGGCGGCGCGGAGCGCCTTGCGGACGTCCTCGGCGAGGGCCTCGACCTCGGCGCGGGAGTCCTTCTTCTCGGCGGCGGTGGCGAATTCCATGCTCTTGCGCTTCTCGAGCTGCTTCTCGCGGGCGGTCTTGACGGCCTCGTCCTGCTGGGCCTTGGCGAAGGCGGCGCGGAACTTGGCCATATCCTCCTTCGCGACGCCCTCGATGTCGGGCACGAACGCGGCGCGCCCGGCCTTGGCAGGCTTACCCGGCTTGGCCTCGGGGCTGTCGGCGGCCGGCAGCGCAAGGGTGGCGGCGAGGAGGAAGAGGAAGGCGGTTTTCATGGGTCGATAGGTGCAACCCCGGTGAGGGGCTGAAGTTGCGTCTCAGCGGCCCGCCGGCCGCATCCGCGACTCGACGACCTCGCTGATCTTGGCGATGACCTCGGCGCTCAGGCTCGGGTCGGCCTTGCCGATGGCCGCGCGGGTGGTCTCGCGGATCCTGGCGGTGAGGGCTTCGAATTCCTCCTTCATGTCAGCCTTCTCCTTGCCGGAGAGGAACTGGGTGTTGGCGCCCATCTTCTTGAGTTTCTCGCGGGCCGCGACGACCTCCGGGTCGCGGAAGGACTTCATCGCGGCGATGCGGAACTTGGCCATGTCCTCCGCGCTGACGCCTTCGACGTCGGCCAGCACGACGGAGAGGTTGGGTTGGGCGGGGCGCTTGGGTTCGGTGCCCTTAGGCGCGGGAGCGGCCGCCGCCGGCGTCTTCGCCTCGTCGCCGAAGGGGAAGGGCTTCGCGGGGGTCGCGGCTGTCTTGGCCTCCTTGGCCATGGTTTCCTTCATCCGAGCGCGCGCCTTATCCTCGAAGGCCTCGATGACTTTCGCGATCGTCTCCTTCGCGAGGGTAGGATCCGCCTTGGCGTAGGCGGCCATCAGGGCGTCGCGGTTGAGCTGGGTCACGCCTTCGAATTCGCCGCGCATCTCCCGCTTCTCCTCCGCCCCGGCGAATTCGGCCCGCTGGCGCAGTTCGGCCAGCTTGGCCTTGGCCGCGACCACGGCGGGGTCCTGCTGGGCCCGCGGGGAGGCCGCGCGGAACTTCGTCATCTGCTCCTGGCTGACGCCGTCCACGTCCGGGATCAGTTTCTCGAGCATCGCGCGGTTGGGCGCCGGCCGGTCCGTTCCGGGCTTGGTGGCGGGCTCTGCGGCGAGCAGCGAGCCGGTGATCAGCAGCAGGGCGAGGCAGGAGGTCTTCATCTTCTGTGAATTCTAACCCCATGGACCGTCCGAAGTTCGACCTCGCCGGCCAAAAAAAAGACCCCGGCGAACCGGGGTCTGTCTTCGGGCCTGTAATCCGAGGATTACTTGGCTTCCGGCTTGGCCTCGGGCTTGCCTTCCGGCTTGCCCTTGCCTTCGCCGCCCTTGCCGCCCTTGGCGCGGTTGGCCATGGCTTCCTGGGCCTTCTTGGCGACTTCGGCGAGCTCGGGGTGGGCCTTGACGATGGCGGCGTTGACGGCTTCGTTCAGGGCCTTGTAGGCCTTGGCGCCTTCTTCGCGGGCGGCCTTCTTGGCGTCATCGTCCTTGGCTTCGGCACCCTTGGCGCGGGCGGCAGCGGCGGCTTCGGCGAGCTTCTTGATGTCCGGATCTTCCATGGCGGCCTTGCGGGCGTCGCCGAGCTTCTTCATGTCCTCAGGGGACACGCCGGGGATCTGGAAACCGCCTTTGCCTTTGCCTTCGCCCTTGCCCTTGCCTTCGCCCTTGGGGGCGTCGGGCTTCTTGGCTTCGCCGCCGGCGGGGGCGTCGGCCGCGATGAGACCGGCCGTGGTGATCAGGGCCAGGAGGAGGGGGAACTTGAGTTTCATGGGTGTGATTGGATTAGGGTTCCCTGATGAAACCCCCGCGGGAACGGAAGGTTTCGCCGTAGTTTATTCATTTTATGACACTCCCCACCAATGACTTGCGGGTCCGGGCGGGTAGACTGGGCGGCATGTCCCCCTTGATCCTGCATGTCCCGCACGCTTCCAGCCTGATTCCCGCCGCTGACCGGGAGGATTTCCTTCTGAGCGACGGGGAACTCGCCGCGGAGGGTCGGCGGTTGGTCGATGCGCACACCGATGCGCTCTTCGGGGCCGAGCGCTGGCCGGGGGCGGTCCTCGCGGCGAAGGTCTCGCGCCTGGTCGTCGACGTGGAGCGGTTCGCGGACGACGCCCGCGAGCCGTGCGCACGCGTCGGCATGGGCGCGACCTACGTGCGCACGACCGAGGGACGGCCGCTGCGCGACCTGTCGGCGGCCCGCCGCGCGGCGTTATTGGAAAGTTATTACGTGCCGCATCATGCGGCCGCCGACCGGCTCGCGAAGGAGCGGCTGGCGACCCGGGGACGCTGCCTGGTGCTCGACGCGCATAGCTATCCGCTGGGCCCGCTGCCGACGGAGGTGGCCGCCGGGCGGCCGGAGATCGGGCTGGGCACCGACGCCTTCCACACGTGTCCTGAGCTCCGGGACCTCCTCGCGGGTTTCTTCCGCGCCCGCGGTTACGAGGTCGGCGTGGATGCGCCGTTCACCGGCGCCTTCGTCCCGAACGCCTGCTTCGGCGCGGACGCCCGTTGCCAGGCGATCATGGTCGAGGTGCGTCGCGACCTCTACATGGACGAGTCCACGGGCGAGCGACACGGCGGTTTTGACCGCGTGCGCGCGGATCTGGTCGCGCTCCAGCCGCGGCTGGCGGACTTCGCCGTCCGCGCGGTCTGGCCTACCTAGGCGCGGGCAGGGTGGTGGGGTGCCCGGCGGCGGCCAACTCCGCCGCGAACTCCGTCATCGCCTCGGTCCACATCGCGCGGATATGCGGCAATTGCCCGGCGCGTTCCTGCTCGCTACGTTCGGGCCAGGCCTGCTCGAGCGCCTTCCATTCTTCGATCAAGGCTTTGAGGCGAGGTCGTTCCAGCCAGCGTTTCGCCAGAGGATCGAAGGTCTCCGCGCCCAGGCGGGCCTTTTCCGCTCTCAGGAAATCGCCCCACTGCTTCACGACCTCGTCTTTCTTCGTCTTCGCCGAGCGGTGGTCGGGCAGGAGGTTCTCGGCCCGGTCGAGTTTCAGGCCGGCGGTGCTACGGACCGCGGACGACGGGCCGGACGACGGAGCCGCGCGGGAGCTCGCCGGACGGAGCGCCGAGGCGGAAGGTTCGGGCGAGTGTGGGTCAACGCGACGGGTCAGCCAGAACAACGCCAGCAGGGCTGCGCCGATCGCGAGTCCCAAGATGAGCGCGCTTCGCCGGCGCGTGGGGCGGCCGGGCTTTTCGCCCGGTTGATGCTCGGTCGTTGGTGGGCGCATCGTCCGACGTCACATGATGATCACCGGCGCAGCCGCCGGTGCGGCGGGCGCGGACGGCGTCGTCGCCGGCGGGTTGTTGGCGGGCAAGGTCAAGGTCCCGCTGTTGATGATCACGGTGCCTGGCGTTTGGTTGTTGGCCGGAAGACCGCCGGTGCCCCCGCTCGCCTGGCGCGCCGCCTCGGCGCGGACCATGCCGAGGCCCTGGGTGCGGATCGCCTCCATCTGTCCCATGATCGCGACCTTCTCGTCATCGGTCGCCTTCGACCACTTGGCCTCGAGTTCGCGCGTCTGCTGGAACATGCCGCGGAATTGCTCGTTCTGGAAGAGCGACCGCATCACGGCGCCGGTGCGCTCGCGATCGCCCTGGAAGATTTCCTCGAATTGCTTGCGGCCGTCGTCGCGCCAGTTCCGGAACTTGGATTCGAGCGCCTCCTTGGCCGTCAGGTCGCGGGAGCGTGCCTCCTTATCCAGGTCAGGGATGACGTTGGCGCTTTTGTCGAGCTTCAGGCCCTTGGCGCTGCGCACCACGGCGCCGGGGCGTTGCTCGCCAGCGGAGCTGACGGTAGCGGCGGCAGGCTGGCCCACGGGCCGGGCGGCGGTCGGCGCCGGGTCGGCGAAGTAACGGGCGACAAGGGCGACGCCGCCGGCGACGCAGATGACCGAGAGGACGAGGGTGGTCTTGGACGTCTTCATGTCGGAGGAATACGCTCATTTAACTCCGAGGTGAAGGCGAAGTTAGCCCAAAAGACGTGGGCCTCTGCGCCGGGCGGGCTTATCCCTCGACTTTGGGCGTTTTTATTAACCAATAGGAAGCCATGGCTGCCGCCCAATCCATGCCTGCCGGACCGGTCCGGGTCATCGACTCCCACACGGGCGGCGAGCCGACCCGCGTGGTCGTCGCCGGCGGGCCTGATCTCGGCGGTGGGACGGTCCGCGAGCAATTGGAGCGCTTTCGACGGGACCATGACCGGTTCCGCTCCGCGGTCGTCAACGAGCCGCGTGGCTCGGACGTGATGGTCGGGGCTTTGCTCGTCCCGCCCCACGACCCCTCCTGCCGCTTCGGGGTCATCTTTTTCAACAATGTCGATACCCTCTGGATGTGCGGGCACGGCACCATCGGCCTGGTCGCGACCCTTGCCCACCTCGGCCTGATCGGCCCGGGGGAGGTCCGCCTCGACACCGCCGTGGGCCCCGTGGCGGCCACCTTGCACACGGACGGGACCGTCACCCTCGCGAATGTTCCCTCCTACCGCCATGCCAAGCAGGTCGCGGTCGAGGTGCCGGGCTTGGGGGTCGTTCGCGGCGACATCGCCTGGGGCGGCAACTGGTTCTTCCTCATCGAGCAGCATGGCCTGAGCGTCGCCTTGGAGCATGTCGAGGCGCTGACCGACTACGCTTGGAAGGTCCGTCAGGCCCTCGGTGCCCAAGGCATCGTCGGCGCGGACGGCGGCGAGATCGACCACATCGAACTTTTCGCCCCGACCCCGACGGCGGATAGCCGGAACTTCGTGCTTTGTCCTGGCAAGGCTTACGACCGTTCGCCCTGCGGCACCGGCACCAGCGCGAAGGTCGCGTGCCTCGCCGCGGACGGCAAACTCGCCGAAGGCGCGACCTGGAAGCAGGAGAGCGTCATCGGCAGCCATTTCCTCGCCTCCTACCGCCGGCTCCCCGACGGCCAGGTCCAGCCCTTGGTGACCGGCCGCGCTTTCGTTCAGGCTGACGCTACTTTCCTGTTCCATCCGGAGGACCCCTTCGCCTGGGGCATCCGTCCCGCATGAGCGGACCGGTCGTCATCGTCGGCGGCGGGATCGTCGGCCTGAGCACCGCCTACGAGCTCCTGCGTCGCGGGCGGTCCGTCGTGCTGCTGGAGAAGGGCGCCGCGGATCATGATTCCTGCTCGCTCGGCAACGCCGGGATGATCGTCCCCAGCCACTTCGTACCGCTCGCCGCGCCCGGCATGGTGGCGCTCGGCCTCAAGTGGATGTTCGACCGCGAGAGCCCGTTCTGGGTCCGTCCGCGCCTCGATGCGGACTTGTTCTCCTGGGGTTGGAAGTTCTGGCGCGCCTCGACCTCGGCCCACGTCGAACGCTGCACGCCCGTGCTTCGCGACCTCAACCTGCGCAGCCGCGAGCTCTTCCTGCGTCACCGCGCCGAGCTGCCGGCCGCCTTCGACCTCGAGGACGTGGGCTTGCTCGCCTTGTGCCGCACGCAGCAGACGCTCGACCACGAGGCGGTGTTCGCCGCCAAGTCCGACGCCGTCGGCGTGCCGACCGAGGTGCTGTCGGCCGACGAGGTCCGGCGCCGCGACCCGGGCGTCGATTACGCCATCGCCGGCGCGGTGCTGTTCACGAAGGACGCGCACCTCGACCCGCGCAAGCTGGTCGCCGTCCTGACCGCGGAGGTCACCCGCCTCGGCGGCCGCATCGTCTTCGACGCCGAGGTCACGGGCTGGAAAGGGGAGGGCGACCTCCTGCGCGCGGCCGTGACCAAGCAGGGCGAGTTCGCCGGCGAGACCTTCGTGCTCGCCGCCGGCGCCTGGTCGCCCGCCGCCGCCGCCGCCCTGGGGCTGCGCCTCCCGATGCAGGCCGGCAAGGGCTACAGCATGCGCCTCGAGCGTCCGGTCCAGCGCCCGAAGTATTGCTCGCTCCTGATGGAGGCCCGCGTCGCCGTCACGCCGATGGGCTCCGCGCTCACCGTCGGCGGCACCATGGAGATCACGGGGAACGACCTGTCCGTGAATCCCGCGCGCGTCCGCGGCATCCGCAAGGCGTTCGTCCGATACTACCCGGCCTTCAAGGAAGCTGATTTCGAGGCCCTCCCGGTCTGGTCCGGTCTCCGCCCTTGTCCGCCCGACGGCATGCCCTACCTTGGGCGCACCCGCGCCAAGCGCAACCTCGTGGTCGCCACCGGCCATTCCATGATGGGCTTGAGCCTCGGCCCCGTCACGGGTGAGATCGTCGCCCAGCTCGTCTGCGGCGAACCTACGTCCGTCGCGCTCCGCGAGGTCGACCCCGACCGCCACGCCTGATTTTCCACCTACTATCCACTCCACCATGACCACCTCCGCCTCCAAGAAAAAAGTCCGCGCCCAATGGGAAGGCGTGATCCCCGCGATCACGACCCCTTTCCGCAAGGACGGTAAGCTCGACGCCGCCGAGATCACCCGCCAGTGCCGCTGGATGGTCGACTCCGGCTGCATCGGCATCGTCCCGTGCGGTTCGCTCGGCGAAGGCGCCACGCTGACCTACGACGAGAAGGTCGAGCTCATCCGCATCTGCGTGAAGGCCGTGCCCGGCACGCCGATCATCCCCGGCATCGCCTCCCTCTCCACCGCCGAGGCGATCGCCCTGGCCAAGGAGTCCGAGCGTCTCGGTTGCGGCGGCCTGATGGTCCTGCCGCCCTACGTCTACAGCACCGATTGGCGCGAGATGAAGGCCCACGTCTCGGCCGTCATCGCCGCGACCAAGCTGCCGTGCATGCTCTATAACAACCCGCCGGCCTATAAGACCGACTTCCTTCCCGCCCAGATCGCCGAGCTCGCCGCGGAGCATCGCAACCTCGAGGCCGTGAAGGAATCCTCCGGCGACTCCCGCCGCGTCACCGCCATCCGTCACCTCCTCGGCGACCGCCTGACCATCCTCGTCGGCATGGATGACTGCATCCTCGAGGGCATCGCCGCCGGCGCCCGCGGCTGGATCGCCGGCCTGGTCAACGCCTTCCCGGTCGAGTCCGTCGAGCTCTACGAGGCCGCGATGATCGGCGACCGTGAGACCGCGGACGAGATCTACAAGTGGTTCCTGCCGTTGCTCCGCCTGGATACCGTGCCGAAGTTCGTCCAGCACATCAAGTGGGTGCAGTCCAAGGTCCGCGGCTCCAACCCCTCGGTCCGCGGCCCGCGCCTCGCCCTCGACGGCGCCGACCTGGCCCTGGCTTCCAAGACGCTGCAGGTGGCCCTGAAGAACCGCCCGAAGATCAAGTAACATGTCCACGCCCCTTCTCGGTCTGTCCTACCTCGGCTTCGCCCGCGGTCGTCCCGGCGCCTACAGCTGGCAGTCGTTCAACACGACGACTTGGAACCACCTCCCGGAGTTCTTCCATTCCGCCACGGCCGAGGATGTCGCCACGGCCGGAAATCTCGCCGCCGAGGCGGCCCCCGTCCTCGCCGCCCTGTCCGGCGCGGCCAAGGCCGCGTTCCTGCGCGACATCGCGCTGCGCATCGAGGCCGCCACCCCGGCGCTGGCCGCGCGCGCCCAGGCCGAGACCTCCCTGCCGGAGGCCCGTTGCCTCGGTGAGATCGGCCGCACCATGGGCCAGCTCCGCCTCTTCGCCGACCTCGTCGAGAAGGGCCAGTGGGTCGATGCGCGCATCGAGACCGCCAACCCTGACCGCAAGCCGCTCCCGAAGCCCGACCATCGTTCGATGTGCCGCGCCCTCGGCCCGGTCGCCGTCTTCTGCGCGAGCAACTTCCCCTTCGCCTATTCCGTCGCCGGCGGCGACACCGCCTCCGCCTTCGCGGCCGGCTGCCCCGTCGTCGTGATGGCGCACCACGCCCATCCCGGCGTCGCCGACCTCATGGGTGGGCTGATCGTGGACGCCGTGCGCGCCGCGGGCCTGCCCGCGGGCACCTTCTCGATGCTGCAGGGTGATGGCCGCGAGGTCGGTCAGCTGCTCGCCAAGCACCCCGCCATCCGCGCGATCGGCTTCACCGGTTCGCGCACCGGCGGCCGCGCCCTGATGGACACCGCCGCGGCCCGCGAGGTGCCGATCCCGGTCTATGCCGAGATGAGCAGCATCAACCCCGTCGTCCTGCTGGAGGGCGCGCTCGCCGTGCGCGGCGAAGCCATCGCCACCGGCCTCGGCGCGTCCTGCACGCTGGGCGTCGGCCAGTTCTGCACGCAGCCCGGCCTCTTGCTGATGGTCCGCTCCGCCGCCGCGGAAGCCTTCGCCGGTCATCTCGCCGCCCAGTTCCGCGCCGCGCCCGAGGGCGTGATGCTCACCCCGCCGATCCAGCAGGCCTACGTCAAGGGGCTCACCGCCCGCTCCGGTCGTGGCGGCATCCAGACCTACGCGCCCGGCAAGGGTAGCGGTAAGCCGGGTCGGGCCTTGCCCACCTTGCTCGCCGTCGCGGCCAAGACCTTCCTGTCCGACAAGTCCCTGCAGGCCGAGCTCTTCGGTCCTTGCTCGCTGATCGTGTGGTGCGACGACACCGCGCAGTTGCATAAGGTACTCGGCGCGCTCGAGGGTAACCTGACCGCCACCGTGCATGGCACCGATGAGGAGCTCGCCGCCAATGCCGCGCTGATCGAGCGTCTCGCGACCCTCGCCGGCCGCGTGGTCGTCAACGGCTTCCCCACCGGCGTCGAAGTCTCGCACGCCATCGTGCATGGCGGTCCGTATCCCTCGCTCTCGGACGGGCGCACGACCTCCGTCGGCTCCAACGCGATCTACCGTTTCGCCCGACTCGTCTGCTACCAGAACTTCCCGGATGCCGCGCTCCCCGTGGAGCTCCGCGCCGCCAACCCCCTGGGCATCCTCCGGATGGTCAATGGGGAGATGGTGAAGTAGAGGATAGGGCCAGGGCTAGGGACAGGGCTCGGGACAGGGACAGGGACAGGGACAGGCTCGATGCCTTTTACTAGTCCTTCCCCTGACCCTGACCCTGCCCCTTCCCCTGTTCAGGTTGCTCACCTTCCCACCAGCATCCCCCACCAGGTGCGGGTGTAGGGTAGTGAGAGGTTCTCCAGGCAGGCGGCGGTGAAGGCGTCGTCAAGTTCCTCGCGCGGATGACCGTCGAGCAGGTTCGCGGCCGCCAACTCGGCGCGGCCGCGGCGCGCGGCGTCCACGATGTTGCGGTGTTTCGACGCGTGGATGGCCGCGAGGATGGCGGCGAGGCCGGAGAAGGTCATCAGGCCGAAGATGAGCGTGCCTTCCTTCATGAAGATGAAGGCCAGCAGGAGGAACGGCCAACCATTGCCCCAGAGGATCATGAACGAGTCCCACGAGGACTGGGAGCCGAGCCGGCGGTCGCGGTGCTGCAAGGCATGCCCGGCGAGGCGGGCGGCCCGCGCCACGTCGAAGAGCGTGCGTCCGTGGTAGGTCTCGGGCGACAGCTTGATCGCCGGCTCGAAGGCCGAGTAGTAATCGGTGATCGCCAGGGAACTCTCGTCGACGTCGACCTGCTCGATCTTGCCCCGGAGCAGGATGATGCGCGCGGCCTGCGCCCCGCTGATGCCGCGGACCAGCAGGACGCGCCCGTGTTTGCGGGTCAGGGACTTGAGCCGGCGGTAGGCCAGCCAAGGCAGGGCCAGCGCCAGCCCGCCCAGCAACAGGGCGAGGATCAGGAATTTGGCCTGCCACATAGGGTCACGCTGGGGTTTCGTGGGTTTCCTTCAAGGCCTACCTTAAGCCAACTTCGCATAGGGGGGATAAGCCCGGGTGGATTCTGGTCCGCTCGCCGCGCCCTGCGTTGACCCCGCGGGGTCGGAGCCGTTGGATGACGGCGTCATGAATCCCGAAGTCGTCCGCGAATACCTCCTGGGGCTGCAGGATCGCCTGTGCGCGCTCTTCGAGGAGGTCGATGGCCAGGCCAAGTACCAGAACGATCCGTGGACCCGGGCCGAAGGCGGCGGCGGTCGCACCCGCGTCATCGCCGGGGGTGCGGTGTTGGAGAAGGGCGGGGTGGCCTTCTCGGATGTCCGCGGCAGCAAGTTGCCGCCCTCCGCCACGCACAACCGGCCGGAGCTCGCCGGGCGCGGTTTCCGCGCGATGGGCGTCTCCGTCGTCCACCACCCGCTGAACCCTTACGCTCCCACCTCGCACATGAACGTGCGTTTCTTCTGCACCGACGGGCCCGACCCGGTCTGGTGGATGGGCGGCGGCTTCGACCTCACGCCCTATTATGGTTTCACGGAGGATGCCGTGTCCTGGCATCGCGCCGCCCGGACGGCCACCGGCGAGCATTACGAGAAGTTCAAGGCTTGGTGCGATGACTACTTCCTCCTCAAGCATCGTGGGGAGGCTCGCGGCATCGGCGGGGTCTTTTACGACGACTTCACCGAGGGAGGTTTCGAGGGCGCTTTCGCCCTCATGCGCCGGGTGGGGGACGCCTATGGTCCCGCCTATGCCGAGATCCTGCGCCGCCGCGCCGGCACCCCTTACGGCCCCAAGGAGGTCGCGTGGCAGGAGGTCCGGCGCGGACGCTACGTCGAGTTCAACCTCGTCTTCGACCGCGGGACCATCTTCGGCCTGCAGTCCGGCGGCCGGACGGAGTCCATCCTGATGTCCCTGCCGCCCCGGGTCCAGTGGCGCTACGCCCATCAACCCGAGGCCGGCACCCCGGAGGCAGAACTAATCTCGCATTATCTGAAACCGCAGGATTGGCTGAAGGGGTCTTGATGAACTCCCGCGACCGCTTCCTCGCCGCCCTGCGCCGCCAGCCCCATGGTCGCGCCCCCGTCTGGATCATGCGCCAGGCCGGTCGCTACCTGCCCGAGTACCGGGCCCTCAAGGCCAAGTCCGACTTCGTCACGATGGTCCGTACCCCCGACCTTGCGGTCGAAGTGACGCTGCAACCGCTGCGTCGCTTCCCGCAGCTCGACGCCGCGATCCTCTTCAGCGACATCCTGGTGATCCCCGAGGCGTTGGGCGTCGGTTATCGGTTCCGCGACGAGGGCGGTATCGCCATGGAGCGCGCGTTGAGCTCGCCGGCGGACGTGGACGGCCTCGCTGTCGCCGGTGCCGCCGATCGCCTGCACTACGTCTACGCCGCGCTGGCGCAGCTGCGTCGCGAGCTCGGTCACGACAAGGCCCTGCTCGGTTTCGCCGGGTCGCCGTGGACCTTGGCCTGCTACCTCGTCGAGGGCGGCGGCTCCGAGGACTTCCCCAAGACCAAGGCGCTGGTGAAGTCGGACCCCAAGATGATGCATCGCATCCTCGGCATCCTCGCCGATGCGGTCGCGGAATACCTCACCCGCCAGTTCGCCGCCGGCGCCGACGCCATCCAGATCTTCGACAGCTGGGCCGGCGCCCTGCAGGGAGCCGATTACGAGGAGTTCTCGTTGCGCTACATCCGCGCGGTGCTCGAACGTCTCCCGGCCGGCGCTCCGGTCATCCTTTACGCCAAGGGCAAGTCCCCGCAGGCCGCCGCGCTGGCCGCGACCGGCGTGCCTTGTCTCGGGGTCGATTGGACCATGCCTTTGTCCCACGTCCGCCGTCTCGCCGGCCGGCCGATCTGCCTGCAGGGCAACCTCGACCCCGAGTTCATGGTCGGCGAACCCGCGGCTGCGCACGCCGCCGCCATGGAAGTCCTCGCCGATAACGCCGGAGACCCCGGCCACATCTTCAACCTGGGCCACGGCATCACGCCCCAGGCCCGGATCGAGTCCTTCCAGGCGGTCCTGGACGCGGTGGTCGCCTCCGGCGTTTGACAACGCCGGGATACCCGACTTTCTGCGGGTATGGCGCGTAAAGGCATCCTCCTGCTCAACCTCGGCTCCCCGAAGAGCACCTCCGTCCCCGACGTCCGGAACTACCTCCGGGAGTTCCTGGGCGACGAGCGCGTGATCGATTATCCCGCCCCCTTCCGCTTCGCGCTCCTCGAAGGCATCGTCCTGCGGACCCGCCCCAAGAAGTCGGCCGCCGCCTACGCCACCGTGTGGACGCCCGAAGGCGCCCCGCTGTTGGTCACGACCGAGAAGCTGCGCGCCAAGCTGGAGAAGGCGACCGGCCTGCCCGTCGTCACCGGCATGCGCTACGGCACCCCCTCCTGCGCCGAAGCCGTCCAGAAGGTCCTGGAACTCGGCATCGATGACCTGTTCGTCATGCCGCAGTACCCGCACTACGCGATGTCCTCGTATGAGACCGTGGTGGTGAAGATCCAGGAGGAGCTCACGCGCCTCGCGCCCGGGCTCAAGTACCACGTCCTGCAGCCCTACTTCAACGACCCCGCCTACATCGACTGCCTGGTGGAATCCGCCAAGCCCTGGCTCGCGAAGCCCTTCGACAAGGTGCTGTTCTCCTACCACGGCGTGCCGGAGCGCCACCTGCGCAAGGGCGACGCCTCCAAGGCGCATTGCACCAAGGTCAAGGATTGCTGCCTCCAGGCCAGCCCGTCCCACGCCAACTGCTACAAGCACCAGTGCGTCCAGACCACGCTGCTCTTCGCCCGCCGGGCCGGCCTGCGCGAGGATCAGTACGAGATGTCCTTCCAGTCGCGCTTCGGGCCGGAGAAGTGGGTCCCGCCCTACACCGACGAGCGCTTCGAGGCGCTGCCCGGCGAAGGCTGCAAGAAGCTCCTGGTCATGTGCCCGGCCTTCACCGCCGACTGCCTCGAGACCATCGAGGAAATCAGCGAGGAAGGTAAGGAGGATTTCCTCCACGCCGGCGGCGAGTCCTTCGAGCAGATCCCGTGCCTCAACGACCAGGACGTCTACGTGAAGTACCTGGCCGATCGCGCCACGGCCTGGAAGCCCGACCACCGCTGAGCGGCCTTGCCCTGGGGGCGGGGTGGGTTTAGGTCTGCCGGGCTTACCCGCCATGCCCGCCACCGCCCGCCGCCTCGAAGGTTTCACCGAGTCCGTCATCCGCGGGATGACGCGTCTGGCCAACCAGTATGGGGCCTTGAACCTCTCCCAAGGCTTCCCGGATTTCGACCCGCCCGAGGCCTTGCTGGCCGCGCTGGAGCGCGCCACGCGGGGGCCGCACCATCAATATGCCGTCACCTGGGGCGCCCCGCGTTTCCGCCAAGCCCTCGCCGCCAAGGTCAACCGCTGCACCGGCCTGTCGCTCGATCCGGATCAGCACTTCGTCGTCACCTGCGGCAGCACCGAGGCGATGATGGCGGCGATGATGACGGCGTGCGACCCGGGCGACAAGGTCATCGTCTTCTCGCCGTTCTACGAGAACTACGCGGCCGACGCCATCCTGTCCGGCGCGGAGCCGATCTTCGTCCCGCTGCGGGCGCCGGACTTCACGTACGATCCGGCCGAGCTGGCCCGGGCGTTCGCCCAGAGGCCGAAGGCCATCATCGTCTGCAACCCTTCCAACCCTTGCGGCAAGGTCTTCACGCGCGCGGAACTGATGGAGATCGTCGGCCTGGCGGAGCGGCATGACGCGTTCGTCATCACCGACGAACCCTACGAGCACATCGTCTACGCCCCGCATACGCACGTCCACGTCGCCGCCTTGCCCGGGGCCTTCGAGCGCACCATCACCTGCAACTCGCTCTCGAAGACCTATTCGATCACCGGCTGGCGCCTCGGTTACGTGCAGGCCGCTCCGCACATCATCCAGCGGGCCCGCAAGGTCCACGACTTCCTGACCGTCGGAGCCGCCGCGCCCCTGCAGGAGGCGGCCGTCGCCGGTCTGGAACTGCCGATGTCCTACTACCAGGAGATGGCCGCCGGTTATGCCCGGAAGCGCGCCCTGTTCAGCGGCCTCCTCGCGCAGACCGGGCTCAAGTACACCGAGCCGCAGGGGGCGTATTACTCGCTCCTCGACATCTCTCCCCTCGGTTTCAAGACCGACACCGAGGCCGCGGAATGGATGGTCAAGGAGGTCGGCCTGGCCGGGGTGCCGGGCTCGAGCTTCTTCCGGGAGCCGGAGCACCGCTACATCCGTTTTCACTTCGCCAAGAAGGAGGAGACCTTGCTGGCCGCCGGCGAAAAACTCGCGCGCCTCGCCCGGGGGCGCTGAGCGGTCCGGACCCGTCCCGCGAAGCGACTATTACTTCAGGCCGGCCGAACGGTGCAGGCGGGCGACTTCCTCGTCGGTCAGGGCCCGGTCGAAGACGGCGAGGCCGGCGAGCCGGGCTTTCAGGGCTTCGCCGAGCATGCTGCCGACCGCGTAGCGGGCCCCGACGGTGAAGTTGGCGCCGCCGCCGGGCTTGGTGGTGGCGTGCTTGGCGGGGTCGTAGGCGAAGATGCCTTTGTCGTAGAAGTAGGGGTTGATCCCGCGATGCCCGCCGTCGGGTCCTTCCTTCGTGAAGTAAGGGTCATCCCGTTTATCCTGTTTCGCGTCGACCTCGCGGACCTCGAGGACGCCGTTGTAGTAGGCCTTGATCCAGCGGCCATCGTAGGTGAAGGCGAGGGTGATCCATTCGCCCATCGGCAGGCGGGTGCGATTGGCGGCGTAGTCGGCGCACCAAGGGAGCGCGGAGCCGTCGGCGCGCCGGGAATGGCCGCCCAGACCGGAGATATGGGGCGTCAGCTGGCCCGGACCTCCGTAGGTCGGCATGTTCAACAGCATCGCGTATTGCCGGGTGCCCGTGTCGTCGAAGGCGCCTTTGCCCTCGCTCCACATGCCGGCGATGGTCGAGCCGCGTTTGAGCTCATCCATGCGCACCACCGCGAATACCGATACGCGGGCGTTCGGGCCGGCGATGTTCAGGTCGCCGGTCCGGGCGTAAGGCATCTCCAGGTAGTGCTGGCCGAGGAAGTGGGCCGAGTAGCCCGAGTAGGACCCACCTTCCACGCGCGGGATATCCGGGCCGACGGTCGTGAGCGGGTGCTTTCCCTTCGTGCCCTGGGAGAGGCGCGGGGTCGTCGGCTCCTCGCCGAAAGTCCAGAACGCGACCAAGCCGGAAGTCTTCGTCACCACCGAGGCGTCGCCCGTCGGGGTCGGTGCGGCGAAGCTGGCGAGGGTGAGCAGGGGGACGAGGAGGAAGGCGCGCATGCTTCAGGCGAACAGGGCCGCGATGGGCTTGCCGCCGTCGGTCACCGGCACCGGCCGGGCGCCATCCTTCAGGTCCGCGTGGGTGTCGACCCCGAGGGCGGTCAGGATGGTGGCGTGGAAGTCGGGTACGCTGACCGGGTCCTGCAGCACCTTCTTCGACAAGTCATCGGTGACGCCGTAGGCGCCGCGGTGGCGAAGTCCGCCGCCGGCCAGCACCATCGAGAAGGCGGAGCCCTGGTGACCGCGGCCACCGCGACCGTCGAACTCCGCCGGTCGGCCGAATTCGGTCGCGACCACGATGAGCGTCTTGTCGAGCAGGCCTTTCGACCGCAGGTCCGTCGTGAGCGCGGCGAGGGCATGGTCCAGTTCGCGGATCAGCGTGTGCTGATGGGTGATCCCATCGTTATGGACGTCCCAGCCGGTGCCGTTGATGAAATTCAGGTTATGCGAGACTTCGATGAAGCGCACGCCGCCCTCGATCAGGCGCCGGGCGAGCAGGCAGCGCTGGCCGAACTCGCCACCGTAGGACGCCCGTAGGTCGGCCGGTTCCTTCGCGAGGTCGAAATGCCGCATGAACGCGGGCCCCGCCAGCCGGAAGGCCTCCCGCTGGGCGTCGGCGTATTCGGCCAACGCGGATCCCTCCGCCGCCTCGCCCGTGCCGGCGAGCAGGGCGCGCCGAGCGGACTCGCGATCGCTTGTCAGTCCTTCCGGGCGGGTGAAGCCCGCGGGCCCGGTCTGCGTGTCCACCAGGTAGACATAGCCGTCCTTCACGCCGAGGAAGCCCGGGCCGCGGCTTACGTTCGGGAAGCCGATGAGCATGTAGGCCGGGACCTTGGGGTCGACGGACCCGCGGCGGTGCGCGACGATCGAGCCGAGCGAGGGGTAGAGGGCGTTGCCGCTGACCATGCGGCCCGTGTGGACCAGGTTCGTGGCGAAAGCGTGCTCGTCGATGACCTTGTGCTGCACCGAGCGAACGGCCGTCATGTGCTCCATCAGCTTGGCCGTCCGCGGGAGGTGTTCGCAGACGCGGACGCCCGCGACGGAGGTCTCGATCGAGGGGTAGAGCGAGCCGGCCTTCTTCTTGGTAGCCTGGTTGTCGCCGACCGCCTTGGGGTCGAAGGTGTCGATCTGGCCCATGCCTCCGCCGAGCCAGATGAAGATACAATGCTCGGCCTTGCCCTTGGGCAGGTGGAGGGGCGTGGCTCCGGGCAGCTGCGCGGCGAAGGGCGCAAGCCCCAGGGCGGTGAGGAAGGTGCGGCGGTCCATGGGATCAGTGATAGAGGGCTTCGGGGGAGTTGACGAGCGCCCAGAGGGCATCCTCGGCGCGCTGGCGCCAGCC
>JACCDP010033708.1_pt1 | contig 34562 bp, 37 predicted proteins | sample 7445841 | NCBI WGS metagenome assembly JACCDP01 (sample SAMN15323441, study PRJNA562643) | freshwater metagenome | isolation source: river surface water | place: USA:Blue River Watershed | collected 2017-08-17 | reverse complement strand
TAAAAGCGTTACCTTCAAACGCTGGTACTGGTTCAAACGCAATATTCTCATTAGATACAACTTGTAATGTAGAATTAACTGCATCATTTGGAGCAGCAGTAGCTAAGAGAGAATTTAACATATTCTTTCAGGGTGGATTTGACGGATTTAATGTAACAAAAAGAATCGCAAAATCAGATAGTTTAGGTTCATTAAGAGATGAGTGGGTAGCTGGTACAAATATGCAAGGTATGGATTGTGCAACTGCAACCGGAAGTGGTTCGATTGCATATGAATTATGTTTTAACGCATTATCTAATAAAGATGAATATGATATCAACTTATTAGTAACACCTGGTATCACTAGACAATATCACATTGATGTTGTAACATCTGGTTTAGATATGATTGAAGCTAGAGAAGATGCATTCTATGTATTTGATGCAACAGACCATTTAGCGGGTATTGATACAGCAGTTGCGCAAGCAAACGCAGTAGATTCTAACTACGCTGGTACTTACTTCCCTTGGGTTAGAACAATTGACACAAACACAAATAAATTAATAACTATACCACCATCAGTATTGATACCGGCTGTATATGCAGCAAACGATAATACTAAAGCTGAATGGTTCGCACCAGCAGGTTTAAACAGAGGTGGATTAGTAGGAGCAGTTTCAGTAGTTAATAGATTAACACACGCTGAAAGAGATACTTTATATGAAAACAATGTAAACCCAATCGCACAATTCCCTGGACAAGGTATTGTAGTATTCGGACAAAAAACTTTACAACAATTACCATCTGCATTAGATAGAATTAACGTAAGAAGATTGTTGATTACATTGAAGAAGTTTATCGCATCTTCATCTAGATTCTTAGTGTTCGAACAAAACACAGCGGAGACAAGAGCAAGATTCTTAAACATTGTTAATCCATATATGGAATCAATCCAACAAAGACAAGGTTTATATTCATTCAAAGTAGTAATGGATGAAAGTAATAATACACCTGACGCAATTGATAGAAATATCTTACAGGGAGCGATTTACTTACAACCAACTAAAACAGCTGAATTCATTATCATTGATTTCAACGTTTTACCAACCGGAGCTACTTTTAACGCATAATTTTAAAAAAAGAGATACTTATATACAATAAGATTAAAGAGTAAATAATATGGCAGAAGTTCTAACATTCGATAAAATATTCTACACTAACTTTGAACCAAAGTTAAAGAACAGATTTATAATGGAAATTGATGATATTCCATCATTCATTATCAAAGCGGCTCAAAGACCGACAGTTGAATCTGAAGATGTAGAAATCAACCACATTAACTTAATTAGAAAAGTTAAGGGTAAAACAAAGTGGAATGATATCGTAATCAAATTATATGACCCAATCGTACCATCTGGAGCACAGGCGGCAATGGAGTGGGTTCGTACATCACATGAATCTGTGACAGGTAGAGATGGATATGCAGACTTCTACAAAAGAACATTAACTTTCAAAACTATTGGACCAGTAGGCGATGTAGTTGAACAATGGAAGTTAGTGGGAGCGTACATCAAAACTGCAAACTTCGGTGACATGGATTGGTCAGAAAATGACCCAATGGAAATCGAATTGACAATCAGATATGATTACGCAATTTTAGAATTCTAATAAGAACTAAAAATAAAAAAGAAAGGGAAAAGCATTACGTTTTTCCCTTTTTTTATTATATTTATATATACAAATATATAGGTTATGACATCAAAAGAATTCGTCCTTTGGTTAAAAGGATTTACAGACGGAGTACATGAATACAATATTACTCCAAAACAATGGGATTTATTAAAAGAAAAATTGGCAGAGGTTAAAGATGAAGAACCAATAGGATTTCCATTTGGAGTTCCGAATACTGCACCAATACAAACATTACCATTTATCCAACCATATGACCCATACAACCCATATAAGATAACTTCTACACCTGGTACAACGATTACAACAACACCTGGTAGTGGTTCTATAACAATAGCTAATCCACCATTTGGATTTGGAAGTACATCAACTGCATATGGATATACTAGTGGTAGTGCATGGAGTTATACAAATGGAGGAAACAATATAAAAGACTAAAATTAAAAAAATAAATAGTTATATAAAACAAACAAGTTATTATGGAAGAAAACATACAAATAAGTAGAGGTGGAGAAACACCAACGATACCTGTTACGGAAACAAAACAATCTAAATATGATTTCCCAACAGAAGTGATAACACTACCATCGGAAGGTAGATGTTACCCAGAAGGACATCCATTAGCAAATGGGGCAGTTGAAATTAAATTGATGACAGCAAGAGAAGAAGATATTCTATCATCTCAAAATTTAATTAAGAAAGGAGTAGTTTTAGAAAAGTTATTCGAATCAGTAATGATTGACCCTAAAATAGCAGATGATGTTATTGTGGGTGATAAGAATGCAATTTTAATTGCAACCCGTATGTTAGCATATGGTTCTGATTATCAAGTTGAAATGAATGACCCATTTACGGGAAATAAAGTACAACATGTTATTAATTTATCTGAATTGAAATCAAAAGAAATTGATATTGATTTATTAAACAGAGAAAATAGATATGAATTTACAACACCATCTGGTGCGAAATTAATATTCAAATTGATAACACATAAAGATGAGAAGGATATTACCGCAGAAGTTCAGGCTATGCAAAGATTAACAAAATCAGAAACATCTTTGGATTTAACAACTCGTTTAAAAAAGATGATTACTTCTGTAAATGGTAATAGTGATAGAGGAACAATTAATAGATATGTGGATAATCAAATGTTAGCAAGAGATGCGAAAGCAATGAGAGATTATATTAGAAAAATAACACCAGATTTAGATTTAACTTTCGATTATACATCAGAAGAAACGGGTGAAACGGAGGCACTTGATATACCTTTCGGGGTTGACTTTTTTTACCCTACCAATTGATTATACTAAAACACTACATGAAGAAATTTTTTCATTGGTGTTTCATGGAAATGGTGGGTTTACTCACTCGGATGTGTATAATATGCCGGTTAGATTACGAAGGTTTTATCTTAAAATATTAATTGATATTAAAAAGAAAGAAGCAGACGAATATAAAAAAGCAGAAAGTAAAGTTAGGAAAAGATAAATCCTAACTTTTCTTTTTATATAATATTTATAAACAAATAAACTTACTATGTCTAAAAAATTAACGAAAGAACAAAAAGAAGTATTAAGGGAAGATTTAATAGATAGATTGATGGATAAGTTCTTTGATTCAGTATCAAAGAGTAACCAAGATAGATTTCTAAAAACAGCTGAAAAACAAAATCCAACTTTAGCAAAAGCATTCGATGATTATATTGATACAATTGATAATGCTGCAAAAAATTTGAGAGCAAAATTAAAAAAGATGAATTACAAACCAAATCCTAATTCAGAATTTCATTTCTAACATAGATGGCTGATAACTTAAAAGACCAAATAAACGATTTAAAAACCATTAAGCAATTAGAAAACGAATTGCTAGGGATAAGAACTGCTTTAGACCAAAAGTATAAAGATAGATTAAGTGCGCTTAAAGCAGAAAAAAAGGGAATTATCGGTGCAAGTGAAGAATTTGCTAAACAAGAAAAAATAATAGATGGTTTATTAGATAGACAAGTTGCGTTAAAAAACTATCTACGTGAACAAAAAGTACAACACGAAGGAATTAGAGATGGTATTGTTAGTGTTGCTGGAGAAATAGAAAAAACAACAAATCATTTCTTACATTTAAATAAATTAAATGATAAGACTATTCAGGGAACTAAAAGTATAGCAACTGAAATAGAAAAATCATCATCACTAACATCTCAACAAAAAACTGCAGGATTTGGGTTTTTGCAAGCACAAACCGATATATCTAAAATACAGCAAGAATTAGCGGATAGTAATAATATGGATTTACATGATTATCTACATAAATTAGATACATTGAAATCCCTTACACAAGTTCAATCACAATTTTCAGATGAATTAGCAGAAAGTGGAGGAGCAGGTAAAGATTTGGCAAACGAATATGCTAAAATGTTTGACCACAATCAGAAAGTGGGAATGGCATTAAAAATGAATGCTCTATTATCAGATGAACAGAAAACATCTGTAATGGAAATGGAACACCATATACATGGTATAAAGAATACATTCGGTATGGTTAAATCGTTAGCAAAGGATATGCTAACATCACCAGTTGCAGGTATAGGAATAATGTTAATTGGAGTAGGACTTTTATACGATAAGATGTATGAGTTCTCAAGAGCATCAGGATTTGCAGCTACAAACTTTTTAGGATATCAAGCAGCAGCTGGAACAGCTTCATTATTTTTTAAAGATGGTGCAGAAAACGCAAAACTATTAGCTGAAAAATTAGGTAATGTAAATGAAGTGGGGGCACAAACTGCTTTAAAAACATCTGTAATTGGATATAAATTAGGATTGGCTGCAAAAGAAACTACGGATTTGGTTAATATGTTTGGTAACCTACAAGGTAAATCATCATTGGTTGCAGCAGATATGTTGTATGCAGCTCAACATTTATCGGTAGCAAATGGAGTAATGCCAAATGCGGTTATGAGTGATTTAGCAAAGAGTACACAAGAATTTGCTATGTTTAGTAAAAATGGTGGTGAAAATATGATTAGAGCAGCGGTACAAGCTGCTAAATTAGGTGTTAGTGTAGGTGATACTGCAAAAATGGCAGAAGGATTATTGGATTTTGAAAACTCAATAAATGCAGAAATGGAAGCAAGTGCAATGTTGGGTAAAGAAGTAAACTTCCAAAGAGCAAGAGAATTGGCATTTCAGAATGATATAGAAGGTGCTACCAAAGAGATGTTAAGACAAGTTGGTGGTATTAATGAGTTTAATAATATGAACTTATTCCAAAGAAAAGCATTAGCAAAGGCAATGGGTGTTGAGGTAGATACACTTCAACAAATGTTGGCTAACCAAGAAAACGCACAGACGGTTAATGGGAAATTAGAAGGTAGTTTTTCTGCCATTGGCGGTGTTGTTAAGAAATTTGTAATGCATGATTTAGGAAAAATGTTAATGTATTTGGGAGGTGCTTTGTTAGTGCTTGGTAATATGAAAATGACTATGCCAGGATTATATAATGGTATAGCAAAAATGGCAAGTGGAGTATGGGGAGCAGTTAAAGGATTAGGTTCATTTTTGATGGGAAGTATTAGAACGGCAGCAACTTGGATGGGAAGTTTAGTACCAGCAGTTGGTAAATTTGTTGGAAAATTATGGAGTGGAATGGGTACATTGGGTTCTTATATTATGGCTCCTTTAAAAATGTTAGGTAACTGGATAATGAGTACCAAAATAATGCAAGGTACGTTAGGATTTTTTAAAAGTGCAGGTTCGGCAATATCCGGAGGATTTAAAGCAGGTGCAGCAAAAGTTGCAACAGCTGGCGCGGGTGCAGCAGCTACTGGTGTTGCGAGTAACGCAGCATCTTCGGTTGCTTCAAATGCAGCAGGTGGTGTTGCTGGAAAAGCAGGTGGTGCGCCCGGTGGTGGATTTTTTTCTAAAATTAATCCGGCCGCGTTAATAAAAGGAGCATTTGCTATGTTAATTATGGCGGGAGCATTGTTTGTAATGGGAAAAGCATTACAGCAATTTTCAGGATTAAATTGGGGAACAATAGCAATGGCAGGTGCATCATTAATAGGTTTGGGATTGATAATGGCCGGATTCGGTGCTTTATCTGGATTTATATATGCAGGTTCATTAGCATTAGCGGCAGCATCAATTGCATTAATGTTATTTGGTGCAGCAGTTGGGATGGTTGGTATTGGTCTCGGAGTATTTGTTAATGGATTATCAACACTTGGTGCAGTAATGCCGGTAATAGGGGCGAATATAGGCTCATTGGTTAAATTAGGATTGGCAATGGCTATGTTTGGTATATTCTCACCTGCTATTATGGCAGGGGCATGGGCATTAGGATATGCATCGGTAGCCTTAATGGTATTTGGTGTTGCAATTGGAATAGTTGCAGCTGGATTTAATTTATTTGTAAGTGGATTGAATTCATTGGCAAGTGTGTTACCTTTAATTGGTGCACATATAGGAACATTAACAACTATGGTTATGCCAATATTTGGATTAGCAGCATCTTTAATGATATTAGCGGGAGCATTGGCTATGTTAGCAAGTGCGGGGCCTATGGCACTTCCTATATTAATAGGACTTGGATTTGTGGCAGGAGCAGCTGCTGGTTTATTTGGTGGAGGCGAAGGAGAAAAAGGTGGAAAGGAAAAGGATACATTATTAAGTGAAATTCAGGGATTAAGAGCAGATTTAAAAGCAGGTTTAATTGCAGTTAATTTGGATGGAACAAAAATAAGTAGAAAAACATTTAGTGTAGCAAACAATCAAGCAGTTAAATAATAAAGTAGATGTCAACATTAAGAGAACTATATGAAAAATATAACTTTCAATCTGATAGAGACCCTAAAAAGATTGATAGAAGCACTCCGTCTACTTTGGATATTGATATTGCACAAAATAAAAAATGGTTAAAAGAAACACCACAAATATATGGTACGGATATTGTTCGTATTATGAGTGGTGGGCAAATTGATAAAAATAAAGTAAGAGGTGTTATAGGTAAAATTGCTGGTAAGAGTAAATTAGGTGGGTTTGTAAAAAAATTAATAGCACCAACAGCATTTAAACCATCGGATTTAATAGAAAATGGTAAGACAGTTGACCCATTATATTTGGGTATAGAACAAAATGGAAGTTTTGGTGGTTCAATAATTAAATCAGTTAAACAATTTCTTAAAGACAATAAAACACCACAACAAATATCAGGAAACGCTTTAGGAGCCGGAGTAGGTATAGCAGTTGATGGGTTAAAGTTGCTAGGTAATAAGGTATTAGGTAAATTGGGAATTGGTAAAACAGAATCATCGGACCCAATTGATGTTAGAAAAATATCAAGTGTTGCAATTGGCAAACAATCGTTGATATTTCCATCTACTGTCGTTATAAAATTAAATAAAAATACGGGTGGAGTTGTTGCAAACCAAGAACAAAATTATTTTGTAGATGGTATAGGATTAAACGATGTTTTCAAAAAAAGAATTACAATTGGTAATAATTTTAAATCTACAATAGATGATGAAGCACTTGGAATTGAGAGTAATAAAGTGATTAGTTCAACTTCGTATTTTGAAAAGCCAACACAATATACATTCAGTAATACAGGAGGAGCATCAATTACAAATAGTACAACATATAGTGAACTTATTAAAAATGAAACTTATAGAGGAAGTGATAATAAAACAAATTCAAAATTACTTACATTACAAAAAACTTTTTCTCACAATATAACAAATAAATTTCTTTCAATTGATTCGAATGTAAATGAAATTTTAGTATTTAGTGGAACCTCTGTAACAAAGAAAACAAAACTACCTTCTAATTTTCCTTTAATTGGTACGTTAGATGGGAAACAACCTGACCCAAAACCAAAGATAGATATCTACGGACAAAACAATGGTGGTATAAATAATTTTTCACAATCTTTGTTAGATAGTGGTAGAAGGGTAGACCAATCGTATTTTGGAAGTGGAAGTATAAATGTAAATAATCAAATTACAACTGGTACGTTAGTAAGTAATTCTAACCTATCAACAGCAAGTTTTGCATACACCAACAATAAAGATATTTACGAAGGTGATAGTTCAACTATTGGTGAAGTAGAAAAGAAAATTGTAACATCAAAAGTTTTAAGACAAACATACAAAACATTAAAACCAGTAGATGTTAAATTGGCATTACCTGTGTATGATAAAAAAGATAATGCATTTTTAAATAAATCAAAACAAAGTATTTTAAGTAAAGCACCTCAAAACTTAACTGTCAATATTGGTGGAATAGCATTCCCATCAACGATAACTAATTTACAGGATACATTAACACCAAACTGGGATAATATGAATCCAATAGGTGCAGGTGTTCCATTTTATGTATTTAATAATGTGGAAAGAGAAATTACTTTTAAAATGACATTGTATGCAGAAAATGAAGCAGAGGTAACAAACATTAAAAACAAAGCAAATCAGGTTGGTAAATTGGCTTGGAGTAGAAGAAATAAGTATGGTGCATATGGTAATATAATTGGATTGAAAATTGGTAATTTAATAAGTCAAAATGGATTTCTTAGCTCATTTACATTAGCAATTGATGATATACATCCTTGGGATACTTCAAAAGAATTACCTATGATTATTAGCATAGATGTAACATTTAAAGTTGCAACTAATAATGATACTGATAGTTATAATTTATACGGAGATTCTCCGGCACCAAAGCTAGAAAATCAAGAAGTTCCTGGTGCAGACTCCAATGTTAAAAAAGATGATGGGGCAGCAAAAACTGCATCAACAACCATATCAGATAAAAAAACAGCAACTACAATAGATGATAACAAAGGAACAACAATTGAAAAAATTATAACTTCTACTGCGGTATCACCAACACAAGCTACAACTAATACACAAAGAAAAACAATAGGTGGATAATATGAGTAGATATTTTAAACATATAATAGAGAAATCTAAAACAGGTAAAAATGTATATGAAGCTAAACCTATTAGTAGATTTGAAGATTCTGATAATGATATAGTTATTATTACAACAGCCGAAGACCGTTTAGATTTATTGGCAAAAAGGTTTTATGATGATGAAACTCTTTGGTATATTATAGCGTACAATAATAATCTTACGGAAATTGACTTAAAATTAAAAGAAGGTACTCAATTAAAAATACCTTCAAATCCGTTTACAATTAAAGATTTATTATAATATGGCTTTTCCATTTTTACAAGGTATGCCAGCAGAGATTGGCAATAAATTTTTCTTAGGAAATAAACTTTGGGATAAAGGTGCTAAACCATATATTGCATATAAAAGTGGAGCAGCTTGGTCAACTACTGTCGGTAGTCCACAATGGCAATCATTTAAATATGATAATCAAAGTGGTAACAGACATCCGGTTTCCATATTGGGATTGGAAGTTAAAGCAGGTGGCGCAAATGGTACATTAAGAAAAGCAGAAGTAACAATACAATTCCCATCAGTTGACCATATCAATATGAGTCCTTTCAATGATTTTTTTAGAATTGGAAATGCGGGAGTTGTTATATGGGGGTGGAGTTATGCAGGTAGTGGCACAGGTGATTTTGCAGCAGCACCACAAGTATATAATAATGTTGATAATTGGAGAAATTATGTATCTTCAAAAGGATATGAACATGAAATGTTAGTTGGTCTAATGACGGATTTTGAATTAACATATAATAATAATGGTACTATAAATGTTGTATTTACTTTATCATCACCAAATGAATTACCTGGTACATTAAAGTTATCAAAACCAGATGGACAAAATACAGGAGCCTTTACATCAGATGCATCTGATGATAGAATGTCAAAAGTATTAAATGCTTTGAAATATGGTGGAACCGATGATGAAGGAGAAACAACTGCGGCAAAGGCATATTTTGTTAAAAATACAATAAATGTAACTACATCTTGGATGCCTGATTTTGTATATGGAAATAGTGATGAGCCATATTCAAAATTAGATGGAATTGTAAATTCCGTAGTAAATAATATGAAAATATTATCAGATGGAAAAGTAGATTTTAGCATAGACATATCAAATGTAGTAGCTAGAGGACATAAACATATGATTAGTATTAGTGAAAATGTTATATTTCCAAATAAAACTGCTCCTGGTTTTACAAATAAAAATGATGATAGGGGGAATAGAAAAATTACACCAACAATAGCAAGTATACAAGATTTAACAATAAAAAAGCCAGGAAAAGATATCAACTTTCCAAGCCCTAATGTAATTGTACAATCTGGTGGAGGGGGTGTTACGAATATATACCAACCATATGAAGCTGGTTTATTGGCAAATGTTTTTATGCAAGTAACATGGGTAGCTGAAACTTTGAAAACATGTGATAATGTTCAACAATGGTTAGAAAAATTATGTGATGAATTAAATTATGCAAGTTGTGGCTTATTTGATTTACAATTAACAGAAACAACAAAACAAGATGGTACGTTAATTTACACAATAGTTGATATGAATTTAACACCAAAAAATTCAGCAGCACAACAACCTTATAAATTAAACCCAAGAGGACAAGGTACTTCTATTTTAGAATTAAAACTAAATACGGATTTACCAAAGGCAATGGCAGCACAGGCGGTATTAGGTTCGGATAAAGCACAAAAAAATACAGGAGATGTTGCGGGTGCAAATTTATTTTCAAAAAAGACACCAGATGCAATTCAAAATAGTGAGTATCAAGAACAAAAGAAAAGAGAAGCAGCTAAAGCGGAACAACAAAAAAAATTATCAAAAATAGAAAAAGAACTTTTTCAAAAAAATGGTAAACAACCAACAGCAGCAGAGGTAGCAGCAGAAGAAAAAAGACAAAAAGAGGAAGAAGATAAAAGAAATAAAGAAGCAGTAGAAGATGCAACAGGTGCAAGTTTTATAGAAAGTATTACTAATGGTGTAGTATCAATGATTGCAAATATGTTTAATTCACCATCACCCGAACAAGTTAAAATAAGAACTATGGGAGAGTGGGCAATAGAAGGATATGAAGGAATCGGTGATACACCTGCGGTTGATAAAGAAAAAAAAGTAGATGGTAATGGCGGAAAAAGCGTATTTCCAATATTTAAAAATAGAGATGCAATTGCTAATATTATAGCAGGTAGAAAAGCAGACGCACCGGCTGCGTTTGATGGTACATCGGTTTTGAGTAGTGCTGAGATAGAATTAAAATGTATAGGTTTTGCTGGATTAAAAAATGGATATACAATGCAAGTTGCAGGTGTTCCATTTGGATTAAACGATAAAGGATATTTTCAACTAACAGAAATAGGACATACTGTCGATGAATCAAAATGGGAAACATCAGTAAAAGCAAAATGGAGAATTAGTAGAAAGAAATAATATGGAAGAACAAAATTTAGATATTATTGCAAAGTATAGAAAACTTCAGAGATATATTAATACTGAAGCTAAAATAGTATCTGCAACATATCATCCATCACCAATTGAAGAAGATTTTAGAATAGGATATTTAGATAGATTTTTTTTAAGAAAAGCAAATCAACAAACAGGAATAATAGAAGAAGTAGATGCTAAAACTTATAAAAAATTTATGAACAATCCACTATTTGCGAAAACACGTATTAGATGGAAAATAATGGGACCATTGAATACTACATTTAACGATGATGGTAGTGTTAAAGAATATGGTATTGCACATGCTAATAAACGTTCTATTGAATTGGGTAAAAAAGATATATCTAATTTGGATAAATTTTTAGTAGATTATACAAAATTTTATAAAGGATAATTGGTTTTTAAAAATTATTCTATATATTTATATATACAAACAATAAATTAGTTATGGGAAATTTTAAACATCTTACGGATTTAGAAATCCAACAAATTACATTTGATTGGAGATACAGAGGATTTACGGTCCTAGAATTATTAACAGAAGAACAGGTAGATGAAATTAATGATGAGTTAGAAAAACTTCGTCAAGAAAGAATTGGAACTACGACTGAAGACGGCAAAGAGTGGGGAGAGTGGGACCCATTTGCATATCCACATAAATTATCAGATAAATTAGAAGCATTATTTGCACACCCAAAAGTATTGGAAGCGGTAGAATTTTTAATGGAAGGCGAGATTGAAGGAATGCAAAGTTGGTGTTATTTTAAACCACCAGGACAATTAGGTAGAGACCAACATCAAAACGCATTTTATACACAATGTGGACACAATGAAATTATCAATACTGCATTAGCATTAGATAATCACGATCCTGAAAACGGAGCGGTATGGAATTACGAAGGTTCACATAGATTGCCAGTTTTACCAATTGAAGTAGATGAGGAAAGAACAAAAACTAATCCTACATTTTGGAGAAATGAAAGAGGTAAACCTTGTGTAATGCCGGAAGGACATGATTTCCGTAAAGTAGAAGGATATTTAAGAAAAGGACAAGTAGTATTATTACACTCACATTGTGTGCATGGTTCAGAAGCAAATAACTCAAATAGAATGAGAAGAAACTTTTTAGGTGGATACCTTAAAAAAGGTGCAAACTTTTCAAAAGGTGGGCATATGAAAAGAGAACCAATTAATATGTATGAATTGAGAAAACAACATTGGGGAGAATAAAAAAATAGATTAGGGAGTTTAAATACTCCCTTTTTTATTTTGTAATGTAACAAATTTATACTATATTTGTTATATGTTTTATGTAGAAGATATAGATAGTTTACAAGCACTTAAAGTGAAATGGGCATCGGAAGATTGTGTGATATACCCACAATGGTCAGATAATAAATTACATTTTTCACAGAACAGATTATCATTTGTTGTATTTTATTTCAACCAATCATCTCAATATTATGTGGTTAATATAAATCATACCGATTGTTTGGGTATGAAAATAGAAGGATTAGATTTTTTAAATGAAAAACAAACAGGTAGATTAAATAGAATAGTTTATTGGTATAAAGAGTTTTCACAATTATACAATATAGATAATTCAATTGATGCTGATATTTTATTTATGTGTTCATTTGGTAAAGTAGCAGATGAATACGAATTACCAAAACCATATTATAAAGATATTGTAAATATAAACGATTCCGTTCCTATTGCTAAACAATTAGAGCAAATCAAACCGCTATTACCAATATATCCTAACTGCACGAATTGGAAAACATTTGTTAGTGTTAAAGAATTTAGTGAGTATGTAAAAATGTTTGGTGAGATTGAAAAGAATGGAATATATGTTGATGAAGAAATTTCTCAGCAAAGAGAAGGAAAACGAAATGTAGATGGGTTGGTATTTTCATCTTACAATTTTTTAACATCAACATTAAGACCATCTAATACATTCGGAGGAACAAACTTTTCAGCACTAAATAAGAACACAGGTATCCGTAAACATTTTGTAAGTAGATATGGAGATGACGGTAGGATATTAAATATGGACTTTGTATCATATCATCCTCGTATTTTAGCAAATATATTTGTTGAATTGTTTCGTAAACATCCAAATAGATTTTCATCACATTATTCAACTATTGATGAAGATACAAACATATATGATTGGATTCAAAAACAATCTATTGATTTGAGTGGAATATCATATGATGAAATGAAAATTTTAACATTTCAACAAATATATGGTGGAATAGATTCGGATATGAAAGAGATACCATTCTTCAATGATATTGCATTATTTACTGAAAAGTTAATAGAAATTATAGATAGTAAAGGTCTAATAGAAAGTAGAATATTTAAATTACCACTAAAAGTGGTTGAGTTTGGTAAAGCAGTTTCCGAAACAAAAGCATTCAATTATTATATTCAGGCGTTAGAAACTGAAATAAATGTACAAAAGATTAAAAAAATTGTAGAATTATTAAGAGGAAAAAAGACAAAACTTATATTATATACATATGATGCCTTAACTTTTGATATTTATAAAGAAGAAACATATTTATTAAAAGAAATAGAAAGTATTTTAAAAGATGGGAATTATCCCATAAAAGTTACAATCGGAAAAAACTATCAAGAGCAAAATGAAATTAACACACGAAAGTCTTAACGAATTATTAGAAGAAATTTTAGTAGAATTAAGTGTAGAAGTTGGTGTAGTAGACTTAACTAACGAAGAACATTTAGAAAAATTAAAAACTCATTTATATAGAAATGGGTTAATGGAATTTATAGAATTATTACCAGAAGGTATTGTACATACTTTACCTGAAGCAGAGGATAAGATAGATAAGGTATTAAAAATGAAAGTAAGTGGTGCGTTTGGCAAGATGGTGACAGTTGCCACTGCATTAGGATATGAAACGGATGATGATTATAAAGCAAATAATGCAAAGAAATCAGCAGTACAAGCAGCAAAGGGGTTATTAAGAACTAATAAAATTGACCCTAATGATTTAGAAATGGTAGATGCTCCTGAAAGAGAGAATGAACCAAAATCTGCACCAACTAAAAAACCTATACCAACAAATACAAAAAAAGGCGTAGAAGAACCAAAACCTACTACAAAAGCAAAACCAACAGATGAACCATCTACAACAACCGATAAAGTTGGAGATAGTAGTTCATTTAAATCCGCATTTGCATCAACTACAAAACAAAAAGGAGATAAGGTAGATGCAACTTTATCAGATAAAGCAAAAGAATCAGGTAAAGCGTTGGATATATGTGCTGAAAAATCAGCAAGGGTAGCAGCATCGAGGGGGGTTAAAACAAAAAAAGGATTTATTTATTTAGAAACACAAAAAGGGTCAAACAAATATACAGAAGTAAATGCTAACGATTTGAAGAAAGCATTGGCGGTATTATTTTCTGGTGCGAAATTAGATGCAAATCAAAGAAAATTATTAAATCAAACAACTAAATTTGTAACAAATCCAGAAAATGGAGATGTTAAATTATACTTTACTAGAACTGCAATCGGAAGACATCCACAACAAGGATATGAAAGTATACAATTAGCAGCTGATAATTTACCAATGGTTAAAGCAGTTAAAGAATTTGCTTTAAAAAACAAATTAAATGTTGGTAAATCATCGGAAGGTGCGATTGGTAAAAAAGTATTTACTCCATTAAAAATGGTACAAGGTGTAAACCCAACACAACCTGAAGCTAAGTTAGAAATAGCTGAACAAAAGGATGGTAATATTAAAGTTGGTAATGTTATAATGAAAAGATTGAAAGTACCTGATGCTAAAAAATTAGCACAAGTATTGGTTACAAAAGGATTAAGTAAACAAGAAGCAGCAAAACAAGCAAAATATACTGTCAATCAAATAAAAGCATATAATGGAAGATTAGACGATTTAGTTAATGCTAGAAAGGATGCGGAAAAAGATGGTAAACCATTAACAATGGTAAACTTTGGTGATGTAACAACACCAGAAGGTAGACGAAAAGTTTCATCTTCTTTATTAGAAGGAATTGAAAAGAATTTCAAAACTGAATTAGATAAATATGCAAAGGAGTTTGGTAAAGATGATTTAACACAAACCGATGAAAACAAAGCTATATTTAAATCATTAAAAGAATTAAAAGAGTTTAACTCTAAATATGATTTACAAAATGATGAGGGCGCAAGAAGAGCGTATAAAAAGAAATTAGATGAATTATTATTGAATATGGCAAACTCATCTGATTTTAAAGATTCAGTAGCAGACTTTACGGAAATAAAAGCAGGTTTACAATTTTTATCAGAAGGAAAACAAGTATTATTCCCATCATCTGAAAACTTTAAGACAGCAGATATTATTGTATTACCGGACGATATAGATATTACACCAAAAAAAGGTGAAACGATAGAGCAGGCAATTGCTAAAAACTTACAATTTTATAATGTATCATTAACATATGTTGGTGGATTGAGTGTTAAATATAAAGGTGGTGGAGGTTCTGCGGGTATTCCGAAAATTATGATGACGGAATATAAAAATTCTAAAACTAAAAAAGAATTATTAGCAGTTCAGGATATATACCAATTAGCATATCCTAAAAATAAAGATTTACAACAATCTATATCGGATAGTGATTTAAAAACAGCAGATAGTAAAGTTAAGAAATTAATAGATTATGCAGTTAAAGCAGGTATAATAAGTGCAGAAGAAGCAAAAAAGGCAATGACTATTGGTACTGCAATCGGTACTAATATGGGAGATAAATTAACCAAAGCGGGTGTTGCAGCATGTGGTGGAGCAAAGGGAGTTAAAAACTTTAAAAGAGCATTACAATTGCATCATACAATGATGCACTTAACTGCATTGATTAATAATAGAGATATGGATTATACCAGATTCTCAAACTTTAATGAAGAAATTTCCGTAAATAAAGATGCAATAGCAACTTCGGTTACCGATGATATAGCAGATGGTGTAAGTACACCTTGCTATATGAATCCACACCACGATCCAGGATTTGGTATATCGGTAAACAAAAAAACAGGATGTAAAGCAGCAGCACCAACAAATCAAAACCCGTCACATATTGTTTCGGACCAACCAGATTTATTAAAAAGAAAAGTATAATATAAATGAAGACTCAGTTATTGTGCACATTTACGGATAAAATTGCCTATAAAGAAGTGGTGGAAATGATTAAGAGTAATTTTGAAATTGCATTTAACTATATCTATGTGCTTCAAAACAAAGAAATTCCAAACGATTTATATATTACATATAATATAGTTAGTGAAGATATTACAAATAAAATTAATCTAAAAACTATTCTAGTTCACAGAAAAAAACATAGTAATACTTTATACACTATTAATGCACTTAATCAATTAGTTGTTGAACTAAACGGAACACCAGACCCAAAATTTGAAATAGATTGGGAAAAATATAAGAATTGCATATTGGTAACCAATGCAGAAGGTGTTAAAAAAATAAACACTAGAATTTTTGATATTATCGAAATAAAGTAGTATATTTGTAAAAATATTTACATTTATGCCTGCCAAACCAAAGATAAGAAAAGAAGAATATTCATTTTCAGGAACACCTGAATACGCAATACCAATTCGTAAGGAAACGGAGATGGTAAACGGCCCCAAACACTATGGGGGAATTGATAACCCATATGAAGTAATTAAGGTATGTGAAGCGTGGGGATTGGATAAAGACGCATACCTATTCAATGTAGCTAAATACATAGCAAGAGCCGGAAAGAAAGACCCAGCAAAGGAATTAGAGGACTTAAATAAGGCTAAATTCTACCTAGAAAGAAAGATAAAAAATCTATCCAAATAATTTGGTAGTTTCAATTATTTATCGTATATTTGTATTCAATTAATGAGGTTTTTGATATTTATACGTGGTTATTCGCGATAAACCATAAACCTTAATTTTAAACTTTAAAACCTAAAAAGCATGAACATCAATGCAATCAAGGCTCGTCTGAACGCCTTACAAAACAACACAAAAAAATCAGACTCACTTTGGAAGCCAGCTCCTGGCAAATATCAAGTTCGTATTGTTCCTTACAAATTTAACAGAGAGAACCCATTTATCGAACTTTTCTTTCACTACAACATTAACAACAAAACTTATTTGAGTCCTATCTCTTTTGGTAGACCTGACCCAATTGTAGAGTTTGCAGAAAAACTTAAAAAATTAGGTGATACTGAAAACTGGAAAGCGGGTAAGAAGATGGAACCAAAATTAAGAACATTCTGTCCAATTATCGTAAGAGGACAAGAAAATGAAGGAGTTAAGTTTTGGGGATTTGGTAAGACAGTTTACGAAGAAATTTTAGCAATCATCGCTGATCCTGATTATGGTGATATTACCGACTCTTTGAGTGGTAGAGACATCGTTGTGGAAGTATTAGATGGTGCAGAAATCGGCAAAACTTATAATGAAACTCGTATCAGAGTTAAACCAAATCAAACTAAACTTTCTGACAATGAAGATGTTGTTACCAAAGTATTAGAAAATCAAAAAGAAATTACCGAAATTTATTCAGAATTAACATATCCTGAATTGAAAGGTATTTTAGAAAATTGGTTAGACCCATCAAAAGCAGCAACAGATGAAGAAGCAGCGGATAGTGCAATTTCTGCACAACCTGCTATTACAAAACCAACTACTGCAGTAGCAGAAGCACTTCAACCACAACCAAAGAAAGTTGATGGATTGGGTGGTGAGTTACCAAATGACTTACCTTGGGATGATGACGCAAAACCTACAACAAAGATTGATGTAGAAGCGGCTTTCGATGATTTATTTTAATAACAAAAATTTTCTAAATGGCAAAGGTATCTAAACAGGAAGATTTAGCAAGTGTACTTGCTGACTCCCTAAACAAAAAATGGAAAGACCAAAAGGTAGCATTCTTTTTGGATGATGACTCCGATGGAGCACCAACGAATGTAAACGGATGGATTTCTACCGGTACTGCAATGCTAGACGTTGCAATATCAAACCGACCTTATGGCGGATTGCCAGTTGGAAGAATTACTGAAATTACGGGTTTAGAGCAGAGTGGAAAATCTCTGCTCTCTGCCCATCTTTTAGCTGAAACACAAAAGCAAGGTGGGGTTGCGGTATTGATTGATACCGAAACTGCGGTAAGTAGAGAATTCTTCGATGCAATTGGAGTAGATGTATCTAAATTACTTTATGTAAGTGTAGACACTGTCGAAGATATATTCGAAACTATTGACACTATTATTGAGAAGGTAAGAACTTCTGATAAAGATAGATTAGTTACAATTGTAGTCGATTCAGTAGCAGCAGCATCTACGAAGAAAGAGATGGAAGCTGATTATGAAAAGGATGGTTATGCAACTGATAAAGCAATTATCATTTCTAAAGCAATGAGAAAGATTACCAATGTAATTGGTAGACAAAAGATTGCTGTTGTATTCACAAACCAATTAAGACAAAAGATGAACGCAATGTTCGGTGACCCTTGGACAACATCGGGTGGTAAGGCATTAGCATTCCACGCTTCGGTTAGATTGAGATTGAAGAATATGGGACAGATTAAAGCTGGCGATAGAATTATCGGTATCAAAGTAAGAGCACAGGTAATTAAAAATAGATTAGGACCACCATTACGTTCTGCTGATTTCGATATCTATTTTGATAGTGGTATTGATAATTACGGAGGATGGCTAAAGGTTATGAAAGATAATAAATTGGTTAAGCAGGGCGGAGCTTGGTATGAGTATTTAGATACTGATAGTGGTGAAGTTATCAAATTTCAATCAAAAGATTTCATTCCTTTAATGAGTGAAAGAGACGATGTTAGAGAACAAATTTACAAAAAAATCTGCGAATCAACTATCTTACAATATAAGAAAGGAGGAATCGACCCAGATGCAGTTGAGTATTCAACTTCAGATGATTTCGGAGCAGGTGCATTAGAAGATTAATGAAAGATTTATATAAGAAATTATTAAACGAGGTTACAGAAGAACACCAACAACAAGGCACATTAGGGAAAAACTCTAATGTGCTTTTAGTTGATGGGTTAAATACATTCATTCGTAGTTGGACTGCTAATCCATCATTGAACGATAACGGAGAACATATTGGCGGAATAGTTGGTTCTTTAAAAGGAATTGCATATGCTATACGACAATATAATTGTACTCGTTGTATTGTTATATTTGATGGTAAAGGTGGGTCACAAAGAAGAAAAGAATTGTTTGGCGAGTATAAAGCAGATAGAGGTAACAATAGATTTAGAGTCAATAGAACATATGAAGATATGATGACTCAGGAGGATGAACAACAATCTATGAAAAGACAATTGGTTTCTTTGGTTTCTATTCTAGAACATATGCCAGTTCAGGTTATGTTATATGATAGAATTGAAGCCGATGATGTAATTGGATATGTTGCATCTCAACTTTTGAAAGAAGATGAAGGGTGTACTATAATGAGTTCCGATAAAGATTTCTTACAATTAGTTACTGATAATGTAAAAGTTTATTCACCAACTAAAAAGAAATTATATACTATTGATTCCGTATTAGAAGAATATGGAGTACATCCTCATAACTTTATTAATTTTAGAATGTTAGACGGTGATAAATCAGATGGTATTAATGGTATCAAAGGATGTGGTATTAAAACTATCATTAAAAAGATTCCTATGGTAGCAGAATCGACCCGTTATTCAGTAGATGATATTCTATCGTTTGTAAAACAAAACGCCGGTAATGGGAAGATATATGATGATATAAACGATAACACAGAAATAGTTGAAAGAAACTATAAATTAATGCAATTATCTGACCCGGATATAAGTGGACAAGTTAAACTAAAAATTAATGATAAATTTTTGGAAAGTTTAAAAAAATTCGATAAATTAGACGTAATCAAAGCAATGATGCATTATAAAGTTATTAACTCATTTGGTGATGTTAATAAGTGGTTAATAGAATCATTCTATACAATTAACAAATTAAACTAAACATGGAGGAACAAACCAATGAAGTGTCTTAAAAGTACAAAAACAGGAAAGATTATTAGAGTAAGTGATAAAGAAGCTTACAATTCAACAAGCGAATGGAAATTCATTCCAAAATCAGAATGGAAAGAAGCAACTCGTAAACCAAAAGTAGAACCGGTAACACCAGAATCTACCGAAGTAGCAGAACCGATTAAATCAAAAAAGCAATTAAAGAAGCAAAAATCAGATAAATAATGGAAGCAGTAGATACACTACAAAAATATGGTTCATCATATCAATCTAAAGTAGTAGCTGCATTTCTTACTGATTCTAAATTTTTAGAGCAAGTTTACGATATAACTAATAAAGATTTCTTTGAATCCGAAGCAAATAGATGGGTTGTTAATGAGATAGTTAAATACTATCCACAATATAGAACTGCACCATCTATTGATGTGTTTAAGATAAAAGTAAAAGAAATTGAAAACGAAGCCGTACAAAAAATAATAGTTGAACAATTAAAGTTTATTTATACATTATTTGGTTCAACTGATTTACCATATGTTAAGCAAGAATATCTAAAGTTTTCTAAACATCAAAAATTAAAAGAAGCAATTTTTAAATCCGTTGATTTAATTAAAGCTGAAAGACTAGATGAAGTTGGTAGTATTATCAACGATGCATTAAAAGCTGGACTAGAAAGTAATTTTGGTTTGGATTATTTAGAAGATATTGATTTGATAATGGAAGAAACCAAAAGAAATTCAGTACCAACTGGATGGAAAGTTGTTAATGATTTGATGGATGGAGGATTGGGGCCAGGTGAATTGGGGGTTGTATTAGCACCATCCGGTATTGGTAAAACTTGGTTTCTATCTAAATTAGCCTGTGATGCATTAAAAGCAGGTAAAAATGTTTTACATTATACATTGGAATTATCCGAAACATATGTGGGTCATAGATACTCAACAATATTAACGGGTATCCCATCTGATAAACTTAAAGAAAGAAAAGATGAAATCAAACAAAAGGTTTCACATATTACAGGAAAGGTTATTATTAAGTATTATCCACCACAAGCTGCCAGTACAAAAACATTACATGCACACATTGATAAATTAGCGGGTATAGGATTTAAACCTGATATCATTATCATTGATTATGCGGATTTATTAAAATCAGCTAACAAAGGTAGAGATAATTTATATGCAGAATTGGGTGGTATTTACGAAGAACTACGAGGATTGGGTGGTGAATTAGGTATTCCAATTTGGACAGCATCGCAAACTAATAGAGCGGCAATTGAACATGAGGTTATTCAAGCTGATAGTGTTGGTGATTCATATAAGAAAGTTCAAACAGCCGATTTCATTATGAGTGTGAGTAGAAAAACAAAAGATAAATTAGCAAATACGGCAAGAATCCATATAGTTAAAAATAGATTTGGTCCAGATGGATTAACATTTCCTGCAAAGTTAGATACACAAGTTGGGCAGATAGATATATTTGACCAGGCTTCTACCGAAGGCATGAGTGCGACTAAAGAATCAAACAACGGACAATTATTAGAAAGAAAATTATTACATAAAAAATATGTAGAAAATATGGGTTAATAAGTATAGTATATATGAAAAAAAAAGTTTAAAAAAACTTACTTTTTTTATATAAAAATAGGGTCGTATATATGATGCACCTCATATTTATTAATACATTTTCCAATTTTTGAGGAAAAAATTTTTTACATTAACTGACAAAATTACATTTTAGAATGGAGATTTCAAACAAAATTTTATCGGACATTACAGTCTACATGAAGTACGCAAAGTACAGACCAGAGTTACAAAGAAGAGAAACTTGGGAAGAATTGGTAACAAGAAATATGGATATGCATATTAAAAAGTATCCACAATTAGAGAAAGAGATTAGAGATAACTACAAATTTGTGTACGATAAAAAGGTTTTACCTTCAATGCGTTCAATGCAGTTTGCTGGAAAACCTATTGAAATCTCACCAAACAGAATTTACAATTGTGCATTTGCACCAATAGATGATTGGAGAGTATTTGCAGAAATTATGTTCTTATTATTAGGAGGAACAGGTGTAGGTTATTCAGTACAAAAACATCACGTTGATGCTTTACCCGAAATTAGAAAACCAAATGCAGATAAGACTCGTAGATTTTTAATCGGTGATTCTATTGAAGGATGGGCTGATGCAATTTCGGTATTGATGAAAGCATATTTCTTCGGTGGAAGTAAACCACAATTTGATTTTAGAGATATTAGACAAAAAGGTGCAAGATTAATCACATCAGGTGGTAAAGCACCAGGACCTCAACCATTAAAAGAGTGTCTAATTAAGATAGAAGGTATTTTAGATGCGCATAAAGATGGTGATAAGTTAGAACCAATTGAAGTGCATGATATCGTTTGTCATATTGCAGATGCAGTATTAGCAGGTGGTATTCGTAGAGCAGCATTGATTTCATTGTTTTCAGCAACTGATGAGAAAATGATTAGTTGTAAGAGTGGTGCATGGTGGGAAACGAACCCGCAAAGAGGTAGAGCAAATAATTCGGCAGTATTAATGAGACATAAAATTGATAAATCTTATTTTATGGATTTATGGAAGCGTATTGAAGCAAGTGGTGCTGGTGAACCTGGTATCTACTTATCAAACGATAAAGATTGGGGAACCAATCCGTGTTGTGAGATTGCATTAAGACCTTTCCAATTCTGTAACTTGTGTGAAGTAAATGTAAGTGATGTAGTAGACCAGGATGATTTGAATGCAAGAGTAAAAGCAGCATCATTCATCGGAACATTGCAGGCAGGTTATACTGATTTCCATTATTTAAGACCAATTTGGCAAAGAACAACTGAAAAGGATGCACTTATTGGAGTATCTATGACAGGTATCGGAAGTGGTGCGGTATTGAAATTGGATATGAAAGAAGCAGCTAAAGCTGTAAAGGAAGAAAATAAAAGAGTAGCGAGTGTGTTAGGAATAAATGTATCAGCAAGAACAACGACAGTTAAGCCTGCAGGAACTACATCATTAACATTGGGTACATCATCTGGTATTCACGCATGGCATAACGATTATTATATTCGTAGAGTAAGAGTTGGTAAGAATGAAAGTATCTATCAATATCTTTTATTAAATCATCCTGAATTAGTAGAAGATGAATATTTTAGACCACATGATACGGCAGTAATTGGTATACCACAAAAAGCACCGATTGATGCAATATTTAGAACTGAATCTCCTATTCAATTATTAGAGAGAGTTAAGAAAGTTCATAGTGAATGGATTAAACCAGGGCATAGAAGTGGTAACAACACACACAATGTATCCGCTACAATATCAATTAGAGAGCATGAGTGGGATGCAGTTGGGCAATGGATGTGGGATAACAAAGAATATTACAACGGACTTTCAGTATTACCTTACGATGGCGGAACTTACATTCAAGCACCATTTGAAGATTGTACAAAAGAAAAATACGAAGAATTAATGAAAGTATTGCACGATATTGATTTAAGTAAAGTTATAGAAATGGAAGATAACACAGACTTAAGTGGCGAAGTAGCTTGTGCAGGAGGTGCGTGTGAAGTTAAATAAAGATGATAAGGAATTATATTATTTGGAGAATGGTAAAGTGGTGTTCACTCCTGACTATCACCTTAAACGAGGCTATTGTTGTGGGAGTGGGTGCCGCCATTGTCCATATCATCCAGTAGGTATAAAAGGTAATACAAAATTAGATGAGTTATGAGCGAAAATCAATAAAAAAAAAACAAAGAATTGACAGAGAAAATTAGAGAAGAGAAACAAAAACCAAAAGGACCTATTAAGTTTCAAATACAATTAAACGAAGAACAAAAAGAAGCAAAGGATAAGATATTAAATAATGCAATTACAATATTAAGTGGTAAGGCGGGTAGTGGTAAAACACTTTTGGCTTGTCAAGTAGCATTGGATATGTTATTTAAAAAAACGATAACAAAAATTATCATAACTCGTCCGACAGTAAGTAAAGAAGAAATTGGTTTTTTACCAGGAGACCTTCGAGAGAAAATGGAACCCTGGATGCAACCAATATATTCTAATTTTTATTTACTATATAACAAAGAAAAAATAGACGAAATTATATCAAACGGACAAGTTGAAATTGTACCTGTTGCATTTATGCGAGGTAGAACTTTTTTAGATTCGTTTGTTATAGTAGATGAAGCCCAAAACTGCACTCACGAACAAATGGAAATGATTGTAAGTAGATTAGGTATTAGAAGTAAAATGGTAGTATGTGGTGATTCTGCGCAAGTAGATTTGAAACAAAAAGGAGAAAGTGGATTTAACTTTTTGTTAAGAGTAGCAAAAAAAGTAAAAGATATGGCATCTCAAACATTATTAATAAACCATAGACATTCAGTAGTTGATGCCCTATTGAATGAATATGAAGATTTTAAAAACAAAACAAATGGTAACGGTCAAAAAATTTAGTGCAACGTGGTGTGGGCCATGTCGTATGTTGTCTCCTGTATTTGAACAATTAAAACCTAACTTCTCAAATGTTAAATTTGAAGAGTATGATGTAGATAATTATTCCGAAGAAGTAACAAAGTATAGTGTAACATCTGTTCCAACTGTCGTAGTTGTAAAAGATGGAGTTGAAGTAGAAAGATTTGTGGGTTTGAATTCCAAAATGATGTATGAGAATGCAATAAAATCTCACATTTAATTTGGTACTATCAGTTATTTATCGTAAATTTGTTACATGTTTAAATTTTATGACTTTCATTTAGAAAGATACAATTATGAAACCAGTTTACCTCCAATTGTTGTTGAGAGAGTAAATGGTATAAGAGTGGTTAGAGATGACCTTTTACCTGGTGGTACTAAAAGACGATTTGCATATTCGTATATGTTAGCGTACCCACAGGTTGAGCAGTGGATATATGCCTCTCCGAGACAAGGATATGGGCAAGTAGCACTTGCATATGCATGTAAAGATTTAGGACGTAAAGCAATAGTTTATGTTCCAGAAGGAAAGAGAACTGCACTAACATTAGAAGCAGAAGCAGCCGGTGCTGAAATCAATGAAGTACCAATGGGATATCTTACCAACCTAAATAAAAAAGCAAAAAACAGACAAGGATTAGGTTGGGAAAAAATTAAAATGATTCCATTTGGATTTGATGACCCAATTATATTAAATGCAATTGCAGAAGGTGCCAAAAAATTACCATTTACACCAAAAGAAGTTTGGACAGTAATGAGTAGTGGAACATTGAGTAGAGGATTACAATTAGCTTGGCCTGAAGCAAAATTCTATGGTGTACAAATTGGACACAATACTACAACGGAAGAAATGGGTAGAGCTATTGCTATTAAAAAAAGAATGCCATTTATAAAAGATTGTAAAATGGAAGATAGACCTCCATTCCCATCATCATTAACATATGATAGTAAGGCTTGGAAACATATTTTGGAAATGGGAACTTTAAATGAGGATACTTTATTTTGGAACGTAGGAGCTTAAAACAAAAATTATGTATATAGATTACTTTGATAAATTTAAAGATATGAAACCATATCTTTATATAGGTCCAGATGAATGGACACATATAAAACAAACATATGATAAAAAAGATGTTTGTGAATCTTTAGCAATTATTGCTATGGATTATCCACTACCTTATATTGAGATTAGTGAAGCAGATGCATTGAAAGAATATAAATCATTAAAAGGAACTAGTTTTAGAGATTTGTTTAGACAAGGAGAATGGGTACCGAGAAAGGCAAGTGAGAGTAGATATCCACTTACATTCAGAGGCGAACAGCAATTTGTAAGAAGAATTAATACAGGTAACGCAGCATCTAATTATTTTCAACAACCAAATAGATGGAGTGTAGATGGGACAGTATCACCTGGACCTGCGAGAACTTGGAGAACTTTGGATTTTATGAAAACATTAATGGGTGCAATGTACACATTAAAGTTCAAAGAAATTGATAGAGGTGCGTTAAGAACTGCGTTAGGATTGAGAAAATATATATGTGCACAATTTAAACCAAATGTAGCAAAAGCATTGTATGATTATTTGGAATGTGAAAATGTATTAGATATTTCAGCGGGATGGGGTGATAGATTATGTGGATTCTTTGCGAGTGAAAAGGGTAAACACTATGTGGGTATTGACCCGAGAAAAGAAAATCATCCAATATACCAACAACAGGCTGATTGGTATAAGAAACATAATACATTCTTTGAAACAGAAAAGGATGCTACATTCTACGAATCACCTGCCGAAGATTTAGATTTAACACAATATCCAGAATACTTTGATATCGTATTTAGTTCTCCACCATATTTTAATGTAGAGAGATATTCATATGATGATACACAAAGTTGGGTTAGATACAAAACAATTGATGATTGGAATACATTGTTCTTACACAAAACAATTGCAAACGTATGGCCTACAATTAAGAAAGGTGGTTATTTAGCAGTAAACATTGCGGACGTATATGCAACATCAAAGGGTGATGGTAAAGGATATCAGGAAATTACAAATCCTATGAATGATTTTATTGCATCATTAGGTGGTCAATATGAAGGATGTTTGGGTATGGAAATGGCAAAGAGACCAGGTTCAGCAGGAGCAGGTGCAATCATTGAAGGTGATGAAGGAAGATATACCGAAGAAGCATTAAAGAAAGCAGAGGAAGCAAAAAACAAAACATTCTGTGAACCAGTTTGGATTTGGAAAAAAATATAAAATAAAAATATGTTACCATTACAAAAATATAACTTATATAGCCCGGCACATGGTGGAGAGTTTCCAAGTGAAAAATATTTGTCGGAAAAACACGGAAAGGGTGTTAATGGCATGTACTATGGTAGTGGTGTTGTATTTGATAAAGAAGTAATTCAATATCTAAAAGATAAAGGATTCAAATGTATTTCTGAAAAAAGAAATTACTATGAGCCGGAAACATATTCAGTTACGGAAGTATATGAATTAAATTTACCAAATGATAGTATAATTGCGCAATTTAATAATAGAGTAGAGGATAATCACTATCCAGGAGATGAGCCGGATATAGAAAAAATTGATTCTTTAAAAACTGCGCCATGGAAAGGTTGGTTGCAAACAACAACATCAATAGATTATGTTTTAGAATTGTTACCGGAATTAACATCATATAGTAAAAAAGATGTTAAAGGCAAAATTCACTTATTAAAATCTACATCATACGGATTTGAAACGGAAGCATTTGATTTGGCAAAACCAGTTATTGATTTGGATTTAAACTACGGAACAGATTTTACCAAATTGCATAAAAATATTGTAGAAACAATTCAGGGTAAAAATGATAATAATGCAAAGTTAGTATTGTTACATGGATTACCGGGAACAGGTAAGACAACTTACTTAAAATATTTGGCACATGAATTGGGAAAGAAAGTATTATTCTTACCACCAATTATGGCAGAGAGTATTGTTAATCCAGATTTCATTCCATTCTTAATGGAGAACAAAGATTGCGTTTTAATTATTGAAGATGCTGAGAAAGTAATTGGAGATAGAACTAATAGTGGTAGTTCCGTTGGTGTATCTAATTTATTAAATTTAAGTGATGGTATCTTAGGGGATATTCTAAACATCCATATTATTGCAACTTTCAATATGGATAGGGAAAAAATTGATAGTGCATTATTAAGAAAAGGTAGATTAATTGCGGAACATAAGTTTGGTAAATTATCATTAGAAGATACACAAACTTTGTTAAAGAAGTTGAAAAGAAAAACAGATGCAACGGAAGGAATGACCTTAGCTGAAATTTACAATATAGATAATCAACAAGATAAATCGGAAGATGATAGACCAACGATAGGTTTCAAAAGATACTAGTATGAAAGTATTATATAGTATAGGTGATTCGGTAACTTGGGGTGCAGAATTGATAGATAAAAAGAATAGATTTTCTACAATCGTTGCAAATGAATTGGGGTATATGGATTTTAATTGTGCATCGAGTGGTATATCAAACGATAGAATAGTTAGAAACACCATTAGAGATATTTCCAAATTTGTAAATGGGAAAAAAATATCTAATGAAGAAATTGGTAGTATTAAAGCTACTGAACTATTTGCATTAGTTCAATTCACAGCACCCACTAGATTTGATTATTTTGATGGGGATGTATTTGTACCAGAAAGGTTTTGGGATAATGATAAGTGGGGATGGAAAGATTTTGAAAAAATTACATCAAATCCATATGTAGTAAATCAAACAGATATAAGAGCTTCATATGTTAGAATGTTCCAACAAGCAATTACATTAAATTCATTTTTAGAAAAGTATAATATACCACACATTATAGTTAGTGGATTTACTGATTTCAATGAGGATAATTGTATATTATTCGATTCAAGAATATCCGAAGAAAGAATACAACAAATATTTGATACAACTGACGATTATTTTGGTTTAAAAAATATGTATCAATTATTACCAACATCATTTAAAAACCCATCTTTATATAAGCATTTAACCAAAGATTGTTTCGCGGAAAGAGGACACGCAAATGAAAAGGGAAACAAATTGATAGCAAACTCTTTAATTAAAGAAATTTATGATATTCTTAAACCCTAATGCGAAATATAAAAATAGAGAATTAAATTATATACATACTCACAATACCGGTGATAGTGTACCTTATCGTATAAACAATTTAGGATTTAGAGGAAAAGATTGGAAGCCGGCAGAAGAAGGACATATTTTATGTGTTGGAGATAGTTTAACATTTGGAGTTGGGCTTCCTCAAATGGAAACTTGGCCGGATAAATTAAGTAGAGAATTAGGAGTAGAATACCACAATATCAGCGGACAAGAATTTAGTAATGACCATATTTGGTTTAACACAATGCAATATTTGCGAAGGGGCTGGGGATGGAAACCTTCGTCGCTTTTTATTTTATGGACAACTTTTGATAGAAGATTCCACTTCCAATCAGATAAAGATATTATACATTTAGCCGTTCATGGTGATAAGGGAAATAAATCACCTATTCACAAAACCATAACCGATGCTTATCTCTATGTAAACAACGATGAAAATAATGCCGTAAACTTTAGTAAGAGTTACTATTCACTAAAAGATTATTGTGAAGTAGAAGGTATTGATTTTCACACTGCTACAATTATTAAGCCAAAAAAAGATTGGTTTGGATTGGATATAAAGGATTTTAACGAAGAATACGAAATGTACAAAGGTGGAGCAAAGGATGGTAAACATCCGAGTAGGGATTTTCACAAAGAAGTTAGTGATTATTTCTATACACAAGCCATTGATACTCAATAAGTTATAACAAATATTACCTAAAATTTGGTAGTTTGGCAAACAATTCGTATATTTGTACAAATATTTAGTTATGAAAATGAGAATTACTCATATTAGCGATACACATAATAAACACAAACAATTGAATGGAAAGTTGCCGGGAGGTGATTTATTGATTCATAGTGGAGATTTTACGTCTATTGGTAGAGAGAGTGAGGTAGAAAGTTTTATTAAATGGTTTAATGGAATTGATAACTATATGTACAAAATTTTCATAGCAGGTAATCACGATCTAACATTTGATAGTGATGTATTATTTAGAGATAAATCTGTTTACTTTGATAGAAAACAATACTTTGAACCACCTGTTAGTGGTAAACCTGAATGGTTAGAGAAGTTAATACCCACCGCATTAAATCCTAATGTGTTTTATTTAGAAGATAGTTTTGTAACATTAGACGACATTAAGATATGGGGCTCTGCCGTAACACCAACGTTTGGATATGGTTGGGCATTTAATAAAGATAGAGGACATGATATTGCACAAGTTTGGAATAATATTCCTAACGACACGGATATTGTAATTACTCACGGACCAATTTATGGATATTGTGATAGAACATCTAACACAAATACAAATGTAGGATGTGCTGATTTATATCATAGATTACACGAAGTAAAACCTCACTTACATTTTAGCGGACACATACATGAAGCATATGGGTATGGTGTTATTCCTTATAAAGATGAGTGGGGTGACATCTATGCCTTTAATGGATGTAGTTGTAACCTTCAATATGAAGTAATGAATGCACCTATTACATTTGATTATAATTTTGCAAGTAGAGAAATAAATTTTATATAATGAGAAATAAAAGAATTTGGTTATTTTTAGATGATATAAGAATACCAACGGATGAGAGATGGGTGGTAGTTAAAAACTACGACGAGTTTGTTGCTCATATTCGTATGAATGGGTTGGAAAATTATGAGATAATCAGTTTAGACCACGATTTAGGGCATACTGCAATGGTTGAGTATTACACCAATGCTAAAACAAATTATCAAATAAATTACGAAAACATAGAAGAAAAAACCGGTTTGGATTGTGCTAAATTTTTAGTAGCAGAGAGTATGAATACAGGAATACCAATTCCACAAATATTTGTACACTCTGCAAATCCAATTGGAGCTGCGAATATAATGGGATATGTAAACAATTACTTAAAAAGTTTTTGTAAACTACCTATGGTATGTGTACAATCACACATACCACATTATATTCCGGAAGATTTACATATGACAGAAGTAGAACGAGAAGCTATTTGGAATGCAAAAAATAAAAAGGATTAATATGGCACCGAAAAAAGTAGAAGGAGAATTTCACATTGGAGATGGAAGTCATCTGACGGTAAAAACAACATCTGTTGTTTCAATGAAAGACCAATTAAGATTAATGATTGGTGAAGGAAAAAATATATCATTAGATGTTGAGATAAAAGCAGATTTTGATAAAATCCCACCTGCTTATCATCAACTATTTTGTCAAATGATGCAAGTGAGATATGGTGGTATTGTAAACATATGGGATAATACACAACCATTTGCGAAACCTGTTGTGGAAAGTAAAAAGTGGTATCAATTTTGGAAATCTAAATAATTATTTTTATGGAATATTTAGCAATAGGATTAATAGGTACAGGACTTTGGATGGCATATGAAATGTATACTGCGCCAACAATGGATGATAATGGAAAAATTATAAAAGAAGGAAAAAAATTATCTAAACTATTTAAAAGAGGTGAAGAATGGGACTCGTAATTGGTATTGGATGTAGTGCTATACTATCAGCGATTATAGCTACATTATGGGTAAGAGGAATTGATTATATGAAAGAAAATCATCCTGATTATGAAGGAGAAGACTTTTTAAACTAATAATAAATGAAAAACATTTTAAAAAACACATTAGTAATCTTAATATCTGCACTAGCATTGAGCATTCTTTATTTTGGATTCTCAATGATTATCGGCGGATTTATACAAATATTTAAAAATTTATAAACTATGAAAGAATTTATTGCAAAGTATCAGAAAGCAATCGTAGGAACAGGAGCCGTTAGTGTTCTATTAATATGCTACTTACAACAAAAAGAATTAGCAAAATTAAGAAGTGAACCAAAAATTGAAGTATATACCGGAGGAGATATACAAAAAGGTAAACTAATTGATTCATTACAAAGTGAACTATTTGTTCAAAAAACTATTAATGGTAGATATGAATTATCTTTGGAACATTTATACGAAGTGAATCCAAAAGCAGGTAAAGAATTTCAATATTTTATGGAACATGAGACAGAATAATTTTCCACCGGAAGACCAAAATGCAATAGATAATATTCTTTTAACTGCAAAATTAAAAGGATTGGAAGTAGAAGTACAAAATCACGCAGAATCTTTGATGAATGATAATTCAGAAATGAGACCATTAGAAGCATATGTTAAGGCTTATAATGTTTGGTTATTTAATAGAAAATAAAATATAAAAATATGGGACAACAAAATTTAGGACATGATATGGGTGGTTCATATGAGCATGAACTTTATGAAAAATGTATAATGTGTAATAAAGAAACCGAAACACTTAAAACAACACATGTAGATTTTAGATATGGATATGTAGAAGGAGCGGGGCAAATGTGTAGAGAATGTTATTTAGGTGAAAATAGAAACTTAATAACAATTAATAGTAGAATGGTTTTAGATACACCTAACAATGCTGAATTGGGTGAAAAAGTAAGACAAATATATTGGGAAAGTAAAAAATAAAATATGCCAATAATACCAACACCACCACCAATTTCTGGGAATTATATAAAACCTAAACCTGTATTCGTAATGAGGTTTCGTAATTCAATGGATGATGGTGAGTTTAGATATGTTAAAGATACGATATACAAATCGGATATGAGTAAAGAATATCATATCATTGCATTGAAGAACGATAAGGATAAGGATGAATTTGAAATGTATAATGCAGATAAGATTGAAAGACAAGATTGGAACACATTAGTAAACAAAATGGTATATGGCAAATAAAGTAGAGTTATTAGGTTATTATGGTAGTGATATTACACATGCTCAATCAGCATGGACATCAACGAGTAGAGATATTACGGATGAGAAAAAAGCTCGTATACCAAAGTTATTAAATATGTTAGCGAGTGAGGGACATGAGACTCCATTTGAAAAAAGTTCGTTTCATTTTTTAGTGACAGTAGAACAAGCAACACATATTCATTTATTGAAACATAGAATTGGAGTTAGTATCAATGGTGAGAGTGCAAGATACAAAGAGCTAAAAGAAGATAAAACTTATATTCCAGAAGATTGGGATAATAGATGGTCGATAGCATTGCAAAACTTTACTAATAGAGCAAATCATTTATATCACGAATGTTTAGAAGATTTGACTCCAATATTGGGTAGAAAACGAGCAAAAGAAAGTGCAAGATTTTTCAAAACATTTAATTCACAAATTGATATGGATTTGATGTTTAATTTCAGGTCCTTTGTACATTTCCAAAGATTAAGAAATAGTGAGCATGCACAAAAAGAAGTTAGAGAGTTAGCACAAATGATGTTGGATTTGGTAAAAGGAATTGAAGGTAATCCGTTTGAACATACATTGAAAGCATTTAATCTATAATAGCAGTAGTATTACTACTTATATAATAGAAAAAATAAACAGATATAACTCATTGATAATCAATACGTTATAATACTTAACATTTTATTAACAAAAAAAGTAGGTTACAAATTTGGTAGTTTGGATATTAATTAGTATATTTGTGTTCTATTCGTTTAAAACAATAAATGAATATAGTTATTTGAAATTATGGGGATGCTATGGAATTGATTGCAATGTAAATAGTAGTACCACACGTAGAGATAAATGCTAGTTCTCTTTAAATCTGCATAAAACAATAACTGACGAAATGTCAACAATGACCTTCGAAGATATGATGTCTTTCGTAGGTGCCGATTTAGCAGTAGCTTAATCCGCAACCCGTTGGTTACTTATGGGTATTAAAAAAAGAGTAACACTTTAAGTTTACTGAAACTTTAAATCAGTTGGTGGAAACGCTGAACTAACCATTCGGCCCCAATTCTTTTGGAAAGTTAGTAAGATTAAAACTTTAACCTAAACGTGTGAAATGCTGGTATTATTAGTTCTTTGTAAGACACGGGTTCGATTCCCGTCATCTCCACAAAAAAATATACAAATATTTTTGGTAAATTCAATTTTTTACTATATATTTGTATATATATAAATGTTCTTTAAATATCGTGGTGTAGAGCAGAGGTAGCTCGCTAGGCTCATAACCTAGAGGTCAATGGTTCGAATCCGTTCACCGCAACAAATGTTAGAGTTGAAGCCAACAAACAATAAAACCGATTGTGTGAGTACCTTCTACCTTAATTGCTGGGGGGTCAAAAAGCCGGATATTCTAACAAAAAAAAACCCAAAGAAATTTGGTAGATTGAAAAACTTATTGTATCTTTGATTTATAAGATTGAAACTTATAGGCGATGAAAGATACTCGGTATTCAATCTTGGAAGTTCTTTACATTATTAAAAATATTTTATATAGTAACCTTGTGTTACATAATAAATAACGGCCGCCTATGGTCGTCAAATAAACTACGAAAGTAGGATAAAGTGGGTGTATTAAGTGATACATCTGCGGTTTGTAATCCGTTTAGGGTTATGAGCTTGAGTAGGCAAGTGGGATATTATTTGAGCTTTGTACGAAAGGGTAACACTATATCGGAAGAGTTTGAATAGTTGGGGTAGTATAGATACTCCGACTGAGTTGGGAACAACAATAAGAATAACCCATAGAATATCAGTAAGAAGTGTAGACTTAATCCCTCTACATCATTGCGGTATTCAGTTTGAAAGTTATCTTAACATCAAGCCATCCGAAAGGACGCAAGATAAGATAGTGTACAAGTGGTGTTGTTACCATCCTTATATAGAGTTTACCAAAACCTATATTTGAAGATGACTTAAAAGACCGCAGTAGGGATATTGCATCGGGTAGTTTAGTATTCT
>JACCDP010719111.1_pt1 | contig 34599 bp, 27 predicted proteins | sample 7445841 | NCBI WGS metagenome assembly JACCDP01 (sample SAMN15323441, study PRJNA562643) | freshwater metagenome | isolation source: river surface water | place: USA:Blue River Watershed | collected 2017-08-17 | reverse complement strand
GGCGTGAGCGGCATCACGCTCATGTACGCGGGCATCGCGTTTTGCGTGATCGGAGCGATCTTCGGGCTGATCCAATACCAGCAGCCGAAAGCGCTGCCGGTGCATCCGTCGATGGGCTCGGTCTCCAACACGATCTGGGAGACGTGCAAGACCTACCTTTTCACGCAAGGGAAGTTCCTCTCGATCCTCTGGCTGCTGATCGCGGGGTGCATGGTGTACTACTTCGGCTTCCTCGCCCACATGACCGCGGGCCAGGTCGTCGTCATCCTGCTATCCTCCGTCCTCGGCATCGCCGGCAGCTACGGCGTCGCGTGGTTCGGCATCCGGATCAACACCGTTGCCAACTCCCGCGCGGCGTTCTCGGCGCTGCAGGGGAACGCGCTCGCGACCCTCGGAATCCCGCTGCGCTCCGGCATGAGCGTGGGACTGCTTCTGGTCTGCGTGGAGCTGTTCTTCATGATTTGTATCCTGATCTTCCTGCCGCGCGACCTCGTGGGCCCGTGCTTCATCGGCTTCGCGATCGGGGAATCCCTCGGCGCCGCCGTGCTCCGCATCTGCGGCGGTATCTTCACGAAGATCGCCGACATCGGCTCCGACCTCATGAAGATCGTCTTCAAGCTGCCCGAGGACGACCCGAAGAATCCCGGTGTGATCGCCGATTGCACGGGCGACAACGCGGGCGACAGTGTCGGACCCACGGCCGACGGTTTCGAGACCTACGGCGTGACGGGGGTTGCGCTCATCGCCTTCCTTGCCCTCGCCCTCGCCGCCAGCCCCGCGGTGTGCGCCATCCTCATCATCTGGCTGTTCGTGATGCGCGCGCTGATGATCGTGACGTCGCTCGTCTCCTACTTCTTCAACCAGGGCCTGAGTCGCGCGAAATACGGCTCGGCGAAGGACTTTGATTACGAGGCTCCGCTCACGCACCTCGTTTGGATCACCTCCGCGGTCTCCATCGCGATCACCTTTGCCGCCTCCTACTTCCTGCTGGCCCACCAGACGGGAATCCACCCGGCCCTGTGGTGGGTGCTTTCGGTGATCATCAGCTGCGGCACGATCGCCGGGGCGGTAATCCCGGAGTTCACCAAGATCTTCGTGAGCACGAACTCCGCCCACGTGAAGGAAGTCACCAATTGCTCCAAGCACGGCGGCGCCTCCCTGAACATACTGTCCGGTTTCGTCGCCGGCAACTTCTCCGCCTTCTGGATGGGGCTGTGCATCATGGTGCTGATGTGGGTCTCCTACCACTTCTCGCAGAACCCCGCGCTGCTTTCGATCATGCCCGAGAAGTTCCTCTTCGCGGCGCCGATCTTCGCGTTCGGACTCGTGGCGTTCGGCTTCCTCGGCATGGGCCCGGTGACCATCGCGGTCGACAGCTACGGCCCGGTGACCGACAACGCCCAGTCGGTCTACGAGCTCTCGCAGATCGAGGGCCGCCCGGGCATCGCGGGCGAGATCGAGCGCGACTTCGGCTTCAAGCCGGACTTTGAGAACGCCAAGTACCAGCTCGAGAAAGGCGACGGCGCCGGGAACACGTTCAAGGCGACCGCCAAGCCTGTGCTCATCGGCACCGCGGTGGTCGGCGCGACCACGATGGTCTTCGGCATCATCATCCTGCTTGAAAACCTCTTCGGCCAGGTGATCCCGAAGCTCTCCATCGTGCAGCCCGAGATCATACTCGGCCTCATCATGGGCGGCAGCGTGATCTACTGGTTCACCGGCGCCTCCTGCCAAGCGGTTGTCACCGGCGCCTACCGCGCGGTGGTCTACATCAAGGAGAACATGAAGCTCGATGCCGCGACCGCGTCGGACAAGGACAGCAAGGAGGTCGTGCGAATCTGCACGGAGTACGCGCAGAAGGGCATGTGGAACATCTTCATCGTCGTGTTCTGCTTCTCCCTCGCGCTGCCGTTCTTCAATGCCTACTTTTTCATCGGCTATCTGATCGGCATCGCGTTCTTCGGGCTCTTCCAGGCCATCTTCATGGCCAACGCCGGCGGCGCCTGGGACAACGCGAAGAAGATCGTCGAGGTCGAGCTGCGCCAGAAGGGCACCGACCTCCACGCGGCCACCGTCGTGGGCGACACCGTGGGCGACCCCTTCAAGGACACGTCCTCCGTGGCCATGAATCCGGTGATCAAATTCACCACGCTCTTCGGCCTTCTCGCGGTGGAGATTGCCGTGACGATGAAGGATCAGGGGGTGAAAAATATCATCGGCGGCTTCTTCTTCCTCGTCGCGCTGGTCTTCGTGTACCGCTCGTTCTACGCGATGCGCATCCCGGCCGAGGCGAAAGCCTGACCGGCCCTATCCGTTGGATTTCCGGCCGGGCCCGCGGGCCCGGCCTTTTTTGCGCCGGCATCGCCCGGGTTTGACGCGGGTGCCGGCGAAGGTTCCCTCGGTCCATGCGACGTTTACTTCTGCTGGCGCTGGCGTCTCCGGTCCCCATGGCGCTGGCGGGAGCAGCCGCCGGCGCCGCCGCGCTTCCCGTACCCCTCGACCAGTACCGCGATCCGGCGGGTGCGACCCTCTGGGAGGTTCTGCGTCACCGCGCGACCGCCGAGCCCTTCAATCTGGTGGCGGCCGGCATTTTCATCGCCGCGATCCTGCACACCTTCCTGAGCGCCAAGATCCGACATTGGGCGCATGTGGTGGAGGAACGCCACGCCGCCGCCCGCCGCGCGCGCGCCGGAGCAGATGGCGAGGTGAGCTTCGCGGGACAGATCCTGCACTTCCTCGGCGAGGTGGAGGCGGTGTTCGGCATCTGGGTGATCGCCCTCGCCGGGGCGATCTCGTGGTTCAAAGGCTGGCCCGCGGTCGTGGGCTACATCGATGGCAAGGTCAGCTTCGTGGAACCGATCTTCGTGGTGGTGATCATGACGCTGGCCGCGACCCGGCCGGTGCTCGACCTCGCGGAACGCAGCCTGCGTGCCGTGGCGGGACTGGGCGGCGGCACGCCAGCCGCCTGGTGGCTTTCCATCCTCATCCTCGCCCCGTTGCTCGGTTCCTTCATCACGGAGCCCGCCGCCATGACCATCGGCGCCCTGCTGCTCTCGCGCCAGTTCTACGCGCTCAACCCGGCCCCGCGGCTGGCCTACGCCACGCTCGGACTGCTTTTCGTGAATATCTCCGTGGGCGGTGTGCTGACGCATTTCGCCGCTCCGCCGGTGATCATGGTGGCTGGCCCGTGGGGATGGGACCTGCGCTTCATGTTCACCAACTTCGGACTCCGGGCGATCATCGGCGTGATCGTCGCGACCTCGGTCTACTTTCTCGTTTTCCGGCGGGAGCTCTGGGCGCTGGCCGCGGCCGGACCGGATCGAGATGAGTCCACCGAGGAACGCGCCGGCGCCCCGCTCTGGATCACGCTGACCCACGTCGCCTTCCTCGCATTCACCGTCTGGAACGCCCATCATCCGGTGATGTGCGTGGGAGCGCTGCTGTTCTTCCTGGCTTTCGCCCAAGCCACCGCCCACCACCAGAATCCGGTCGATCTGCGCCCGCCCGTGCTGGTGGGCTTCTTCCTCGCCGGGCTCGTCATCCATGGCGGCCTGCAGTCGTGGTGGATCGAGCCCGTGCTCACGCGCCTGGGTGAGACGCCCCTTTTCCTCAGCGCCGTGGTGCTGACGGCCTTCAACGATAACGCCGCGATCACCTACCTCGCCTCCCTCGTGCCGGGATTCACGGACCCCCTGAAATACGCGGTCGTCGCGGGTGCCGTGACCGGAGGAGGGCTCACCGTGATCGCGAACGCCCCCAACCCCGCCGGCCAGGCCATTCTCGCGCGTCACTTCCCGGGCGGGGTTTCCCCCCTGCCGCTCGCGCTGGCCGCCCTCGCGCCGACCGTGGTGATGTCCCTCGCGTTCATGCTCGCGCGCTGACGCCCCGCGCCGCGCGTCTCGACAAGCCCGCGCGCGCTCGCATCCTACGACTCATGATCAGAGAAACCCACCTTCGCGGCATCCGCCGTCGTTCCCTCCGCCGGGCGTTCACCCTGCTCGAGATCCTCGTGGTGCTCGCCATCATCGGTCTGCTCGCAGGTCTCGCGATCACCAACGTGGACCGGATCTTCGGCGGGGCGCAGGTGAGCACGGTCGAGATCTTCGTGAAGGAGAGCATGAAGACCGCGCTGGTGTCCTACCGCCTCCACCTGGGCGACTATCCGTCCACCAGCGAGGGACTGCAGGCGCTCGCCACCCGGCCCGCCAACAAGGCCGACCGTTGGTTCGGTCCGTATGTCGCGGACGGCAAGATTCCCAGCGACCCGTGGGGCGAAACTTACCAGTACGCCTACCCCGGCACCCGGAACAAGGGAGGCTACGATCTCTGGTCCAAGGGTCCCGATCGTCAGAGTGGGACGGCCGACGACATCGGCAACTGGTCCTCCGCGGCCGGCGGGGAAAAGTAATCCGAGGCCGTCTCCGGCCCCGCCGGAGCGCGCCGCCGCGGCCTCGCCGCCGCCGATCCGTGCCCCACCGCCGCCCCTCCCAGCTGACCGCCGCGACCGGCGGCTTCACCCTGCTCGAGATGCTGCTGAGCATCGCGCTGATCGCGCTGCTCGGCGGAGTCTTCATCGGAGGTTCCTCCCGGCTGCTCTCACCGGAGCCCACGACCCCGCGCGCGGTTTTCTGGAAGGCGGTGCAGGAGGCGCGCAAGACCGCGCTGCGCGCGGAACACGAGATCCGGCTGAAGTTCGACGCGGAGAAAAAACATTTCTACCTGGTTGACGGCCTCGCGCCGACAACCGTCGCCGAGGACGGCTTCACGCGGGAGGAGCGCCCGCTGAAGACTTTCCCGGTCTCCCCGGAGGCCGTGCAGGACCTCACGGTCGAATTCCTCGGCGGTTCGGGGCGGGGCGCCAACACCATCCTCGTGGGAGGGATGCTGTTGGAGTCGCGCCCCGTCCCGCACGTGCCGTTCTACGGGGACGGCACGTGCCGCGCCTTCCGCGTGCAATTCTCGCGGATGGGTTCCGTGAGCACGGTGACGGTGGATCCATGGACGTGCGCGGAGATGCCGCCGCCCCCCGACCCGAATGCACCCGCGCCCTGAGCAGGCTTCCCGCGGCCGCGCCCGCGCCTTCACCCTCCTCGAGGTGCTGATGGCGATGGCGCTCTTTGCCATGGCCGCGGTCATGCTGGCCTCCGCCTATCTCAACGTGCTGAACAGCTACGAGACGGCCGGCCGCGCGGCGCAGCTCAACGAGGACTTCGCGTTCGCGCGCCAGCTGGTCCTCAACGAACCCGACCGCAAAAAGGTCGAGGAAGGCGGCGAGTTCGCCACGGCCGCCGGCCACCGCGCGCGCTGGAGCGTCGAGATCGCGTCGACCAACGTGGCGGATGTCTTCCGCGTGGGGTTCACCTGCGAGATCAGCGACCCCGCGCGCCCCGAGCCGGACCGGGTCACGCAGTCCTTCGTGGTCATGCGGCCGACGTGGGTCATCGACGCGGCGGAACGCGGCAAGCTCAAGGAGGACGCCAAAACCCGCATCCTCGAGCTGCAGGGCAAGTTGAAGGCCGGGCAACCCGGAGGAGCGACCCGATGAACGCGCGCCATCGGCGGGGTTTCACGCTCCTCGAGCTTCTGCTCGCGCTCACCCTCGTCGGGCTGCTGCTGGTCGCGATGAACACCCTTGTGTTCTCGATGGGGGAGCTCTGGGGCCGCGGCTCCGAGCCGCGCCTGCTGGACCAGCACGTGCGCGCGGTGACACGATTCCTCGAGCACGAGCTGAGGTCTTCCGCTCTTCCTCCAGCCGCCCGGTCCGGCGTGGCGCCCATCGGTCTCGAGGAAATCCGGCCGCAAAGCGGCCTGATGGAGAAGATGCTCACCTTCGAGCTTCCCGCGGGTAGCCGGCTTTTCGACTGGCCCGGGCAGCCCCTGCCCGAGGTGATCTGCTCCCTGCAGGCCCGGCCCAACGAGGGACTGGTCCTGCTCTGGCACTCGCGGCTGGAGAAGGATTTCGACTCCCAGACGCCGCGGGAAACGCTCGTCACTCCGCTCGTCACCGCCCTGGCCTACGATTACTACGACCCCGACGCCAAACGCTGGTCGACGGAGACGAGCCTGAAGCTCAATCCGCAGGGGCAGCCGCTGACGCCACAGCGTATCCGGCTCAAATTCACGCACGGCCGGCTCGCCCGCGAGGGCGTGATCACGCTGCCGACGCCGGGCCCGGCCCTGCCGGTATTCTGACCATGCCACGACGCCAACTGCTCCCGGCCGATCCGCGGCGCCGCGCCTCGGTGATCGTGATCGTGATGGTCACGCTGCTGTTCGCGATGACCGCCCTGCTCGCCTTCATGGACAGGGCGGCGGTCGATCTCATGGCCGACCAACGCGCGGCGGTCGCGCGCCGGCTGCGGGTGGAGGCCTACTCGGCCCTCGAGGTGGCGCTCGCCGTGCTGGTCGATTTCCGCGAGGCCGGCAACGGGCTCCGCAGCCAGGCCGAGGGCTGGAACGATCCGCTGGACTTCGCCGGTTACACGCCGGGCGAAGGCTGCACCGTTGAACTCCGGCTCGAGGACGAGAGCGGCAAGCTGCCGCTGCCTCAGATCAACGCCCAAGTGCTCGCCAACCTCTTCATGGCGTGGGGGACCCAGAAGAACGAGGCGGAGGAGATCGCCGACGCGATGATGGGCTGGATGAAACGCGGCCACACCTACACCTCGCCGGTGCGGCCGGATTACGAGTCGGCACCCATTCCGTACGAGGCCCCGGGACGGCCGCTGCGCTCGTACCAGGAACTGGCGGCGATCGAGAAGGCCCGGGAGTTCTTTTATGACAAGGAAGGACGGCCGAACGAGAATTGGCGGCGGTTCGCCGCTGGCGTGTCGTTGCTTGATTACCAGAAGCCGAACCTCAACAGCGCGAGCCAGGACGTGCTCACCGCCCTCGGCCGCTACGACCCTCTGCAATCGCGCAACGTCGTCGACTACCTCCAGGGCAAGGGCGACTTCCGCTACAGCGGTCCGGGCTATTTCCAGAACGCCGGAGATGTCGGTCGCATCGCCGGTCCGGCCGGCGATCCCCAGGGATTCTCCACGAGCGTCAGCGCCCTCCGGCTCCACCTCACCGTGCGGGAGGGCAGGAACGAGTTCCGCGTCTCCGTGGTGGTTGCGCCGCCCGGGGGCGCCAAGACCGTCCAGGCCATCGCCACCCGCACCGAAAAGAGGAGCGCCGCCAGCCCGGGTTCACCGAACCAGCCCGCGCCGGCCGCCCCAACCTCACCCGGAAACACGGCCGGCGCCGCGGCCAAACCCGCCGATTTGAAGTATCCCTACACGCTGCTCGAGATCGTCGAGAACCCCCCGCAGGCCGGTGGTTGAAGAAAGGTAGTCCACCGGAAGCATTTTGCGTTCTTGTTCTCCCCGCCGGCGTCGTCCGTACTCTCGCCCCTCCGCATGCCATCGCCGCTCTCCCTGCTTCGCGCCGGCCCGCCCCCTCCCAAGGTGGCGCTGCTGCCGGACGCCGCGTTTTTCACGCGCGCAGTGGCAGTCACGGCGGCGGCGACGCCGGCCGAGGCGGCCGCCCAGATCGAGCTCGCACTCGAGGGTCTGGCGCCTTTCCCGCTCTCACAGCTGTACTACGGCTGGCACTGGCGGCCCGGGTCCGAGCAGGCCTTGTTGTTCGCGGCCTATCGCCGTCGTTTCACCACCGAGCAGATCGCGGAGTGGCAAGGCACCGAGCTCGTGATCCCGGCTTTCGGCGCCGTGCTCGGCACGTCCGTCGAGCCCGCTTCCACCGTTCTCCTCACCTCGCCTGAGTCGATGACCGCCGTGCACTGGGGAGCGCACGGCGAACCCTCCGCGGTGCTGACGCGGACGATCGACGCCGGCGCCTCCGACGACGAGCGCGCGCGGGTGAAGTCCGATTTGATCGCCTCGCTCGGCGGTTCCCACCGGGTGATCGAACCCGCCGCCGCGCCGGTTCCCGAGCCGGCCGGCAACGACGGGGGCTTCACCTTCCGCGCCGGCGAGCTCGTCTCAAGGCTTCCCGCCACCGCCGCCGCGGCGGCGGATGTGCGTGACAAAGCCGAGCTGGCCGCGCTCCGCGCCGCCCGCCGGCGCGACGTGGTGCTCTGGCGCACCGCGGTCGGCCTCGCCGCCTCGCTGGTGGCGCTCGCCGCCGGTGAGCTCGCGCTCGTGGGCGGACGCGTCTGGCAAGGCACCCGCGAGGCGCGGGTCGCGGCCCAGCGGCCGGTCGTCGATAAGATCGAGAGCGTCGACAACCTCACCGTGAAGATCGAGGAGCTGGCGACGAAACGCCTGCGTCCGATCGAGATGCTGCTGCAACTGGTGGGCGAGAACTACGAGCGGCAACCAGCCGACATCTGGTTCACCCGCGTCTCCGCCGACGCCACACGGGGGCTGAACACCATCTTCATCGAAGGTCGCACGACCAACGCCGCGCAGGTGAACGCCTACGAATCAACCCTGCGCAAGCTGCCGGTGATCGAGAAGGTGGAGGCCCCGCTGCAGGCGGTGCGGGGCGACCAGGCGCAGTTCACGCTCACCGCCACCTTCCGTGCCGGCGCGTTCACGGAGCCCGCCGGCCAGGCGGCTCCCCCGAAGCCTTCGCCCTGATGCGCGCGATCCGCCATTACTTCCTCACCCGCGCGCTGCGCGAGAAGCTGCTGCTGCTCGCGTTCCTCGCGGTGGGCGTGCTGTGGTGGCTCTCGGCGTTCGGCGGGCACGCCGGGACTTTCCTGCGCGACGCGCGCACCACGACCGCGCGGCTCGCCACCCAGGAGCTTTGGATCCGGAACCGCCCGGCCATCGAGGCCGCCGCGAAGAAGACCGCCGAGCGGCTCGATCCCGCCAAGACCCTCAACGGCAACCAGCTCGTCACCACCGTCGACCAGCTGGCCAAGGACTCCGGGCTCCGCAACGGAGTCGGCCTCACGCCCACCACCCAGAAGAGCGGCCAATTCGCCATCCACACCGCGGAGTATAACATCACCAATGCCGGCTGGGACCAGCTGCGGGCCTTCTACGACGCCCTGCAGCAACGATCCCCCTACATCTCCATCGAGCGTTTCATCCTCTCGTCGGGCACCAACCCCGCCGTGCTCACGCTCAACCTCAAGATCGTCTCGGTCGAGATCGCGCCGTAGCCGACCCGCGCGGCCGTCCGCGACGCTTTCCGCCCGGCGGCGATTTGCGGATTGCCCGCCACTTCGCCAAGGTTGGCGCGTCTCCTCCACGGGGCCGTGCCCCGCCCGCTCCTCTTCCATGAAGCCCAACCTGCTCGTCCGCATCCTCCCGCCGCTGCTCACGTTCATCGTCGCCTTCGGCGGCACCACCGGTCTCACGCTCTGGGCTGCCGAGGGCAAGGCGGGCCGCAAGGCCGAGCGCAAGGCGGCGCCCGAGGCCAAGGCGAAATCCACCGGGACCGCCGACGAGGCCAAGCGGCCGCCGCTGGCCCTGCGGATCGATTCCCGGCCGATCAACCGCGACGCCGCCGACCGCGTCAGCTATTCGTCGGTCGTCAAACGCACCGCCGCCAGCGTCGTCTACGTCTACTCCAGCAAGACCGTGCGAGCCCCCGACATGTCGCAATTCATGAACGACCCGCGCTTCCGGCGCTTCTTCGACCAGCTCGTGCCGCGCGAGGAAAGGGACGAGGAAGCCGCCCCACCCAGGCGTAATTCACCCGACCGCAACAACCGCGGCGCCACCCCTCCGGGCCGCGGGCGCCCCAACGAACAGGTCCAGCAGGGGCTCGGCTCCGGCGTGGTCGCCTCCGCCGACGGTTACATCATCACCAACAACCATGTCATCGACGGCGCCGACGAGGTGAAGGTCTCCATCGGGGATTCCAACAAACGTTACGAGGCCAAGGTCGTCGGCCGCGATCCCGGCACCGACCTCGCCCTGCTGAAGATCGATGCCAGCAACCTGTCGCCCGCCACCTTCGGCGACAGCGACCAGCTCGAGATCGGCGACGTCGTGCTCGCCATCGGCAACCCGTTCGGCGTCGGCCAGTCGGTCAGCCGGGGTATCGTCAGCGCCCTCAGCCGCGGGATGGGCATGGGCATGTTCGAGGACTTCATCCAGACCGACGCCGCCATCAACATGGGCAACTCCGGCGGAGCCCTGCTCGACAGCGACGGTCGCGTCGTGGGAATCAACACCGCCATCCTCAGCCGCAGCGGCACCTCCGCCGGCGTAGGCTTCGCGATCCCGATGAACCTCGCGCGCTTCGTCGTCGAGCAGCTCGCCAACGGCGGCAAGGTGGAACGGGGCTTCCTCGGCGTGCGCACCGACGAGCTGACGGAGGAATTGATCGCGTACTTCGACACCGAGAAGGGCGCGTTGATCAACGAAGTGACGGAAGGCAGCCCGGCGGATAAAGCCGGCGTCAAGGCCGGCGACATCATCCTGAAGATCGGGGCGGTCGAGATCCGCGACCCGCGTCACCTCATCATGACGGTCAGCCAGCTCGCCCCCGGCAGCGAGGTGAAGGTCGAACTCCTGCGGGAAAAGGAGCGGAAGACCGTAACCGCCACACTGACGCGACGCGACGAGGACACCATCGCCAAGGACGACGGCGCGCCGGGCGCGAAGGAGGAGGGGGTGTTGAACGGCGTGGGGGTGGGAGACCTCACCGCGGAAATGCGCGCGCAGACGCAGATCCCGGCGCGGGTCAAGGGAGCGCTCATCACCAGCATCGAGCCGGACAGCCCCGCCGCCCGGCAGGGCCTGCGCGAGGGCGACATCATCATGGAGCTCGACCGCCGCCCGTGCACCAACGCCGACGAGGCGGTGAAACTCAGCGAGGAGATCAAGGGGCCCAAGGTGCTCGTGTTGATCTACCGCAACGGGCGCACCCGCTACCTGGCGATCGACGAGTCGAAGTAAGCCCCGCCGCGAAAAAGCTCCGCCGGCGCCGGCTGCGCCTTAGCCGGCGGACTTCTTCCCGCGCTTCGTGGCGCGCGGGGCCTTCGGCCGGGCGGCCGCGGCTTTCCGCGGGCGCTTCGGGGCGGCCCGGCGGGGTTTCGCCGGCTCGCCTTGCAGCACCGCGGACGGCACCTCCGCGGCATCCCGCCACAAACGCTCCAGACCGTAGCGCTCGCGCACCTCGCCCAAAAAGACGTGCACCATCACGTCGAACGCGTCGATGACCTCCCAGCCGCTCTGCTGCCCGCGCTCGATGCCCACGATCCGCTCCCGCGCGGCGTCGATCACCTTCTCCAGCTCGTTGCGCAGCGCCCGCAGGTGCGGCTCCGAGGTCGCCGTCGCGATGATGAGATAGTCCGTGATCGAGGACTGTGCGGAGACGTCGAGGACGCGGATGTCACCCGCCTTCTTTTCATCGAGGATGCGGTGGCAGGCGCGGGCCAGGCCGAGCGCGCGGGGATTGGAGACTTTCATGCGGTGTCGCGATACAGGTCGTGCTGACGAATGTAAACGATCGCCTTGTGGGGCACGAAGTAGTCGAGGGCCAACCCGCGGCGGGTGCGCTCGCGCAGCTCGGTGGAGCTGATCGCGAGGAGGTGCCCGTCGCAGCGGTGCAGCCGCAGGCCGGGGATGTCCGGCGCGGACTTCACGGGAAACCCCGGCCGCTCGAGGAAGATGAATTCGACGAGTTTCGCCAGCTCCCCGATCTCCCGCCACAGGTGGAGTTTCGGCAGTTGGTCGCCGCCGATGATCCAGAAGAGCTCGTCGTGCGGGTACAGGGCGCGGAAGTGACGGGCGGAGTCGATCGTGTAGCTCACGCCGCCGCGCAGCAGCTCAAAGTCGGAAATCTCGAAACGCCGGTCCCATTCGATCGCGGCGCTCAGCATGGCGAGGCGCTCGTCGGCCGAAGACTGCACGTCGTTGGGCTTCAACGGGGCCTGCGCGGCCGGCACAAAGATCAGGCGGTCCAGGCGGTGCTGCTCGTAGGCGTCCTGCGCGGCGAGCAGGTGCCCGAAATGCACGGGATCGAAGCTCCCGCCCAGAAAACCAATTTTCACCGCGCGGAACGTGCGAGGGCCCTCCGGCACCCGCAAGGCCCAAGTGGTCCGCCGACGTTTGGCTGGAATCTCCGCCGCCCATGGGCTTCCCTCACGCCGCCGCCCGGGTGGTGGAATGGCAGACACTGGGGACTTAAAATCCCCTGACTGAAAAGTCGTGCGGGTTCGACCCCCGCCCCGGGCACCAAAGCAGCTGGCGCGGCCGGGCGGCCGGAGAGAAGCCTTTCACCCGGGGCCGGAACGCCCCGCCGTCACCGGCGTCTCGCCCAGGTTTCCCAGATCAGGATCCCCGCGGCCACCGAAACATTGAGCGACTCCATCCGCCCCGAGCCGGGCAGGGTCACCAGCCGCGAACAGGCCGCCGCAACCGCCGGATCCAGACCCTGCTCCTCATTGCCCAGCACCAGCGCCACCGGGCGCCCGGACGGACGCGCGACCTCCGGGCGTCCCCCGCGCGTCGCCGCACCCACGACATCGTAACCCGCCGCCGCCAATGCTCGCACCAGAGCTTGCGCCTCGGCCGCCGCGTGAAGCTCAACCCCCTCCAAGCCGCCCTCGGCCACCCGGTAGGCCGCGTCGACCGGTCGCGCCGCGCCCTCGCGCCCGCAGACCACCAGACGACCCACGCCGAAAAAAGCGGCGGTCCGCGCGATAGCTCCGAGATTGTGGACGTTGCCGATACGGTCGAGGATGAGCACCGGCTCCCGTTTCGCGGCCCACGCGCGAAGTTCCTCCGCGCCCGGCTCGCGCATCTCCGGCGGCGTCACCACCGCCACCACGCCGCCGTGGTGGGGCGTGCCGGCGATCTTCTCCAGTTCCTCCTGTTCCACGCACCGGTAGACGCGGCGCGCGGTGGCGAGCGCCTTGCAGATCATCCCGATCTTCCGGCCGGTCGCGTAGTCGAAATAAAGCCGCTGGATCGAGCCGGCGTCGCGCTCGAACCGCGCGCGCACCGCGGCCAGACCGCAGATCCGCACGACGTCCCGGCTGACGGAAGCCTTGGGCCCGCCCTCCGCCGCCGTCTCCCATCCGCGTTTCGCGCGTTCAGCCATGCGGCGGAGTAAGAACGCCCGCGCGGCCGAAACCAGCCCTTTGTCGGAAAACGCGCGCGACCCCCGGAATCGGGTAGTTCACCCGGTTGGCGGCGCCGCTTGTGCCGTCCCTAGTCGGGCGATGATTCCTCTACGGTCCCGCGAATCCGCCCCGCCCTTCCCCGCCGCCCCCCGCGTCCCGGACGGCGCCCACCTCATCAGCCTCCACGCCGCCCGCCGCGGGACGCCGCTGAACTCGATTCACCTCGCCTCCGAGTTCCACGCCGCCGTGCACCTGCTCGCGCTCGAACGCTGGTGGCGTGTCCGCTGCGCGATCCTCCTCCCCCGCGCCGCGCATCTGGTCGCCACCCTCACCACGACCACCGGACCAGCCGAGGCCGCGGAGGAACTCAAACGCCGCCTCGCGCCCTGTCTGCTGCGCGTCCGGCAGGCATGGGCGCCGGGACAACACTGCCGCTTCCTCGCGGGACCCGCGGAGGTCGCGGAGGCCATCCGCGCCCTCTACCACGAACCGGCCCGCACCGGACTCTGCGCCGAAGGCGACTCCTGGCCCGGTTACCTCTGCGCGGATGAGGACCGTTCCTGGCTCGCATCCGCGGCCACCCCTGCTGAGAGCCGCAGCCTCCTCGGTGCGGCTGAACGCTGACGGTCTCCGACCGGGTGGCGGCGGGCTTGGCGTCGTCCGAACCAAACGGCACCCTCCCCAGACTGATGCCGGAAACCACGTCGCCGCTGCCGTCCGACTCGCTTGCCGTTTGCCGGCCGGAGTGTGGCGCCTGCTGCATCGCACCGTCCATCACGTCGCCGATTCCCGGCATGCCGTACGGCAAACCCGCGGGCATCCCGTGTGTCCAATTGCTGCCCGACCTCCGCTGCGCGTTGTTTGGGAAACCGGAGCGCCCGTCTTTCTGCACCAGCCTGCGGCCCACGGAATCGATGTGCGGCGCCAACCGCGCCGACGCCTTGGCACGGCTCACCGCGCTGGAGTTCGCCACCCGGCCGGGGGAGCCCATCGATCCGCTTTGATCCGCGTCGTCCCGCGGTTCCACCCGGATTGGTGCTCCGGTTCCGCATGACCTGATGGACTTGGTCCATTCATGGTTACGCCCGAAGGGACCTGCGCGCTTGCGATGGCCCGCGCGGCGGCTTGAGTCCGCCCCGCATGCCCAAGCCCGAGGAAGCACCCAAGGTCATCTTCTCGATGCTCGGCGTCTCGAAGAAGATCGAGCGCAAGGAGATCCTCCGCGACATCTCGCTGTCGTTCTTCCACGGCGCGAAGATCGGCGTCCTCGGACTCAACGGCTCCGGCAAATCGTCCCTGCTGCGCATCCTCGCGGGCCGCGACACCGAGATCGACGGGCGCCTCCACTTCGAGCCGGGCTACGACGTCGGCCTGCTCGAGCAGGAGCCCCGCCTCACCCCGGGCGCGACCGTCCGCGCCTGCGTCGAGGAGGGCGTCCAACACCTCACCGCGCTCGTCTCCGCCTACGACGCCACGTGGGATGAGCTGAACGAGGCGGCCGACGACGCCGCGAAGGACGCCATCATGGCGCGGCAGGGCGAACTGCAGGAGAAGATCGACGCGCTCGGGGCGTGGGACGTCGCGCCGCGCGTCGAGATGGCGATGGACGCGTTGCGCTGTCCGTCGGGCGATCAGATCGTGGACCAGCTTTCCGGCGGCGAACGCCGGCGCGTCGCGCTCGCGCGGCTGCTGCTCCAGCAGCCGGCGATTCTGCTGCTCGACGAGCCCACCAACCACCTCGACGCCGAGAGCGTGCAGTGGCTGGAGCAGCACCTCGCGCGCTACACGGGCACGGTGATCGCCGTGACCCACGACCGCTACTTCCTCGACAACGTCGCGCAGTGGATCCTCGAGCTCGACCGCGGCCACGGCATCCCGTGGAAGGGCAATTACTCCTCGTGGTTGGAGCAAAAGCAGCGCCGTCTCGCCGTCGAGCAGCGCACCGAGGACCGCCGCCAGAAGGCGATGGCGCGCGAGCTGGCGTGGATCCGGCAATCGGCGCGAGCCCGCCAGGCGAAGTCGCAAGCACGCATCAACGCGTACGAAGCGATGCTCAAGGAGGGCGTCGCCGAGAAGGAGCGCGAATTCGAGATCCTGATCCCCGCGGGCCAGCGCCTCGGCACCCTCGTCGTCGAGGCGCAGGGACTCGCCAAGGGCTACGGCGACCGGCTGCTTTTCGAGGGGGTCAATTTTTCGCTGCCCCCCGGTGGCATCGTGGGGGTCGTCGGCCCCAACGGCGCCGGCAAGACCACGCTCTTCCGGCTCATCACCGGGGGCGAGCGACCCGACGCCGGCGCGCTGCGTGTAGGCGAGACCGTGCAGGTGGCGCACGTCGATCAGTCGCGCGACGGGCTGCCCGCCGGGGCCACGATCTTCGAGGCGATCAGCGGCGGGGAGGAAATCCTGAGGCTCGGCGGCCGCGAGGTGAACGCCCGCGCCTATTGCGCGCAATTCGGGTTCACCGGGGCCGACCAGCAGAAGAAGGTCGGCGTGCTCTCCGGCGGCGAACGCAACCGCGTGCACCTCGCGCGCCTGCTGAAGTCCGGCGCCAACCTGATCCTCCTCGACGAGCCCACCAACGACCTCGACGTGAATTCGATCCGCGCCCTTGAGGAGGCGCTCGAGAATTTCGCGGGCTGCGCGGTCGTCGTCTCCCACGACCGCTGGTTCCTGGACCGCGTCGCCACCCACATCCTCGCCTTCGAGGGCGACAGCCAGGTCACCTGGCACAACGGCAATTTCTCCAGCTACCTCGAGGACCTCCGCCGCCGGAAGGGCAAGGACGCCGACCAGCCGCACCGCATCAAGTATCGCCCGCTCACGCACTGAGGGCCAGAGGGACTGAGGGGGTAAGGGACTAAAGGACCAAGGGACTAACGGACCAAGGGTCCAAAGGACGAAGGGGCGTACGGAATATCAGTTCTCAGGTACCTCCGTTGGCTCGTGTTCGCCCCGGTGTGAACAGGAGGGAACTGAGGCAACGGAGAGGCGCGTGTAGCGGGTCCGGCATGATCCAAGGCGAACGGCCTCGGCTACACCAAGACCGTTCGCGGCTTTCCGGCTCTGCGCCTCCTGCGCCTCTTCGCGGCCATCCTCCTCGGTTGGCCGCGAAACGAAGCCGGACGCGCGACGGCAGAGTTGGAACGAAAGCACGGGAAGTTCGGGGCGGCTTGCCGCCTGGGTCCTGATCCGCGCCATCCGCAAAATCCGCGGTGAAAGTTCGCTGATGCCCTTGAGGGCATTCGGCCGTCGAGTCCGCGGCATTCTCCGGGGCTAGCAGTCCCGGCTACAAACGAGCCGCATTTATCCGTGTCCCTCCGTGTTCATCCGTGGTTGGTCCCTCGCGGAGCTATTCGGAAGCCATCCTGATCGTCGCTTCAGTCGCGGCGGAGCCGCACAAGGTTATCCGCGGTGGGTCGGCGGGAGGGATTGAAGGATTGAGGGATTGCGGGATTCGCCCGACGCGCCTTAATTGCAGTCGCTAACCCGATGAAAACCCCCGCCTCCTTGCTCTGGCTCGCCGCTGCCTTCGCACCCGCCGCGATCGCCACCTCCTTCGCCGCCGAGGCCCCCCGGCCCGCGCCAGCCACCCCGACCCCGGCCGAGGTGGTCGAGCTCAGCCCGTTCACCGTGGCGACCGAAAAGGACACCGGCTACTTCGCCGAGAACACCCTCGCCGGCAGCCGCCTCAACACCTCGCTGCGCGACACCGCCAGCTCGGTGTCGGTCTTCACCCGCGAATTCCTCGACGACGTCGCCATCACCAGCCTCAGCGAGCTCGTGCAATACTCGGTGAACTCCGAGATGAACACGAATGAGAACCAGGCGGGCTCGGGCCAGAACCCGGTCGTCAACGCCCAGGCCCTCACGCCGCAGGTGCTCGTCCGCGGTCTCGCGGCAAGTCTCGGCGTCGACTATTTCAACAGCATCACGCCGACGGATCCCTACCGGGTCGGGCGCTACGAGGACACCCGCGGCCCCAACAGCATCCTCTTCGGCATCGGCGCCCCGGGCGGCATGCTCAACCAATCATCCAAGGTGGCGGTCCCGCACACCAACAGCGCCGCGATCCGCCACAGTACCGGCTCCTGGGGCCGCAACCGCTCCGAGTTCGACGCCAACCATGTGCTGCGGCGCGGCCAGCTCGCCGCGTCGGTCGCCGCCGTGCACCAGGAAAACGGCGGCTGGCGGCAGTTCGATTTCCAGGACAAGCGCCGCATCTTCGGCTCCGTCACCTACCGGCCGAACCGCACGCTCACCTTCACCGCGATGGGCGAGAGCGGCCGCGACATCAACGCCGTCATGCGCAACACCGTGGAGTCCGACCAGGTGCTGGCCTGGTACGACAACCTCCGGGCGAAGGGCGTGGACGCGGTGACGTTCACCCCCGGGGCCCTCGCGCCGACCGCCGCGCAGATGGCGTTGGGCGTGGTGAGCCGCGACAGTACGCGCACCGGTTCCAACCGCCGCGTCACCTTCATCGAGAACGACGGTGTGATCTTCGACTTTTCGGGCGCCTTCATCACCGGCAGCTACAACAACTCCGCGGTGCGCGCGCCGGACGGCACGCCGGGTGTCACCACGTCCACGCTCAAGGTCCACGATCCCGCGTTCTGGCCCTACGACATGAACGGCGCCGGCCCCGGCATGTACCGCGACCAGACGCTCCGGAACTACACGCTGTCGGTCGACTGGCAGCCACGGCCCGACCTCGCGTTCAATTTCGCGCACAACTTCCAGAAGACCGACGCGCGCGTGAACCTGATGACCGGCGAGGATCCCACGCTGCGCGGCGACGCCAACCGCACGCTCGGCGTCGGCGGCCCCGCCAACCCGTACGCCGGCCGGCTCTACCTCGACGGCACCTGGCGGCGCGATATGCACGCCGGCGACGTCCGCGAGACCCGCCTCGCCGTTTCCTACCGCCTGGAGCCGCGGCTCAAGCTGCTGGGGCGCCACCGGCTCGCCGCGATGGTTTCACGCAACGCGCAATTCGATGTCCGTGCCAACTCGTGGCTCGCGCTGGCCGGCCGCCCGTTCAACGCCACCCCGAACAACATCAGCAACCGCATCACCGTCCGGAACTACCTCACGGAGGGCAGCCTCGCCACCTATCGCGTCGGCGACTGGCGCAAGCTACCCGACCGCGTCCGCTTCCTCGGCGTCGACTACGGCCTGGTCTTCGCCAACGAGGTCTGGGGCGCCAACAACAGCGGCGGAGAGCAGGAGTCGGATTCCGCGCTCGGCGTGATCCAGAGCCACCTGTTCGGCGACCGGCTGGTGACGACCCTCGGGTACCGGCGGGACCAGGTCGATGTGTACGAGCTTGGGTTCTATGACGACCCGAACATCGGCAACCTTGTCGACCGCGACCGCAGCAAGGGCACGCGTACCGCGGCCACCGGCTACACCAGCGCGCTGGGCGCGGTCTGGCACCTCACCGGCCAGCTGAGCCTCATCGCCAACCGCTCGACCAACCAAGGCGTGCCCTCGTTCACGCGGAAGACGTTCCCGGATGGAAACCTCGCGCCCGCCTCGAAGGGCACGGGTGAGGATTACGGCCTGGGCCTGGACCTGCTCGGCGGCCGCCTCAACGCCAAGTTCGTCTATTTCACCTCTTACGAGCAGGGCCGCATCACCACGGCCGGATTCGGCGGCGCCGCCGGTCGCAACACCCGCGTGATGGACGCCTTCGCCTCGGTGCTCGTCGGCGCCGGCCGCCCCTACACCGCCGCCCAGTGGGCTCCCATCTACCGGCAGTACACCCCGCCGGCCACCGCCGCGTCGTCGGACTTCGAGGCCGAGGGCTACGAGGCGCGCGTCACCGCCAACCTCACGCGCGCCTGGCGCCTCGTCGCCAACTACTCCTACACCGACTCGATCCGCCGCAACGTGGCCGGCGAGATCGCCGCGTGGTACGGCCTCCGCTCGGAGAACGGGCGCGTCGTGCAGGGCGTCTCGCAGGACGCCGCGGGGCGCTGGGTCGTGAACCGTTCCGCCTTCGAGGCGGGCGGCGCGGTGGCTAAATGGCTCGAGCTCGGCGCGCTCCATCCCGAGGCCAACGTCTCCACACTCACATCCGGGACCTCCACGACCATCGCGCAGGAGGTCTACAACCTCATCGTGAACCTGAACGAGGACAAGGAGCAGGAGGAGCGCCGCTGGGGCGTCCGCCCGCACAAGATCAGCCTGTTCACCGCTTATGATCTCCGCGAGGGCCGGCTGCGCGGCCTCACCTTCGGCGGCGGCTGGCGCTGGCGTAGCGCCAACGTGATCGGCGAGGACTCGAAAGGCCGCGAGATCACCGGGCGCGTGATCACCGCCACCGACCTGATGCTGGCGTACGCGCTCAAACTGCCCCGCGTGCCGGGCCGGCTGCGCCTGCAGCTCAACGTCGCCAACGTGCTCGACAACACGCGCATCATCCCGGTGCGCCTCGCCGCCGGCGCCACCGCGCCCGACGGCTTCGTGCTGCCCGGCGGCCGCGGCGTCGCCTACTCGCGCTACGACCTCGTGGCCCCGCGCGAGCTGCGTTTCACCACCACTTGGAACTACTGACCTCTCCCGGCGCCGGCCGCCGCCGGGTTTCCTTCCGGCCGGAAGCACTTACCTTTTCCGCATGAAAATCCTCCGTCCCGCCCGCGTGCTCGCCGCTTCCCTCCTTGTCCTCGCGTTCGCCGGCCCGGCCGCCGCCCGCGACCGCCTCGGGGAGAAACGCGACGAGGTGCGCCGCATGCGGGACGAGGTGCTCACCCAGCTCTACGAGGCGCACCCGGGCGCCAAGGCCCGGATCCGCGACGCGGCCGGCTACGCCGTCTTTTCCAGCGTCGGGGTCAACGTCTTCTTCGCCAGCGTCGCCGGGGGCGGCGGGATCGTCGTCGAGCGGCGCACGCTCCGCGACGCGGAGACCTTCATGAACATGGGATCCGCCGGCGTGGGCCTCGGACTCGGCGTGAAGGACTTCCGGGTCATCTTCGTCTTCACCGACCGCGGGCGCCTGCAGGAATTCATCGAGAAAGGCTGGGATTTCAGCGGGCAGGCCGACGCCGCCGCCAAATCCGACGACAAGGGCGCCGCCGTCTCGGGCGCCGTGACCGTCAGGCCCGGCGTCGAGGTCTACCAGCTCACCAAGAACGGCGTCGCGTTGCAGGTCACGCTCCAAGGCACGAAGTACTGGAAGGACCGCGATCTGAACTGACTCGCGGCGGGCCCGGCCCTAGACGGGCCGCCAAACGGCTCGACGGTGCGCGCCACGCGCCGTATCCGATTGCTTACCCCGCGGGCCGTCGCCCGCGCGACCGTAACCCCACCCCGAATATGCAGACGACCCCGACCCCGCCGGCGTGCACGCGCCGCCGTTTCCTTGCCCGCGCCGCCGCCGGCGGCGCGATCCTCGGCGCCCCCGCGTTTCTGCGCGGAAGCAACCTCAACGGCCGCCTCAACATCGCGTTCATCGGCGCGGGCGGCCGGGCCCGCTCCAACCTCGCCGAACTCACCCGCCCGCCGGGCGGCGCGCCGCGGAAGGCCGCCAAAGGCGCCGAAGTTTTCTCCGGTCCGCATCCCGACGAGAACGTGACCGTCCTCTGCGACCTCAACCGCCTCTCGCTCGATGCCGCCGGGAAGGATTTCCCGCAGGCCCGCCGCGTCACCGACTTCCGGAAGGTCTTCGACCACGCGAAGGAGTTCGACGCCGTCGTGGTCTCAACCGCCGAGCACACGCACGTCTTCGCGGCCTACCTCGCGCTCGCCCACGGCAAGCACGTGTACTGCGAGAAGCCGCTCGCCTATAACATCTGGGAGACCCGGCTGCTCCGGGAAACGGCCGCGAGGAACCCGCGCCTCTCGACCCAGATGGGCAACCAGGGCCATGCGTCGGCGCAGCGCCGCCTCATCCGCGAGATCCTAGACACCGGCGTCATCGGCCCGGTGCGCGAGGTGCACGTTTGGGCCGACCGCGCCTGGGGCCTGCAGGACGCCGCCTCCGCGGAGAAGTTCGACCGGCCGCACGGCTTCCACGAGGGCGTGCAGATCACGGGGCGTTTCCCCGAGGCCATGACGCCCCCGGCGCACTTTGATTGGGACCTTTGGCTCGGGCCCGCCCCGGCGCGGCCCTACCACGCGACCTATTTCCCCGGACCGCGCTGGTACCGCTGGTGGGATTTCGCCAATGGCACGATGAGCGACCTCGGCAGCCACGACAACGACGTGCCTTTCACCGTGCTCGACCTGTGGCGCGTCGACGCCACCGGGCGGCGGGTACTCGCGCCCGTTTCGGTCGAGGCCGTCTCTCCCAACGTCCCCGTCCCCCACCCCGAGCTGGCGCCGGCCACGATGCGCGCGACGTTCCAGTTCGCCGCGACCGGCTCCCAGCCCGCGCTGAAACTCGTCTGGCACCAGGGCGACAGCCGTCCGCCCGGCTGGACACCCGCGTGGGGCCGGCGCTCCAGCGTGTTCATGGGCGAGCGCGGCATGCTGCTCGGTGACGGGAGACTGCTGCCCGAGGAGAAATTCAAGGACTTCAAGGCGCCGGCCCCGAAGCTGCCGCGCTCCCCGGGCCACTGGGCGGAGTGGGTCCTGCACGCCAAGGGCGAAGGCCCCGCGCCCGGCTCGAACTTCCAGTACTCGGGCTGGACGACGGAGGCCAACCACCTCGGCAACGTCGCCTACCGCACCGGCAAAAAGCTGGAGTGGGACTACGCCAACCTGCGCGCCACGAATGCACCCGAGGCCGCGCCCTTCATCCGTCGCCCGGTCTACCGCGCCGGTTGGCAGGGCATTCTGCCGGTATGAACGCCATGCACCGCCGCAAATTTCTCGGAGCCGCCGCCGCCACGGCCGCGCTCGCCGTCGTGCCTCCCCTTCCCGCCGCCGCCCCGGCGCGCAAGCTGCGCAAGGCGATCATGTACTCCACGATCGGCGTGAAGGGCTCCGTGCTGGAGCGCTTCACCGCGATGAAGGCCGCCGGCTTCGAGGGCATCGAGCCGCTCGGCGCCATGAATCGTGAGGAGGTCGTCGCCGCGTTCCGGGCCACCGGGCTCGGCGCCGCCAGCGTCTGCTGCCACATCCATTGGGTGAAACCGCTCTCCGCGCCCGACGAGCCCACCCGCCGCCTCGGTTTCGAGGGCCTGGTGCTCAGCCTGCAGGACGCTCACGCCTACGGCGCCGGCAGCGTCTTGCTGGTGCCCGGGGTCGCCCGCAACGGCGTGACGTATCAGGATTGCTGGGACCGCTCAATCGCCGAGATCCGCCGCGCCCTCCCCGTCGCCCGCGACCTCGGCGTCCGCATCGCCATCGAGAACGTCGGCAACGACTTCATCACCACCCCGCGCCAGGCCGTCGACTACCTCGACGCCCTCAACAGCGAGTGGGTCGGCTGGCATTTCGACATCGGCAACGCCGGCCGTTACGGGCCGGCCGAGGCCTGGATCGCCGCGCTCGGGAAACGCATCCTGCGCATCCATGTGAAGGACTTCACCTCGCAGCCGCCGCCCGCCGGGGCGCGCGCCGCCGAGCGCCCGCGCCTGCTCGACGGTGAAACCAACTGGCCCGCGGTGATGCGCGCCCTCGACGACGCCGGCTACTCCGGCTGGGCCATCACCGAGCAGCCGGGCCCGCAGACCGCCGACGTCGCCACCGCGCGCGACATGACCTCACGCCTCGACCGGATTTTCGCGCTCTGACCTCCCGCGTCGGCGATTTCGCAACGCCATTCAAGTGACGAATCCGCGGTCGGCATCCGTCGCCGCCACCACTTCCCGCGTCACGTGCGAAGCGGCGGGCGGCCGTGGCCGGTGTTGGCGGAGTAAGCAATGACGCGAGGCCGCCGCGACTCCGGGGCAAGCCGGCGCGTTCAGCGGACCTCCTGGAAGTCGGAACTCATGGTCAGGCCTCCCGCGCGGACGTTCATGAACCACGCGGTGGATCCCGCCGGCAGCGCCGCGGCTGCGCGCCAGACGGCGCCCTCGCGGACGAGGGTCGCCGGCGTCTCCGTCCAAGCACGGCTGCCGGTGAACCCGCGGTCCGTGGTGCTCACGAGCACGGCCGATTCCAGCGGCCGCGCCGACGCGAACACCGCGCCGACCGCCGCGCCGTCGCGCCTCACCGCCTGCTGCACGCCCCAGGGGCGGCCGTCGCGCACGACGCTTTCGGCAAAAGCGTGGCCATCGGGCGGATTCCAGCCGGCGGGATGGCTGTGGCGCATGCCGGGAATCAACGAAACCATCCGCGGCCCCGGCGCGGCCCGGTACGTCTCGGCCTGGCAATCGAGCGGGAAATGCAGATCGCCCGGCCATGAGAGCCAGAGCACGGGTAGCTTCGCCCGCCGGATCCGCACCATCGGATCCCACACCTCGCGGTAGAGCGCGTTGGCGCCGAGCGCGCGACCCCATTGGTTTTCCGCGTCCGCCAGGTGGCCGCAGCCGTAGATCGGGATCGCGAAGGCGAGACGCGCATCAATCCCGATGACGGTGCTCGTGATCACCCCGCCCCACGAGATCCCCGAGAGGCCGATCCTCGCCGGGTCGACCCCGGGCAGGGAGCGTAGAAGCGAATGGGCGCGGATCGTCGCGGCGACGGCATGATACATGAACTGGTCCTCCAGCGGCTCGGCGGAGTCGGCGTAGATCCCGTCGCGCGCCGGCCCGCCGTCGGGATGCCGCCACCATTGCGCGCCCCCCTTGGGTGCACCGTCGGCGCGGCGATCGGTTTGGCCCTCGGTGGCGATGGAGATCGCCGCGAAGCCGCGCTCGTTCCACTTCACCACCCATTCCTTGAACGCCGTCCCGCCGCCGCCGTGCACCAGCACGATCCCCGGCACCTTCGCACCGGCCGTCGTCTCCGGCATCCCCAGCCAGGCGAAGACCCGCGTCGGCCGGCCCCGCCACGGCACCGACTCGAAGAACACCGGCCGTTGCCGGCCTTCCGCGGCAAACCCCTCCGCCGGCGCCTGGACCGGCGGCGACGTCATTTCGCCGAGCGCCAGCACCCGCGCGCGCAACGCCTCAAAGTCCGCCGACGGCGCCGCGAAAAGCGCCGTGAAGGGAAGAAGGGCCAGCCAGGACAGAAATTTCCCGATCATGCCCGCAGCGTTCGCAAAACCTCCCCCGATGCGAGCCCGCGCCACGATTGCCCGCGCGATGCAGCGGAGGTTCACTGGCACCGATGCTCCTCCCCGGACGATCCTCGCAAAGCATGCTCCGCCCGCGGCGGCTTCTGTTGATCATCACCCTCCTAGCGGTCCGGATCGTCGCCGCGGAACCGCCGCCGCCGGTCAACCTCGGCTGGGACCGCGTGCCGCTCTACGTGCATTTCGGGAAACGGGACGGCGATCTCACAACGGCGGAGCTCGATTTCCTCGCCGCCCACGCTCCGGTCGTCGCGCTGGAGAAAAGCCACGGCGCCGCGGTGCACGGTAGCACCGAGGCCGGTATCGCCGCGACCGCGCGCGAGCTGAAGCGGCGCAACGCGGGCATCCGGGTGCTCTTCTACCTGAACGCCTTCATCAACTGGCCAGGCTACGCGGCGCAACGCACGTACCGCGACGAATGGACGCTGCGGGATGCTCGCGGCGAGATCGTGCGGCATCCGTCGGGCACGCCGCGACCCGATCCCTCGCAGGCGGCTTTTCGCGAATGGTGGGCCGAGGTGGTGGCCGGCGCCCACCGCGACGCTCCGCTCGACGGACTCTTCGCCGACGCGCTGCCGCAGGCCCTCTCACCCGCGCTTGCGCGCCAAGTGGGCGCGGAGAAGGCGCGCGCCGTGGTCGCCGGTCTGCGCGAGATGCTGGCCCTCACGAAGGCGCGCCTCGGCCCGGGCAGGATCATCGTCGTGAACGGCACGCGCACGAAGGACTTCCGCGAGATCCTCGACTGGGAGGGCGTCGACGGGGTGATGATCGAGCACTTTGCCGCCTTCGGGAAGGACGGGCCCGCCGACATCAAGGCCGACCTCGAGACGCTCGCGCTCGCCGCCGCGCGGGGAAAATTCGCCGTGCTCAAAGGCTGGCCGGGCTTCAACTGGCTGGACCGCGGGATGATGGCTCGGCCCCGGGCCGAGCTGCTCGCGCTGGCGCGTGAGCGCGTGACGTTTCCCCTCGCGTGCTTCCTCGTCGCGGCGCAACCGGGCTCTTTCTTCGCCTACTCGTGGGGCTACACGGCCGACCACGGCATGCTCGAGCCTTACGCGGAGTTCACCCGCCGCCTCGGTCCGCCCGCCGGGGCTGCGCGCTGGGAAGGGGTCTCGGCCACCCGCGAGTTCGCCCACGCCTCCGTGCGCGTCGATCTGGCGAGCCGCACGGCACAAATCGACTGGAAGTGAAGGGCCGCGACGAAGCCGATGCGGCCCGACAGCCGGGCCCGAGCCAACCAAGCCGGGTTCAACCACGGATGGACGCGGATCAACACGGATGATTCCCAGCCTTTACGGCGCGAAGGCCGCTCCTCCCGCCAATTCGCCCTCACTCCCACTTGCTTTCAGTCATCTCTCCCGGCGCGGCGTGGCGACGCTGGGCGTTCCGTGCCTTCCGTGCCTGCCCTCCATCTTGTCCTCCGTAGGCTGGGCGAAGGAGGGGCACCTCGGTTCGTGGCTTTCGTGCTTTTCGTGGTAGCCCGGTCTTCCGTCTTCCCCCTCTTCCCGTCCTCCCCGGCCTTCCTGTTCAATCTTTTCCTTTGCGCCGCTTGAGCCTTTTGGCGGCCGACCCGGCCGTGGCCGTGACCCGTCGGGCCTCCCTTGTTAATCGTCGGCAAAGCTGCGTTGTCGTCACCGCGTGATTGCTGCCCTCTCACCGGTATCAGGCTGACTCCATCGGCATCCTTTCCATGAAGAAACTCCTTCCCGCCCTGCTGCTGTTCGGAACCGCGCTGTACTCTCCCGCCGCCTTCGCCGCGTCCTCCCCCGGTCCGCGGCCCAACATCGTTTTCATCTTCGCCGACGACTGGGGCTGGGGTGATCTCTCGCGCCACGGCTCGACCTGGCTGCGCACGCCGCACCTCGATGGTCTCGCCGCCGCCGGCATCGATTTCGGCCAGTTCAACGTCCTCAACCCGGTCTGCTCCCCCAGCCGCACCGCCGTGATGACCGGCCAGTACCCTGCCCGCTGGGGCGTGCACCAACATTTCGCCCACCCGGCGCAGAACCGGCAACGCGACATGCCCGACTGGCTCGACCCGCGCGCCACCACCCTGCCGGGGCTTCTGCGCGCCGCCGGCTACCGCACCGGCCACTTCGGCAAGTGGCACCTCACCAACCGCCAGACTCCGGGCGCGCCACGTCCCGAGGCCTACGGCATCGACGAGTGGGCCGTTTTCAACGGGGGCGCCGGCTGGCCCGCCGCCAAGGTGGGCGACACCGCGGCCAATACCGTCGCCTTCATCCGGGCCCACCGCGACCGCCCGTTCTTCATCAATGTCTGGCTCCACGAATCACACACGCCCCACGCCCCGAGTGCGGAGGCGATGGAACGCTGGAAACACCTCGACGAGCAGCGGCGCGTGTACGCCGCCGTCATCACCGACGGTGACGCTGCCGTGGGTCGCATCCTCGGCGCGTTGCGCGAGGCCGGGATCGAGGACAACACGCTGGTGATTTTCTCCTCCGACAACGGCCCGGAAAACACCGGCCGGGTGAAGCGGCCCGCCTACACCGAGGGCGATTCCGGCGTCACCGGCTACGACGCGTATTACAGCGTGGGCGAGACCGGCGGCCTGCGCGGCCGCAAACGCCACCTCTTCGAGGGCGGCGTCCGCGTGCCGTTCATCGTCCGCTGGCCGGGCCGGGCTCCCGCGGGAATCAAGAACGACACGACCGTGATCACCGCGGTCGACCTGCTGCCCACCCTCTGCGCCGCCGCCGGCGTCGCGTTGCCCGCCGGCTATCGCGGCGACGGCGAGGACCTGCTGCCCGCGCTGACGGGCCGGCCGGTTGCGCGCACCAAGCCCGTCTTCTGGGAATGGCGCGGCGGCCAGGCCGAGCCCGACGGCTGGCCTAGGCTCGCGGTGCGCGACGGGGACTGGAAACTGCTCCTCACCCACGATGCGAAACGCGTCTCGCTCCACCGCCTGACCACTGATCGTGCCGAGGCGCAGGACGAGTCGGTGGCCCAGCCCGAGGTGGTCGCGCGGCTGAGCAGGCTGGCCCTCGAATGGAAGGCTTCGCTGCCCGCGCGCCCGCCGGAAGGATGTTTTGCTCCCGACGACCAGATCGCCCCGCCGCCGGCCGAGAAAAAGGCCGCGCCCCGCAAGGCCAAGGCCACCGGGGTCGCTAACCCTCCCTGAGCATGCCGGCGCCGGAACCCGTGATCGATCTCGAGGCCTACCTCGCGCGCATCGGCCACTCCGGAAGCCGCGCTCCGGATTTCGCGACCCTCGCCGCCATTCACGCCTGCCACGCGGGCACGATCCCTTTCGAAAACCTCGATATCCTGCTTGGCCGCCTGATCCCGACCGACCTCCCATCGATCGATCGCAAACTCGTGCGGGACCGCCGCGGCGGCTACTGCTTCGAACAGAACGCGCTGCTCGGCGCCGCGCTCCGCCAACTCGGCTTCATCGTCACGTCGCTGATCGGCCGGGTGCGCTGGCAGATTCCCGACGACGTGCCCACGCCCCTGGTGCATCAGCTCCTGCGCGTCGACACGATCGACGCGGGTCCGTGCCTGGCCGACGTCGGCTTCGGCAGCATGTCGCTGCGCCACCCGCTGCGACTGGTCTATGACACGCCGCAACCGGGCTGCCTCGAACCCCGGCGTCTGGTGCGGCGCGGCGCGTTGGTCGCCCATCAGGCGCGGATCGGAGAAACCTGGGGCGATGTGTACACCTTCACGCTGGACCCGGTGCCCGCGGTCGACCTCGAGCTGGGCAATTGGTACACCTGCGCGCACCCAGAGTCCGCTTTCCGGCACAGCCTGCGCGCCTCTCTCACCCTCGGGGACCGACGTCACACCCTGCTCAACCGCGAGCTCACCGTGCGCCATGCCGACGGCCGCGTGGAACGGAGGGAAATCGCCGACGCCGGGGAATTGCTCGCCGTGCTGGCGGAGTACTTCGGCCTGCGTTTCCCCGCCGCCACCCGCTTCGGATCCCGGCCCGACGCCCCGTGGCCCACCTGATGCGACCCGGAGGCGCGGTCCGCGCGGTGGCCGCGACCCAACGTGCGCTCCTTAGGTGGGAACCAGGCCCGTGCAGCCGGGGCGCTTCCCCGGAAGATCCGGGAGGAGTGCCGGGTGGCACGCGGCAGGAGGTCGCCGCGAAGAAGCGGGCATGGAACTTAACCGCTTTCCGCCTCGTTAAATCCGCTCGCGTCCCGGGGATGGGAGCGCGCCAATTTTCCCCGTGAAAATCATCCGCCACCTCACCCCGGCCGGACCCGCCCTTGCCGTGCTGCAGCCCGACGGCACCGCGCGCGCGCTCAGCGGCGACCTTTATGGCGATTTCTCGGTCTCCGGCCCCGCGTTCAAACCGGGCAAGCTCCTCGCCCCCGTGGCGCCGACGAATCTCCTCTGCATCGGTCTGAACTACCGGCGCCACGCCGCCGAGAGCAACAGCCCGCTCCCGCCGCACCCGGTGCTGTTCATGAAGAATACCGCCGCGGTGCAGCACCCCGGCGATCCCATCGAACTGCCCCGCGCCCTCGCCAGCCACAAGGTCGACTACGAGTGCGAGCTCGCCGTCGTCATCGGTCGCGCCGCCAAGAACGTCCCGCGCGAGCGCGCCCTCGACCACGTCCTAGGCTACACCTGCGCCAACGATGTCTCCGCCCGCGACTGGCAGCGCGACGGCGGCGGCGGACAATGGTGCCAGGGCAAGGGCTTCGATACCTTCTGCCCGCTCGGGCCGGTGCTCGTGACACCCGACGAAATTCCGCATCCGAACGCCCTGCGCATCCGCACCGTGCTCAACGGCGAGGTCATGCAGGATTGGAGCACCGACGACATGATCTTCGACGTGCCGGCCATCATCGCCTTTCTCAGCGCGAGCAAGACGCTCCTGCCCGGCACCGTGATCCTCACCGGCACCCCGCACGGCGTGGGCTTCGCCCGCAACCCGCCCGTGTGGCTGAAGTCCGGCGACACCGTGACCATCGAGATCGAAAAAATCGGCGCCCTGACGAACCCGGTGGTGGACGAGAAAGTCTGACGGAGCCGGGGGCCTCCATGATGGCCGCGAAGAGGCGCACGAGGCGCAAGAGCGGGGTTCGAGTCACCCCAACCCGGGACAACCACGGATGGACTCGGATTCACCCGGATGATGCAGGCGCGTGATTGCTTCGCGAGGCGCCAACCACGAGTGCACACTAACGGACACAAATGCGCGCGGGCGTCTCAACCGTCTCCCACATCCTCCTCCCCTCCGTGCCTCCGTGTGTCCGTGGTAAAACTCCCCTGATTTTTTAACCGCGGATTTCGCGGATGGAGCGGATGGCCAAAGCACCGAGCCGCGGTTCTAGTGGTTTTTCCGGGTGTTCCGAGAGTTCCGTGGGAAACCTTCGGCCTTCGAGCATTTAGCGTGTTTCGTGGTAGGAGCTACGCCCCCCGCCGACCCTTGCCGCAACCTCAACTTCCAACCTAAACCGCGCCGGGCGCCGCCCGGCGCTTCGCGCGCCAACGGCGGAGACCGAAGAGGCCCGCGCAGCCGGCCATCAGCATGGCGCCGTAGGTCGAAGGCTCGGGAATGGGCGTTGTGGCGAAGCCTAAAGAAGCACCATTCCAATAGGCGGTAGCACCCGCGGCCGAGTTAGCGCTTAGAGTAACTCCGGTTACCGAACTTCCTGCCGACAACGCCGAGGTTCCTGAATAAGACGGTGCGACTGCATCCGTCACCGTACCGCCTGAAAAGACATTTGTTGCGATCAACGAATCTGTTCCCGAGGTCCAGTTTCTGACCGCCAGCGTCGCCCCGCTAGCTATATAAATGCTGGTAAAAGTCAGGGTAGATCCGCCTGTTACCGCCGATCCGAAGTCCAAAACGGAATTCCCTGTGACGTACAGGGAGTCGAACGAGTAACTGCCTGTTCCTCCTAGCGTGAGCGTTCCTGCCGCCAGCGTGAGCGCGGAAGTGGAGAGAGTGCTTGCGGTGCTGATCGTGAAGTTGGCGGAGGCTTTGAAATTCGGAGTGCCTTCAGCTCGGGTGACCGTGTTTGCAGTCACAGCGCTGGCTATTGTGACTTGAAAGGTACCGGTTCCATCGGTGCCTGCTGAAAAATTGGCATTGCTTCCAGATACCCATGCCCCAACGGGAGAACCAGAGTTGGCTCCCCCGCCTCTCGTAGTCCAACTTGTACCAGTCCAACTGTAGGAAGTACTACCCGCCACACCGGAGCCAGAGGTATTGGCGTTCACATCGAAGTAGTAGGTTGTTTGCGCGCCTACGTCCGTACCCCAAAAACTTGATGCCAGCACCCACGCCGCTACGCGCAACGGCGCCCAAAGGGAGATGTTACTGCAGAGATAGGATTTCACCGGAGAAGGGGAAGCGACGCCCTCTAGACGACCCGGAATTGCCGGATCGGCTTGAGCGCCGAGCCGGAGACAGTCGTTACTGTTGTCTTAGCGTCAAACATCAAAATGGGGTATTTACCCTATTTCCATCCCGTCCCAATCCGCCGCGCGAAATACCAACCCGAGAGGGTCAGCCCGTTCCAATTGAGCCGGCGCCACGAAACCCCGTCGGATCGCGCCCGCGTTAGCCATCGGCGAAATCTGCGGTGTACAATCCGGGGGCGGTACGAACGGCCTCCGGCCGGAGGCCCTCCTGAAATATCCTAGGCAAAACCCCGGCAACACCCGGCATGCCGACCGTCCAACGCCTGCTCAATCCCGTCCTCACCCGTCTCTGGCTCTTTGCTCATCTGTGTGAATCCGTGTCGATCCGTGGTTGGACCCGGCTCTTGCACCTCTTGCGCCTTTTCGCGGCCTACTCAGCGAGTAGCCGCCAGGAGGCATATTCGGCGCAGGCGTAGGGCGCACGCCCCACAGGCCGCGGTCGCTTGATTTCGCCGCGTGTTCCGCGGGTTCCGTGGGCCACCCTGGTCTTCCTTCCGGCGCAGCTCCGGCTCGCACCATGACCGCGGTTGATTCATCACCCACCGCACCTTTCATCTCCATGCCAGCCCCGCGTTCTTCGGCCGTTTCCTCCAAGCGTAATCTGCCCCGCCGTTCCTTTCTCCGCACGGCGGCCGCCGCCGGCGCGGCGCTCGCCTCAGGCGGGGCGCCGTGGGTGCTGGCCCAATCCGCGGACGCAGTGCTCGGCCAGGGAAAGTTCCGCTATCGCGTCGTTCCCGGCTGGGGTGTTCTCGGACCCGCGACGCCGGTCAAGGATTGCCACGGCATCGTGCGCGACCGGGAGGGGCACATCATTCTCCTCACCAACCACACCGCCAACAACGTCATCGTCTACGACCGTGCCGGGCGTCTCGTGCACAAATGGGGCACGCGTTTTCCCGGCGCGCACGGGTTGTCGATCGTGGCAGAGGGCGGGCGAGAGGTCCTTTTCATCACCGACCTCAACACCTCGCGGGTGGTGAAAACCACCCTCGACGGCACCGTCCTCGAGGAGTGGCGGTGGCCGCAGCACACCGGCAAATACACCGAGGAGAAACAGTACCGCCCGTCGTGGACCCTCCATCTGCCCACGGGCGACTTCTTCATTCTCGACGGCTACGGGCGCGACTACATTTGCCACCACGGATCCGACGGTAAATTCCGCCGAATCTTCGGCGGCCAGGAGGGCGGCATCACGCATTGGGGACCCCACGGAGGGATGGCCGACGTCCGTGATCCCGCCCGCCCGACGCTGCTCATCGCGATGAGCGACCAGCAGTACCTGCTCCGCCTCGGGCTTGATGGCGTCCACCTAGGCCGCACCGACCTGCCGGGGGGCAATCCCCGCCAGATTCGTTTCCACGACGGCCATTTCTTCGTCGCGCACCTCGCCGACCACTGGCCGCAGGACCGCGCCAGCCGCGGCTTCGTCTCGGTGTTGGACAGTGATTTGCGCGTGCTCTCCAACGTTGCGGGCACGGGGCCGGAGTACGATGACACCGGCCGCCTGCGGCGCATGCGCAGCCGCGAGCCGCTGTTCACGCACCCGCACGACCTGGTGGTCGACGACGACGGCAGCCTTTACGTCGCGCAGTTCGCCTCGGGCCAGACCTACCCGATCAAGCTGGAGCGGGTGTAGGCGCGGCCGCCAGCAGCTGGTCACAGAGCGCGATGAGCCGCGCGCGCAGCGGTTCCCCGCGCGCGGCGAACGCCCGCTGGTACCGCTCGTACTCGGCGCGTCCCGCCGGCGTCTCGATCGCGATCGGCTCGAACCCCAGCTCGCGCAGGTCGTACGGGCTGGCGCGCATGTCGATCTCGCGGATGGCCACGGCCAGCTCGAAGCCGTCGGCCGTGAGCTCGGCCGGCGTGAACGGGGCGAGTTTGAAGGCCCATTTGTAGAGATCCATATTGGCGTGCAGGCAGCCGCGCTGCTCCAGCGTCGCGGTGGTGACGCGGGTCGGCTGCAGGCGGTTGAGGGGACGCGCCGGCGCGGTGAAGAAACGGAACGCGTCGAAGTGAGAGCAGGTCACCGCGGCCGACTCCACCACGCGCGCGGTTTCCTCCGGTGAGAAGCGCAACGGCCACGCGTTGTGCCGGGTCTCGTCCGGGGTCTGCCGGTAGACCATCGCCCATTCATGCAGGCCAAAGCAGCCGAAGAAGGGCGACCGCGTCTGCATCGCCGCGAGCAGGCCGCGCAGCCAGCCGACGAATTGCCGGCGGTGTGCCGGCAGCGCGCCGGGATCGAGCATCACCACGGAGTGGCCCTCCGCGCGGGTCTCGCGGTACTCGGGCCAGCGGAGAAACTCTCGCGCGCCGTCCCCCGCAAGCGCGACCTCCGGGCCCGGGTGCCAGCGTTCGAGCCACGCCGGGCGGAACGCGTAGTAGGTGAAAAGAAAGTCGAGCACGGGATGCTTCTCACCGCGGCCGGCGCGTTCGCGATGCGGCTCGGTCCAGCGGCGCACGCGTTCGGCGTGCGCGGCCTGGCGGGCGCGCCATTCCGTTTCAGATAGGACGACGGGAAGCATGCGGGGAGGGTGCGCCGGGTTTCGCGTGCGGACCTCAGGGACGGCCGGCCGGCCGCCACGCGTGGTGTTGCTGCAGAAATACCAGCAGCGCGTCGCTCGCAGCGCGGGCGATCACCGGAGGAGCGGCTAACAAGGTCGCGAGGAGGATTCGGCTCATGAAACGCGGACCGGGGAAGAGCATGGCTTTTCCACGCGGATCAACACCGATCGGGCAGATCAGAGACGAGACTCGGTCGGGTAGAAGTCAGCGGTCGGAGCTGGGGCGGTTTTGACCGGAGGTAACTGAGGCAACGGAGGTCGAGCGCTTGGCCGTCTCCCCAGCCTCACCCGCCTCCGACGTCTTCCGCATTTTCGCGCTCTCCGTGCCTCCGTGGCTCCGTGGTGAACCGCCCGGATTGCTTACGTCACACCGCGCGCGCGACGAGGCGGCGGACGCCCTCGATCGGGGCGCCGGTCACGGGCGTCACGCGGAGCGGGCAGCCCGCTCCCCAGAACGAGGTCAGCGCGGCGTGGGTGAGAATCGGGCCGCTGATGCCGGCGCCCAGCGTCGAGGGCGTTACCCCGGGAAAAAGACGCGTCACGACGCGCAGCGCCAGCGAGACCAGTTCCCCGGCGGAGTCGGCGACGATCCGCCGCGCCTCGACGTCACCGTCCGCGGCGAGTGTGAGCAACCTAGGCGCGAGGACGGCGATGAGTTGGTTGGGCTCGGCGTGCTGGTAGAAATGCCGCGTGAGCGCGGCGGCGTCGGCGGCGGATCCAAGCCCGGCGTGGGCGCGCACGAGGGTCGAAAGCGCGGTCGGGGCGGACCAGCCCTGCAACTCAATCAGGGCGCGCGCGACGGCGCGGCGGCCGAGATCGTAGCCGCTGCCCGGATCGCCGAAACGCCAGCCGATCCCGCCGGCGTAGTGAATGGACCCGTCAGGGGCGCGCGCGGCGACGAACGATCCGGTGCCGCCGTGCAACACGAGGCCGGGTTGCCCGCCGGTCGCGAGCTCGAGCACGGGATGCGAGTCATCGGCCGAGAACGTGCGCCCGCAATCCGTGAACGTGGCGACGGTCTCGCTCCAGAAGGAGCGGTTGCCGGCGGAGTACAGGTGCGTGCGGGTGATGCTGGCGCCGAGCGCCAAACGACGCGCCTCGGCGCGGAGCGCGTCGATCACGCCGGCGACGACCGCGCGGGCGGCGGCAGGCCCGGCGACATTGGGATTGCAGCCCGGGCCAACGTGTCGGGCGACGATCGCGCCGGTGGCGTCGAGCAGGATGCCCTCCGTCTTGGTGCCGCCACCGTCGATGCCGATCCGGAATTCCATGGTGAAAGGGGGGTTGGTTCAGGTGACGCAGCGGAGCGGCAACCAAAGCGCTAGGTCGAGGAGTCGAGCCTCGGGTCGCAACGCGCTCCCGACTCGCTCCGCGGGTGAGTAACCACGGATGGACACGGATCGACACGGATAAGGAGGGCTCGTGGTAGCCGCGGCTGCTTGCCCGCCTGAGGAGGGTTCACCCGCCTGAGG
>JACCDP010762253.1_pt1 | contig 34646 bp, 39 predicted proteins | sample 7445841 | NCBI WGS metagenome assembly JACCDP01 (sample SAMN15323441, study PRJNA562643) | freshwater metagenome | isolation source: river surface water | place: USA:Blue River Watershed | collected 2017-08-17 | reverse complement strand
GTTTTTTTCATTTCTTAATTTATCTAATAAAATTAGAGACTTAACAGGATCGAAATCTTCCCAGACCTTTTGTCTAGAACCTGCATTCATCATAATCAAACCACCGTTATAAATTTGATTATGTCCACCTTTGCTGATAAATTTGTTTATGATAAAATCTTCTTTTCGTGTTAGAATAGAATCTATATTAGAAACAATGACACAGTCTAAATCGATACAGATGAATCTTTCACCTAATATATCTTTTATTTCTTTACTAAAGATATAAAGTCTGTTGTAGCATCCACCGAGGTTTTTATATTTGTCCCATAATTCAAGGACTTGTATTTCTTGATTCAAACCCGTTGCATCATCGGTAACACAGATAAATTTAAAAGGTACTGTGGAATTTCTTTTAACGGAATTATATAAGATGTTGACGTGATCAGCAGAATATTCTACAGGAGATTTTAGTTTATATCCCGAATTAGGTTTTCGCCATTTAAAAGTTACTATAGAAATTTCATTCATACATAAGCTGCTAAAATGTTTTGAGGTCGAGCAGCATCTAAAAGTTCAAATTTATAATTTGGATTTATCTCTAGAATTTTATTCTTTACCTGATCTAATGTAATTCTATCATGAGCGGGACGACCAAAACAATTTAAATCGTCGATTAACAATGTATGTGTATTAATAAAATGAGATCTTATCGTTTCTAATTCTTCGATTATCGGACAATTCTTTGCTAATTTTTTTCCGTACTGAGAACTAATATGTGCATCTAGCCAAAATGTAGCAGGGGCCGTTAGATCTTTAACCACTGCCGGTAACAATTTTTCAGAATCTCCTAAATAAGAAACGACACGGCCGTCTTTAATTTCTTTCTCGAATCTTCCTTGTGCTTTTTCATATAGATGAGGATGTATTTCTATAGTGAAACATTTTTCGAAACCAGCATCTAATGCGCATTGTAATCCGTTACCTAGAAAAGTTCCGGATTCTACGAATAATTTATTTTTAAATTTTTTAAAGTGGTTTAATAAATTGTCATAATAGACTTTTACATCGCCTTCAAAATTTTCAGTTTTTTCCCAAGGGTTCATACAGAATCCTTTTTAATTAACCCTCCATAATATCCAACCAATATTTTAGTGCTTTTTGATTCTAATCCTAGCCCTTCAACCCAAGCACACCAAGCGTAGACATCTTTAGGAATACATTTGCTATTAGCTCCTCTATTGTCAGGAAATACAAATGTCCACCACAAATTCATTCTAGGATCATCTCCATAAACAGCTTCTCGGATTGTATAGTAATCAACACCGGCAGCTTCGCAAGCATCATACAATTCTTGACACTGCATTACTTTATAAAAGATTGCTCGATTTTCGCTAAACTTAATAATTTCAGCTTCGTATCTTGTAACCTGTCTTATTCTAACATTAGCATTGTAGGCTTTTTGATAACATTCAATAACTGTTCTTCTATCCGCAGGTGCTCCGCCTAATACCATAAACTGTCTCGAATCCATCTGTAAAAATGGATGATTTGGAGTTTCTCCTAGATATTCCGGCTGAACAACGATTCTCTTATTATATTTTGCCACCATTCTATCTGCGAAACCAGGTTGCGTAGCTGAACGTATAACTATAAAATCACAACCGCAGTTAGCAATAGCATCTTCAACTGCATCACAGTTTAATTCTTTTCCGCCTTCCCAAGGAGTTGGTACAGCTAAAAATGCGATGTCGCAATTTTCTAAAGGCTTGTTATATTCGGGGATAAATTTGTCATAGATTTGTGCATCGGGAAATAATTTTTTTGTAGCCTTACCGATCCATCCGTATCCTATTATTCCTACTTTCATTTGTTCTCCATTTTAATTTGTTCTTGGATCCACCGGTATGTATGTTTAATACCGGTTTCCAAATCTTCTCCAGGTCTCCAACCTATTGTTTTTTCTATTAATTTGTTATGACTATTTCTTCCCATTACTCCCATAGGGCCTGGAACATTTTTAATGTGTATGGTTTTACCAACTACTTCACTGATGAGATAAACTAAATTGTTTATGCTAATCATTCGTTCGCTACCCAGGTTTAAAGGAAATTCGCAATCGCTGTTCATTATTTTATGAATACCTTCGATGCATTCGTCTATGTAAAGAAAACTGCGTGTCTGGATTCCCGGACCCCATACTTCAATAGTTCCACCATCTTCGCACATAGCTACTTTTCTACATAGGGCAGCGGGAGCTTTTTCTTTTCCGTTATTCCAAGATCCCAATGGTCCAAAAATATTATGAAATCTTGCTATTCTAGCACGTATTCCATAGTTTTTTGCAAAAGCCATAAAGACTCTTTCACTGAATAATTTTTCCCAACCATATTCGCTGTCCGGCGCAGCAGGATATGCACTGTCTTCACTGAGCAATGGGTTGGAAGGATCTTCTTGATTATAGGCAGGATACATACAGGCGCTAGAACTATAAAAAATTCGTTTAACGCCTTTTTTAGACATTTCGTGAACAACATTAAGATTGATCATTGCAGAGTTATGCATGATGTCGGCGTCATTTTCTCCAGTGAAAATATAACCCGCACCCCCCATATCTGCAGCCAATTGATAAATTTCGTAGATATCGCTCTTAATCAAATTCTCAACATTTTTTTGATTTCGAAGATCCATTAAATGAAATTCATCAGCATCGGTCTTGCTGAATTCAGGATATTTTAAATCGGCTCCGATAACATAGTGACCTTGTTTTTTTAAGCTAGTAACTAAATGAGTACCGATAAATCCGCCTGCTCCGCACACTAAAACTTTCTTCATAACTTCCTCTATTAACTGGGTATTTATTCCTTTAAAACCCTATGGTTGAATACATATGGGCCCAACTTAAAAAAGTGCTTTTATTTTTGACTGAAATAGCGGTTCTAGAAAGGATTAGCATATCTACAAAGGCTTCTATAACCGATTGTTTAGGCCTATCTATATTAAAATCAAAAATCCTTCCAACGGTATCTTTAGTGGGTTGGCGCCATTCGCCATCATTAAGTTTTTGTACGTAACTGGTTTTTTCAAAAACGCAAACGTTTTGGAGTTTAGAAAATTGATCTTCTGTTTCTTTATCGTCTGAACAAACAAAGTATTTCGTATTCGTATCTTTGTTTACATTTTGAAATAACATATCACTATCTAATTGATTAGGAAAATCTGTTTTTCTAATATGTAGACCTTTGGTATTTTTATTAACAGAATTCTTGTTTACAAATTCCATGGCCTTTTTAGTAATACTTGATTTTATCTGTAACTGTCTTGAAAATTTTAAAACTTTTTCTTGACTGAGACTTTTAGGAATTTTATTGTGATAGTAAACTACATCGACATCAGTATTTTTAATCGATTCGAATCCGTGTTCGTTTGGTTCTAGATAATTTCTTAGTTTAATATTGTTATCTGTTATAGAAAGAAATAAATTATTTGATTCTTCGTTAAAAAAATAAAATACATCATTTTTAACTACGTCGAATTTATTATCAAATAAATCATCAAAAGAGCATCCGCACCAATTATTTTCAGGCCAGCAAATTACAGGAACAAGTTTATAAGACTCGGCTATAACAAGGCCGCCAATTAAAGAATTTAATCTGTTCCCTAAACCTCCGTCGCAGAAAACAAATATTTTTCTTTCTTTCATTTCGCAAATCCCACAGTTTCTCTTTCGATGTCTTCGTGGTCAAATTCTGCCCAATATAGTTCAAAGGCCACAGTATCCTCTAATGCTTCGAATTGATGATATTCGCCAGGGGCAACTTTGGTGTACATACCATCCATTAAAACAGTTTCGTCTACTAGGTCATAATTATTTTTCCACACTCGAATAATCAAGGCACCTTTTTCTACAAAAAATCCGTTCCATTTAAACTTGTGTTTGTGCTTAGAACAAACACCGCCCTTTTTAATATCGATCCTGTGAAATTCTAAAACACCATTGGCTTCAAGGAGTTCAGTCTGACCCCAAACTTTTCCTGCAATCATATTGTTCCTTTTATCTTTAAAAATAGGTACTCTTTCCTTTCGCACCATCTATCTTCAAATATAGGTTCTCCAGGACCGGTAAGCATTGATGTACCTTTATATGCTAACTTAAACCAAAGATATTTACCGGTATAAAAACATCTTCTTGGAAAAAAACTAAATTCTAATTTCCAACCTATGCATCTCCTTTTAAATGCTTCGTCTGGAGTTTCGTACATTAAACTATCTAGTGGCATTAGAGTACTTTATGTAATTGTAAAACTTCACATTGTCTGCTTACTTCTTTAACAAAGTAAATGCAAGGTGGATTAATGTCATCATGCAGCGGGACCGTAAGTAGTTGTCCATTCTTCATTTTAGGAAAATACCATTTAACATCTTGATAGATGTTTACAATTTCTATCGGCATATATTCTGGTTTAAATCCTTTTACAGGATTAAAGACGAATGCATCAAATCCTCTTTCATTTAAGGAAGTTAACGGCAGTACCTCAGGATCTAAACCGCTGTCTTTATCTCCAACAATCATACACCAATCGAGAGGCATCTGTACTTCATAGCCTCCAACATTGAGTAATATCGCTGGACTGTTAAAGGATTCTAAAAATATCAGCGGCATAAAAAAGAAATCAGGTTCGTGCGGATTACTGTTATCTAATACGCTGAATCGAACGTCCTCGTCAATTTCTTCGGGCAGTTCGTTTAGATCAAACGATCTATTGTTTAATGTTAAAATTTTCATATTGTTACCTTAGTAATTGTAAAAGGATATTTGGCTTCCTTATAATATTTTTTTCTTTCTGTAAGATGTCTTTTGGCATATTTGCAGGAACTGGTTATATCCCAGATTTGGACGAAGTCTTTGTCTTCTGCCTTTCTAATGCCTCGTCCAATGCTTTGGATAACGCGGACAAAGCTCTTTCCGGGCTCAATAAGAACCAAATTAAAAATCCTTGGAATATTAATACCCACAGCGGCCACACCGTAAGTCGCCACAATAATCTTGCCATCACTTGTTTTAATTTCATCGTATTCTTCTTTCCGATCTTCTAATTTTACAGCCCCCGATATAAAAACTGCATCTGGAATTTTTTCTATGAGTTTATTACCCGTGTCAATTCTGTTCACTAGTACTAAAGTATTTCCAGTAAGTGAAAACTCTTTTATTTTTTCAGAGATCCAACCCAGTCTTTTTGAATCTGTTACTAACCAAGAATATTCTTCTGCATAGCTTCTAAAAACTTCGACATCATTTGTTTGAAGAATTTGTATATCTAACTGAGCTAATACCCCTTTTTCTTGTAAGTCATGGGCACTTACATTACCAATTACAGGTCCTATGCTGGCAAGCAAGCCTTGAAATTCCCAAGGCTCTTTTGGTATAGTCCCGGTTAAGCCCCAGCGAATAGCACAGTTACGAAAGTTCTGTGTCAATAATCTTGTTAGTACATCTGCTTTTGCCTGATGAACTTCGTCGACAATGATTGCTACAACACCTTCGCAGAATTCCGCCAGAGACAATGTATCATCGTCATAGCTTTTCTTTTCTAAAACATTGAGACTTTGCCAAGTACAGATTGTATGTGTGCAATTTAATTCTTTCCTGTCTCCGAAATACACCCCTACATCAAGTCCTAGGTTTCGATAATCTTCTTCAGTCTGTACCACTAGGCTTTTGTTAGGAACAATAACCATAGTGCGACCATATGATTCACACAAATGACTTAATGTTGCCGTAGTAATAGTTTTGCCGGCACCTGTAGCAACTTCTTGAAGACTTTGAGGATTTTTAGTGAACCTGTTGATGACATCGTATTGATAATCTCTAAGTACGATAGGCTTTCCTGCTTCGGGATGTCCTTTGGGCCACGTCTTGCCTTTGTCTGCCCAATAGCTTTCGTTGATTTCTGAAAAACTTAATGTCTTATGTTCCCTAAGATCTTCAACTTCTATGTCGTACCCAGCATCTTCAACGATCGGCAATATCACATCTAAATGTGCTAAGTATCCCGAACCTCCTATGCCGAAATAGGTTTTAGTTCCATCCCACCTACCTAATTTATAAGCTGGCATATGCCTAGCGTAAGGAAGATCGAATTTTAATTTATTGACGATTTTTCGCCTAGTTTCAACACTAAGACCTTCGACTTTAATATTAACTTCGTCTTTGATAATTAGTTTACAAATTGACAATCTTTTTTTCCCTTTGTAATGATGGTTTCACCGGACCGAGATAGATAACACAAGGATGATGATTTATCCAATCTCTGACAAAAGTCGAAGTGTCAGTGTATAACCCGTTAGTAACTACAATTTTAACTGAATTTTCTTGTTGAAACAACCATTTGCTAGGCTTGTGATTAAAAATTAAATATTTCCCATCAGCCACTTTACCTCCTAGCGAATTTTCTTTGACCCAATCGTTAAATTCAGAGTTTGCTTGATTAGATTCTCTATGACATATTTTTATTTCTTCTCTGCGTATGCAGTTTTTGTCCGCAAAATTGAGAAATTCCTCTAAAAAATCACGACGAGATGAAACTCTATCAATCAAGATACATATTTTTCCTTCTACTTGTTTGGTGATAGAGAAAAATTTATCAAAGTCCGAAATCCAAAAAATATTTTCCTCGGACGATGATATAATTTCAGACACTGTGGGATTTTTTGATGGCTGTTTTAACAAAAATCCCATAGATTTTGCTAAGAGCAAATCGTTTGTTAAACTTTTGTTTCTATTAGAATTCCAATAGTCTAAAATTTCATCTTTTGCGTTTACTAAGCAAACTTCTCCATCGACAACAATACATGAATTCTCAATTTCTTCTGATCTATTCCAAATTTCTTCAACTTCATCTATTGCAGAAAGAAAACTTTCGTCGATTTCAAAGTCGTTATCTCTACAAAAATTATAAAATGAAATTATGTTGATACTATAGAAAGGAATTTTTCTAATTTTTCGATCAGCATCCCATTTAGAATAACCAGAAGAATTATTTTCTACTAAAAATTCAGTTTCAAATTTAGATTTGAACGAATAAGGAAATTTAGCCAGTATCCAAATACGATTTTCTTCGTCTTTTTCTACACTTATTTTCTTAGTGTAGTCTATAACTCTAAACGGTAATTTCCATCTAGCGTTTTCGAGGTCGCTTTTATAAGACAATCCAAATTTTTCTGAGACAATTTTATATTTGTCTAGAATTTTCAAGAGATATCTAGATTGATTTTCTGTAAGAGTATCTTTATTTGTGATAATTTCATAAAAATTTGAAGATGCTGATCGATCCTGAGGTTGTAAAGGAAAACCTCGTGTGATACTAATAGGATAAAAATCTAAAAAGATATCTTCGATGAAATCATACTTTAACATATTAATATTATAGCATGAATTATCATAAAAGATCAAACTTTTCTTTCAATCTGGCGAAAGGAATTCCTTTAAATATTTCGTCCACAGTCCATTCTGTATGGCATAGACTTAAAAACCAATCTTGTCTGTCAGGCAATGTTATTTGCTCGATATTTTCGATCTTATCACTAACCGGAAAAGCTAAACTTGTACTATCGCAGATGATCGGAGTACCGTTAATAGCTGCTTGTACAGCTGGCCCACTGTTAAAATTGACAACACAATGATAATTGTAATCGATATCAAAATCGTCGTAGGTGTCTTTTATTTTATTAGGTAATTCTATCTCGGCTCCAGAGATATTTCGAATAAATGGCGACCTGGGGTGAGGTCTTACAAAGATAGGTCTATCAGAAAATTGTCGTATTTCTTTGATTTTGTCATCGACCCAGTCTTCCATACTTTTTTGCCCCTGCCACTGTAGGCTGAGTTTATGTTGAGTTGCAATTAATATTTTATTGTTACGATTTTCTTTGTAATCACTTAAATGCAAACCTAGTTTATTTGGTCTTGATTCGTCTAAATTTGTTTTGTTGGCAAATTCACCTAGATTATTGATATGATTTAAAGAAATTCTCCAAGTTTCGTTTCTTTTTAAATTTCCCACTTCGATGATTAATACAGGCTTGTTTTTTTGTCGTGCTTGATTATAGACAACCTGATTATTTCTCATTCGGCCGCCCCATAACACTGACCAGATCACAGGAATATCTTCGCCGGCGTTGCAAATTTGCCAACCTATTTTTTTAATACCAGATTCTACAGCATTAAAAATAGGTTCGCTGTTTAAGGCGCCAAATTCTCTATAAAGTTTAAGCTTCATGATTAAAAATAAATATAGTAGTATTTAATTCTAACAAATGGCAAAATTTATTAAACGGTTAAAAAAATCTGGTCTTAAAAATCTAAGAAATATAGCGATTTTAGGCACAGGTTTTGGTCACATGGACCAGCTTTTAGAAGAGGCGGACAATGTATTTGTGTTAACTTCGACATTTGGCTCGTTAAGAAAGCGTAATTTAATTTATAGAGAAAATTTTGACAATATAACAATATATCCCGAAATAGATCTAGTCTTAGTTGATCGAAAATATATTAATTCACTGGAATCATTGAGACATATCTTAACAAGGTTTAATCCTCCAATTTATATCCAAGGAGAAGAATACCTCGGCAAGGAAGAATCTCGACCAATCGGAGTTATTGGGTATAAATGTGTAGAAATATCCGACGGAAAACAAATATGGAAATTAGCCCCTTAAAAATTTCAGTAGTAACTACATTTCACGAAGAAGGTCTAAAAGTCTACGGTCAACGAATGATCGATAGTTTTTGTAAAACATGGCCTTCCGAAGTAAAATTGTATGTCTATCCCGAAAAATGCAATCCTAAAGTCCCCGACCATTCAAGAATTGTATTAACTGATTTAGATTCTGTAACAGAATTGACAGAATTTAAAAATAAATGGAAAGGCGTGCCTAAAGCAAATGGCGATGTCACCGGCGACCCTGTAAGAAGTAAAAGAAGAGACGCAGGTAAAGGATTCAAATGGGATGCTGTTAGATTTGCACATAAAGTTTACGCTATTTTTGACTGTGCAAGAAAAACCGACTCTGATATTTTATTCTGGATGGACGCAGATACATATTGTCATAGTCCTATATCTATGGAAAATCTTTTAAGGCTGTGCCCGACTGACAAGGACCTTTGTTATCTCGGTAGAAAAGGAAAATTTTCAGAATGCGGTCTTTATTCTATGAATTTAAAGACTGAACAGACTAGGATGTTCTTGATGGAATTTCAAAGAATGTACGACAAGGCCGAATCCGGTATATTCCAATTAGATGAATGGCACGACAGCTTCGTGTTTGATGCTGCTAGAAAAAAATTCCCATATTTAAAACAGTTAGATTGGAGCGAAGGTCTAATAACTGGTGAGGGACATCCTTTGATAAACAGCGAATGGGGTGCTTACTTAGATCATCTAAAAGGTTCTAGAAAAAAATTAGGTAGGAGTAAAAGAGAAGACCTAGTTGTTAAGAGAACTGAACCATATTGGCAACAATTTAGGTAATGTATCGTCTAAAGAAAGACCATGCCTCTCCTGACCTAAGTTCTTCAAAATCCCAATGAGACATTGATAGTTTTTCTATCCACTGTTGTCTTTCTTTCAGATCAGGATTTTCTAACATACTCAAATCTGTATTGGCCACTTCATAACTTTGACTGTGCTGAGGATACGGATCTGTTAAAAATGCCGGAACTCCTTCTATCAAACTAGCAACACTGGGACTGCTATTATAAACTACAGTTGCCCAGGCACCTCTTAGGTCATCGACTAATCTTTCGTTGGTACTTAATGTTACATTTTTATGATTTATTGTTAAAAATCTTTTGATTTTTTTGTCGCCGGGATGTGATCTAACTACAATTGGTCGTTTTCTTGAATACTGTCTTATTTTCAAAATTGTGTCGTTGAGCCAATCCGTTACTGACAATCCTCTCATGCTCCACCCGCCATTTCTTTGGAGACAAATTAAAATATGTTCGCCGCTGGTTCTATAAGGTTTTAAATCAAGATTCAACGATTGAGAAATTTTTTGCCATCTTGCGGGATCTACATCTCTATTGAAATAAAAACCTGTAGTCGGAAATACCCCATCAAAACTATAACGTAAATATCTTTTAGAATTACTAGGATCTGCATAAAGAAATAGATTACTATCAACGATAAGACTTTTTTTATTGTTTTTTCTTTGCAAATCGATAGCTTGTTGTCTTAATATTAAATGTGGCAATTTTTTACCGTCGTCATGAACAAATCCTTGTATTAATGCCACATCGCAAGGAATCACAGTCATAGTTCTATGAGCTATAGCTATATCACCTGAAGCAATAACACCTTGACAAAAATTGTCGAGGATTAAAGGTTTTTCAGGGTTATTATTTTTAGAAGGAATTCCTCCATAATATGCAACTGCGGTTAATTTAGACATGATATTTTTTATAAAAATGAATAGCTGTACCGCTGATCAATTCGTCATAGGTAAATTGACTGTAACTCAACATACATAACCAGTTAGCTAAACTTGGCCTATAAAGATTGTTTATGTCAGAAATATTTTGTCTAGATACTGAATTTGTTATATGTTTATCTAATGTTATAACTGGAATTCCTGCCCATATAGCTTCGGTAGCTGCATTAGAATTAATATTAACTATACAATAGTAATCCTCATCACATAATTCTTTATACAGATTAGTCCTAACTCTTTTTTCTGCTTTTTCTCTAAACACAATAGGCTTATCGGTATATTTTCTTAGCTCGGATTCAACGTCGTATTTCCAGGTTTTAATATCAACGTGAAAAATGCCCGCAGCGAACGGTCCTGGTTCTATGATTAAAATCTTATCGCCACCGGTTCTCCATTGTTGAGGAAAAGTAACAAAATTCCCTAGTCTATCAACAGGAGCTTCAAAAAAATCGCTGTCATGCAAATGATTTCTAACTATTCTGTGCCATTTTTTATTTGATTCTAAAAAATTTGTGTATCCGCTATCGATAAACCAAAATGGATATCTGTTATCGATTTTTTCTACTAGTAATTTTTCATTTCCTACAGTATTTCTAATTAAACAGTCTTCGTCATAATTATTAAAATCTTTTCTTCTAATCAAAATTCCGTTAGGATCTATTTTGAAGCCGACACTTTTTACAAAATTTTGTTTTTTGTTTTTTTTATATAAATCTAGTATTGTATCTTCGCCTAGAATTTTAATAAAGTATTCGAGGTTATTATGAACTAAATTATAATATTCTTCTCTTCTTGTTTTAAGTTGCTCTTCAATTAATGATTTATAAGTAGCTAAATCTTTTCTTACTGCTCGATCTATTCGATCTTTGAATTTTTTCTTCATCCTTAGAAGATTAAATTTTTTCTTGTTCTTTTCTATTACAATATAGGTAATGACTTCGTTCACTTCAGTATCGGGCATTGAGACGTCTTTGACCGCAGGGTAGTGATCAATTAGACTCAGTAAAAAATGAGCGATTTCTTTATTGTTTAATAATAGTTTCATAGATTGTTTATAATTTTATAAGCAGTACCATTTGCGATTTCTCCTACAGAGAACTGACCGTAGGCTACGTTGTAGCACTGTTTTTGAATTGTGTTAACATCCGGACGAAATGGATTTTTTAGCATTGACAGATCATTAGATGCCAACGGGGATGCAGCGCAAGGCACAGAAACAAAGGCCGGAATACCGTATAATACAGACTCTAATGCTGCAATACTATTAAAAGCCACGGTAGCATAGACTCCTGAATCAAATGCATTGTAGATCGAATATTCGTGGTTTCTATAAGATCTAGACCCTTTAGATCTGACTTCTATAGGCAAATTAGAATAGGTTTTAATTTTTTCAGTAGTTTCTCTTACCCAAATATCACAGTCAACCCCATAGAAATTTGTGGCTTTAGGATTTGGTAAAATTAACAAAATCTTTTGATTATGATTTTTCCAACCGGGCCAATTTAATCGAGGATCTTGACTGATTAGTGTGTTCCATCGATCTTTTGGTCTATCTTCTATTTTAGTGTGCTGCACATCATTTTTAACTACCCTATGCCAGAGTTTTTTTCCTGATGAATTACCTTGGCTGGGGAAATTACCTACATAACCTGTGTCTATATAATAATAGTCTCGACCTTCTTTTTCACACTCTTTTATTTCTTTTCTTTTCACAACTCCTCTTACAACAAAAGGTTTAGATTTGTCATCGAAATTCGTTGTTAGTTGCCCTTTGGAGCTATTTGAAAAACTTTCTAAAATATTTTGATCTTCGTCTTTTACCATAATTCAATTAACATACGTTGTGCAAGTCCAGATACAAATTCTCCAGTATGAAATTGTCCATATGCTAAATGACAGGCCCAACTAAAAATTTTATCTTTATCTGGATAATACGGGGTGTCTATTTTAGTAAGATCTTTAGAGGATACTGGATCAGCAGCATTAATAGGAGCAAGAGTAAAAACTGGAATTCCGTGCAATATCGATTCTGTGGCTGCATTACTGTTAAATGTGACTAAGGCAAATACATCATCATCTAACGCTTCTTTCAAAGTGTTGTGAGACACTCTGTCAATTCTATTTTTTGCACGTTCTCTAATCTCTATCGGTCGATCGGTGTGAGATTTAATTGTAGCTACAACTTCATTGATCCAACTATCTGCATCTAGACCGTAAAATTTCATCGGTTTTTCATCAGGTTTAGCTATCAGTATTTTACGGCCGTCTTTTTTCCAGGGTTTTATAGGAATATTAAAACTTTCCCATCTATCACTAGGACGTTTAACGATTTCCCCGTGTTGTAAATTATTTTTTACTATTCTATGCCAATATTTCCAACCGTGAGGATTTTTAGATGATATTTCATTGCCAAAATATCCAGTATCCATGTAGTAAAAAGTTCTATCTTCCTTCCAGCATCTTTTAATAATTTTTTTCTTTAAGATACCTCTTAAAACTATAGGATCATTAGAATCTTCATAGACAAACTTATCAGAGTCTGTGGGTTTAACTCCGCAGCCTTGTGCGAATTTTTCAATAAAAGGATCTTCTCCTTCTTTACTTAAGCAGATCCAGTTTTTCATAGTCCGTGCTGTTGGCAGTATTCTGTATAAATTCTTTCTCTATGCCATTCATCTGAAAAAGATCCCTGATTAGAGAATTCATGAAAGCACGGAGTACCTAATGTATAATGAACTAATTTAGCATCAGGATTATGATCATATTCTATATCTAACCAATTCCATTCTTTAGGAATTTCTCCTACTAAATCATCTCTTAACCAAGTAAATCTATGAAGGTATGCTCCCGTTTGTTTTTCTATAAGACTGGGAGTAAGTACGATGTTATCAGGATGACTGCAATTCCATAATATTACACTTGACCAATTCTTTTTAGGATAATTTTCATTTTTGCTACCTAAATATTTTTCGGTCATTCGTGTTTTATAATCGTGTTTTGCCACCATTACGGCCTTTGACTCGTCTCTTAGATTCCAAAGATTGACTATATCGTCTCTGAGAATCATATCACCGTCTATAAAAATTGCCCAGCCTTGATAATTCATTAGGTGGGGAACTAAAAACCTACTATAGATGAAATGATTACTACCGTCGGTATGCGTTTCGTCGTAATCTTTTAAAATGTTGAGTGCTAATGGACTAATAGTCACTGGTTGAGAACTGTGTCTTATTATACTGTTGGAACATACATGATAAGCTATTGCTTCTCTAGGATCGTAACCGATAAAAATTGGAATCATTTTCTTTCGATGTCCTCTTCGATGCATTTATCGCCGAATTGAATTTCGATTACCCTTAACGGTACATCAGATTCGTTAACCAGTTGATGCCACGAGGCCTTAGGAATCCACATATGACTATGTTCGACAAATTTTCCAACAAGTTCGGCGTCGGTCGATTTGTTTATAGTATAAAGCGTCGCTTCTCCTTCTGATACAAACCAGAATTCAGAACGATCGGAGTGACGTTGCATACTTAAATGTTTTCCAGGATCAACTGTTAATTCTTTGAGTTTTACTTTTTCATTAGGCTCGTGAAGAACTCTATAATAACCCCAGACTCTTTCTGTTTTAGGAGCCTTCCAATCTTGTAATATCCAAGAACTAGAATTCTTTTTGTCATCTCCGCCGATTCCAAACTCAAATAGGAGATTGTTATCAACAACATCCATCTCTGGAATATTTTTTGCTGTACGATCTCCGCCATTAGCGAAAATTAATTGAGCATCGAGGTAATGTGCTCGGACTTGGTGTATAAACGCTTTAGCTGAACCGTCTGAATCATCAAATGTATAGACTTCGTCTACCATTGATAAATTATTGATTATGCATAGCCGCTCGTTCCAAGGCATAAATGCACGACCTTTTTTGCGTTCAAGCCATTCATCAGAATTTAAACCGACGATTAACATATCGCCTAAAGTTTTAGCTGCTTTGAAATAGGCAATGTGCCCGGAATGTATAGGGTCAAAGCCCCCTGTAACTAAGACTATTTTCATAGTCTTATTTATATGGTCAGTTTATTGAAAAATTATTTTTTAATAATATATGTTAAGCTGTTCCAACCAATAATAGGGTCGCCTAATGCTCTCGAAGCATCTCTAAAATTATCTGGAATAAATTTGATATTTGTTTTTATAAAAATTCTACCATTAGGCTGGAGGAAGTCCATTAAATTTTCTTTCAAAAAGATCCAATCTCTTGATTCCCAACCCGAATCGAAGACAGTTCTTCCTGAGTTTATAAGATCATACTTTTTAGATAACTTAATTTCTTTTTGTTTTTCGATATAGAGCGAAAAGACATCAAGATTATAATGTTTGTATAATGGTGTTAATAGATTTACGGATTCTGGTATCTCTGTACCTTGACAGCTATGACCAAGTGCTTGAGCTAAAACTAAAAAGTGTCCGCAACCTGTACTTATATCTAATATTTCTAATTTTTTTTGTTTTTTTAGATCTAAAAAATTTATACTTGCAATTTTTTCATTTAATTTTTTTTCTTGTGGTGGAAAGTACTGAAGATAATGAGCATCTAACGTGCTTTTGAATTCTAAAGAATTAGCTCCAAAGACAAGATCATTTGCCCATTGATAATCTTCTGTAGATATTGTCATATAAGATGTATCTACATTGTGTTTTTTCATAGTGTAGCATCTTCTAATCCGGCAGTTCGAAGTTTAACAATATTTGACAACTGCCACTGTTTGATATCTAGTGCTTTGATAATGCCTAACCATTTGTTTCTTAGTAAAGCGAAATCATTGATAATTTTCTCAAAGTCTACAACGTCTGCTTCGCCCTCTACAAACTTTTCACAGTCTCTAGAAGACAAGCTGCGTTGATAGTTTTCAAGATATTTACGAAAGTGCTGACTACGAAGTCTGCGTAATTCTATATTAAGGTATTCGAGAATTGCTTCAATTTCTTGAAGTTGATTAAATCGATTTTCGACGATGCCGGGCATCGCAGCCGATGCCTTTTCAATGTTTCCCGCTATGCGAGCATCTATTTTTGCTGCCAGTAATTCGGCCTCATAAAATGCCACGGCATCCGGTATCTGTGAGATATCTTTCGAAACTCGATCATACCAATTCATTTATTCCTCATCTTCGTAGTAATCTTCATCTTCTTCAATTTCGTCGCCGTCAATAGCGTACTCAATGGCGTCGTCGAGATAAGGATCTATTCCTTGTAGACTTTCTAGTACTGTGTCTTTTATTCCATGATCAACTAATGTGTTCACAAAATCAAAAGCAACATCAGTTCTATGCTTTTCTGGAATATGCTCGACTACGAGTGTCCAAATATCTGCAATCAAATCATCTTTCATTTAAGCGTTCTCCGTTTCAGGTTCAACTTTATTAGTTATCTCGGAAACGGATTTTTCGCCATGATTTGAAATGTCTGACATAACTTGATCTAAACATCCGCCTTCATTGCGTTCCCACTCTTTGCGATACAATTTAAGAATCTCGCCATCGCTAGTAGTATATGAAAGACGATTACCATCTTTCTTAAGCATATTTTTACCTTCAGCAAGATCGACTAACCCGCTATAAGGATTCATACCTGTTTCGTAAGGAATCTTGACTTGTACACTTTCAAAAGGTTTGGCATAACGAGTTTTCATAATCTTACATCCAGCGCGGATACCTTTGACTTCAGAAATCTTATTGCCATCTTCGTCTTCTTTGAGTTTAAGTTTCTTCATAGCAACTACAATACTAGATGCGTAGATAAAACCTTGACCACCTGAAATCTTGTCGTCAGGATCAAACATATCCTGCGATGCATATGTGTGATTAGTAGCGACTAGACCGATATTTAAAGAACCAAACATATTGACACAGTTACGAACTAGTGCTGTAAGTGCCTTGGGTTTACGACCCATATCACCTTTAAGATCTCCTGCCTCAAACTGATTGACGTCAGTTGGAGTCAGTAGCATACCTAAAGAATCGAGAACAAATAAAACTTTAGGACGACTATCTTCCGGCATAGCTTTATATTCTGCAACAAACTCAGTAATAGTTTTTGCCACATCGTCGATCATAGCCATATTAAGTTTTAACAACTTGTCTTCGCTGGTATCAACTCCTAGAGCCTTCAACCAATCCTCGTCTAATGCATTTTCTGTATCGATCAGAATTGGGTAAATGTCCTGTGCCTGGGCTGCTTTGATAAGATTACCGGAACAGATATATGATTTACCTGCACCCGATTCTCCTGCAAATACTGTTACTTTACCCAAAGGAACCCCTTTGTGAAAGTTACCACTGATCAGATAATTCAGTGCATAATTGCCTGTCGATACCCAATCCGTGGGATCGTTAAAACCGATACTAAGACCTTCGATGCTCTTAGTAATTGACTTTCTAAATTTACTTACGTCAAATGCTTTTGCCATTATTGATCCAACTCCATAGTATTATACTCTTTAATTAGCTGAAGCAGTTCATCTTCAGTGTTACAAAGAGTCTTAGTGTTGGTCCAATCTTCTTTTTTGTTTCTACCACCAATTTCAACCATCCAACCGTTGTCATAACGATTGATAGTGATAGATTCGTTTACTTTTATTAGCTTAGATAATTTTGCCATTTTATTCTCCTGAAGTGAAGAACCCGGACGATAAGAACTATGTCTCAGAGGTCCGGGCCGTGTTAATTATTACTGCTTACGATTTCGAATCATCGCAAGAATGTCTTGCGCACGACTCGAATTGTCACTGCCAGTAGCAGGTGCTGTAGTAGCAGGTGCTGATTTCACGACCGGAGCCGGCTCGTCGTCGCTGTCTTCATCAACCTGTGCTCTAGCAACAGATTTATTCGGATCGCCTGTGGCGGCACTCATACCTGCTGGCTTAAAGTATTGACCCCAACGATCCATGTCGTATGCTTCGCCGTTAACTGATGCTTCAAACATTTCTTTCATAACCTTAAGTTCAACATCAGTTGGCTTTTTAGGTAGAAAATCTGACAGATTAAAAAGTCCGTATGACTCAACGGCTGCTTTTTCTTGATCAGTTAGTGAACGCTCACGTCGACTCCACTTTGAAGTAGAATAGTCTGCAAAACCGCCTTTGCTAGTTTTAGCAATACGGAAGTCAACACCGCGAAGGTAGTCGGTTGGCAACTCTTCCAACTCTGGATCCATTAGTGCTGAACGGATGATTTGATAGATTTGCGGACCAATGATAAATCTACGGATAGGATTATCTGGTGTAGTATCTTCTTTAAGAGGATCTTCAACAACAAAGCCTTGGAAAATATATGAACGCTTCTTCCAATACTTACGACCCATTTCTTCAAGACTCTTGTCTTTGAACCAACCACGCACTTCTGAAAGGATTGGGCAAACCGTACCATCGTTGTACATTTCAACGCAAGGGACCTGCACTTGAACTGCTCGACTGTCGGTTTCTCCTTTGACTCCTGCAAACGGCAATTTGATCATTGCTCGTTCTACCCAGAAGAAAGTGTTGTTGGCATTGCCGTCAGGTAAGAAACGCACTACGGCTTCTTTGCCTTCTTGCATATTCCAATGTGGGTAAATTGCGTTGTCGCCACCGCCGGTGGAGTTTCCTGTGGATTTGTTTTGTGCTTCTTGAAGTTTAGCACGAATTTCTGCTAGTGTTGCCATTTTATAGCCTCCTTATGCCTTAATGTAAATGACTTTTTATATGCCTTTCGCATAACAAATATTATGCGCTTTTTATTTAGCAAATGCAAATAGTTTCTTATCAAATATGATCAGATATTTCACCAAAAAAAATCCACGGAATTAACCGTGGATTTTTCTATACTTCAGTAATGCTAGCTGTCTAGCTAAGAATAATCTCCAACGAACATATTCTGGGAGATCATCATCCTTGTCCAGTTCTTCCAGCTTGGGTCTACTATAACTTCTGTGTATTGAATCGTCAAATTCGATTTCAACTTCATAGTTGTCAAAAGCAAGAAGAACTGTTCTAGTAGGATTACTTCTTAGCAGGCTCTGCTTTTGCGTCTTTCTTAGCAGGCTCGCTTTTGACAGGCGCTTTAGCATCAGCTGGTTTGGCTGCTGGAGCTGCGGCTGCGGCGGGTGCTGCTTTCTTTTCTTCTTTCTTCGCTGGTTCGGCTGCGAAAGCGGTTACTGCGAATAGTGATGCTACTAGAGTTGCGATTAATTTCATTTTGAAATTTCCTTTTTGTTTAACGCGAGCGAAATTGCTCTGCGTAAGTATATAACGCCTTAGCCCCACGGATAGTTGATATATTTGGCTAGATGCATATAAGAAAAGGCACCAAAGTGCCTTTTTCTTTTGAATATAAATTTTTTAGATCTTAGCCAATTCTTTGATACGAGCCAATTCTGCCAATTCTGGATTTTGTTCTGTGGTCTGTTGTGGTGCCATTCTTTCTACAAATTTACGAGCAACGTGTTCTGCCTGTTCACCAAACTTTTTGCCTACCATTGTGCAAACGCCTTCTGGACCTTTAGGGAATGTGCCTGACTCTTTATCATAAAACGATGTAATGAATTCGGCAAGTTCTTGCACACTTAGTTTCTGTGGTGGTTGATCCTGGTCCATATCTGCCATCTGAGGTTCTTCGGCAGGAACTTCTGCTGCTGGTTCGTCAACCATATCTCCAAAGTCTAATTGGTCAATTATCTCTGGTGCGTTTGATTCTAACCAAGATTTTACTAGAGGACGAACACAACCATCTGGATCTTCTTTAGCCTGATCTTTGATTTGTTTGAATAACTCTGGATCTTCGATAATGCCTTTTAGGCTTTCGATGGCATTGCTACCGTCGACTCCTGCTGGGAAATGCTCTCCAACTAACTCTTGTAATTGCTGTATAGCTGCTTGTTGTTCTTCAGGATCTTCACTGGTTACGGCAGATTCTTCGCCTAGTGCGTATATCCATCTTTCAAAATTTTCAAAAGGATTTTTATTTTTTTCTGTAGATTCTTCTTCTTCTATTTCTGATTGTGCTGTCATTTCGACTATGTCGTCATAGCCTATTTCGTTTTCTTTCATTAATCTATATAGTACAGGGAATACGCTTTTGATATCTTCTTTAAAATTTCTAACAGTAAATTGATCAGTGAATTGTTCTACAACTTCTTCTGGGACTTCTAATCTATCCTGAGCCTGAAAATTTTCTCTGTATGCTTCATAGTGACTTTGTTTAGACAGAGCCTTAATTTGTTCTCTAAGAGAATTAAGATATTCTGAACTACGTTCTACGATGTTATTATTCATAGAATTCATTAGATCGTTGCGAACAACATAATTGCCAAAGCTTTTTAGTTGAGCTATTTCTTCACTCATTCCGATAATGCTCTTACCGATGTCATCGTAAGGTAAACCACCGTTGGCTACATGACGTTGCATAGCGCGAGCACCTGCTAGATGGATGAAAGGATATTTGAATCTTTCGCCGTCCTGATTTTCAACAAACAGTGCAGAAATATTTCTAGTCCTTGCTCCTGGTTGTGTATCATCCATTACTGCTTGGCTATGCTTGATTATTAATCTAGTATCTTCTAATTTTTGATAGCTCACAGTTTTAGATCCGTATAAAGAGCTCTCGCTGACAACATTTGTCATAATATTTTCTCCAACTGGTTGTTGTATTATTTGATTTGGTACCGATGGCTTAGGCTTGTTATATTGAGAAAGAAATTCATAATCTCTTTTATCTAGGTTATCTTTTGCGATATCTCTAGTATCAAACGCCATTAATCTTCTCTTGGCAAAATTTCTTAATTCTTTAAGAAATCCGTACCAGTTAGTTTTTTGGGTCCCGTCCATCGATTCTGTGATACCGGAACTGAAATAAACTTTCATAGAATTTGGTTCAGCTAAACTTATACTGACGTGACCAATAGGACGTTCGCCCTCCATGTAGTCAAAATCGAAAAATCTTGCATCTTCGGGATTGATAGTGATTTGGCCCATTTCGTCGCCCAATTTCAAGCCCTGAAATCTGCTTCTAATTTTAAAGAATAAGTCTGTAGCTATATTATTTGTTGCGTTCATAGTTGTATTTATCAAAATCCAGTGCTTACAAATATAGGCATAGGCATCTGTTCTTCTGAGATTTTTTCGGTCATTTTTTCGTAGATATGCGGATCCCAATCGCTGAGTACGTTGGCCATTCGTATAATTAACAAAATCCCCGAAATTAAATCGTCGTGTTCTCCTGTTTTCGCTCCAAATCCAATACCGTGGGCAACATAAGTTTTTAGTTCTGAGATCAACGGCTTTGAATATACTTTCATCTTGCCAGTTTCTATAAGATTTTTAAATTGGCTACAAGCTGAAATTTTAGTTCTGTGTGTTGTGTTAAATCCTTTACGGAACTTGCGAACGTGTCCCTTTCTTATAGGTTCAGATAAGAATAGCCCTGGAAAGTTTTCTTCGCCTATATCTCGAATAACAATTAAAGCGGCCTCGCCCAGTGTATTGTTTTCGACGCTGTAATAGATCTGTGCAGTACCGCCTTTTTCCTGAGATCTAGTTTCTATATACTTACAAATTTCTCTTAGATGTTTAACCTGCACCTGTACCGGAGTAAGATTATGTCTCCACTCCGCAACCTGTTCCATAGTAGGCATTTCAAATACCTGTATGGCAGCATAGTCTCCTCCTGTGCCTAGACTTGGATCTAGGGCTACAAGATATGTTGCTCGAGGATCGATGTCCTTGTACCAGCGGGTTTGTCCCATGGTCATTGACGGTTCTTTGCCTTGTAGCTCTGCTAACTTTACTGCATTGATTAGCGTTTCATCGAATATCAAGAACTCACAATCAAATTCTCTGCGGAAACGTTCTTCTCCGATCTTAGCTCTTTCGGTCTTTGCCCATTCTTCGTCTCGATCAGGGTGTTCGTTCCAGTGGGCAAAATAGCTAAAAAATCCGTTAACTCCGATTTGTTGTTCGTTACCGTACTCGTCAAACTTTTTGTTAGCTTCGGTCCAGATCATAGCGAACTGGTCTTCGTCCGAGTTTGGTGTCGACGTTATGATAGCGCGACCACCGGTTGATAATGTTGGACTCAATGCAGTCCAAAACTCCTTGGCCTTTTCTGGCGGTTGTACGAAAGCGAACTCGTCACAGTAAATCAACGAAAGAGATTTACCACGACCTGTATTTTCTGTAGTTGTTGTTGCCTGTATACGGGCGCCGTTGTCAAACTCGATGGTATTTCTGTTGTAACTGATAACACCGGCACGAATAAAGTCTGGCAAGTTTTCGTAGCCGTAACGATAACGATTCATGATATCTTGCGCACCTTCATATTTGTGCGCAGCGATCAGTACTTGTGCTTCAGGTACAAACTGCGTGAACCATAAAAGATATCCGCAAGCACAGGTAGTCTTTCCCATCTGCCTAGGCAGCATGGCAATTACATCTTTATGATTATGATAAGCTTCTATCAATCTTACCTGATAATCGTAAGGTTCGAATGCGATGGCTCCTCGCACAGGATGTTGTATCTTCAAAAAGTTTCGCATAAAGTACAAAGGTCCGTCTACCGGATCCATACACTTTTCTAGATGCTCAACTTCCTGCAGAGTATACCTGTCTGTTTTGTGAGCTTTTTTGATTAATACGCCGTCAAGAGATTTTCCCATACAGTTATTTAATGAAAAAAATAGGCTCCGAAGAGCCTATTTGAATATTATTGTTATATTAAGCGAAAGTTAAACCAGATAATGCTACATTTGTAACTGTAACATCGTCTTCTGCTGTGCTTAATGCTGTGCGAATTTCGTCTTCGATATTTTCATAAGTTCCATCTGCACTACTAGATGCACCGAAGCCAGCACCGATATCGGTTTTATTTAGATGTACCAATGCTACAAATCCAGTAGCTGTATTACCAGGTATACCAACATAATATACTTCGGCTAGAGTTTGTAATGCTGATACTGCTTTGTAGAGATTGCTATTTGCTGCAGACGGAGTTGTTGAAAAATTAATTGTAGCAGAAATAATTTTTAATGCCTGTAATTGAGGTGTACCGAATCTTGTGTAAGGACCGATACCCGAAGCACCGTCGCCTAATAGTTTTCTAGCGTTAGTTGTTATAGATGTGCCATTTGCAACATCGTATGCGAATAAATCTGCCATTACTTTGCTCCTTTAGCTTCTGCTAATCTTTGTAATAATTCTGCACGGATAGCTGCACGTAGTTCTTCGCCTTCCATAGCCATTGGGTTGTCGCCCTGGCGATAGCTGTGTTTATACATAGTTTGTTGACGACCTAAACCACCTGCTAATTTGTTAACCATGTAATTAGTGTCTTTATATTCTGGTTCGACATCGTCATCTACCCCGTTTGCGAATCCTTCGTCCTTGTCTTTCTTTTCTTTTTCGCTATCGCCATCTTTGTCGATATCCGGATTCATAGGTTCTGGACCTTCATCTCCGTCTGGTTCCATATGAGGCTCTTCTTTATCTAGATCGGGCAACATCTTTAAAGGACCTGAATCTAAATTGCCTAAATCACCGATACCTGACATTGGGGGCATCTCAGGTTTAATGCTCATTATGTTAGGTTCGGCACCTAAACTCGGTAAAGACGGTTTGTCCATATCCGGATTTACTTTAGTAATTAACTTTAGTAATTCTTCGATACTGTCCATGCCTTGAGCATTCATATTCACACTCATCGAAGGAGGAGGTGTATCTGGTTTCTGCTGCATCGGAGGCATAGCAGGTACAGGACTATCTCCGCAGCCCATTTCGTTAGTTGTTTGTTCAGGAACAGGTGTATCTATTTCCTGCATCCTTGCTAATAGTTGTTGAAAATCCATTATTTACTCCCCATGGCGCTTTTGAGGCCGGCCTTATCTTCTTTAGCCTTGGGCAGTTTAAATTCTTGCGGCCCTGTACTTTCTTTTTTTCTTTGTTTAGAAGACTTTTCTAAATCCTTTAAGAAACCTTTATTAAAATCATCACCGAAATAATCTTTATGCTTGGCATTAGGTGCTTCTTTATATTGACTGTCGGTTAGTAGCCCGTCTGGATTAATTATTTCATTGTTTAATGCTTGATCGACTTCGCTAGGTTCACCGCTGCCTCTAACTCTAAAACAGTCTTCATCTAATCCTAACATTTTTAAATCATTGGATATTTCGGGAGACGTTATTGGATATTCGCAAACAACTTCAAAAATATGAACCTCTGCATTTTTCTTTGTAGGAAAATCTAAAGGTAGTGCTTGAATTGGTGTAGTGTTTAACTTTTCTAACTTGATCACTTTACATCTTTCTAGACTGCCCTTAAGATGCTCCTGAAACGACTCTGGCAATTCTCCGGCAACTTTAATTTTAAAGTTGTAGACTTTTTTGCTTTCCGATAGGTATTCTTTGAAAGTTTTCATCATAGTATTATTTATGCTTTTCCGCCTAATTTTTTAAGGAGCTCGTTGCGATCAGTGATCACGTAACCTTGCCCGTTAATAATATCATTAGGATCTTCAGCTGCATCCTTGTCTATTTTATATTTTTTAAGTTGGAGATCGATAGCTTTTAATTTTTTGTCTATCTTTGCGCTTTTGGCATCGATAGCATTTTTCATCATAGTGCCCGCTACTTCAAAAATCCTACTGGCATAGCGTACTTCAACATTCATACCGAGATCCATTAAATCATCGTAGGCATTTTCGGCTTTTTTAGCTAGATCATCTAAATCTTTTTCTTCTAAAGTTTCTAGATCTTTGATCTGAGGTAAATCTTTAGTGATGGCTGCAACAGCCTGATAACTCTTATCAAGATTAGTCACTTCTTCGTGATCAATTTTCTTTTCATCTGTTTTTTTCGAAGTTACTTTTTTAGAATCTTCTAAATTAAACAGTTCTTCAAGTTTCTTAGTCATATTGTACTTATCTTCGTTTTTTTCCTTGATGGAAAATGTCACCTTCGTTAATAACTCGGAATCGTATACCCTGTTGTTTACACCAAGCCGCGGCTGCTTCCCATTTAGCTAGATTTTTAACATACTGTTCTTGATTATATCTGCTTTTTCCCACGTGTTCTCTCAATGTATGACTGCTGGGTTTTACTTCTACTACTTCTGCGTGTTTGCCGCCATTCTTATCTACATAAACGATAAAAAAATCAGGAACGTAAATAGTATATTTTCCTGTGAAAGGGTCCCTATAAGGAATCTGTATGGATTCGCTGGCCCATTTTTCCACACCCGTATGCTCATCTAACATACGCATAAAAACGAATTCCCAGCTAGACCTAGCCAACGGTGTTTTTTTCCCCACATATTTGTCGGGATTTTTCATTTCAAAACGACTTTGTGCAAATTTTGGCATCAGGCTGAAATATTTCTAACCTGAGATTCTTTAACTACCTGAGAAGTTTTAAAACCTAAGGTCGATGTTATTGTTCGGTTGTTATTTAAAATTTCACCTACAAGAATATTGATCTGAGTTCCTGTTAGTGTTTTCATCTGATCCAATAATTTGAATATAGGTATTCCGTCTAGTTTGGCCTGCTTTAATAACACTGCCGCGGAAACCGTGCCAGCATCTTTGTCGAATCCTCTAGATTCAAAAAAACTAATAGCAGCATCTACTTCTGCGGCTAAAAATTCTAACGGTTGCTGTCCATAGGTATCAAAAAATAATTTTGTCGCTTCTGCGCTATCTGATACATTAGGTATTGGTAGATTGGTTTTAATAGTTTTTTCGGTCATATGGTTGGTGGGGGATTAGTTAAACTTTTTTGCGATGCTTCTGTGGTAGAGTTACTGGTTTGATTTTTAGGAAACACCGCTCCTATAACTCCACCTATAGTACTAAGTCCTTGAGGCGAGCTGATAATATTAATAGCTTCCTGCTTTAATCCGTCTTTGCTTAACTTTCCGATATTTTTTGCAGTGTTTATACCGGCTATGGCTGTTCCTAAGAAGCCGCCAAAACTTCCGAATGCTTTTCCGCTGCCGATAGATCCGAACACAGATTCCAGTCCAGCTAACACACCACCTTCTCCTGTTAACGTAGCTGTGCCACCACCTGCAACCGTTAAAGGTGAAGGTAATTTATCGTAATGTAATGTGGCAAATCCCTTAGGACTACCTTCGCTGACATTTCCGTGTGTATAATAAACAGCTTCATACTCTAAACTCATAGTGCTATCTAATGTTTCATTAGCAGCATAATCGACGTTGTTATGACTCCAAGTCTTTATTCTAGGATTTACAAGAGTATATCCGTTAAATCTACTTCTACTCATTGTATAGATACTGATAGATTTGAAAATATCGCTGGTCTTGTTAGCGTCTAGACCGTATCTGAAATTATCTAATGATTCAGCACCCGACGGTCTATAGTGTAATGCTGAGTAGGCCGATTGAGGATTATGTCTGTCTTGCACATACGTTCCATAATATATGGCCCATAAAGCGTTAACTATTCCTTGTGTGTCATCATGAAAAGTTATACTGACCGGTTCATAATTTATCTGTTTGTATAATATTTTTTTTCTATTATACTGATTTTTAACTTCGGTATCGAAATTAAATTTAGGAAGATCGGCAGATTTTACCAATACTCCCAATTCTTCGGTATGTCTATTTGTAAATGCTGGTGCCTGAAAACTTGTTTTATCTATTTCGAACTGAACATAGAATAAGAATTTGGTTCGAGGACTTAGTCTAAAGGTATTATCAACAAACACTCGAGTGGCGTGTTGCCAGTTCCCCATTATACCTTTCGGGGCTAGGAGGCCGTTGACAAAATTTCCGGCGAAATTGTTTGGTCCGTCGCCTGTGAGATATCTGATGAATTTATTAGCCATACAATATTTATGTCATAAAAAAAGCCCGGAAATTCCGGGCTTTTGCTGATCTAGATATCTTATAAAGTAAATATCTGCGAACCGCCTGTGGCTGCTGCTGTAGCTGTCTGTCTTGCTACTGCTGTTCCTACTCCAGTTCCTCTTGGTGTTTGGATCAGATTATCAAAACGGATAGTTAAAGCGATCTGAGCTGCTTCGTTAGTACCGTAATTTAAATCACCGTAGTCTGCATTTTGCAGGAAGCATCCGTATAGTTCAAAAGTTTCTAGAATAGAAGGTTCGTTAGCTCCGTTACCACCGTCTAAAATTTCAACTTTGGTGGTGAACTTATAGTCGATACCAGAACGTGCCGAACTCTGTTCGAAAAAATCAAACTGTTTCTGAATCTGCTGACCAACTAATTTAATAACGTTATTGCTTGCATCGTCTCTAACGTTAATTGTCACTGGCTCTAATGTATATTTTCCTGCCATATAGACTTTTGAGTTGTATATAGGTAGTTCGATTTCTTCAAATCCTACCTTTGGACGACTCACATCTACTATTTGTTTGGTTAATTCAGTGCTCGCTGTAGTGCCAAAACCCAGAAATAATACTCTAAAGCGATATTTCAGCTTAGGCATTAGCAGACCCTGGTTACTACCAGGACCTGCAGTCTGAATTGACATATTGTTTAATGTTGTGATTGCCATATTCTATGCTCCGATATTGTATTTATCTATTAAATCTCACCAGTATTCTTGATACGCAGTGGGATGTAGATGAATTCAACAGCCTTAACTGGTTCGATAGCAATGTCTACCCATAGCTCATTGCGATCAATTCTAGAATCGGTATTGTTAGACTCATCACAAACAACAGCAAAGTCGTACAATGCTCTCAAACTAACTAGTTCAAGCAATAAGCTCTCGCAGGCTTGTTTGATTTCATCTCTAGTGATTTTGTCGTTTGGTTCAAAAATATACGGTCTAGCTAACTTATTAAGTTGGCTACGTAGATAAACTGTTAAACGTGCTACATTGATTCTGTCTAATGCAGAAGCATTTCTTGCACGAGTTTTTTGACCGTATGCAACGTGACCAACACCTACAAAGAAAGGAATCGGATTGATTTTTAAATCGTAAAGTGTATCTCGTTGACCTTCATTGAGCGCAACTGTTTGGAATTCTCCTGTAGCTGCATCAATGTATCCTACGCTGGTAGCATTTGTAATACCACCCCTTCTTGTTCCTGCTGGTGCAAACCAAGGATAGCTAACAGCGTCGCTCAGAGCGATTGTTCTTAACATCATATGGCTTGCTGGTACAACAGCATTAGCACCACTTAAATCTGTGGTGAAGCCGTTTGGATAGTATACTGCGCAGTACTCGTCGTAGGTAACAATACCTTCGTCGCCGTTATCAGTTACTAAAGCTGCATTAGTACCCCAATTTGTCAATGTAGTTGCATCTGATGCTAGGCGTAGCGGAGTATCACCGACTACGAAAGCAGTAATGCCTCTATCGATATTTAAATTAACTAGATTGCTTAATGTTTCAGGGTATCCTGGGCAAGCGATCAAGTTAAAGTTTCTACGCTCTTCATCACGAATCTCTTCACTGGTATCGATAACACTCTTGAGCGCAGATACAACAACTTTTCGTTGTGCTTTGCGACCGAAGCTGCCCGAACCATCTTCGTTATTAGAAGAAGCTGTTACCCAACGATCGGTAGCGTATGCTGACATCGACTCGTCGTTGTATCTTCCGTTATCTTCGGCAGTATTAATATAGCTATTTTCGTAGCGTTTTACATTGCCACCGCTTCTTCGTGTATTGTAAAGCATCATACCACGTGGATATAAATCTGGATCTGGTGCATCTGGATCTAGGTAATTATTTGTTAATAACGCTTTGATAGTAGCAGCGGTATTTCCTGTAGCGCCACTGGTTCCGTATCTAGCATCTGCGAACAATACACCTTCTTCAGTTTGCTGATCTGTTTTATCGATTAGTTTCCACTCTAAATCTGCCACAGCGTCCCAACGATAAATGGTTGGGAAATTCTCTAAGTCAGCAGTGCTGATCCAAAGATCGCCGTCGACTAAAGGAGTACCGTCGCTTTGTGTAGTAGGTTCAGTAGCACCAACTTGTGGTCCATTAGGATCTGAATTAGGATATGCTGATGCATCTCTGTATCCTACCCAAGTTGTACCATTATGGTACATCATATCAACATCGCCGAAGTCTGGATTGTACCATAGTCTTCCATCTTCTGGCTCGTCTAATGGTGCGTCTCCGCTTGCTGCAAAATCTTCTGCTGCTAGGGGTTCCCAGTTAGAAGCTACATATTCTTCAACAGCATCATCTGGCAGTGCATAAAAATTAGCTGTACCTGCACCTGTGTCTAGGTTATAGTCAGCGAACAGCAATGCGATAGGAGTTCCGCCGCCGTCAATGAATCTAATTTCTCCGCCTTTCTTATGGACGATTTTTAATTCGTTGTCCGAAGTAACGCTGGCTTCGATAAGATTTGTAATTTGATCACCATTCGAATCTACACCAAAATCTGCACCATTGATAGCAGTAGCGATCAATTCTACATCTGTAGCATCTGCAGTAGCAGTGAATGATACTGAAACTGAATCTAATGTAAGGCTTCCTGGACGAGACTGTTTCATCGTGAAACCTTTACTACCGGCACTGAATGTTGAGCTGGTAATTACCGAGGAAACGATTTCTGTATTTCCTGTGGCTTTTCTATGAAACACTCTGAATTTTGCCACTGCAGGTGTTGCTGCTGTAGCTGTTTCGTCGCAGTTAAATTGTACATAGACATCATCTTTGGCTAGATTTACACCACCGCCGGATCTGTCTAGATAATAAAGTGCTGCATGACCTGTGGCGTAAAGTGGTGCTGAAATAGCTTGCCAGGTTTTAGTAGCAGAGCTCCAACGCTTTACTCTCCAACGTGCTCCGTTGGCCGGCTCAGTGGTCTTGATCCAAACAGAACCGCTTGGTCTTGGTTCGTCGCTAGCGGTTTTCCATTGAGGAACTGTTGTATGTGGACTGATTTGCAGTCTTGGAGGATAGTATTCTTTAGCACTGTATCCTAGAGCTGTTAATAATGCAGCTCCGCCTGTACCTGCTTGGATTTCTACGACTCCAGTTTGAGTAGAATCGCCACCTGTGTCGAATGTTGCTGATCCATCTGAATAGATGTAAAGAGATGATCCAACTCTCTTGGCGCTGATACCCTGTCCTGATAGAGTAGGATCTGAATTAATAGTTGTAGCGGTCGCTGTCAATTTAGCATTGGTATTTGCTCCAGCTCCGATAGCAACAGATGTACCGTTGATAACAAAAGTTTGACCTGTAGTTAATGTAGTATTAACTGCTGTGCCAGAAACAGCGGCCCAGCTAGCTTTCCATTCTGGGCTACCAACTAACACCCAGTCGCCTGCTGCAATTAATGTTCCACCGGAATATGTACCGCCTGGCGACTTATACCAAATTCTTGCTGGCTCTTTATCGCCGAAACTTCCTACAGATTTTGTTGTGTAAGTACCATCATCACCGATAGTTTCAAACACTACGGCATAGTCTCCGATAGCACCTACAGATGTTTTAGGTCCGTTGCTGTCGATTTGATCAACTTCGTCATTGGTAAACACTAATGGTACTTTGTTAGTAAACTTTTGGCCGCCGGTTACTGTTGCAGCAGCACCGTTCCATTCTTGGATACCCCAGGTTGTTGCTTGTGTATCTACCCACCATTTTCCATCTGCTGGTTCTGCTCCCGGGGCTGTTGATGCACCTTCTAACTCGTCGAGATCGATATTTGCTCTTACGATAAATGCTGAATTAGAAGCTCCTAGATAGCTGTATGCAGCAAGTAATCCGTATTCGTTTCTTTCGGATCCGTGTATCGGTGCAGAGCTTGCTGTCTTTTCAAAGAAAGGTACACCGAAATTTTCAACTAGATCTCTCTGGCTGGTTACTTTAAATGCTTTTCCTGCATTCGCCTGTGTTGTTGCAGCGGCGGTGGCCGTTCCGGCTGCATTTGATTTATTCTCTGCCGTAGCAATTACAATTAAGGGAGTTGTACCTGGTTCTGCAGGTGTATAAAAACTCTCGTCAATAACCGTAACTTGTACGCCTGGTGATGTTAGTGCCATTCGAATATCTCCTGGGGTTAATCTTATGTCAAAGTATTTAGCACCATTTTATATTTTTGGCCGGTTTGAGTCGGGTAAAAAGGGGCAAAAAAGGTGTAAATATTTTTATGAGACCATTATGCAAGTGCGGATACAGACCTAAGGCCGTTAATTATAAAAAAAACGGTAGGGTATACTATCGAAGTCTATGTGAAATATGCCTAACCAACGGGGTGTATCACGGTATTCCGAGATGGTTTAGATCGGGCTACAAAATGAAACAGCAATGTGAAAAATGCGGATTTAAATCTCCGCATCGAGAAGTTTTTAGAGTATTTCACATCGACGGCAACTTAGATAATTGCCGTTACAGCAACCTAAAAACAGTCTGTGCCAACTGTGCGCAGGTACTCGGTAAGGAGGGAATTACTTGGAGGCAAGGGGATCTTATCGCTGATAATTGATCGAATCTGTTGATATAGATCATCAATACTAGAATTGTTTTCTACGATAGAATCAAACTCAGTACCGACCCAAGCAGTTTCTGATGCGTGTACTTTTTGCATTTTCAATTCTTGAAAAGCCCAATTGTGTCCTTTGTTTGCTTCTAGCGCCACATCATACCAATCTGGCAAGTTACCTCGTTTGACCCATATGATAATTCCGCCAGCATTTCTTATGCTTTGGATTTCATTAGGGAAACGACAATCAGAGATCACTACGTTATCTTTGGAGTTGCGGAGTTTGTTTTCCAATGACGCGATCCAGATGTCATCGTGAAATGCTTTGCGGCACACTTCTGTACCCCAATATTGTAGGACCCATCTAGGAGTAAGTGTAGGCATATCTAGACGCTCTGCCCACCACGGATCTACTTGTTCTCGCCACTCTCGGGCTTCCTTAGTTCGCCCTTCTAACAGTGTTCGGTCCCATCCAAACACCGCGCTTACAGCATCTTTGAGAGTGCTGGCAAATGACTCGCGTCTAAATTCGTGAAAGTTAACTAGATAGTCAGCGACTGTGTCTTTGCCGCTGCCAATAAATCCGCAAATACCTATGATCATAATGTCCTCCAATTAAGGACATTATAGCAGATATCCTACAACAAGGTCAACCGATAATCCAAGTATAACCCGAACCGCCCGGAACCAATTTCATTAGATCGTCAACGAGCTTTTCCATTTCTTGTTGAGCTTCAGATATCAAGGCAGTGCCGTTTAGTTGGCCGCCGCCTTGTGGTCCGGCAATCTGCCCAAATTTACTGCGAGCTTGTCCTAGCATCATTTTGCAGTTAGCAAGGCTGTAATCCTTGATCCATTGGCCTGAGTACACGTCTTGGATTATACTAGTATCAGGTTTGGTATTATATGCCTGCAGCATAACACTTTCTTCCGTTCTAGGTCGCTGCTGTATTACTAATTTACGGCTTTCGGGGTGCCAGGTAAAATTGATAAAGCTGCCAAACATTTTTCCTACTAGCTCTTGATAACCTGCAAAAAGTTCATAGGTTAACAATCCGCCCATGTTAGTTGAACTTAACAGATAGGTATTTGCGTAGGCTAAGTTAAACGGTTCAAACACTGTGCCGCCTTGACCGCCGCCAGTTCTTGAACCTATGCTTCTACGAAAAATTTGCCTAACCTGTTGTATTTCCTGAGGTAAAATATATTCATTTACATCGGGCTGTAAATTTAAAAAAATATACGATTCTTCTACAGCATTATCGCTGCGTTGTCTAAAAACAGATAAAGCTCTGTTTAGAGCAGTTTCGTAATGTATGGGATCTAGCTCAACATCAATCATGCCATCGCCTAGCATAGTTTTGCAGTAATCGTAGACACCCTGTTTGATCTGGTTAGTTTGGCTCATACAACTATTTATCGTAGCGGTAAATATAAGACTATGCCAAGACTTTCGCTTTATCGCCCGGAAAAGGGCAATGATTACAAATTCATCGATAAAAATATCTGGGAAATGTTCCAGGTAGGCGGTACTGACGTTTTTGTACACAAATATATAGGTCCGGGTACTCCGGCCGAAGATACTCCTTCTACACCAGATTACGCCAATAACAGCGTAAGCAATATACAGGACTTACTGTTTTTAGAAAACAGAGATAGAAAATATGATCCTGATATCTATGTGTTAAGAGGCGTCTATAATATACAAGATACAGATTTCAACCTCAGTCAGTTTGGATTATTTTTACAGAACGACACAATTTTTATAAGTTTTCACATCAACGATACTGTTGAAAAGATAGGCAGAAAGTTGATCGCCGGCGATGTGATAGAATTGCCGCATTTAAAAGATCAATTCGCATTAAATGATTTTCAATTTGCTCTTAAAAGATTTTATGTGATTGAAGAAATTTCAAGGGCAGCAGAAGGTTTTTCTGTAACTTGGTATCCACATTTATATCGAGCTAAATGTAAACCGTTAGTAGACAGTCAAGAATTTAAAGAAATACTAGATGGCCTTGCGGGCGAGGGCAGTGATCAAACGCTCAGAGATATAATGAGCACCTATGAGAAAGAGATGCAGATCACCCAGGCAGTTCTTGATCAAGCAGAAGCAGATGCTCCTCGCAGCGGATACGATACTAGCAAATATTATCATATCCAGAAAAACAACGAAGGTCGCACTGAATTAGTCAGCGTAGATACCACCCAAATTGATGCCTCTAGAGAAACACAGGCCACAGATGAATATGGAAATCCAGTGTTTGATGAAAATGGAGATCCAATTTATGTAGGGTCTACAGCATCGACTTCGATACAGAGTCCTACCAGCGAAGGTTATGATAGCTACCTATTAGGCGACGGGTTACCTCCCAACGGTGCACCTTTCTCCGCAGGTGCAGGATTTCCTGCTAATCCTGTAGAAGGTCAATTTTGTCTTAGACTGGATTTTTTACCTAAACGACTGTTTAGATTTAACGGTACGAGATGGATCAAGTTTGAGGATCAGGTTAGAATGACTATGAGTAATCTCGGAGCCGACGACGTGCAAGAAAGTGGAGATATGTTTGAAGGAAAAGAAGCTAGGTACACACAGAAAGCCGGCTTTATCAATAATCAAAAAACTGATGTTATCAACGGTAAAACAGTTAAAGAAAAACAGAGCCTTAGCAAAGCTCTAAAACCTAAGGCAGATTCATAATGGATTATTTTTACGACGGCCAGATACGAAGATATGTCACACAGTTCATGCGTGTGTTTATAGGTTTCAAATATAAAACAGGCGGAACAGTGCCTGAAGAAAGACATATTCCTGTGATGTACGGAGATATGACTAGACAGGTAGCAGGTATTATCAAAGAAAATTCCGAAAACAAAATGTCCACTGTGCCAAAGATCGCCTGCTACATTTCTGGTCTCGAATTAGATACATCGCGTCTAGCAGATCCAACCTTTATCAGCAAAGTGCAAATCCGAGAAAGAGCCTATGAATTTGACACAGCCGGAGATCCAGTATATAGCGGCAGTCAAGGAGGAGGTTATACAGTAGAAAGACTGATGCCAACTCCTTTTAAGTTGTCAATGAAAGCAGATATCTGGACCAGTAACACTGATCAAAAGCTGCAGATATTAGAGCAAATTTTAGTTCTTTTCAACCCTAGTTTAGAAATACAGACCACTGATAATTATTTAGATTGGACTAGTTTAAGTGTTATCTATGTCAATAATATCAATTTTAGTTCGAGAACTATACCTCAAGGTGCAGAATCTGAAATAGATATCTGTACTTTAGAGTTTGAGATGCCTGTATGGATTACACCGCCAGCAAAGGTCAAGAGGTTAGGTATCGTACGATCGGTTATATCTAATGTATTCTCAGAGAGCGGAGACATAATTAATCTCAACGACCTTTCATTTAACTTGGGTAATAGAGGCACAGATATTTCTGTGCGAAGAACCAACGATAACTACAGTGTGTTGCTATTGAGCGCAAATAATCCTAGCTTGCCTAACTTATATAATGTTTCAATCTTAGATGTAGATCAGCTAGCCAAGGTGCTGCAGATACCTTTAACAAACAAATTTGGCAAGGATATAAATTGGGAAGTTGTGCTCGAGCAGCAAGGCAGTTACATCGCGGGATTAAGCAAGATACATTTCTTGCAGCCTAGCGGTTATGAAGTCACCGGTACGTTTACTGTAAATGC
>JACCDP011360262.1_pt1 | contig 34660 bp, 19 predicted proteins | sample 7445841 | NCBI WGS metagenome assembly JACCDP01 (sample SAMN15323441, study PRJNA562643) | freshwater metagenome | isolation source: river surface water | place: USA:Blue River Watershed | collected 2017-08-17 | reverse complement strand
TCCGCCAAGGCGGTTTGATAAATGCTGGAACTGCTGCCAAAATTCAAGGCCAACTGCTTCAGGTACACACTATCAAAATGACCGCGTTCTTGGGCATCGTTCATCCCGTCTAATCCCAAGTCTTGGTTGTCTATAGCGGTGCTTTGGTTGTCGAATGCATAATTAATTTGAGGCGTTTCCGGTACGATGGCAAAAGCGGTAGTGTCCGATTGTTGATTGCTTGCATTGGGGTCTGGCAGACCGTTTTCAAAGGATTTTCTGCGATCGGGCAGGATGTCTTCGCTCACGCTGCCCAAATGAAGCAACAATTCTCCGTTTAAGTTCTTGTTGTAGTAGAAGGGATCGTACATCCAAATTTCGATGTAATCGATGTTGGTTCCCTCAAAATCGTTCTGGTCCACGCGCCGCATAATTCCCGCCCAACTTTTGCTGGGGTCCAACAATTCGCCGTTGGCGTTGATTTCCGTGGGTTTGGTGTTGAAATTATACATGCCTCGTTGCTTGGGGCGATACACCAAGTCCAAGGTAGGTAGAATCGTAGGGGATCCTGGCGGGAAATTTCGTTGGGGGAACACCTCGCGCTGATCAACTTGACGCATGTAGGGATTGCTTAAAACGGCATCCACTTTCGTTTTGATGTTATCGGGCATGTCGTTTACTCGATAAAACAATTGGTCGATGGTATAAAAACTCAAATTGGCGTGGTGATTGAGCCATTCCAATTTGTTGCTGGATTTGGTGTCTTCAAAAAATTCGGGTTGTTTTTGTGGGATGGATGCCACTACCCAGTTGTTTACGGTTTTAAAATCGTTGGGTAATTCGGCATTTTCAAAATCTTCCAAATTGGATACCCCGCGATTATCGCCTTGGGAACGGTGGTTGTGGGGGACGATTTTCGCCACTTCGGCATACGCGGTGATGCTGGAGACTTCTTTGGTTTCCAAAAAAGGTAATTTATCAACCAATTTGGTGATAAAACGGGATTTGCTGCTGTAGGAAATATCGGCACCGAAAATAGTATTCAGCAAGGGCTCTTCGTTGAAATTGGTTTTGGTAGTAATGGGACGCTCGTACATGTGCAATGCCGTACCACCGATCATTAATTTTTTATTGAATTTGTGTTCAACGCGTCCGCCCAGTAAGGTTTTTTGTTGAATATTGAAGAAACTCTGACCGTCTGCGCTGGCCCGGATTTCGGCACCTCCTTGCAACAATCCCTGATTTAAAATCTTAACTCGACCTAGAGCATAGTCCACTTGGTAATCCGTGCCTTCGGTAAGCGGTCTTCCGTTGGCTGTTACCCGAACAGATCCCCGCTGCAAATTGGTGGTTCCCAAGAACAATTCCGCTCCGTTGGCGCCTTTGTAACTTCCTTTTAAAAAGAATTTGTTGTGTTTTACGTCCTGCTGAGCCAACCATTTGGTGGAATCGTACAGAGCGTCGTAGCAATAGAAATCGGCCAAATCGTTGTTCCCATCGAACTTTTGACGCAAATCTTCACCAAAGGGTTCAACCAAGGGGAAGATGATTCGGGCGTGTTGTAAATTGATGGTGGTTCCTTCGATGGCATCAAAAATTCCATCGGGTTTAGCTTCTTGCTGACGGTTTAATTTGTCCATTCCCAACACCCGAATCAAAGGAATACCTCCCGATAATTTGGGCAAGGGCTTGTTGCCTACTGGAATATAATCGTAATCTCCACCGGTAGAGTCATCGGCATAAATTACGTTGAATTTAAAATCTTCTAAGGATAGGGAATAGGTGTTAAGTGCATAAATGTTCTTCATCATTAACCGCCAAATGGGTAAGCGGGTCCGGATGGTGTTGCCTTTGAGCATTTTTAAGAACATTAATTTTTGGTTGCCAGGCGCAACATCTCGGCTGAATTCACCCACTTGGTAGGTTTTGCCGTTGTAGGTGTATTCAAACGCTACGGCTAAAATTTCGTCGTTGTTCAAGGGCTGATTCAACGAAATGTACCCCAACTGGTTGTTTACGCTGAATTCCTGCGTAGTCAGTTGTCTTGCGTTGTTAAGAATATCAAAGTCAACCGTTTGTTCGAAATCCGATTGAATTTGGTATATCCGATCGATCGAAGAGCCCAAGGTTCTGGCCTGTTCGTCTGTTGCAATTTTCGCATACAAAACGTTGGCGTTGTTATCTGCTGCAGGATCTGTTGCACTGCCCAGCGTGGTTCTGTAGGGTTTTGCCTCTCCCAAATCCTGAAATGCCATGATGTCTCGAGGCGTTTCCAGGTTGGCGTTACGGTTGGTAACCCAAACCTCTACCCGGTTGATGACCACACCGCTGGCGATGATGGGCAAATTTTCCAAGGAACGGTTGTAGTTCTCCCTGAAAAATTGAGCCAAGAAAAAGTGCTTGTTTTGGTCGTAATTATCGGCGGTGATTTTGAATTCATTCATTTGGGCACCGCCTTTTAACACCGTTTCAGTGGACTGACCTTTGTTCTGTGAGAAAACTGTTTTAACGGTGGTTTTACCAAACTGCATGGTATTGGAAAATCCAAACAGTGAATTGGCAGGTTTGATCAATTGGGTAGGGAGGTTTAAACTCACGTTACCCACTTGTACATCCTTTAGAATTCCATCGGGCTTACCTTTCCACCCCAAATTGGTTTGATTGTCAATGTCGAAGGCAGCCTCCGTATCGTAGTTGATTCCCAATTTCACAAACTCACCCACATTTCCGTTGGCACTAATCTGCAGCTGTTGGTCGAATACCGGTACAAAGTACTTCTGCTGCCGTTTGGAAATACTGGGATCCCTGCGTTCGTTGAAGTTGCCGCCCAATTTAATCATGGCACTCCCCGACAACTGAAAATCCACTCCGCCTTCTCCAAATATTTTGGAAATAGCCGGGTTGTTTAATTCCCCTTTGATTAAATCGGTGATGCCTCCGCTGCTGGAAACCGTGGTGTTGCTTTTGGATTTGTCCCTGAAATATTGCTGATCTGCGTTTTGAGCAACCTTTTTGAAATACTCGTTAACCGATAAAATTTCACCGGTGGGATAACTCAAACTTCCAATCTGACGAAATCCTTCGTACCGATTTTCCCTAGGATTGTACTTCCATTCGGTTTTGATGGGGTTGGGAATGTCAATTTTGCTGCTGCTGTTTGGTTCTTGGGCTACTTTGAATTTTAGCGGCGTTTCAGCAGGTGTTTGGGCTTGTAAAATGGGCATGAAAAACCAACATAGCCCAAAACAAATGGATATAATCCAAGGGGATCTCAAAAAGATCCGTTGCACAGCCGTCTGTCCATCCAATTTCAACATCCGTAATTACTTGATTCTCGTAGCTTTTTCGACAATAGGCAAATGACGTTAGTTTTGCAATTTACAAAATTTTAAGCGAATTTTTAATTAGTTCTTCTACCGAAGTTTCGTGGCTTAATTCTTTGGTTATTTTTAGTAAGGCTTTTTCGGCCGATGCTTTTGCATATCCCAAGGTGGTGAGTGCCAATAACGCTTGTTCGTAAGCTTCGTTTTGAGAACCCGAAACCGACAACATGGCGGAGGCTTTTTTACCACTGCCCAGCTTGTCGCGCACTTCCAATACAATGCGTTGCGCGGTCTTTTCGCCTATCCCTTTGATGCTTTTTAAAAGTCCAACGTTTCCGTTCAATATGGCCGATGCCAATTCGCCCGGATTTAAACTGGATAACATCAACATGGCCGTGTTGTTGCCCACCCCAGAGACATTGGTCAATGCCCGAAACATCTCGCGTTCTTCGGGATCGGCGAAGCCGTACAACGACATACTTACTGGACTTTGGTTTTCCACTTTAAACAGCAATTCCAAGAATAACCTACATACTTTATTCCCTTTGATTGCCTCGTAGGTGGTTAAACTGATTGCAATTTTATATCCCAATCCGCCGGAGGAAACCACCGCGTGGGTTGGCGAAATTGCTTCGATATTGCCTTCAATATATTCGTACATGGTTTTAAACTTTGGCGTACTTTCTGCGTCTAACCCAACCGTTGATTAGTCCAAAGAGTAAAACAACCAACAAGGGGGCTAGCATGTTAAGCCATTGATAAAACGATTTTTCTTGTCGAATCTTTTCCTTATCCAATAATCTTACTACTTTTTCTTTGGCGCGTATTTCTATTAGGCCGTTGTCGTCAATTAAGTAATCGATGCAATTGAGTAAGAATGTTTTGTTGGCGAAGGTATTTCGTGTAAAACGATCGTAACCCGTTGGGAAAATCATCCCTTTTTTGGACGTGGCATTTCGGGCAATATCCCCATCGGCAAGTACAATCATTTTGCTTTTTCCGCGATTGATAAACGGCAATTCGGTGAACTTTCGTTGGTATAAAAACGGCGATAAAAATTCTCCTTCCATCATCACACCACTCAGTTGAGTGCCTCCGCGCAGTGTATTTTTGTAGTTGTCGTCCTTGCTTTGCATGTAAACCGATTGAAGGTCGATGCGAGCAGGAGGGGTGATTATTTTGGTATTGGGGGATGAGGTGAGCAGCGGTGTGACTTGCAAACTATCCGTGCCTTTTACTTGGATAGTGGAGGCAAATTGCGACCAAACCAACCCTAAGTTTTTAGTAATGGGGTGGGTGAGTCCGGCCGAAGTGAAGACAGGGAAGTATTGGAAATCAATCAATTCAGGTCTTCCTCCCACGGGGATCGGAATCGCATTGCTCAATGCATCGGCCAACAGCGTATTCTCCAGTTTGATGCCGTATTTAAACAAAGACGACTCAATATTTTCCAATTCTCTGCTCATGGCAATGATTTGGGAATTGTTTTCAAACGAGTCGATTTCTGCTTGTATCGGATCGATCATCCACAGAATTTTCCCGCCCTTCATGAGAAATTGGTCTATTAAATACAATTCGGGCAAACTGTAATCCTGTTCGGGTTTGCAGACGATGAGTAAATCGTTGCCATTTAATCGGCGTTGCAATTTTTCCAACAATACCACCCCCAAACTATCGGGGTTTGTCTTTTGGATAACATCGATAAACGGCCTGGCCGATTCGGGATCGTTGAGGTTTAAATTGAGCTTGGAAATGTTGTAATACTTACTCAATTCCAAAGCGAAGGCCTTGATTCTATCGTCTGTCATTTCGCCACTGCCGTCCGCGAAAACTATATTTTTGGGTTTGTCCAGGGTGCATTGACGTAAACCGTTGGCAATTTCGTATTCCAGGTTGTCGATGGCCTTTTGAATATTTTCCGATGGGTCCAGCGCCACGTCCAGTTGATAAAAGTTTATGGCCACCGTCTTGCCGGCGTAGTTCAATTCGGCCGCAGGGATTAACTGTTTGATTTTGAGTTGATCGCCGGATTCGTCTTCGATGTCCCTTACCGCGAACAATCCTTTACCAGCAAAATCTTCTATGATGGCGGAGATTTCAGAGCCGGATTTTTCGGCAAATGGGTCCACCACTTCTATTTCGATTTTCTTTCCAGATGCTTCCCGAAACTCGTACGCTAGGTCCCTGATTTCATCGCGAAGTTGCCGGAATCGCGGACTCATCTCCCCATCCAAATACAGTTTGAAATATAATTTTTCGTTCAGCTTGTTGCATAGGTTTAAGGAAGTTTCGGATAGGGTGTATCGATTTTCGGCCGTTAGGTCGATTCGTTTGTAGAATACGTTGGCCAAAACGTTCAACACCACCACAATAACAATCCATGTCCCCCATTCCAACAGGGAGGCGAATTTTGCAGTGCGTGGGTTGTTTTTTGCTGTTTTCATCACCATTTTCTGCTTTCAAATACCAACTTCGTACTGCCCAAGAATACAGCAGCAAAACCTACAAAATAGACCACGTCGCGGGTGTCTAAAACTCCTCTGGATATGCTTCGGTAATGGAAGTCTAAACTAAACCATTCCAAGCTTTTGCCAATTTCGGACAGCCAGTTTAAATCGCCCAATAATCCCAAGATACCGTACCAAAAAAAGCACAAAGCCATCGAAATGATTAAGGAAATAATCTGATTATCGGTTAATGAACTTGCAAACAGTCCAATGGCCGCATAACACGTAGCCAACATCAGCAAACCGAAATACGACCCAACCAAGGCGCCGGTGTCTAGGGTTTGACCGTCCACCAACAAGGCCCGAATGGTGTACACGTAAATGGCGGTAGGTAGCAATGCAAAGGCAATCAGTGCCACGGCTGCTAAAAACTTCCCGATAATAATGGCCGAATCGGAAATGGGTTTGGTGGTTAACATCTCTATGGTTCCCAACCGTTTTTCTTCGGACAAAGACCGCATGGTAATGGCCGATACCAAGAAAATTAATAGGTAAGGAGCGATGTTGAACATCACTTGCAAGCTGCCAACCCCCAGTTCTAAAATGCTGTTATCCTTGATGAGCCACAAGAACAAGCCCGATATAATAAGGAAGACGGCCATCACAATGTAACCAATGAGAGAGCCGAGGAAACTGCGAATTTCTTTTTTAAATACGACCCACATGACCTGTTACCGATTTAAATATAGTCTCTAATGAATTTTCTTCTTGCTGCAAAGCAATGATAATATCTTCGTGTTCTCCGGCTTTACGCGAAATCTGTTCCCGTAAATCCGTGGCATTGCCCAAGATTTCGTAGGTGCTAGGGTTCAATTCTTTCCAGGATTGGATGGCTGAAATTTCCGAAAACCAAGGATTGGATAGAGGTTTGGAAAATTCCACCCGCACCGTACATTGGTTAAAAGTTTGATTGTTTCGAAGTTGCTCGATGCCGCCGTTGGCCACAATTTTTCCTTGGTTGATGATGATAACCCTCGAACACATGGCTTCCACCTCCTGCATTATGTGGGTAGACAACAAAACGGTTTTTTCATGTCCGAGATTTTTAATCACCTCCCTCATTTCCATTACTTGGATAGGATCTAAGCCGCTGGTAGGTTCGTCCAAAATCAGCACTTGTGGATTGTGAATGAGTGCTTGCGCTAATCCTACGCGTTGGCGATATCCTTTCGAAAGTTGACCAATTTTTTTGGTTCTTTCTGGCGTTAATTGCGTGAGTTCAATGGCGCGATTGGCCGCTTCTTTTCTGTTTTTTATTCCCGATAATCCGGCAGCGTAATCCAAATATTCCAACACATACATGTCCAGATACAAGGGGTTGTGTTCCGGCAAATACCCGATTTTTTTTCGGGTTTCAATGGAGTTTTCAACCGCATCGATTCCGCAGACTTCAATGCTTCCCACGGTGGGCGGTATGTAGCCCGTTATCATTTTCATGGTGGTGGATTTTCCAGCACCGTTAGGCCCAAGGAATCCAACAATTTCTCCCGATTGAATGGAGAAATCAACGTGATCCACGGCCCATTGCTGACCGTACCTCTTTCCTAAATTTGAAACGGTTATACTCACAATTAAATTGCAAAAATAGGGTACTATATAATAACTAAAACGTTATATGCCGCTTTTTATCTTATCGGCGTCTGCGATAGCTGGATTTTCTGGAGGAACGTTTGTAGTAACCCCGCTTCTTTTTGTACTTCGAACCTACCGATGTTTTGGAATAGGGAAGTTGATAAGATTGTTGGGAAACGTATAGGGTATCGGCCGCCACAGCATTTTCATTGAAGTTGATTACGTGGCTTGGATTCAGGGGTCTCCCCAAACATCGCGTTTCAAAATGTAAATGCGGACCTGTTGAATGGCCGGTGGATCCGCCCAATCCAATGCAATGTCCGGCATTGATCAACGTACCCGGAGTTACCAGCAATTTGCTCAAGTGCGCATACAAGGTTTCTAATCCGTTGTAATGCCGAACCACTACGCAGTAACCGTAACCTTGGTAATATCTACTCATTCTTACCACGCCATCAAACGCACTGAACACGGAATCTCCTACACTCAGTTGCAAATCGATACCGGTGTGGGGTCTGCCGTGTCTCCATCCGTAGGTAGAATTGGTACGACCGAAAATGGGCATCGCAAACTGGCAATCGGATTCCAACAACACGAGGGGTACCTCTTCCGTAAGATTCTTTAAACTGAAGCGATAGGCGTCTACATGCAAAGTATCCCAGTAAGCGTAAAAGTCGTACTCTGGCAACATACCCGGTAAGGTAAATTCTTCTTCTTCGTAGTATTCCAAGCTGTCCAAGGTCCTACCGTAAATTCCCTGATTAAGCGGTGTAACGGTACTGCGTTGGGCAACGGGAACGGATTTTCTGTATACCGGTTTCTTCTTTTTCTTTTTGGGTGGTGCAACTACAGGGTTTGCAGAGGAATGCGATAGTCTGCCCGCGGCATTTGCGGGAAAACTGCCAAGAAATAGCCCACTTATCCAAACGCTAAACAAGCAAATGGTTTTGCGCACTAAGTAATTCCAAGGCTTGTTCACGATCTCGTTGCAATTGATTTTTTAATGCTTCTAAGGACTCGAAGCGCTCTATATTACGCAAAAATTGTACCAAACCGAGAACTATGGTTTGGTTGTACAGGTCCCCTTGAAAATGAATCAAATGGGCTTCAATTTTACTGTCCATACCCTCTACCGTGGGTTGTGGTCCGATATTGCAAATCATCGGATAAGGTTGGGATTGATTTTGCAGGAATGCAAATCCACAATAAACCCCATGGGCGGGGATCAACTTGTAGGGATCGCTTATTTTTAAATTGGCCGTGGGAAAACCAATCGTTCTGCCTAATTCTCTTCCTTTTTCCACCATACCGGTAAGTAGGTAGGTGCTTCCAAGTAATTGATTTGCTTCGGAAATATGGCCTTCCATCAAGGCTCTACGAATCCTACTGCTACTCACGGCAATTTCTTGGATTAAATTGGCTTCAATCTCCAATACTTGAAATCCAAATTGTTTTCCCAATTGGGTTAATTCAATAAATCCCCCCGAGCGTTTGTGCCCAAACCGATGATCGTAACCCACCACCATCGTGGAAACATGCAAGGCATTTACCAGAATATCCTCCACAAATTCCTCGGGAGATTTTTTGCTAATTTCTTCGGTAAACGGAAGCACCAATACATAATCGATTCCCAACGCAAAGACCGCCTGTGCCTTTTCCTCGATGGATTGTAAGGTGCGCAAGGATTGGTCTTGCGGATTGATAATTAACCTGGGATGGGGGTGAAACGTCAGCAATAAACTCTTTTTTTGCTGAGATTTGGCTGTTTCCACCACTTGTCGCAATACCGTTTGATGTCCTAAGTGCACGCCATCAAAGGTTCCTTGCGTAATTACAAGTCCCTCGTTATTGGGTACCTCTTGAAGGTGGTAGAACAGGTTTTGCAACATTTTGCTGCAAATTTCGTTTAAATTTTGCTGTAATTCTCGTTGTGCACGCTAATTTTGTTGAAAATGCATAGGTTGTTGGTTTTGGGATTCTGGGTAGGGTTTGCTTCCAATTCTTTCGCTCAAATCGGAGGAAATGGAGTGTTTTCTATTTTGCGAACTCCCATGCATGCACGGGCATTGGCATGGGGCGGTTACATGAGTTCACAAGCATCTCCTGATCCCATGCAGGCCAGCTCCAATCCCGCGTTGTTACGATCCAGCCATCATTTGAATTCCTCTTTTTCGGCGGGATCGTTGCTGCCATCCATCCGAACAGCCAACGCACTTGTCGCTTGGCATTTGGGATCCAATAGTTTGGATGATTCGTTAAAACAAACCAAACCTACCTTGGCTTTGTCGGCTCAATACATCGATTATGGGGATATGCCGTCGTTCGACATCGGCGGAAATTCCTTACCTGAAATATCGGCCAACGAAACCAATATTTCGCTTATTGCAGCCAAGCCTTTAAACAAAAATTGGTATGCAGGTGCGCAATTGGGTATGGTTTACTCCATCTTAGGACCCTATGTTTCCAACGGGGTTCACCTTACTCTAGGTGCCACGCATGTGAATTCGGATTCCACCATCACCACCTCGTTGTTGGCGCGAAATTTAGGCGTGCAACTGATAACGTACCGAAATGCACCCCGAGAGAGTTTGGGACCTAACCTGGAATATTCCATTTGCTTCAGTCCGAAACACATGCCGTTTCGGTTTCACTTTACCGCCCACAATTTGCAGCGCTGGGATTTGACATACAATCAATACAAATCTTCAACCGGACAGGTGGACCTCAGTGGGAATCCTGTTGTAACGCAAGAAGCGGGTTTCGGGGAAAAATTAATGCGGCATGTAGCGGTGGGTATTGAAATGGCTATGGGTAAAAATCTTTCGTTTTTGTTTGGCTACAACGATCAGCGGAGGAAAGAAATGAATAACGATTATTTCCGTGGCACCGCAGGGTTTGGATGGGGTATGAAATTTAGATTTCTCCGTTGCGATATCACCTATGCTTCGGCCTCGTATTTCCCCGGATACAATTCAAACGTATTTACGCTGATTTTAAATACCAATCGGTTTGTCAAAAAATAATAACGTTAACATCAATATCGCCATCGACGGATATTCCAGTTGTGGCAAGGGCACCTTGGCTAAATCGCTAGCGCAACAGTTGGGGTATCGATTCATTGATACCGGTGCAATGTACCGATGTGTAGCCTTGTATTTTATTGAAAATCAAATAGATATTTCGTCCGATGAGCAGATTCAGGCTGCGTTGGACCAAATTCATATTGATTTTGTGGTGAATCCGGCAGGCGCGCAAGAGATAACCTTGAACGGTAAATCGGTGGAGGCTGAAATTCGAGAAATGAAGGTAGCTGAACGGGTGAGTGAGGTGGCAGCGTTGGCTCCGGTTCGAAGAAAACTGGTGGCCATGCAACAAGCCATTGGGTTATCCAAAGGCGTGGTCATGGATGGAAGGGATATTGGAACCGTTGTTTTTCCAGACGCTGCGTTGAAAATTTTTATGACGGCAAGACCCGAGGTTCGCGCCAAAAGACGTTGGTTGGAATTAACGGCCAAGGGAACCACAATTGCCGAATCCGAGGTGTTGGCTAATCTTACTCATCGGGATAATATCGATTCATCGCGGGAGAATTCTCCGCTTACTTTAACTAGTGATTACAAGGTCTTGGACAATTCGGACATGGGCAGAGAGGAGCAGTTGGCTTTGGCCTTGCGTTGGGTGAATGAGTCCTTGGGTGCTGTGGATTTGTAGAATTTTCATTCCGTTTTTGATAGTAATTATTAATCCGAAAATTCGGTTAATATTCCGTTGATATCTTGGCTTGTAAAGCCGATAAATTGGACGTTTTTTTGTAATTAGTTATGAGGCAAAAAATAGTAGCAGGAAATTGGAAAATGCACAAGACTTTAGAAGAAAGTCAGGCGTTAATTACAGAAATCAGAGGATTGGTACGCGATGAATACCGCGGGCAGGGTAAAGTAATTCTGGCTCCTACTTTTTTGGCATTGCCTTCTGCAGTGCGTTTGGTGGAAGGTACTGAAATTTCCATCAGTGCTCAAAATGCTCATTACGAAGATCAGGGTGCTTTTACCGGGGAAATCTCGGTGCCGATGCTAAAATCCATTGGGGTTGATTATGCAATCATCGGCCACAGCGAGCGCCGTCAATATTTTGGAGAAACCAATACGGTGTTAGCGGCTAAGGCGAAATCGGTGGTTCGACATGGACTAAAGGTTATGTTTTGCGTAGGCGAAACCCTAGAGCAACGGGAGAGCAAACAGTATTTTAGAGTGATCGAAGAACAAGTTGCGCAGGGTTTGTTTGGGATGGATCGAAAAGAATTTGCGCAAGTGGTTATTGCGTATGAACCGGTTTGGGCAATTGGTACGGGCTTAACCGCATCTCCGGAACAGGCGCAAGAAATCCATGCCTACATCCGCAAATTGCTAGCCGCTCAGTATACCCAAGAAATAGCAGATCAAACTTCCATCTTGTATGGCGGAAGTGTGAAGCCAGAAAATGCTACTTCCATTTTTATGCAACCTGATATCGATGGTGGTCTCATTGGTGGTGCTGCCTTGAAAGCACGCGATTTCATCGATATAGTGAAAGCAATGCGCTAAAATTTCCAATATTTAGCGTACTTGGTGCGTTATTTGTTGAGTGCCTTTGAAATTTCTATGAGGAAAGGAATATTATTATTTGTATTGTTGGGTTTCGCGTTTCGGGTGTTTGCTCAAAGCGGTCAGTTCAGTCCCGTGCCAGCTCAATTCATTGTTGAGTTTGAATCCTTTATTAAAAAGGCGAACGATAAAACCCTCAATCGTAATTTTGGTATTTTTAAAGAGAATTGGGAGTTGGGTAAATTTTCACCCAATCAGCAAAAATTTATCGTAGACATTTCCAACCAAATGTTGTTGGAAAAAATGAGTGTTCAGCCGCATTTTGAGTTGTTTATCGCTACCGTAGCGGCATTCTTGGAGAATAAAATGCCCGACAAGGTACTGATTCAATGGCAAAAAATAACGCAATCGTTGATTGGGGATCAAAACAAAGAATATTTGGATTTCTTACAAACAACGGCGGTGTTGTTCTCCAAAAAGATAATCTATCAAGGCGGTTCTTCCATCTACAGCATCGACACCTTGGATTTCGATATGGCCTACAAAGGCGAAATCATTTTCACGTTTAACAACGTAACCCTTACGTGCAAAGGAATTACCGATAAAATGGAAGTAAAGGCCACCTCGGGTACTTACTATCCTGCAAAAAAATTATGGAAAGGGGTATCGGGTAAGGCGGGTTTCGAGCGTGTATTGGGGGATGAAACAGCCTGGGTAAGTTTTGGTAAATACCAGATTGCCATCGACCAAAATTCCTACAGCGTGGACACGGTGTTGTTGAATTATCCTCGGTTCTTCAAAGAGCCCATCGTGGGTAGATTCAAAGATAAATTGAGCACAGACCCGGATTCCAATCGCGTAAAAAATTCGGGATTCCCCGTGTTTAATTCCTTCAATAACAATTTGAATATCCGCGGAATAGTTGGGGACGAGAGCTTTTTTGTGGGTGGTTTTTCCATGCAGGGAAAATCCATTACCACGGCTACTGCCGATGGTAGGCCCTCCAATATTGATGTGTTCTACAAGGGTAAAAAGCAAGTGACCTTGCGAAGCGCTTCGTTCAAAATCGTGGATGGCTTAGCCGGTTCTTTGAATTGCGAGTTCTTTGTTTATTTGGACAGTGGCAATGTGATTTATCACCCCAACGTGAAAACGAGTTTTTATTTCGACAAGAATTTATTGCTCGTGGAGCGAGGGGAGCAGGGATTAATGCGTGTGCCGTTTCGGGACGATTACCACAAGATTACGTTTGATGTTCAGCAAATTCGATGGAAAGTGAAAGAGCCTTTCATGGATTTGGATAATATAAACAACGACCAAGAAGCTCGGTTTTCTTCGGAAGAGTTTTTTAAAGATATCCTTTATTTGCGGATGCAGGGAATGTTGGCGTCCAATCCCATTGAAAATATTTATGCCTACTACAATCGAATGCCCCCAGATCCAGTAGCAGATAAATTGCAGAAGGAAATTAAAAAATTAATGACTAGCAAGAATCCATCGGACAAAGTTCTGATGGATCAAAAAGTTAAAGAACTGCAGGAACGCAAAAAATTGCAGCGTGCAAATTTTAAATCTTCGGAGCGAATTAAGTTCAATATCAACGATTACGCCCAATTTATTGGTTCTCAAAAGGAGTATTTAATCACGCCGTTCATTGAGTTGCACGACCAAGGTTACATCGTTTACGATCAAGCACAAGACAGTGCCACCATTTTGCCCAAATTATGGAGGCATGTGCAGGCGCATCAAAAAACGAGGGATTACGATGTGATACGATTGGCGTCGGTGATTGGTAAAAAAGCCAATGCTACCTTGAACTTGTTGAGCTACGAGTTGGATTTGGAAGGGGTGAACCGATTTTTCTTCTCCGATTCTCAGAACGTAATTGTGGCACCCACCGATCAGAAAGTGACGATGTTGAAAAATAGAAACATCCGATTCGGGGGGCAGGTAAGAGCCGGTAGATTTGACTTCTTTGGTAAGAAATTCAATTTTGATTACAGTCAATTTAAAATTCAATTCACCAACGTAGATTCCATCCAGATGTATTTCCCGGATAGCACCGGACGTAGGTTGGTCAAAATTAAATCGGTGTTGCGCAATACGTCGGGAACGTTGTACATCGACAAGCCAAACAACAAATCGGGCATTAAAGATTACCCGGAATACCCCATATTCGTTTCCGATAAAGGATCGGAGGTGTTGTACGATAAATCGCACATTCACGGAGGTGCTTATGTGGCCGATAAATTCAAGTTTGTCATGGATCCGTTTACCATTGACAGCTTAGACAATTTTACCATTGCGGGTTTGCGGTTCGATGGTAATTTCATTTCGGCCGGTATATTTCCAGAATTTAGGCACCACGTGTACATTCAAAAGGATTATTCGTTGGGATTTATTAAGTCAACGCCGCCAGGCGGTTACCCGATGTATCGCGGCAAAGGAATTGGAAACATGACCATGAACCTTAGCGAAGAAGGGTTTTACGGAGAATCCGGTGATATTGCCTACCAAGGGGGCAAGAGTACCTTTACCCGGTTGTTGTTACTCCCCAACCAAACCAAAGGGGAGCTAAATACGTACGATGTGGCGGAGAGCCCCAAGTATCCCGAGGTTCACGGCGTAAATGTAGGGTTAGATTGGAGACCGTACGAAGACAAATATACGGTAAGCAGCGGCAAGCGCCCCATCGATATTTTCAAACAAGGGTACGATTTTACGGGCAGTATAACCCAAACCCCATTGAACATGAAGGGAGATGGTATGTTGGCATGGGATTTGGCCCAATTCTCTTCGAAAGAAATGGTTTTTGGTACGCAAAAAGCAATGGCTCAGGTGGCCAGTTTGAAGATTTTTGCTGCCGATTCAACCAAATTGGCGTTTAACACCAGCAACATCAACGGAACCATGGATTTCTCCAAGCGCGTAGGAACCTTTACCACCAACAATGCGGATCAGTTAACCCAATTTGCCTACAATAATTTCCAAACCAACCTCAGCGATTATCGGTGGGACATGGATAAGAAAATCATTACAGCCAAAGTGGGCCCTACCATGGGTAGCGAAACTCCAATGTTTACCAGTACCAATGTGCTGCAGGAGGGGTTGAGCTTTGAAGCCAAACGTGCCGATTACAATTTGGTGGATTATACGTTGAAAGTGCAGCAAATCCCTCACATTGATTTGGCGGATTCTCGATTGTTTCTCAAAGATGGAAAATTAACCATCCGACAGAATGCGGACATCGATATCGTAGACAGTGCAAAAATCATTGCCAATTCCGAAGATAAATTTCACGAGATCTACAAAACTCGTTTGAAGATTTACGGTCTCAACAAGGTTCGTGGCAGTGGGTATTATCAATACGTAAATCTAAAAGGGGTTAGGCAAGAGTTCTTTTTGGACAGTGTAATTGTAAACAAGGAAAAACACATAGAGGGTATCGGTAAAATTAGCGAGGACCAAGGATTTACCCTAGATACAAAAATTGGGTACAAAGGATTTGGACAGATAGAAAGTACCCAGCCGCTAATTCGATTTACGGGGTACGTGAAACCGTTGCACACCTTCAAGAATATCATACCTTCGGCTTGGATTCGATTTGATGGAAGAGTGGATCCGAAAGACGTGGTGATTCCCATGAACGATCCTAGGGATTTTGACAATAAGAAACAGTACGTGGGATTGTTTGTGGCCAACGACTCCAGTCACGTGTATCCGTTGATGTATTCTTGGAAGCGCAGATATTCCGATGACGATTGTACCAACGATACCGGGATATTGTATTACGATCATACCACTGAGAGTTTTATGGCTGGAAGTGCAGCGCGATTACGCGGAGGTTCGTTGAAAGGCAGTTATATTCAGTTTTGCGAAAAAGATCATTCCATTCATGCGGAAGGGCCTTTGGATTTTGGTTTGGAATCCCCCAACATTCAATTCAAAAATGCGGGTACAGCCGATTTAGCGGTGAAAGATTCGGCCTTTAATTTCAATATGGCTATGATGTTGAATTTCCCATTGCCAGACGATTACGTGAAGCGCATGGCCAAATTGATTTCGGAGAGTGCCACACCAACAGCAAGCGTAAACAATACATTTTTCCGCGAGGCTTTGGGCGAGATGATGGAGAGCGATAAATCGTACAAATCCGCGTTGGAGTCCTTAATGAAAGATGGTCAGTTGCGCGGCAAAGACGAGGCGAATTACACCTTTGTTATGACCGATGCAACGTTCCGTTGGGAAGCCAAATTGCGCGGTATGTACTGCACGGATGTAGTGAGTATTGCTTCTGTAAACGGCACGCCGGTGAACAAAGGGGTAAAATCTACCATGTTGCTGGAGCATAAAAGAAGCGGCGATAATATGTACATCTACTTCGATTTGGGCAATAACGAAGTTTTGTATATGCAGTTAACCAAGACCACCGTGTCGTTATATTCTACCGATGATGAATTGAACCAGATTTTTGTTAAAACAGCCTCAAAATTGAAAGCTGATAATTTCTACATGCGTATGGCCACGGAAAAACAAATGGAGCGATTCTTGCGCAAGTTGTCAGACTTTGAAGAATAACGTTGAAACCGTCTATGGCGGATTATTTCCGTTTATTGCGGACTGTTTCCGTCTATTGAGGATTGTTTTCGTATTCCACACCCGTGAGGTACAATCCGCAGGCGGGAACGGAATTTCCAGCATCGCTGCGGGTTCCGCCTTGCAATAGGTTGCGAAATTCATCCATGGACATTTTGTTAAAGCCTACATCGAGGAGAGTTCCAACCGTGGCTCTCACCATATTCCGTAGAAAGCGATTGGCCGAAATTTTAAATATGAATCCGTGTTCGGTGGTTTCCCAACGTGCTTCAAATACTTCACACAAGGGATTGTTATTGGGTATTTCTCCTTTGCAAAATGCCGAAAATGGGTGACTGCCAATCATGGCCAACGCCGCTTGATTTACCTCGTGAAGTTGTAGTTTTTTTACCGCTGGATTCCACCAGGAAAAGGTAGAATTGAAAGCATTTTTCTCCGTATGGATGTGGTATTCGTAACTGCGTTTAACCGCAGAAAATCGTGCATGAAAATTTGCTGGCGCTGGAATGCATTGAAAGATGGCTATATCCGCCGGAAGCATTTTGTTTAATCGATACTCCAATTCGGAGGGTAATTCACCGTTTATATCAAAATGTGCTACGAAATATGTTGCATGAACCCCGCTGTCCGTGCGTCCACAGCCTACCACTTCTATGGGTTGATTGCAGAGCAGGGATAATTTTTCTTGCAGAATTTGTTGAACCGTAATACCGTTGGGTTGTATTTGCCAACCGCAATAATGTGTGCCTTGGTACTGTAAATCTAGTCGATAACGATTAATCACAATTTTCGTAAATTATGGCACAGCCTTGTCCAACACCGATGCACATGGTGGCCAGTCCATACTTCAGGGCATTGTTGCGGTTCATTTGGTGGAGTAGGGTTGCCGAAATGCGCGTTCCAGAAGCACCCAAGGGGTGACCAATCGCAATGCTTCCGCCTTGTGGGTTTACTATTTCTCTAGGAATCTCCAACGCACGCATGCTAGCCAATACTTGGGAGGCAAAGGCTTCATTTAATTCTGCTATACCTAAATCGCTTACCGATATTCCGGCATGTGCCAACGCTTTTTTAGTGGCAGGCACAGGTCCAATCCCCATCACCGCCGGATCAACCCCAGCCGCGCCGATACCGGCAATACGAGCCATGGGAGTTAGGTTTAGTTCTTTTAGTTTACTCTCCGAAACCAAAATACAAGCAGCGGCACCGTCATTGATGCCCGAGGAATTTCCTGCAGTTACCGTTCCGCCATCGCGGAAGGCTGGTTTTAAGGTAGATAATACTTCGGGCGTAGACAACCTGGGATGTTCATCGACGGAAAAAAGTATAGCATCGCCCTTCTTTTGGGGAATGGGTACGGCTACAATTTCGTTGTTAAACAAACCGGCTTGTTGGGCCGCTTGCCATTTCAACTGCGTTTCATAGGCGAATAAATCTTGGTCTTCTCGGCTGATATTGTACTTCTCTGCCACATTTTCGGCGGTTTCACCCATGCTGTAAGGGTGGTACATTTTCGCTAGCGATTTGTTGGTAAATCTCCAACCAATGGTAGTGTCGTAAATCTCTGAACTGCGTTCCCAAGCGGAAGCTGCCTTAGCCATCACAAAGGGCGCTCGGGTCATACTTTCCGTACCTCCAGCAATGATGATATCGGCTACCCCTGAGGCGATAGCCATGTACCCATTCATGATGCTTTGCAATCCGGATGCACACAAACGGTTTACGGTATATCCGGGGATTTCCACAGGTAATCCTGCCAATAAACTAGCCATTCTGGCCACATTTCTATTGTCTTCCCCCGCTTGATTGGCCGCTCCTAAAATCACTTCGCTGATTGTGTCTAGGGGGATGTTTGGATTGCGCTCCAGGAGTTTTTTTATGGCATGAGCTGCTAAATCGTCGGGCCGAATACCGGACAGACTCCCACCAAATTTCCCAACAGGGGTTCTCACTATATCTACAACATAGACCGCTTGCATGGTGCAAATTTGCAGAAATTCCCTCGATTTCTAGCGAATTCCTTTTGTAAATTCCATTATTGCATAAACAGCGTTACAAATCGGAGAGCTGCATAAGCGGCTACCAGCGATATCAGTAATTTTTTTGTGGATTTTTTCATTTTCTGCGGTGCTGGTTTTGCGGGTTCGTACGGAGCTAGCAATGCTTTGGCTTTTCGGGCTAAAATTCGTGATTGCGTTTCCAAGGAAATCCCCCGATTCATTGTAAATCCCCCAATGATTACAAGTAATAACGAAACCGCCATTCCAATCAACGTAGCCACCAAGATGCCATCGCCAAATCCCAACGCAAATAAGAAAAACATAAAAGAAAACGCCAATCCCGCTCCTCCCAACAGCAAAAGAATATACCCAATCAACGTTGGAGTTTTACTTTTTTCTTTGAATGCTTTGGATTCCGCCATCAACGACTCGTATTGTTTATGAATACTGTCTGGAATAATCATTATTTCCTCTTCATATACGGTATCGTAAATGATAATACTGTCGGGTGGAAAAATGCCTCGATGTTTAGTCGCCGAATTGAACCAGTCCTTTACCACATTGCCATGCTTACCACAGTCTGTCTTGGATAAGGTTTCCGTATTTGACAGTGTTTGCACAGATTTCTTGTAGGTTAAAAGGGTAGGTTCCTCGTGGAAGATTTTAGCCGATTCTTTTTTAATTGTAGGGTATTTGTTGGTAACATGGGTCTTCCCAAAATTCGATGCTTTGTTTTCTTTGGTAGAAGAAAATAAGGATGGTGATATGCTTCTGACGTGAAAGCCAGAACTGTGGTATTTTTTTTCTACCTGGCAGGATATCAGAAATGCAGAAAATCCCAATAACCACAAGAAGTTTATTACTATTTTTGTCATAATTTCATTGAAAACCTTGGTGAATTTAACCAACATCTACGAAATAGTTAAATTTGTTGCGATAAATGCAAAAAATATCCGGTATAAAGTTTTGGTTGTGTCAACGGATACCGGCAATGCTGCTTTTGCTATTGATTCCCTTGTTGGGAGTATTGCAATGGTTGGGAACAAACTACCAGCGACAGAATACCAAGCAATGCATTTTCAATCAAATGGAATCATCAGATTTGGAACTCTTGTTTTTGGATAAGGCACAATTTGCATCGCCCAAACCTGGCAGTGAATTTTGGTTAAACGGCAACAAATACGATGCAATACGGGTGAAATCCGTTGCAGGTGGTTGGGAAGTAGTTGCGCTCAACGATAAAATTGAAAAGTTAGCGGAACAAGCCATGAGATCCCCCGATGCTCAACCCTTGGATCCATCGGCCAAGAAAATAATTCCGTACAACAAAAATTGGGGAATTGCTAAGTCTGAATTTGCAGAAGGCTACGGTGAATATTGGGTAAATCTCAGGATTTTTCAAATATTTTCGGTTCAACAAGGCGTTTTGCCTGGGATTTTTCATCCTCCCAACGTGTAATTATTTCTCCATCTGATATTCTGTAAAGCTGATTTTGGGCTTTAACGATTTTCTAATTACACAGTATTCAATGAAATTTTACAAACATTTGGTGATGGCAAGCTTGATAAGTTTGGCCACACAATACGCATATAGCTACGGTACCCAATCCGTTCAATCAAAAGATACGGCCGAAACGGAATCCATGGAGGAAGTTTTGGTTTCTGCTCAGCGATTCGATCAAAAGCGAAAGTTTTCGCCCAGGCAGATCGAAGTAATAAGTGCTAAGAAATTAACCGAGTTGCAACCCGCAACCTTGGGAGATGCCTTAATCAACACCGGACAGGTATTTGTGCAAAAAAGTCAAATGGGGGGAAGTTCTCCCGTTTTACGAGGATTTGAAGCCTCGCGGGTATTATTGGTGGTGGACGGAGTTCGCATGAATAACGCCACCTACCGTGCCGGGCATTTGCAAGACATCATCACCATCGATCCACAAATTTTGGACAGAATGGAGGTGAATTTTGGTTCAGGTTCCACCCTTTTCGGATCCGATGCCATGGGCGGTGTACTGTACTTTAAAACCAAAACCCCCGAGTTGGGAAAGCGAAAAGTACTTCCATTTGCTACCGTTCGTGCACAATCGGCCTCAAATTCCATCATATCCAACGCCGGTTTAAAAATACAAATGCCGAAATGGGGATTGATCGCATCGGCCACCCAAAGCAATTTTGGGGATTTGCGTTCCGGCACAAGGAATTATTCGGACATCGATACCTTCGGATATCGCTCTTGGTATGTGTCGAGAATTGATAATAGGGATACTGTGCTACGAAACGAAGACCTTACCAAACAACTGGGTACCGGGTACAATCAAACCGATTTATTCGCAAAACTGTTGGTGAAAACCGGGGCTTTCAAACATACGGTAAACGTGCAGCGAAGTCAATCCGATTTAATTCCCCGCTACGATAGACTCACGGAATTTCGGATCGATAATTCCGGAAAATTGCTGCCTACTTTTGGTCGATGGGATTATGCACCTCAGAATCGGTCGTTTTTTTCGTACCAAGTGGAGCAAGGCAATGAACAACACAAGCAGCGTTTGACCTTAGCCAAGCAATCCACCCAAGTGGGCAGAATCACACGAAATTTCCAAAGTGTTAACCAACGATCGCAGTTGGATACGGTGGTGATGCTTACCGCAAATTACGACCGAAGCGATGCACTTAACAAGCATTTTCGATTGAATTCTGGATTGGAATTTGTTGGGAATGACGTGCGTTCTCGGGGTATAAATACCCAGGTGATTTCGGGAGTGCAAACGGTTACAAAAGCGCGTTATGCAGATTCCGGTGCTACCACTTCCATGAGTTCGGTTTATGCGCAGTTGCTGGGGGATTTACCTGCCTTGAAGGCCAACGTTCAAGCGGGAATTCGCGCTAGCAGTTATCGGTTGGCGGCTCATTTTTCAAGTGCCAATCCATGGAAATTACCGTTTCGGTCGATTGAGTTTTCCAACAATACTATGAGTTTCGATTTGGGATTGAATAAGGAAATTGGGGAATTGGCCGTGGTGAAAGCATCGGTAAATCAGGCGTTTCGAAATCCGAACGTGGACGATATGACCAAGGTGTTCGAGTCCAAGCCGGGTGCGAAGTTGTTGGTGCCCTCACCTACACTGAAAGCCGAACGAAGTACCACGTACGATTTGGGTATTTTGGTGAATAAATCAGAAAAATTTGCATTGGAAGCAGGCGTTTACCAATCGGTGATTACCAATTTACTCTTGGATCAACCCGGGACTTTAATGGGTGAAGATTCGGTAGAGTACGATGGGCGATTGACCCCTGTTTTCCAACTGATGAATCTAGCGGAAGGAAGAATTTGGGGCGTGTATACCAATGCCAAGTACCGCTTAGGCAAGCAACTTTGGTGGACGGGTTCGTTGAATTACACCCACGGTACTTACCGCAACGCTACGGACGGCAACACCCCTTGGGAACCCTTGGATCATATACCACCGATGTACGGACAATCCTCCCTTCAGTGGAAGCACCCCCGCGGATTTGCGGAATTGCAGTATCTGTTCAACGGCAAGAAAAAGGCCGAGTTGTACAGCAGCAGCGGGGAGGACAATCAAGACAAGCAACCCTACGGTTTGTTGGACGTAAATGCCGATGGCAAGCCGGATGGATTTAATCCTTCCTGGGGGATATGGACCGTTCGCGGCGGTTACCGGTTGCCCAGAGGATTTTCGTTGCAGTTGGCGGTAGAAAATATGTTGGATTTGCATTACCGGTATTTTGCTTCCGGAATGAGCGCATCAGGAAGAAATGTGTTGGTGAGTGTGAAGTGGGAGATGTAGGACAAGATTAATGGTTTGTTAATCCTGTTGCCTCCATCCTAACAATTTGGTATTCTCTCCGAAATAAGTAGTTTGTATTTCGGAGAGAGTTTTGAGAGATGGAAAAAGTATCCAACGAAATAGAAAAAGATATTCCACGTCTTATATTTCTCATTCCACTTATGTTTATACTGCTGTGTTCTAATTACAGTGTAAATATCGCGAGAGCTCAAGCAATTCTTGAGGTTCCAGGTAAAAATCAATATTGCTACATAAATCCCAAAGGTATTAGTGTTCTGCCATCTGGTAGATGGGTTACCCCAATGGGAGAGGCGAAATCCGTTACCCGGGCACCTTACGGTTTGGCCATTTCAAACGATGAGCACTGGGCGATTGTTGCCCATAACAACGCAGTTACGCTGGTTGATTTAACGAAAGATAGTTTGATAATTCAGCGTTTCCCAGAATTCAATGGAAGTGGATTGGATATAATTCGAAATGCGTCGTTTATAGGAATTCAGTTTTTGTCGGATAATAACACGGTCGTTATTGGAGGCGGCGACAAAGGCATGTTGTGGTTTTTCGATTGCCAACAAAAACGGCTAGTAGACTCCATCGATGTGGGTAAATTTCATCCCGAGGCTCCTCGTGAAGCTTTTTTAACAGATATAGCGTACGACAATTTGCGAAACGAATTGTGGGTGTTGGATAGGGGATGGAAAGAATTGTACCGCATTGATGTAGCATCGAAAAAGTTAATAAAATCCTTTCCTACGGGTAGAATTCCTTTCGGATTAACCATTTCGGAAGATAGAAAAACGGTGCTGTTCTCCAATGTTGGAATTTATCAGTACTCATTGCTACCCGGTGTTACCAAGAGCAATAAGGATAGCGCATATTTGCACTTCCCTCCGTATGGAGCACATTCCAACGCCTCCGATACGGGAGTTTGGATCAAGGGTAGAAAAATTCCGGGGTTAGGATCGCCGGATAGCGATGAGTCTATGTCGGTTTGGATGATTGACATGATTTTAAATCAGCGTGTTGCGATCATTAAAACAGGTCTTCGGATTGGTGAAATGGTAGAAGATGCTGAAATAGTTGGCGGTTCACATCCCAGTTCCTTGGTTTGTTACGGGAAGTATGCCTACGTCTCACAAACACAAAACGACAACATTGCCGTAATCGATATCAAGAGGAAGAGGGTTGTTCGATACATACCTATTCGTTCGGAGTCTGTATTGGACCATGTTCGTGGTTATTTTCCCTATGGTTTGGATATCAATAGAAGCAAGCAAGAGCTTTACGTGGCCTTGCTGGGGTTTAATGCAGTAGCAGCAATTGATTTGAAATCCAATAAAACCATAGGTTTTTTACCCACCGGTTGGGGAGCTACCCGGGTTAAGTTTTTACCGAAAAATAATCAATTGTTGGTTACCTCTGCCCGAGGTTATGGTGCCGGTCCAAACGGAGGATTGGGTTTTAAGTCTCCGCCCCAAGGTACATACGTAGGGGATATTCAATTGGGATTGTTGCAACGTATAACCCTCAAAGGTATTGAACAGTGGAAACAAGGGAAAGAAACCTGTTTGAGAAATACGTTTACCTCAAATTCTCGAGAAGCTAATGAAATACCGAATATGGTTTCTACCAACTGGATGAAACCAGGGAATTCGCCTATTGCACATATTGTTTATATCACCAAAGAAAATCGATCCTTTGACGAGGTATTTGGACAATTGACCACGGTACACGGCGATTCAACGTTGTCTCGTTTTGGAGTGAATTGTGAATCGGTTATTCGTAAAGATATTCAAGACAAGATGTCATTATTGAGTGATAATCCGCTAGAAGCAGCGGAGTTTAGGAAATTGTTAAAAAAATATGGGTTGGATTCATTGACCCTGGATGCGCTGATGCAGGCCAAAAATATTCGGATAACTCCCAACCACCATAAAATAGCAAAGAGTTTTTCATTATCAGATAATTTCTATTGCGATAGCGATGCGTCCATTCACGGTCATCATTGGATGATGGGCACTATACCCAACGAATACGTGGAAACCAATTCTGCTAATTCCGGATCTTATCGATTGTTTTCGCCCGCTCCAGGAAGGATTTTTCCTCGAACCACGGGTGCTCAAGATGCCGAAGATTACAACGAAGTAGGCGGATTTTGGGAGGCGTTGGAACGCAATAATATTTCCGTGTACAACTTCGGGCAAGCCAACGAATATACCGATGTTCAAGAGGAATGGTACGATACCGCCAATGGCACCGCTTTGCCCGTTGCATATCCCATGCCGGAGGCGATCTTTCCTCATACATCTAGAAAGTATGCGGGGTACAACATGAATATTCCAGACCAATTTCGTGTGGAGCAATTTGAAGAAGAATTTACAGAGAAATGGCTGACGGGTAAGGATACGATGCCGCAGGTTGTGACCATTCAATTGCCCAACGATCATACCACGGGACCCAGACCTGCGGATGGATATCCTTTTTTACACTCCTACGTTGCAGATAACGATTTGGCATTGGGTAGAATGCTTCATTTTCTATCGCATACTCCGTATTGGAAGAATATGTTAGTGATTGTAACCGAAGATGATCCCCAAGGCGGAGTAGACCACATCGATGCCCATCGCAGCTTATTGTTTATGGCAGGTCCCTACGTTAAACGGGGGTATGTTTCAAACACCCATGCAAATTTTGGTTCTATCATCAAAACTATGTACACCCTGCTGGGGATTCAACCGGTAAATCACTACGACCTAACGGCAACCCTGTTGAACGATTTTTTGACTGCGAAACCCGATTTTACTCCATATGATTTGGAGAAAAGTGATGAACGAATTTTTGATCCTGCCGTAGCGTTAAGAAAGTACAACCGGAATATTCCTTGGAGAGAGGTGAAAATGGGCGAACCAATGGACAATGAGAATATAATAAAAAATAAATAAATCATGAAGATGAATAATGTAAGGTACGCATGGTTGGCGATTTTTATGTTCGTTGGCCAAATGGTTGTATCTCAAACGATACCAAAGAAAAAGACCAAATCAAACGGGGGACAAGTTATACAAATTCCTGCGGTGAAGTTGCCCAATGGATGGAGCATTTCGCCGGTTGGAAATCAATTGCGATTGGGTGATTTACCCATGAAAATGTGGGTGCACCCGTCCCAACAATGGGTTGTAATTCAAAATGCCGGGCAAAGCGATCATTCGTTGATGGTGGTGGATGTAAAATCGCAAACCATTGCAGACAGCATGTCCATCAACAAGACTTTTTACGGTATGTGCAGCAATACTTTAGGTACTGTGGTGTATGCATCGGGTGGTAACAACAACTGGATCGAATCCTTCAACTTTTCCAATGGGAAATTGAGTAGAAAAGATACCTTTATGTTAGGAAGACCATGGCCGAATCGAATTTCTCCCACCGGGATGGTATTAAGTGCAGACGAAAAGCAATTGTTTGTGGTAACCAAAGAAGATTCTAGCTTGTATGCAATTGATATTCAATCCAAAAGGATTGTAGGGGAATTGAAATTGCAATCGGCAAATTACGATATCTTGTTGAAGCCCGCGGATATTCGCAAACCTTTGAGCAAAACCAATTCCGAATTGGTGGTTAGTGAATGGGGGAACGGCAGTTTGGTGTTGGTTGATCCGGCTACGTTATCGGTAAATAAACGGATTCGTGTAGGTTCTAACCCCAACGAATTGTTATGGGATAGCAAGACCAATCGAATTTTTGTTGCCTGTGGCAATGATAATTCGGTGCATGTGTACCACGCCGATGAACAGCGTGTGGGAGAGGTGTTAAATACGGCTATTGAAACCAACGCGCCTACGGGCTCTACCCCCAACGCGTTGTGCCTATTTAATCAGCGATTGTATGTAGCCAATGCCGACAATTACACAGTTGCAGTTTTTGACGTTTCCGAGAAATCGGAGTCTGAATTTTTAGGGTTCATCCCTACCGGTTGGTATCCTACTCAAGTGGCTATGGTTTCGGGTAATCTTTTGATTTGCAATGGAAAAGGAGTTGCTTCGGCTCCCAATCCAAGAGGCCCCAATCCCACAGCAAAACGCAATCAAGTAACCTATCAGGGGGGGATTCGATCCATGCCGGTACAATATATTGGTTCTTTGTTTCGCGGAAGTTTGCAAATAGTGGATAGGAAATGGATTGAAAATCCAAAGAATTTGCAGTGGGGTACGCAGCAGTGCCGAACCAATATACCCTACAAAAAAGCAATGGAGGAGGGCGATGCCGTTATTCCAAAAAACAATCCCATTCCTTCTAAATTGGGAGAGAGTTCACCCATCAAGCATGTTTTTTATATTATAAAAGAAAACAGAACGTACGACCAAGTTTTAAGCGATGTTCCCGGTGGCAATGGAGATACAAGTTTGTTGTTGTTTGGAGAAGATATAACCCCCAATCAACATAAGTTGGTGAAAGAGTTTGTTTTATTGGATAATTTTTATGTGGATGCCGAGGTGAGCGCAGATGGTCATAATTGGAGTACTGCGGCAATGGCCAATGATTATACGGAAAAGACTTGGCCTACTAGTTATGGTGGAAAAGGAGGCGATTACGTGTACGAAGGACAATGGACGATAGCGCATCCCAACAAAGGATTTATTTGGGATCACGCTAAACGCGCTGGAATAACGTACCGAACGTATGGTGAGTTTGCCGACGATTACAAAGCCAATATTCCTTCGTTGGAAGGTCAATTTTGTTCGTATTTCACTTCATGGGATGAATCGGTTAAAGACAGCACCCGGTTTTGGCAGTGGAAGCGAGATTTTGATTCTTTGTACCAAATTGGCAAAGTACCTCAATTAAATACCTTGAGGTTTATTAACGATCACACCGAAGGGGTGAGAAAAGGTCGACCTACCCCCTTTGCGCACGTAGCTGATAATGATTTGGCTGTAGGTATGTTTGTAGATTATTTATCGAAATCGCCCATTTGGAACGAATCGGTTGTATTTATTTTAGAAGATGATGCACAGAACGGTCCGGACCATGTGGATGCACATCGATCTACAGCCTATGTGGCGGGTGGTAGAGTGAAGCGTAATTTTATCGACCATACGCATTATACCACCTCGTCCATGCTTAGAACCATAGAACTAATCCTGGGAATGCCCCCAATGAGTCAGTACGATGCGGGTGCAACTTCCATGTGGAGATGTTTTTCGGACAGTGCGTATACAAAAGGGTTTGATTTTGTTTCTGCTAAGGTGAATTTAAACGAAAAGAATTCGTCCGATAACCCGCGTTCTACCTCTTCTTTGATGGATAGAAGTAACTTATTGAAATTGGATCGGGAAGACGAAGCCGACGAATTTCTAATGAACGATTTGTTATGGAAATACGTAAAAGGCGAACAGATTGCGTTGCCACCCATTTATCGTAAAGCGCTGTTGGGGCAATAAATTACTTTATTTTATATGGTATTGAATCGAGATATGTTTAAGTTTAGCTGGGGTTTAATGGTTGGGGTGATTTCTATGATTGGAAGTGTACCATTGGGGTATTCCCAGTACTCAACCGATTCCACCGTGCTGCCTTCTTCTAAAAATTTGGCAATAATCGATACCGTTTTTGTGTCCTTTAGAGCTGGAGAGGTGGCCCAAAAATCGGCCTATACAAGTTTTACCCTTAAGAATCCTATAAATCTTTCGTTTCATCGTACAGTACCCGAAGCGCTTTCGGAAATTCCGGGGATTCAGGTTCAGAAAACCAATCACGGGGGCGGGTCTCCGTATTTACGAGGGATGACAGGCAATCAGATTTTAACCATTGTGGATGGTATTCGGTTAAATAACAGTACTTTCCGATACGGCCCCAATCAATATATGAATACCGTGGATGGAATGGCGATTTCAGCTATGGACGTTGCGTTAGGTACGGGCAGTGTTCAATACGGCAGCGACGCGATAGGTGGGGCGATTTAGTTGCAATACAGGCAGGCAGAATTTAGAAAATCTAAATCTTTCGCCATTCAGAAAGTGGGTGGGATTACTCGATTGATGGCTCCGAGCCTCGAAGGTTCGCAACGGATATATTTAGATGCCGCCAACAATAAAGTGGCGTTGTCTGTAGGTATCACGTATAGGAATTTTGGGGATGTGATTGCGGGGGGTGCGGGTATCAAACAGTCGCCTACGGGATATACGGAAATGAACGCGAATGCTAAACTAAGGATAAGTGCAAAGTCAGGCGAATGGCAGATTGCGGCGCAATATAATAGGCAGCATAATGTTCCGGTGTATCATAAAATAGTACTGGAGAATTTTGCGGTTAATGCTATGGATGTGCAAGGACGTGAATTGTACTACGTGCGAAGAATTTTGCGTTTTGGAGAGAAAACTCAAGCAACTTTTACTACGGGAATTCAAGGCAGTTTGGAACATCGCACTTCCCAAAAGAATGCAAGTTTTACTTCCACCTTGGAACAAGACAAAGTGCATACAAAATTTTTATTGGCTGAATTAAATCATCGGGTTTTACATCATTGGTTGATAAATTCAGGGGTGGAAATTTATTCAGACAATGTGCTATCGACACGTACAAAGTTGGATTTGAATTCTGGAATACGCACAGAATCGCGGGGATTGTATCCCACTAATTCTAAATTAAATCAGCGCAGTATCTATGCCATGGCCAAAGGCGAATGGAATAATTTTCAATTGACCTTGGGCAGTAGGTTTCAATCTACCCATTCCAACATACCGGATCCTACTTTGGGAAATGTAATCGATCAAAATAGCGCGCTAGTAAACACTATTGGTATCTCAACTGCCGTGATAAATAAGAAATTAATGATTGCGGATAAATTTCGATTTTTTGCCAATTTTTCCAATAGTTTTCGGGCTCCTAATATTGATGATATGGGGACACTGGGTATTGTTGATTTTCGATACGAATTACCTCAGTACAATTTAAAGCCGGAGTATTCCAATAACCATGAAGTTGGAATCAAATGGGCTGGAGATCGATTGAAATTCCAGGTTTCGGTCTACCAAAATTATTTGTATAACGTTATTGCTAGGGTAAGATTAGGTGAAGATTCGTTAAATGGCTATCCCTTGTATCAAAAGGAAAACATTGAACGCGCGATTACTCAGGGAGTTGAGTGTTACTCAGAAATTTCCTTAGGTCAGCGCATGTTCGTTAAAGCGGGGTATTGCACTATGAAAGGTGATAATTTAACCAAAATGGAACCCATGCGCAGGATTCCACCCTCTCATGGATTAGTGCAATGGAATTATTTGTGGGGTAATCGCAAGGAAAACAAGATTTTTATTCGCTATGTAGCTGCCGCAAGTCAGCGAAGATTAGCCGCGGGGGATAAATCGGATAACAGAATTGGAATACAAGGAACACCCGGTTACCTGCAACTGGATATCGGATGTCAATTTTTATGGAAAGATATTCGAATTGCTACCTCCATGCAAAATATAAGTAACGAATATGTTAAGGTACATGGGAGTGGAGTGGCGATGCCAGGACGAAGTATCAGTTTAGTAATAGAATTTTAATACATATTTTATTTAGCATATAGGCTATGTTATTGTTTTTCAATTAAATGAAATAATATAAGGCCGATGTAACTTAGGAAGTTAATGACCTGAATATTATCATTTCGTTGTTCACGGTTCAATAATATTTATTGCAATTTTTCATAACACAGCCGACGTTTTTTTGAACCAAAACATTTGTTAAAATGAAATCAAACTCTTTGTTACAAGCAAAACGGTTATGCGCCACGGTAGCGATTGCCATGGTGGCTAACAGCCTCTTTGCCCAAGAAGCTAAGACTGCTTCGGACACTTCCAGTGTTGGAGAAGTTGTTGTGACGGCTCTGGGTATCAAGAAAGAAAAGAAAAAACTGGGATTTGCAGTTTCTGAAATTCAGGGTGCATCTTTGGTAAAGGCACGTGAAACCAACGTAGTGGACAACATGGTTGGTAAAGTTGCAGGTTTAACCATCGGACAAAGTGCTGAATTGTTGGGGACTTCTCAAATTGTACTTCGCGGAAGTGATATCCGCAGAGGGCAGTCTGTTCTATTTGTAGTGGATGGTATTCCCATTAACTCAGACGCTTACAATTTGTCTCCAGACGATATCGAGAAAGTTTCTGTATTGATGGGTCCTGCGGCCGCTGCATTGTATGGATATCGCGGACAGAACGGTGCCATTGTAATCACTACTAAAAAAGGAAACAAAGGCGGTGGTGTAACGGTGGACGTGAATTCTTCAACCATGATGGAGAATGGCTTTTTGACCATTCCTAAGGTTCAAGATAAATATGGCCCTGGGGATCACGGTAACTATTCGTTTGTAGACGGATTAGGGGGCGGTGATAACGACGGTGACTATGACGTTTGGGGTCCAGCCTTAAATGGTCAGTTAATTGCTCAGTACGATAGCCCTATCGATCCTGTAACTGGTAAGCGAATTCCTACACCATTCGTGGCAAGAGGTGCTAACAATTTGCAGCGTTTCTTACAACCCGGTGTATTGAATACGAATAACTTTAGCATAGCATCTTCTTCGGATAAAATGGATGTTCGCTTTTCGTTTAGTAATTTAAATCAGCGCGGTATTGTACCAAATACGGGTTTAAATAGTAATACTTTCAATATTTCAAATACCGTTCGTTTTTCGGATCGTTTCCGCATGAATGCTACTGTAAACTACAATCGCCAATCAACAGACAACATCAACGACGTAGTTTATGGTCCTAATTCATTGATATATAGTGTAATCATTTGGCAGGGTGCGGATTGGGACGTTATGTCCGATGATATCCGTGGAATTTGGCAGCCAGGAAAAGAGGGTGTACAATCTATTCACTCCGAGTACAAGCGTTATCAAAATCCTTGGTTCGTAGCCTACAAGTGGTTACGTGGTCATTACAAGAACGATGTGTATGGTTATACTAGCTTCGACTATGATATCAACAAGGATCTAAACTTGATGGTAAGAACTTCGGCTACTACCTATGATTTATTACGTACTGAGAAAATGCCTTTCAGCGCTCACCCATACGGCAGAGAAGAAAACCGTGGTGATTATCGCGAAGATAGAAGAGCGATGTTTGAAATCAACAACGAATTCTTGTTGAATTATAATAAGAAAATGGGAGGCATGGATGTGCATGCGTCTATCGGAGGAAATCGTCGCGACTTTAACTACAACAGCAGTTGGGCAACTACGGATTATTTGAATGTACCAGAGGTGTATAACTTCGCTAACAGTGCTAACCCCGTGCGCGTATTTAACTTCAATTCTAAAATGGCGGTAAATTCTGTGTACGCGATTGCGGATATCGGATCTAAGTATTTATTCTTAAACTTAGGTGCGAGAATGGACCAATTGTCTACGATGCCAGCAGGAAATAATTCGTTCGTTTATCCATCTGCATCTTTGTCTTTCTTACCTACGGAAATGATTCCAAGTTTGAAATCAAAGAATTTGAGTTTTTGGAAATTAAGAGCCTCTTTCGCACAAGTTAAAGGTGGTCTAACGTCTCCAACTATTTCTCAAGCGGGTAATACCTTAGGCTACGGAAGTAATTATAGTTCTCCTTACGATGGTCCTGCCTACGTGAATGCAGGAATTTACAATACTCCTTTATTGTATAATGGTAAGCCTTCTGCCAACTTTACCAACGTATTGCCTAATGCTAGTTTGGCACCCTTTCAGCGTACAGATTTTGAATTTGGTACCGAAGCTCGTGTGTTGAATAATCGTTTGGGGGTTGAAGCTACTTATTATATTTATAATGATGGTCCTGGAATCTTCTCCCGTACTATTTCCGAAGCCACTGGATATACAAATCAAGTGGTTAACGGAATCGAAACTCAGCGTAAAGGTTGGGAAGTTAGCTTCAAAGGCGATATCGTTAAGGCTCGTAAAGAGGGTGGTTTAACTTGGAATTCAATGTTGAACTTGTCTCGTTACAGAGAATACCTAACGGCTGTTTATGGCGACGTAGATCAAATCGCAGCCAATTATTTTGTTAGTGATAACTCAAGCAATCGTTTCTTGAAGGTGGGAGATCGTATCGACGCCTTGTATACCAATGGATTTGCTCGTACTCCCGATGGCCAAATCATCAACGATGCAGGTGGACGTCCCATTGTATTGCCAAAAGGTCAATTCCAAGGGTATACGTTGCCTGATTTAGTATTAGGTTTCTACAACCAATTTACTATCAAGAACTTCACAATTGGTTTGCAGTTTGATGGTAGAATCGGTGGTTTGATTGTTAATCAGATTCAGCGTCAAACCTTCCGTGGCGGTCGTCACATTGAAACAGTTCAAGATAATTTGAAAGATGCAAACGGTGTGAGCATGGCTTCTGCGCGTGAAGCGGATACTCGTGACGAGAAAACTTGGTTAGGCGAAGGTGTTCAGGTTTCTTCTGGTTCTATTCAGTACGATCCTATCACGGGTGAAATCGTGAACTACGGTGACTTGGCTTTCAAAACCAACGAGACTAAGACGTATTTACAAGATTATATCAGCCGTTACTACGGACAGTACGAAGCGAATATCATGAAGAAAGATTACATGAAGTTGCGCGAATTAACCGTTACTTATAATATTCCTACTGCTAAAATGGGTAAAACATTCAAAGCTGCTTCTGTTTCTTTGGTTGGTAGAAACCTATTATACTTCGCTAAAGGATTGCATGATATCGATTTGGATCAGTTCCCAGGAATGACCGGATATTCTGCGCTTCAATCACCTACTATGAGAAGATACGGAATTAACATCAATTTAACTTTCTAATTATTAATAATTTAAACAATGAAAAAAATATTTTTCACAATAGTTGCGATAGTAACAGCTTTCACCATGAACAGCTGTTCCGTGGAAGGGTTGGATAAAGACCCCAATCGTCCAACGCAAGTTACCCCTGATTTGGTTTTGAATGGAATTTGTTTTTCAATTAACCAGCGTCCTTGGGGCGGTGATGCTAGAATTTGCCAGTATAATTTGTGTAATTACAATTATTATGGTAATAACGAATACAATTGGGGTGGTGCTAGCTGGTCATACACCACCTTGAAAAATGTACTTAAGATGGAAGAAGAGGCGAAGCGTATTGGTAACCCAGACGTGAACCCATACTCGGCTTTGGGTAAATTCTTCCGTGCATACTTGTATTACCAAATGACTATGTTAACCGGCGATGTGCCAATGTCTGAGGCGTTGAAAGCCGATAATTTTCTGCCTAAGTATGATTCTCAGAAAGATGTTTTTAAACAAGTATTGACCTGGTTGGAAGAAGCCAACGCAGACATGACCTCGTTAATTAACTCCGGTAAAACTACATTTTCTGGTGATATCTACTTCAACAACAATTTGTTAGCTTGGCAAAAGTTGAACAACTCCTTTACACTTCGTGTATTAATGGCGTTGAGCAATAAAGAAAACGATGCTGATTTGAATGTTAAAGGTAAATTCCAGGCCATTGTTGCAGATGCTGCAAAATATCCTGTGTTTACATCCAATGCCGATAACATGCAATTTGTTTACAACAGCACTTTGAACAAATACCCGGTAAGTCCTGATAACTATGGTTTTGATGCGTTGCGTTACAACATGTCGTCTACGAACATCAGCATACTTACCTATTTGCAAGATCCTCGTGTGTTTTTGATTGCTGAACCTGCCGGTGCAAAATTAAAGGCCGGCTCAGGTTACACGGATTTCAATTCTTTTGTGGGAGCAGATGCAAACCAAGATTTAGCAGATATGTCTACTAAAATGCAGGTTGTAAACGGTGGAGATTATTTGAATGGAGAATATTCTTTGTACAATCGCTACCGTTGGTACCGCAACTTTGTTGCAGAGTCTTGCATTCAGGTGGGTTATTCTGAAATGTGTTTCAATATTGCGGAAGCGGCTCATAGAGGTTGGATTACTGAAAATGCTTCGGATTGGTACGAAAAAGGAATCAAAGCGAGTTTTGCTTTCTACGGTATCAACAATGGTCCAATGGATGTATATGCCTTTAGAAACGGTGGATCACCTACCAACGTAGCGGATTATATCAAAAACACCTACAATTTTGATGAAGCTGCTTATTTCAATCAAGCGGTTGTGAAATATGCAGGTGCTAACGATAATGGATTAAGACAAATCATTTCTCAGAAATATTTGTCATTCTTCCAAAACAGTGGTTTAGAAGGATATTTCAACTACCGCAGGACAGGCTACCCTACGTTTTCATTGAATGGACCTGGTACTGGAAACAGTGGATTAATACC
>JACCDP010899647.1_pt1 | contig 34687 bp, 53 predicted proteins | sample 7445841 | NCBI WGS metagenome assembly JACCDP01 (sample SAMN15323441, study PRJNA562643) | freshwater metagenome | isolation source: river surface water | place: USA:Blue River Watershed | collected 2017-08-17 | reverse complement strand
GGAGCCCATCACATGCAGACTTTGATCGACAGACTGAAAGCCGCCACCGGGCCTGACTACGCCATCGATCTGGACATTGCCCGCGCCCTTGGCGTCACGGTGATGCAGCAAGACGCTGGCGAGAAGGCGGCGCATGAGGCGACATACTGGCGCTACACCGAGAAGCCGGGCGACGCCCTGTCCCTGATCCCCGAGGGCATGTTCTGGCTGGCCGGCTGCGGCAAGACCAGGCCCGACGAACCGCTAGGCGGCTGCCAAATCTTCCGGCCCGAGGATGATCTTAACCCGCTGGGTGAAGGCGAAGCGCCCACCGTGGCGCTGGCCATCTGCATCGCGGCACTTCAGGCCCGCGCCGCCATTTCAGCAACCTCAAACTAGGCGAGCCTTAAACCCTTCTCCACCGCTTTACGCCTGCCGTTTTAGCAAGCCGCAATTCCACCAAGCGGTCCACCACGCGCCCCACGTTTCGCCGCGCCGTGTCCTTGCTCTGGCCGAACCCCTCCAGCACGGTCTGTATCTGATCCGCCGTCGTCGGTTCCTCGCGGGTCATAATGTCCAGCACGGCTTGTTGCTGGTCTGTCATGTTCTCGGACGCCTTCTTTAGCGTTTGCAGGAGGTTGTGATACTCAGCCACCAGCGATGAGACTTCCTCACCGTCGCTATCTTTCCCCAACACTTCGCGCACAAGTTCAAAGTGCTGGGCGTCGATCTTGTCGCCGTCCTTCTGTTTAACCACCTCAAGCTGAGCTTCCAGCGCGTCAGGGTCCGGGCGGAAGCAGCCCAAAAGGAAGTCCAGGTTGGCGGTCAGGGCGCTGGAACCGCGCGGGCGCTCGCTGGCAGCGTGGCCGGTATGGTGAAGGATCAAGACCGTGCAGCCAAAGGCGGCGCGAATGTGCGTGTTCAGCAAGCGTATATAGTCGGCAACGTCAGTGGCGGCGTTTTCGTCGCCGCTGAAGGTCTGGGATAGGGTGTCGATCACCACCAGTTCCGGGCGTTCAGGCTGGGCGCGTATCGCATCGGCCAGTCGCAAAACCTGATCTTCTAGGGTCAGCAGCAGCGGCGTGATGCAGACGCGGAAGTTTTCGGTCTGCTTCAGCTTGTGCTTCTTGTGCCACGCGGCCACGCGCCGATAAATTCCTGCGCCGCCTTCCGCCGCGACATAAACCACGCTGCCTTGTGTGGTTTTGCGGTCACACCACTGTATCCCGTTTGCCACGCACAACCCTAAGTGTAGTGACAAAAATGATTTGTAGCTGCCGGATGCGCCGAACAGCATCCCCATACTGTCAGCAGGCACTAACCCTTTAACCTGCCAGCGGATGCTGCCGCTGATCTTTTCCAGTTCCGCCAGGTCCAGCAGCAGCTTGTCTTGGGATTGCTGCCCCAACGCTATCTCAACGTGCGGCTGGCGGTACTGTTCCGCGCCGGTAACGAGCCGGGGGATTTCGTCATAGCGGGATTGCCAGCGGCCAAGCTGCGCGGGGTCGCTTTTGGGGCGCACCGCCAGCATCAACCCGCGCAGGTGTTCGACCGCCGCCCCGCCCTGCAAGCCCGCTTTGACCAGCTTGGCCGACAGCTTCAGCAGCGGATCATGGTAGGACCGCTCACCTAAGTCAGCCGACAGGGCGGCGATCAGGGAAGCATGGTCGGTGCCGGTCGGTGGCGGGGCCTGTTCCGGGGTATGCACAAGCCCTTCGCGGATCGCGGCCAAGTCCAGCCCAAACGCCGCGCAGGCGTCCTCCAAGCTGTAACGCACGGACAGGTCGCATTGCTCCAGCCGGTGCTGAAACGGGCCTGTAGGCCGGTCTTTGGTGTTGGTGCCCACGGGCAGGCGCATGTAGCGCACGGCGTTGTTGCCGCTCTTGTCGGCCTTGATAAGCCCCGCGTCGGCAAGGGCCTGCATCACCGCGTCGATCAGCGGCAGGTTCGCCGTGTCGGGATCATCCTGATCCAGCAGGATGCCCATTTGCCGCTTGCCGGGGCTGGTTTCGACCACCCATGACAGCCGCCCGTTGACTTCGGCGGGGTCGGCATCGTCCGCGCCCAATGCTGCCAGCCGCTTGAAGTACCGCTTGCCGCGTTTAAATGCGCCGTTGTCGTCCATGCCGTCCAGCACGGCAGGGCAGAAATAGGTGTTCTGCCCCCCGGCACCGTCTATCAGTAGTGCTTGGTTCGCCTTGGCGCGGTAGTAGCGCCCGCCCCATTCGCCGTGGTCGGGGCTAGCCGCGAAGGCGCAAACCCACAGGTATTCATCGTCGATCAGGTCGCCGCCAAGCGCCGCAAGGAAGTCGCTGTTCCGCATAGCGCCCCCCTACAGCGAAGCAAGGTCGGAAAGATTTATGTCCAGTTTGGAGTATTTGGCATGGCGCAGGATTGCCGCCCAATACCGCTGTGGTATGACGCCCCCGCTGCCGCCTTTTTTCTTGTCAGTTGTCCAGCGACTTACCGCGCTGGGGTCAATGTCAAGCAGGTTCGCGGTGGAACGGACCCCTCCAAGCGCGGTTACAACGCTATACGCCGGTTCTTTCCGGTTCTTCGTTTTCATGGAGGGTCCCGATTTGCTTTCTGGTTCCGCAAACTGCATCATACAATGCGAAAACGTCAACACCTATTCCAACGGGCACTAACGGAAACGTATGAACATCAAGACAGACTGGTTCCGGGCGCGGCTGGCCGAACGTGAAATGAGCCTGCGCCAGCTTGCAAGAGACATGGAGCTAGACCCTTCCGCCGTTAGCCTGATGCTACGAGGCAAGCGGCGCATGACGATGGCTGAAGCTAAGAAGATTGCGGACTTGCTGGTGCTGCCGCCTACGGAAGTGATGCGCGCGGCGGGGGTCAGAATTCAGGAAGACATGGTAAGTGTGCCCATAAAGCTGCACTTCAACGCGCGTGGCGTGGCAACACAGACACAGGGGGATAAGAAGATGCAAGCCCCGTTTGATACGCCGCGCAACGCCTTGGCGGGCCAAGTGCGCGCACCATCATCACAGTTTGACGGCTGGCTCTTTGTCATTAACCCGGTACATGCCGAACCGGCCAAGTGCATTGATCGCCTGGTGGTCGCAAAGCTGGGGAAAGAGTTGCGTTTGGGCCTGTTACGCCGTGGCTATGAGCAAGATAGTTACACGCTATTGCCGTTGCAGGGCGCAGAGAAGCCAGATGATGTGGCCGTCGATTCCGCTCGCACAATCCTTTGGGTTAAGCCATAGCTGATTTTTTTCTGTTGCATGTTTCGCAAATCGCATTACGGTGCCCATCCCACCACATACGAGGGTAACGTGAAAAACAACAACCTGAACGAACTCGCTACGAAGTGGCGAGAGGCAAAGCACCGCGAGGGAATTGCCAACGCCGAACGCCTTGCCATTGAAGTCGAAATGCTGACGCAGATGGAAACCAAGGAAGAAGGCCGCAGCGCCGTCACTACCGACAGCGGCCTGAAAATCATCGCTACCAACAAGCTGACCTACAAGGCCGACATTGACGGTCTGATAAAGGCGACGGAAGCGTGGCCCCCAAGCCTGGTGCCGATCAAGGTCAAGCGCGAAGCGGACGAATCCATGCTGAAGCAAATCCGCGCCGAACGCCCGGACCTTTGGAAGAAGCTGGCAATGGCTGTAACTGTCAAACCCGCAAAAACCCATTTCAGCGTCGAGGAAGCCAATGGCCTTTGATCTAAAAAGCATCAAGAAAAACGAAAGCATTGCCGCCCCGCGCGTGATGCTTTACGGCGTCGAAGGTATCGGCAAGACCACGTTTGCCGCTGGTGCGCCCACGCCCATCTTCATTCGTACCGAAGACGGCTTAGGCAGCATCCAAGTCGATCACTTCCCTCTGGCCGAAAGCGCGGACAACGTGATTGAAGCCATTGGTTCGCTGTACCGCCAGGAACACGGGTTCAAGACCGTGGTGATTGACAGCCTTGACTGGCTGGAAACGCTTATATGGCGCGAAGTGGAAGCCAAGCACGATGCAAAAGACTTGGCCTACGGCAAGGGCGCGATGATCGCCGCCGACAAGTGGCGCGATGTGCTGGACGGTTTAAACGCCTTGAGGAATGACAAGGGCATGTGCGTCATTCTCATCGCGCACAGCAGCATCAAGCGGTTTGACAGCCCGGAAACGGAACCCTATGACCGCTACCAGCCGAAGCTACAGGACCGCTCCAACGCGCTGATCCGCGAATGGGCCGACGCGGTGCTGTTCGCCAACTACAAGACGATGATCCGTAAGGAAGATGTGGGCTTTAACAAGTCGGTGGCGCGCGGCGTTTCGACTGGCGAACGCCTGCTTCATTGCAACGAACGCCCGGCATACATGGCGAAGAACCGCTATGGCTTGCCCGACACAATCCCGCTGTCTTGGGATGCTTTTACCAACGCTATCAAGAACTGAAAGGAACGAGCCTATGCCTGCATTTAGCTTTGACGTAGATGAAGCCGCCCCCCGCGCGTCCAAGTCTTTTGAACCCCTGCCGCGTGGCATGTATGACGCCATGATTATCGAAACCGCCATCAAGCAAACCAAGCGCGGTGACGGTGAATACCTTGCCTGCACGTTTGAAATCATTGACGGCCCCCACGCCGGTCGCCGCCTTTGGCAGAACCTGAACCTGTCCAATCCCAACAAGCAGGCAGAGGACATTGCGCGGGAAGAACTGAACAATATCTGCGCGGCCATCGGTATCCCGAAGGGCACTAAGCTGTCCAACACCGAGCAGCTTCACGATGTACCGCTGGTGGTGGACGTTGGCATTGACGCCAAGGACACCACGCGCAACCGCATCTTTGCCTACGTTCAGAAATCGTTGTCGCCCGCCCCCACCACGGCCAAGGCCGATAACAATAAGAAGCCCTGGGAGCGTTAAGCGATGCCGACATGGGTGCCCGAAAGCCAGCACACAACGCGCCAGCACATCGCGGACTGGTGGCAGAAGAAGGGCGACCAGCCCCGCTACCACCTTGGCGCGTCGGCTGTCGGGCACCCATGCGAACGTTACCTATGGCTGACGTTCCGCTGGGCATATAAGCCCGGCTTTGAATCCCGCGTCCTGCGCATGTTCGACACCGGCAAGCGCGAAGAATCCCGCGTGTACGAAGAACTGCGCGGCATCGGCGTGGAACTGCACACGGACGATAACGGCAAGCAGATTGAGTGCCGGGACGAAAGCGGTCACTTTGGCGGCAGCGTGGACGGCATAGCCAAAGGCTTCCCTGAAAGCCCGAAAACCTGGGCGGTGCTGGAGATCAAGACGCACAGCGCCAAGTCTTTTGCGGACCTACAGAAGAAAGGCGTGAAGGAGTCGAAGCCCCGCCACTACGCGCAGATGCAGGTCTATATGGGCCTGCAAAAGCTGACGCGGGCGATGTATTACGCTGTAAACAAAGACACTGACGACACTTATACGGAATGGGTGCATTTTGAGGAACCGATGTTCCGCGATTTGATGGAACGCGCTACGCGCGTCATTAGGGCCACACGCCCCCCTGCCCGTCTGAGCAATGATCCCGCTCATTTTGAGTGCAAATGGTGCGACCAGTACGCCGTCTGCCATCAGGGAGAAATTGCATCTGTGAATTGCCGCACATGCTGCCACGCGACACCTGATAAAAATGGCAAATGGAAATGCGAGGAGTTCAAGAACGAAATCAGCGATCTGAAGCAGACCGCTGCGTGTGACAGCCATATATTCATTCCTGAACTAGTTCCTTTTGGAGAGCCAGTGGACGCGGGCGAAGGTTGGGTTGAATACAAGCACAAGACCAGCGGGCGGCTGTTCAAGAACGGCGCTGGGCATTACAAAAGCCGCGAATTGCGGCTGGCACGGGGGACGTTGACCGCTGATCCGACGATTGACGCAATAAAAGAGACGTTTCCGGGGGCAGAGATAACCACGGTTACTCCCCGGCGTGGCAAGCAAAAGAAGGACTTAAGCGAGATACCGTTTAACAAAGACGACTTTAACGATGAAATACCATTTTGAGGGAGTAACGTATGGGCAGCCTATACGACCGGGTACGCGCTTTCTTGAAAGACTACGAATTGGGCGAAGAATCGCCCGCCGAAGCGCGGCGTTTGCTGCAAGCTGTAGAAAGGCAAGACGATGGGCGGAAGAACCAGCCGGAACAAGGGCGCGGGAGCGGAGCGGGAACTGACGGCGCTCTTGAGCGAGAAACTTGGTCTTGAGATCAAGCGCAAGCTGGGGCAGGCCCGCGACAGTGGCGATGACATACAGATTGGGCGCTTCCGCATCGAAGTGAAGCGCCGCGAAACACTGTCCATCATGCAATGGTGCCGCCAGGTTGAAGCCTGCTGCGGTGCGGGCGATGTTCCGATTGTGGCGTTTAGACAGAACAGCCAAGGCTGGCGGATTGTCCTCAAGCTGGAGGATTTTCTGCCCTACCTGCGCCACCACTTGCAGGGGAATAGTGTTGACGAAACCGCAACAACAGGTTCTAATCCCACTACCTGAAGCCGCCGTCCTGCTGGGGGTCAGTACCAAGACCCTGCGCCGGATGGTAGCTTCGGGTCGCCTGCCCGCTTACCGCTTTGGGTCTGCGTGGCGGGTGAACGTGGACGAAATCATTAACGCAACAAAGGTACAGACAACGTGGCAATCAAAAAACGCGGGCAAACGTGGCACATCAGCATCGTCTTGCCGGACGGGAGCCGCTACAGACGGTCTGCTGAAACTGCTGATCGCGCGGCAGCGAAACAACTCCACGACCAGCTAAAGGCGCAATTCTGGCGGCAGAAGCACCTGGGCGAGAAGCCCTTGCGCTCCTTCGAGGAAGCGGCGGATCGCTGGCTGCGGGAGAACGCAGACATTCGCACGATCCGGGACGCGACCCACCACCTTGCCTTCTGGAAAGCCAAGGCGCAAGGGTTGGAATTGAGCCAGATCACCCGCGACTGGGTAGCGGACCAGCTTGACCGGCTGGTGACGGCGCGGGGCACGCCGTCCACCGGCACCAAGCAGAACTACATGATTACGCTGCGAAGTGTAATGAACACGGCCTGCGGGGATTGGGAGTGGATCGCGTCGGTGCCCAAGTACCGCGCCTACATCGCCAAGCGCAAGAAAAGCCAGATACAAGTCGCCACCCCGGCGCAGGCCCGTGCGCTGGTAGAACTGCTGCCGCCCGGCCTGAAGGAAGCCGTGGCCTTCGCCTTCCTGACCGGGCTACGCAAGTCCAACGTCTTTGGCCTGACCTGGGCGCATGTGGACCTGGACCGGCGCAGGGCTTGGGTACGCCCGGTGGACAGCAAGGCTGAGAACCTGATTGTATGCCCGCTGTCAGGCCCGGCCATGGCCCTGCTGGGGGCGCTCCACAGGCCCTACGCGGCGGGGCTGGTGTTTGGGGTCAATCCACCCTGCCATCACCAGTGGAAGCGGTATGTGGCCCGCGCAGGGCTTCCTGCGGGCTTCCGGTTCCATGACATACGGCACACCTTCGCAACGTGGCTGATCGAAGACGGCACTGATAAGAAAACGGTCCAAGACCTTTGCGGCTGGCTGTCCCCGGCCATGATCGAAAACTACGTCCACCTGCCCGCCGCGCACTTGCTGGAAGCGTCGGAACGACTGTCTAACCGGTTGAACTAGGGCGCAAAATAGCCACAACGGCCTTTTTGCGCGACAGGCACACGCTCGTAAGTGCCTGATTTGATTGGTAGCGGGGGCAGGATTTGAACCTGCGACCTTCGGGTTATGAGACCGATAAAAGGGTCAGTCTTTTCAATAGGTTATTGATTTTTAAGGAACTGAATTGGACTGGCTGACCCTCTTTTGCCCTGTTTTACTCCAAGCCTAGGGCACAGGCAGCAAGGCGGCTTCTGCCGCCCTGCGCCGTATCAGCCCCGGCAGCACCTTGCCGCCCCCACGCACCCAGCGGGCAAGCTGCTCACGCGCCCCATCCCAATCCGCCTCATTGACCTTCCGGCGCAACGTGCTGCTTTCCAGCCGCCCCACGCCAAGGTTGAAGGTAAAGTCCACCAGCGCGTTTAAAGGGCCTGGCTGACCAATCGTGGTCGGGCACAGGCGCAGGACGCCCGGGAGCGCCGTGCCGTACACCTCGCGCTCCAGCAGGCTCATGGCGTGAGCCTCAGACATGGGCGGGTCGGTAAGTTCTACCCGGCTGCCGTCCATGCGCCAAATCGAGCCATAGCCGATGGTCGGGATGCCAGCCGGGCACAAGTAGGGCCTGGCCCTGAACCCCTCAAACGCCCGGATCAGGTCGATGGCCGGGGCCAAATTCATTACAGCCCGCGCTTCGCCAAGCTACGGTCGATCAGCCAGTAATTTAGAACGCCTCCAAGAAGCGCCATGTCATCAGTTGACCAGTTTTTAACCACGGCTTCGTCAAAGGGCACGTTGTTCTTATGCGCCATGACGATGAAGCTGATTTTCACCAGCCCGTACATCATCAGCAGGTAATACGTCATCACCGGGCGAACCGACGCTGACAGCGCCGCAGCCCAGCCGCCAGCAGCCTTCACCATTTCGGTTTGCTGATTGATGGCTGCGTTAAACGCATTGGCAATGCCAACGTCCAACGCCGCCTCCTTCTGCGCCGACACTTCCGCCAGCTTCTGCGCCCCGCGCTGCTTTTCCAAATCGCATTGCGACTCAAACATCTTCAATTCGTGGCTGCGCTCGTTTTTTTTGTCGGACCACTTCAGCACTTCCGGCACCAGCCGGAAGATGCCGCCCAGCAAACTGCCGAAAATGCCGCCGCCCAATAGCTCAAACATTGCGTTTGCCTTTGCCTTTGCTGGCCTTTTTCACTTCATCAAGCACTTCCAGAATGTCGCGCTTTTCGTGACGCCTAAAGAAATTCGCAACAGCGCCAAGAATAAAATAAGCGGTAAAGCCAATGATGGCTCCACTCGCTATCTGCATGTCCCAAGTCGGGTTTATCCCGGCAAGAACCAAAACTGGCGCACTAAAAATGCAGGCTGACCCGGTGGATACACCGCCGCGCGTGAAAGCCTCAGTAATGTTTGTTGGACGAATGTATGTCATCACACCAAACCCTCCTATCAAACCTCCTGCGCCCGACGCCATCTTGCCGACGATATACCCACTCGGATCGTCCATAACACTGCCCTTTCTACTCTTTGACTTCTGCGGCCACTGGCGCAGCTAACTGCTCCTGTCCCTGTTTCTGAATTTCCGCAATCAGCGGGGAAACCTGAACATACGGGCCAGCCGCCAGCGCGTTAAGGATTGCGTTCACTTGTTCTACGGTGAGGGAAAGATTGATGGGGTTCATGCTGTCCTCTTGTTGTTTCCGCTCTTTAGGCCGCCCATGGGAGCGGCGGAGTAACCCCGTGGATTTGCGTGTCAAGGTACGCCTGAATGTCGTCCTTGTTAATTACGTTCCAAACCCAACCCAGCACCTGATCCTGCGTGAGATCGGCGTAAGGCGTGTAAGGGTCGCCAGCCGTATACGTGACATACGTAGTGCCCGGAATGGTGGCAGTGTTGGGCGGCGTCTGGTCGTCGCTTGCCGTGCATGTCCAGTTGACGAGAAACACAACGTCGGTTTCGCCCTCATGCTGGAGGTAGCACTGCATAGACGCAATTTGCCACGTGTGAGTGTTGGTCACTAGTTGTTCTCCTCTAGCGCGGAAATGCGGGCTTCAAGTTGAAAAATGTAAAGGTAGGCTTCCTCGAGCGATGCCAAAATTGCGTCGGAGCCAGAAAACAGGCCATGCCCTGCGGACTGACCAAAACGCGGAAGGTGCAAGTTTTCTTTTGCAAAAGCCCTTACTTCGGAAAGCGGTTTTAAACCTTCATATCCAGCAGCGCCTTCTTTGCCTGCAAACTTGACTATCTGACCTGTGGCCCAATGCTCAAGGACGTAATCGGGGTTAGTATAGGCAGTATTGTTTTTGTAAATGTCTCCAGCAAAGTTTGCTGTACCGCTTCCTTTATTTCCGCCAGTAGGCGCACCAACTTGGATACCACCCGTAAAAACAGGGTTTGCTGACAAAACCATACTGCCGGTTCCGGTCACGCTGTTGGAGAGTGTCACGCCGCCGTAGTTGATCGGTTGTGAAAAAGTAACGACGGCTGATGTATAGCCCGTGCGTGTAACAGAAAGCCAGTTCGCAGCGTCTGTTACAGCGTCGTTGACCATGCGAAACGACAGCGCCGTGCTTGCGCTGGTTACAATAGCGTCCCATATATTTGCGTTGGTGCCAGCACCGCTTGTTTTCCACGCATACGCAGTGTTTGCTGAGTCTGCGACAAAACAAGCACTTGTGCCGCCTCCGGTACCGCCGGTGCTTTTAACAATACCGCTGAAATTAGCCGCCGCCGCCGTCAGCGTTCCCGTCAGCGTCGGACCCGCACTCAACACCATGCTGCCGGTGCCGGTCACGCTGTTGGAAAGCGTCACACCCCCATACGTTAGGGCCGCAGACATAGTGGTGGCGCGGGTAAGCGTAATAGCGCCCGTGCTGGTGCCGCCAAGCGTAATTGTACCGCTGCCCTTAGCGTCAACCGTCAGGTTCTCGTTTGTGCCAGACGAAGTGACGGAAAGGGCAAGACCGCCAGCAGCCGCAGCACCCTTGATATTCAGGCCAGTCACAACCGATGCGGTAGACGCATCAACATTCAGGACGGGGTTGGTTGTGCCCTGACGACCAACGGCAAACGCGCTTGCTCCGGTGTTGGTCAACGACAGGTTGCCCGACGCATCCAGCGTCATAGGCTGCGTAAACGTGATGGCGTTCCCAGCCGTACCGGACGCTGCTGTGAACCACTTGTGAGCGCCAGCGTCCTGCTGATACTGTGCAGCAGTAGAAGTGGTGATGTATTTCCAGCCGGAATTAAAATAGGCGTTGGTGCATAAAAACCCGCTGTTGTTTGCAAAGCTAATTGCCTTGCCGCCTTCAATTTCCATGCAAGCGTCAACGCCCCACGCGGAGGGAGTTACGCCAAGCCCTATGTTATTGCCGTCGTCATACAAAACCGACGCCGACGCTGCCGACGTACCGTTGCCCTTCACCAGATAACCGCTGGTCAGCGAAGTCGCGCCAGTGCCGCCGTTAGCAACGCCCAGCGTACCAGCCAGCGTGATTGTGCCGCTGCCAGTCACAGGACCGCCGCTGGTTGTAAGGCCGGTAGTGCCGCCGCTCACATCAACCGAAGTAACCGTGCCGCCGCTGGCCGTTGAAGCAATAGTGATGGAGCCGTTGCCATTGGTGACAGTAATGCCAGAACCAGCCGTCAGCGTGGCCTTGGTCAGCGTGTTGCCGGTGCTGTTACCGATCAGAAGCTGGCCGTCCGTGTAGGTGGTTTGGCCGGTGCCGCCGCTGGAAACCGCCAAAGTAGACGAAAGCCCACCCGCGTTGCCGCTAATGTTGCCAGTGATCTTGGAGCCAGCCAGTCCGGTGATCCAGGCCGGATCAGAATAGCTGCCGGTCGTATAAACGCCGTTCGTCACAGTGCCAGCGTTGCCGCTCACAGAGCCCGTGATCGTGCTGCTAAAGGTCTTAGTGCCACCGATGGTCTGGTCGCCCGTCGTATAGACGCCGTTTGTCACGGTCGCGGCATTGCCATTGATCGAACCGACGATGGTGCTGCTGAAGGTCTTGGTGCCAGCAATCGTCTGATTGCCAGTGGTATAGACGCCATTGGTGACAGTCCCGGCATTGCCAGAGACATTACCCGTGACATTGCCGGTCAGGTTGCCGGTGACGTTGCCCGTCAGCGCACCAGTGATACCGCCCGACGCCGACAGCGTGGTGAACGCGCCCGCCGCAGGCGTAGTCCCGCCAATCGTGGTGCCGTTGATCGTGCCGCCAGTGATGGTCGCGCTGCTGGTCGTAATGTTGCCATTAACCCCGCCCGTCGCGGTAATCGCACCAGTCACGCCCAAAGTACCGGCAACAACCGTGTTGCCGCTGGCAGCCGCCACCGTGAACTTGTCGGTGTTGACGGCAAAATTGCCAGTCACATCCAGAGAGCCGCTGTTGATCTGCGTGCCCTGGACGGTAAGCGTCTTACCAGACGGTACAAGAACGCCGTTGTCGGTGAACTGCAAGACAGGCTCTGCCAGCACCGTGGCCCAAAACTCAGCTGTGCCCTCACGGTAAAACCCGCTGCTGGTTTCCGTCAGCCAAGCCATGCCGGGAACGGAATCAGTGCCGTCGTCAAACCGCAGCGGGGCCAACATGCCACCTTCGCCCGTGCGCGAAAGAGAATTGGTAATCTCGTTACCAATGTCCTCCATCGTGCTGTTGGCCCACTCCGTTTCAATCGTGGTGTTTGGCTCAACCGGGTTGCCGATGGGCAGCGAGTAAGTACCTGAACCGTTGCGGGGCATTGTTAACTCCTATCTCCCGTAAGCGTCTAGCGAATTGGCAAGAGGACGCTTTTCCTGCGTATCGTCTTGAATCAAGGCGATCCCCGCGCCATACAAAAATCCATTCATTTGCTGCATCAAAGCCCGCGCCTGTTTTTCAGTTTTAGGCTTCTGCAAAAGCATAGCCATAAAGTGCGGGTTTTCAGCAGCCTCAACCAAAACATCCTGAACCTTGTTAGCAGGCAGCTTTTCAAAATACTTGCGCATCATCTTGGAGCCTGCCGAAGCAGCCACCAACGTAGCGCCGCCACCGCCGCCCAACCTTGCGCCAACATTCGCGCCCACCGTGCGTGTAAGGAAGTCGGTCAATGCGTCCGGGTCATCTACAAGCGTCTTGATGCCTGCTGGGGTGCGGAGCGCGTTGTTCAAGCTGGTCGCGCGGTTGATAATTGCCCGCATACGATTGTCAGCCGCAGCGTCCATGACGCCCGTGGCGCGCATCATTTCCAGCAAACTTTGGTCGCGGCCAGAGGGCCCCTTGTTCAGAAGCTGTTGCGCCAGAACCTCAAAGTTGAAATTGCCAGCTTGGTCAGTAGCGTTTCTGAACACGCTTTCCAGCGTTGAAGAACGAAGACCTGCCACAGCTTCTGGGCCAGCGTTTTGCGCTGACCTGGCAATAGAAGAATATTGCGACACGCGGTCAGCGTTTTTCGGGGACAGGATGCGCCCAACTTCGGACACCGGGTTATCGACACCCGCAATACGGGCAACCAGTGTCTTGTTTGCGTTGCGGGTAGCTTTGTCGGTAATGGCTTCGACGCGCTCAAACGTGCGCTGCGCGCTTTCGGCGGTGCCAAGGTCGGAGCGCAGTTGCGGGAACCGCTGCAACAACGTCGCGTTCTGGCGCTGCCATGCAGCCAGCTTGGTCGGGTTTACCCGCCCCGTCTGCGGATCAATGACACTTTGAACTGCGCCGCGCAGGAAAGTATCCTGCTGCGAAAGCATGGGGGCACCCTGCCCACCAAAATCAGCCGCTTCGGAAAGTTGGCGCATACGAACTTCGCCCAACGATCCGCCGCTGCCAAAGGCGCGGGGCAGGACGGCTTCAGGCTCTATGCGCGGGCCGCCCGTTGCATCGCGCGACAGCGCGTCACCGGCAAAACCTTGGGTAAACCGCTGGTTGAGGTTGCGGGAGAATGTACGCGCTTCATCACTTAATCCACCCAAGTCATCCAACGCGCCTTCCGCAATAGTGCCCATCTGATTAGACAGGTCAAAGTCGCCCTGTGCAGTCGCCTGCCGTGCGCGGGACAGCGCGCGGCTGCGAAGCCTTAGCAAATCACCGGAAGTAGCGGAAGGCTGATCGGCCAAGCTGGCGGTAAATGTTTCAATCGGCTGCGGCATTGCTTCATTTGGCAAAAGGCGAGAACGGATGGTTTCGCGCGCAGCTAGTACGTTTACAGGTTCAATGGTGGCGTCTCTTGGGACGGTACTCCAAAGATTGCTTTCTTGCGCACGAGCGTTTTCCAACGCATCGCCAAGCACATTTCGAGCGTTGGCGCTGGCCGACGCCATATCAGCAGGCGCAACTTCACCGATTTGCTGCCGCCCGCGAAGCGCGGCAATTTCGGCTTCGCCTCGCACGTTTCTGATGTTGCCCAGCGTCTGCCCCAACCTCTGACGCATAGCGGCAGTCAATTCGCTTGGGTTGCCAGTGCCGATTACCCTTTCGCCCTGCCGCAGCAATTCAGTGCGAGCGCCGGTTGGGCGCGACTCCATGCGGGCCGCAAATTGCGGGTCCATGTTAGCCAAGCGGCGCTCAACTGCCAGCAGCCCCGGGCTGCCTGTGCGCTGCCCCGCTGTTAGGTCAAGGCCAAACTCATCAGGAAAGCGCAACGCTTCAGCCACGGCGTTAGGGTTTTCTCCGGTCTTTTCAAGCGTTTCCTTCAACACTCTTGAAGCCGCATTTTCGCGCCCAGCGCGGGTGAAATTAGTAGCCACAGCATTAATAGGTGCGCGAACTGCGCCCGCTGCGGTACGCACCGCCTGCGTCGGATTCACAACGCTACCAATTAATTCGCCCGCAAATCTTGCGTTCTCGTTTCCAGGATCAGCCATTTCGGCTATCACACCGCCCTGCGCGGCTCCCAGCGCCATCCCCGCCTCAGTCGCGGCAAACCGACCAGGTGCCCGCTTGGCAGCCTCTACAGCACCAGCAAGCAGCCTTGGGGCGGCTGCGCCAGCACGAGCGTAAGCGAAAGGCGCGGCAGCCGGAAGAACCGAGCCACCAAGCACTTCACCACCAACCGCCCATTTGCGGTCTGAGGGGTGTAAGTCATTCATGCTGTCGTAGGTGTATTTCGGCCAGCCTTCCACCTTGTCAAAACCACGCATGGCTTGCCGCAACCAGCGGGAACCGCCAACCGGAGTGTCGCTGGCCACATTGAGGCCTGTCAGCTTTTCAACGCCTTGAAACGGCAAGTTCATTATGTCAACCGGAAACCCGGCAACATTTGCAATGTTACCGTAAAATCCCTGCAACCCTGAAACTAGCGCGCCCTGCTTTTTAGGGCCTTCTTGTTGAGGAGAAGACTGCTGCGACTGAATTGCAGCCGCCAGCCTTTGCGCAGAAGCGGTATCGCCAGCACTGTGCGCGGCGACAAATGCCTGCTTCATTTCGTCAACAGTCGCCATGTTAGCGGCCCCTGGGTTTCAGATACATATCTACAATCGCGTCAACATCTTGGTCGGCCTGCTGCGCTGGCTGCGCACTGGCCGGGGCCGAACCTTCATCAAAGGCTTTTGCAAGAGCGCGGTATTCTGACTTCAGTTGGCTAAGGCGAGCGTATCCCTGACGCGCCTTGGCAACATCAGTCTTTGAATAGCTTTGCGGGTTATTGATGATATTGGCGAGGTCATTAATACCAGTGTCAATGACGCCCATAGTCGCCTTTGCGCGAGCAGCGCCAGTAGCGCCGCCGACAAAAAGATTGTTAGGACGAATAGCCTGCCTTTCCATCATCTGAAGCAAGTAATTTGACGGGCGACCAGGAACAGCGTCTTGCAAATATAATTGCGTTTGGTTTGCAAGAGATTCCAACCGTTCCGTTGCGACACGGTTAGGGTCTTGCGCATTACCAAAACCAGCAGCGTCCAACGCTCTGTTCACACCGCTTTGCCAAACGCCTTTCAGGCCAAGTGCCTCTCCAGGCTCAACATCAGTAGTAACAATTTGAGGCTGCCTATCAATTCCAGACATAGGAACGGGCTCGTAACGCGGGTTTTGCTGGTCATACCGCTGCTGCGCGCGCCTTTCAGCCGCTTCCAGTGCAGCCTCTTGTCGCCTAAACAAAGCAGCTTCACGCGCAGCGGCCCGCGCGTCCATCGCAGCCTCGCGCGCCGCAGCGCGGGCATCAGCAGCCTTCTGCTTGGCTTCATCGTTTTCAGCGCCGTACACATTCTCGCCAAGCCGTGTCATAGCCGCAGCCTGCTTGTCGCGCAAAGCATAGGGGTCGGCAATGAACCTGCCGTTCGCCACCATGCCGTAGTCGCCAAACTTCTCAGGCGCGTAGGCTTCCATGGACCGCTTTAGCAAAGCCCCCTGCATGGGCTCAAAGCCCTTGCCCGCGTACTGCGCCGCGAGTGAATTAAGCATACTCATGCGAGCCTGCTGCTGGCGCTGCGCGGCGTATTCGTTCAGCGCGGTAACGTCAGGCTGCTGTCCGTACATCTGCAACGAGCGCGACAGAAGCTGCCTGCCCTTTGCGGTGTTCAGAAACTCTTCGTCCAACTGATACGGGTCAGCCATTGTTAGCCCCTTAAAGACTTTCCATGCCCATTTGCCTGCGGCGGATTTCCTCATCCGTCAGCGGGACGCCGTACTGCGCCGCATTGCGCTGGCGCTGGGCGGTTTCGTCGGTTGCAGCGGCAGGCGATGCATTACCGCCACGCATGGAGGAAAGAAGACTGACCAAATCAGCGCCTCTTTTTGTGTTAAGTTCCTTGCTGGCTGCGTCAACTTTCTTCTGCTGGTATCCAGCGGAAAGGCCCTGCGCAACCTTGCCAAGCGCCTGCGTCCAGTGCGGGGCCACGGCAACGCGGCCCATCATCTGCGTCTGCGGCATGTCCGTGGACTGCTGGCGAAGCGCGTCAACCTGCTGCTGCTGACGAATCAACTGCTCCTGCTCCGGCGTAAGCTGGCCTTGCGCCAGCAGGTAGGCGAACAGCGCGTCGTCGTTTTCAATGTCCATAACTATCTCCATTAAGCCCGGCGTAATTCACCATCAAGTAACCGCTGGGGTGCAGCGCCACCAAGTCGGGGCGAACGTCAGCCAGTTCCTGCGCGATCACGCCGCGTTCTCTGCGGTCAAAAATGTCGTACTCGTAAATACCGACGCCTACCGGGTGGTCGCCAACGCGCTCAATGTTCGATTTCAGGCGAACGTCTGAGAAGGCAAACGGAGCGGCGGCACTAGCGATGCTAGTAAGGCCGCCAAACAAGCCGCCAAGGCCGCCCTGCTGCGCGTTGTACGCATCCATCTGAGCCTGATAGCCCATGTTGGCCGCTTCAAGCAGTTGCGGCGTTTCCGCCCTGCCAGCCGGGTTAAACGTCGGGAACTGCGGCATACCAACCTGCTGGCCGGTCAACAGCGCGTTCATTTCGTTCAGGCTCATGCCACGCGCCTGCGCCTGCTCCGCAATAGCCTGCTGGCGCAGACGGTTCATGTCGTCGGAGTAGCCGCTGCCAAGGTTGTATTGACCCTGCACGGCAGCGTTCTGCGCGTTCATGCGAGCAAGGTCCATAGCAGAAGCCTGCTGAAGCGCTTGATTGCCAAAATTACCTTGGCTCATAGCTTCCTGAATTGCCTGCTGACGCGCCTGCATGGCAGCGCCAAACTGGTTTTGCGCTTCCTGACCAGCCACGTTGAAGGCGTTGTAACGCTCCGCAGCCTGGCGCTGGTTCATCTCGTCCAACGCACGCTTGTACGCTTCGGTGCCCTGCTGAAAGCCACGATTTGACAGCTTGGTTTCCAGCGACTGCTGCGCCATCTGTTGCTGCGGGGCCATCTGCTCTATCAGCGACTGTGCAATCTGGTTGCGATAGTTTATGTCATACGTCGGCGCGTTCGGAGCATTGCCAAAGTTGTAAGACGTATTCAGCCCTGGCGTGTAGTCGGTCAGGCTTGTTTGCAAGCTGCCAGGCGCACCCGGCGCAGTCATGGACGGCAGGTTCTGCCAGTCAAACGGCTTGGCGTAGGAGTTCGCCACGTTCTGCATAAAGCCCTGCGCCAGATTGCTGCGGCCCTGCTGAATGTCAATCTGCGAATTGAGCGCGTTTTGAAGCGACGGGTCCAGAGACACGTTCTGCTGCCATTGCGTGACGCGCTGCCCCGTCGCCGGGTCAGTCGTCGCATAGCTGTCCCAAGTCTGCGCGCCCCACGGCGTATAGACCTCCGGGCGGTTCGCATAGTTCTGCGTAACCACGTTTTCACGCGAGGCTGCTGCCTGCGTGTTAGCAACGCCCGTATAGTCAGGCGGCGCGGGAGTAGATTTGCTTCCCATTCTCTCTCTCCAAATAGCGGCAATCCTCGCGCCGCAGCGACAAGATCACCAAGCTGCCATCGGGATGACCCCCCTCGATGGAAGCCACTTCCTTAAACCCAACATGCTTGTCAAAGCGTATCGCCCGCTTGTTACCAGACGGGACCACGCCCACAACAACTTTCAGCTTTGCCGTGTTAAAGGCATAATCAAACACGCAACGAATAAACTCGCGCGTGACCCAATTTCCTTCGCCAGCAACGTGCATCTGGCATGACGCGCCGTTCCAACCATCAAAGCCAACCACGCCAATAATGCGGCCATCCTTTGTGACGTTCGCAAGGCAGCGAAGGTTGGGCGTGGGAACGTACTGAATACGCTCGCACAACCACTTGCCTAGAACGTCATGTGGGCCGAATACGATCATTGCTGTTGCAACCACATATCCAGGAAGCTGTCGTAATACCATTCCGGTTCAATCACTTCGTCGTAAACCGGCTCCTCATAAGTTTGCTGCGGCGGTTCATAAGCAGGCTCTTGGTACGCCGGAGCGGGCGGCTGATACGTCGGCGCAGGCGGCTCATATGTCGGAGCTGGCGGCTGATAGGCCGGAGCGGGAGGCTCATACGCAGGGTTCGGCACCCAGGTATCAAGATCGCGGTCGTAAACCGAACTGTCGTCGTAGGTGCCCGTGCCGCCAATGTCTTCATGCTTGTACGCCGGGTCCCACGGGTAAACTGGCGGCTGCCAGTCTTCATACGTTGGTTGCGGATACGCGGGGTTGGGAATCCAAGTGTCTAAGGTACGGTCGTAGATGGAGCTATCGTCGTAATCGCCATTACCTCCAGTGGTTTGCCCCGCCCCGAGAAGATCGCCCTGGCGCGACTGGCCGTCTGCCAATCGCTTTGCCTTAATTTCCGAAATGCTAGGCAAGCCAGTTGATTGCTTCGGCGCGGTTGCTGGCGTCCCAAACATTGCCGAAGGAGACGCATAACCACGGTTCTGCTGCCACGGGAATGACAGCGTTTGGAATGAATTGGCCTGCGGCTGCGCTTCGTTTGCTGGCGAAGCCCCGCGCAGAGCAGCAATGAGGGCGCTTCCTTGGGCCATTACATTACGCCTCCCATTTGTCCCATGATGTGATAGCTCGAAAACGTGGTTGTGCCGCCAAGGCCGCGCACGCGCATACGCAGCGAGCCGTAATAGCCAAGGCCGGTAATGCCTATCCATGCTTCATAGACGCTGGACAGCGACGACCACTGCGCCAGGTTCCACTTGCCGTCATCCCATTCGGTACTTGGGCCTTTTACAAACGACGGGAAGCCAGCAACATTTCGCGTCGAATACTGCGTGTTGAGTCGCGCCTTGATCGCGGGAGCCTGACGCGCAATGAAGATAGGCCGCGCCATCAGGAACTGCTTTAGCTGGCCCGGCGTGTCATACGGGTTGAACGCAGGCTGCATTTCGCCGTCCACCGGCTGACCAACGGAACCATCCGTTTCAACCTGGTCCAGTTCGCCAGTGAATCCAACGGCCACGCGGTTGTCGTCAGTGGCAAAATAGAACTTGCCCTGAAACAAACAGCACGAAACGATAGGCATGTTTGACAGGCTGCACCACGCGCCAGTACCGACATTCATGGCGTACTGCTGATATACCGCGCCCTGCGGTGGCAGCTTCACCATCAGTATTTCCTGCGCCGTGATGATCTGCAAATCAAAAGCAACTTCGTCTTTTAGCTTGGTTACAAGCGGAGACAAAACAGGCTGCACTTTGGCAGACGGGCCTTGCGACAGGTCGGCGGCAAACTGACCGTTGACAAGCCTGGAAACCGGGATCAACCCAAGTTCCGACAGGATCATCACTTCGCCGCCGTATGACGTATAGAAGCGTCCGTATTTCGGCACCGGGCCGATGTACCACACGCCTTTCTGACCAAAATCATTAGGGTCTGCCGGGTCTGTGCCCTGCCAAACCGAAACATCGCCTTCAGTCCCAACAACCACAAGGTAATCATCAACGCCAAGGCCGCTGTCCAGCGTCCAGTTAATAAGGGCGCAAACATGGCCGCCGTTGCGAAGCATTTGACCCATTTCAAACGGGTCTGCATGGCCCGTAATGGCGTCAACGTCGCGCATGTAATAAACTTCGGAACTATCCTTAATGGTAAACCATACGCGGTTTTTCCAAACCATTACGGATGTTGGGTCGGCAGGAAGGCCAACTGGAGATTGTTGCGTCCAGGTCGCGCCGTCGTAGGTCCAGTAGCCCGCACCTGGGGAAACAGCCAACAAAAAATTGCCAGCGTTGTTGGAGAACTGAACGGTGCTCCACAAATCTTCGTCTGAGCCAGTAGCAGCCTGTGACACAACGGGCGTTTCACTTGTAACGTCCCAAATATCCCCGCCGCTGGCGGCAAATAGGCGGCTTTCTCCGATTGAAGAATTGTAGGAAAACAGCGACGGGATAGATTCTTCCAGCGCCTCGGTGTGGTATTGCCAGCCCGCACGCAACTGTGCGCCCGTGCGCTTGGGAATGAAGTTGTCCAGGATCAGCGCGTCCTGTACCGGCATCGCCGCAATCGAGTCGCGGTAATTCAGCCCGCCAACCGGCGCAGGCGACATGCGAAGCATGGCAACCTGTGACGCTGCGGACTTTCTAGGCGACTTGTTAGAGCGTATCGAGGTCAGTGGCACTAGACGCCTCCGAAACCGGTGTCAGGTACGCTGGTCAGCACGTTAATGTACGGGAAGCCGTAGGTGCGGACCATAGAAAGGACAGGAGCGCCCTTCTCCTGGCCCCAGCGGTTTTCAAGGCTCAAGTGGAAATCGCGCATTGCGGCGCTGCTGTCCAAGCCCTTCATTTCCAGCCATTTTGCGCGGGCGAACAGCGTGACAAGGTACGAATCAAGCAGGATCGTGTCGCCGTTCTTGGTTGCGCGGTTCTTGTAAAGATCAGGATTGTCCTGATCGCGCACCCACGCATACGACTGGTAGTAGAAGGTCAGGTCTTGTGAATCAGTCGGCGGCGACAAAATGTAGATGCTGTTGTCGCGCACCTGCCAGTAAAAGGACAGCGTAGGCAGAACCTGGCGCACAATAAGCTGCTGCCACATCTGCGGGGAAATCGGACCAATGGCAGGCCACTGGTTCGTGCTGTTCCACTGAGTCTGATCCACCCAGTCGTAGAAATCTTCAGGAAGCGGGAACGCCTTCTGCGCCTGTCCAGGGCCATCGGCCTGAATAGACATGGTGTAAGGCTTGGTCAGTTCCTGCCAGTCGTACATGGACAGAAGGTCCAGGCCAGCCATGTTGACTGCCTGGACCATCTGCTGAACGGCAGTGTCTTGCGAGCCTGCCGGATCGCTCGGCGTTTCGTAACTCACCATCTGCGCGACGTTTTGAACAATCGCGGCGAGTGTCGAATCGTTTACGATCTGGTAAGCCATTCCGCTTAATCCTCAGACTTTTCAGCTTTGCCAGTTTTCTTGCTCATCATGCGGGTCAGGGCTTCGATCTGCGCCTGCATTTCCTCAATCTTCGCGTCACGGTGCTTCAGTTCTTCGTTCATCTTTTCAATGGGCGCGTTGCCCTTTGCCAATTCAATGAACGCATTGGCAGCACGCTTGTCCTCAGAGAAGCCGAAAAACTTCTGTCCCACGCTATCAGCCGCACTAGCAAGCTGCTCAACGGTGGTGATGTTGAAATACCTGTATTCCTCAACCTTGGAAGGCGTCATTTTTGGCAGCGCGGAAAGCGGCGTGCCTTCAACAACATTTCCTGCGCCAGCCTTCCACTTGGCGTACTTGTCGGCAAAGCGACGAGCATGGAGAGAATTGACAGGCGTGTCAGTGATTTCCAGCTTGTTACCGGGAACCATGATCCTGATGTAGTCAATCTCTTTGTAAATGGCACGCCCAGCTTCGGCGCTTGCACCAGGCTGCACCACAGGCTTGCGGTAAAAGCTGACAATCAGCTTGTCGTCGCCAACGTGGCGGCTTTCGTCAAGGCCCGGCGCGTCAGGGACGGCAGACCAGTCAGTAGGAATCGTGGCGGTGGCAATTGCAGACATTTTTTGTCCTTCTTTTGGTTAATGGAAAAAAGCGGGGCCGAAGCCCCGCCCGTTACACGTTGGTTTCGTACTTCAGATCAGTGGTCGTACTGGACGCGCCAATACGCTGACCGCTGATAGAAGCACCATCCGAACCAGACTTACCGATGCCTTCGCACACAGCGCCGATGGCCTGCGTAGCGTTGGTATCAAGAATGGCCGGATAAGTGGCATTGACAGCAGCACTGTAACCCACGGTATCAAAAGTGGATTCAGCAACTTCCGAATCATCGTCGCCTGCCTTGACCGCATACGCCCGCACCGTGTTGGTGGTGCCAGAAGCATCGGGCAAGTCAAAGGTGTCGGTGTATTCGGTCCAACCAGTGTTCGGGTCGGTGTCGCCGTAGGTGTAGTAAATGGTAGCGCCTTCGGTGGCCGTGGTAATTTCCACGGTTTCGCCCGGCGCAACCTTGCCTTCCGTGGGAGTAATGGTCGGGGTGGCAACTTGAGCCATGCTTATCTCCTAAAAAAGACCTTGGTGGACAGGGGTTGCCCGGCCCACCAAGGCAAGGCAACCCCCACCACGGGGTCAGTTAGTTCTGGATGCGGCCCTGGAACTGAGCGCCAGAACAAGTCAGGTTGCCAGCCCAAGCCAGAATCTGAACTTCAGCGTCCTGGTTGATGGCGTAGCGGCGGTTCGGGCTGAGAGCCACCATGTTCCTGTCCTTATGCGGACGCATAAAGATGTACTTGGTGTTCAGCATGAAGCCGGTCGCAGCCGGGCAATAGCCACCAATGCCACCGTCAAGGACAACATCGCTGTCCATGAACTTGATGGTCGGGAAGCCAAGTTCGCCCGTCTTGGGGTCGGTGAAGCGCTGCTGCGCCTGCAACGAGCCCATGAAGTACGACCAGTAGGTGTTGTCCAGAACCACCAGGTCAGGGCGATCCGAACCGCGAACCAGCGAGGCCCACAGCTTGTTCAGCGCACCCTGAATGGTGTTAGCGCCGGGCGTGACCGACTGAGCGCTGAAGTCGTACAGGCCCGAACGCCAGAACGACCAAGTGGCACGATCAATGCCGCCATAGGTGCCTGTGGTCGGGTCGGACGGCACAGCGGCGTCAAGGCCGGTGACTTCCTTACCGCTGGAACCAGTGCCATCGCTATAGACGGACTCAGCCAGCTTGTTCGCCATCGTGCTTTCGGCCACGTTCAGGCGGGCTTCCAGCAGGTCGATGAAGGCTTCCTTGCCGGAGTTCTGGAGCATTTCCAGACCGCTCATCACCACCGGGCAGGCAAGCTGCTTGATGTTGAACTCGGCGGCGCTGATAACGTCCGACGGGGCAACCGGCAGCAGATCGTAGCCGGAGTAGAAACCAGCGTTGCCGTTCTGAGCAAACGACAGTTCCTGAAGGATCACGTTACCGCCGCCAAACGGCTTCACGTTGCCGCGCTGGTTCAGCTTGGCAAGCAGAGCGTTGTTCTTGGTGACGTTATCCGCAATCTGGCGGGTGCGCGACTGGATGGTAGTCGCAATAATATCGGTGACTGAAGTGTTGGCAAAAGCCATTGTAGTTTCTCCATGACTGGTCGCCCACGCAGGGCGGGTTGGTTAAAGACACATCGCTTCGTTGCAGACGAACGATATGGCTCAGTCATGTTCCGGCTGGGCCGGATGGCATCGGGGCCAAGAAACAGAGGGATGGGGCTTACGCCTTCCGCCCTGCTGTTGCTGCACTCAAGTTAGCTTGCCCGTTTAAACCGCTGGTGCAGACGGATGGCGCAATTTAATTGCGTTCCCCCTGGCCTTGGTCGCAACCGGCAAACCTGTGATATTTATGCCACACCTTTTGTTGTGACTTTTGTACCACATTGCTCTTGTATCATTACCTCGTGTGCGCCGCAAGAGCGGCTTCAATGGCACCGCGAATATCCGGCGCGGTGGTTGGAGTAGGGGAACCCATCGCAGGCGAGCCCGTTACACTCACAGCAGCCGACTTGGCCTTCTGCGCAGCCGTCGTCAGGCGCTGCCCGCCAGCCGCCTTGGACCGGGCCTGCAATACCGCCCGCACCTGCGGATTGGTCAGGCAGGCCTTGTGGTACGCCTCCTGCAAGGTCAGTTCCCGGCCACGGCGCTGGGCCACTTCCATCAGGTCGGCCATGTCCTCACGAACATCGTTGGCGAACTCCGCTTGCGACAGGAAGTTCTGAACCTCGCTTTGTGCTTCCTGCGCTACCCGCTGCTGCTGCTGGGCCTGCGCCTGCTGAAACTGGTTCATAAACTGCTGAACCGGGGCCATCTGCTGCTGCACCGCCTGCTGCACCGCCATCACCTGCGGGTCCATCTGCGGCACTTCGCCTACCAGCGCCGCGTCCAACTGCTCAATGAAGCTGTTGCCAAACCGACCAACGCCAAACTGCTTAATGATGCCAGCGACCACATTTGCCAAATCCGGGGCCGGGGCCGTGCGCAGGCGCGCAGCCGTCGCCATCACGTTGGACACCGCCTGCGCGTGGTTGCTGCCCTCGGCCTGGATAAACATTTCATACGGCGCAATCGCCTTCGCCAGCGTGTCCGCGTACTGCCGCGCCTCCGCGCTGGTCTTCAACGTGCGCTGCACCTCGCTTTCGCGGCGGGCAATCTCGCTGCGCACAGCAGGCGGCAAGGTGCCCCAATGCTCACGCAACTCCGGCTTCCATGACGCTGGGGCCTTGTCAGCCGCCTTGTCAGCCGCCGCCTTGGGCTCCGATTTCGGGCCGGGCTTGATGCCATCGCTCGCTTCCGGCGCGGCTTCCTTGGCTTCGTCCTTTACAAGCAGCGGCTGTTCGGCGTCTTTTGCTACAGGCTCATCAAGCTCCGGCTCAAACTGAAGCTCCGGCTGTTTTACTGCCGCATTTTCTACCGGCGCGGCAACAACCTTTTCTTCTTCCTGCGGCATAGCAGCTTCAATGGCGTCTCTGATCGTGGTGGGTTGGTCGGTCATTTTTATTTGTTCTCCAACTGGTGAATGACTCTCGCTATGTCATCGCGGGTGATGGTGCCGCCGCGCTGGTAGTAGTTCTCACGCTCTTTCTTTGCCTTGGCCCAAGACGATGAATAATCATCCGCCGTGGTCAGTCCGTGCCGCTTCATATACTCGCGGTGCTTTTTGCGGGTGCTAATGTCGGTGCCGTCCGTCGCGCGCAGTCCGTCGTAATGCGCGTCACTGATGTGCCTTGTCCTGTATTCGACAGGACCATCGCGCGTGACTTCCACCAGCTTCCCGCTATTCTTGTCGTAGCGATATGTGCGGCGCATGGTCAGCCCTTCCGAAGTGCTTTGGCCTGCATAGCCTGCTTCAGCATCCGACCACCTTTGTCAGCAGCGTTAAACTCTTTTGCCACAGACTGCGGAACACCAGCACGCTTGGCAAAAGCCGGATCATGCGCGGCGGCAGCCATAAGCCGTGCTTGCGCTTTTGACTTACTCGGCATCCTTCATGCCTTTTTTAGCCATTTTGCCCTCTTCTTTTTCGCCGTATTCCTCGCCGCCTTCGTATTCTTCCGACTCGTATTCCTCGTCGCCCATCTCTCCAAGGTCAGGCTCCTTGTAGTCATCCGGCATACGCGCCAACTGGCGCAGGATTTCGGCGTAAATCTGCATCTTTGCTTTCATGTCATCGCCTCACGATTGGGGGAAGGTTGGGGTTAGGCTGCATCGACTGCGCCATCTGCTGCGTCATTTGCATTTCCTGCGCGGTGCGCATCGTTTCAACCTGCGTCTGCTTTGCGTTCGCCATGCGCTCCTGCGCCTTGGCCTGCTCCGCAGCAACTTCCGCCTGCTGCATGGGCGACGGACCCTGCTGCTGCGGCATACCCTGGTTCTGCAACTGCGCAATCGCCTGATCCAGCACACCCTCAATCTGAGAAGACACGCGGAATTTCGACACCGCCCACTGCATCAGCTTCAGGAAGTAAGGCGCACTGCCAGGCACCTGCTGCGCCATCGGGCCTACTTGCGAAATAAACGCGCCCAGCCCCTGCATGAACTGCACCGCACTGTCACGCTCCGCGTTCCAGTCCAGCGCCGCCATCGAATCCGCTTCAATGCTGATGCGGTATTCGGCCATCTTTTCGTCCTTAATCAACTGCACCGCAGGAACGGCAAACTGCGCGTCCGGCGTGCGCTCGATGTTGGACCGCTGGACAATCGTTTCCGGCTGCCAGTGCTTGCTGATAATCTCAGCCTTGATGCGAAGCAGGTTCGTAACCCACTCCGCAATATAGAACTGGTTTAACTGGATGCGCGTCGAACCAAATTGCGCCTTGATGTTCTGCGCCGTGGCCGTCTCCGTCGCCTTGGACGAACCGCGCATAATGTCCGAAATGCCCAGCACTTCGTAAATCTGCATCGTCTTGTCCTGACGATACTGACGAAGCTGGTTGATCGCGTTGACGATCTGCTCAATCGGTGCCCAATCCACCTTGCCCTTGATGCCACCACCCTCGGCAAACCCGGCCCAATTATCGACCGGAATAAGCTGGTTTTCCGCCGCCTGGCTGAACAGACGCTGGATACCGTCATTGTTGCGGTCGTACAAACCGACCACTTTCGCCGCTCGCGTCAGCCAGGTAATGCGGGTGTTGATTTCGTCCAGTTCGTTGAACTGATCCTGCGCAAAGATGAAATCCGCGCGCCCAATGAAATTGCTGCTCGTAACATTCGCCACCAGCGGCTTCGGGCACGGGAAAAACCCGTCCAATTGCAGCGGGTCGTCCTTCACATCCAAAATCGTCGCCGCGCCGTTGGCGTACCAATAGACCTTCTGATCCGTTTTCGACCAAATCTCGTACACTTCCGCCTTCGACCACGGATCGTTCTTTGGCGTCTGGTCGTTGGCGTCATTTGTCGCCCGCTTAAACAGCGGAACCGCGTTGCCAATTTCCTCACCAAAGCGCGCAACCAACTGATCGCGCGTCATATACACGCGCCGCGCCACCCAACGTACTTCTTCCCACACGCGCGCAGGCGAATAAAAGAAATCCTTCCAGAAAATATAATCAATCGGCGCGTCTTCATCGACCACGCGCTCGACTTCCTGCTCCGGCACCAACTCTATGCCAGTCAGCGGGTCAATCTGCGCCGGGATTACATCAACCTGCGTTTCGACCTCGTACCGCAGCCAGCCCTGCCCCATGCCGACCACGATCCAGTCCTCAATGCCCTGGCGAATCGCCGCGTCCCAATTCGACACATTGTCGTCAAAGGACCTGTTCAGCAGACGCTGCACAATCTGACCGGCAACACGCGCCGTATCGTCATCCGCATCCAGAAAACTACGCGCCACATCAGCCTTTGGCGGGCGCGCATACAGCAGCGACATGAGAACCTTGGTCGAAGACCAGAACAGGTTCACACGACTCTCTTCCACACCCCACTCATCGCGCTTGTCCAGATACCGGCGCGTGATGCGGTCCCCGTCCTCCTGGAACTTCAGCAATTCCTTCTGCGAAGCCTCAATCTCCATGCCCCAACGCTGCGCCAGGCCAGATGGCGTGTCCGCAAAGTCGCTAACCGATTCCGCGCGTGACTGAACTTCCATTAGCCTAACCTTCCACCCTGCTTCGGCCGACAATCCCAAACATCGTCCAACCGAAACGAATATGTTTCCCTATACAGCGGTGCGTTTTTCGCTACACCCGGCGCAGACCTTTGACCTCCTACCGCCTTCGTACTCAACGCCAAATACCGAAACGCATCGCTGGCATGGCTGTGCTGGTCATGCTTGGGACGGCTGCGGAACGTCTGCGTCCGCTCATCCCACTCCCGCATGTACGCCCGCAAATGCTCAATGCCGTCATACGTCTTCGTCTCATCAAACCGACACTTCGGAAGCACCAAACGCACCGCCTCAATGCCGTCCTGCAAACCCATTTCCGGGACAATCTGCGGCGTAATACCCGCGCCCAGGAACTGCTCAATAATCGACTTGCCCGTTTGAAGGCTTTTCGCCTTCGCATCGTGCGGCAGGTAAACCGTGCCCACCTTGTAGGGCCGCGTCTTCACCCATTCAATGTAATGCCCAATCTCACGCCCGTCCGCCTCGTAAAAATCCACGATGCGGTAGCCGTCTGGCGTCGTTTGCCAGCCCCACCAGCTACAACTGTCCGTATAACCCAAATCAGCCGCCAAATCGACGGGGAAATCCTTGTCAACCGGAAACTGACCAACGCGCCCATGTTCATACGCCTCGCCAATCGCCTTGGCGTAGTACGATCCCGGCACCGCCGCGTCGAAACTGATCTCAAACTCCGTGAGATAGCTTTCCTCCGTCGTTTGCGCCCGCGCATCCCGCAACTCATCCGGGTGCAAAATGCCAGTCTTGCTGGCCGGAAGCTCCAAAAGCAGGTGCGTTTTCGGGTTTAAACGCGCCTCTTCCCTCATCTGCCAAAAAAAGTTCTTTCCCGCCGGGGTACCAGCAAAGATCGCCCAACCCATCCGATCCGATAATGCCGGGCGAAGTACCGAGTACCACGCGCTAGGCCGTATCTGCCCCACCTCATCCAGCACAACCCCATCAAAATACATGCCGCGCCACGCATCCGGGTTGTCCGCGCCGCCCACATAAATCGTGCTGGTCCCGCCACTGCCATTGCGCAGCGTAACGTGCAATTCCGACTCGTTCGGAGACTTGGCCCAAACGGGTTTCGTCAATTCTTTCACATACTTCCACGCAACCTTCTTCGCCTGGTCACGCTGCGGGGCCATGTAGGCGTATTGCGGGTTCCGGCGCGTACACTGCAACGCGCTAATCACCAAATCCGCGCACATCGCAACCGTCTTGCCACAACGCCGATGCGCCACAACCACCGCCCAACGCGCGTTTCGCGCGTGCAGCGGCATGAATACGCCACGCGGCTTGTAGCTGTTGATATCCAGTACCGCGTTGTCGAGGTCAGGCGTCATGTTGCGACTGCGAAGGACTCAAAAACGGAATGAGAGATGGGAGCGGGGGGACCCTTATCATTCGTGCCCCCCACCACCGGACGAACGGGGGGGTAGGGGGTCGTAATCGACGGCCCGCGCCTCGCTGGCCGCGCCCATCGTGTCAGTCACCCGAAGGTCTTGCCCGCTTTCCTCAATCATTCCAATGGGTTGCGCTTCCGCGTCAATGATTTGTGCCCCGGATGCGGAGTAACCCGCATCGACCCCCCTGCCGGGTAGCCATGCCAGGTTAATCGTGACGGGCGCGACGGCTTGCACGTTCGTTTCCTCGCGCCAGCGCATCTGCGCCTTGCTCCACCAGATCATTGAGGCAACATCGCCTTCCATAGCCTTCTGCCAAAGCCTTGATCCGACTGCGCTATTTGCCTTCGCCTTGCCTAGCTTCAATTCGGGGCCGAAGTATTTACGCAGCGTTTCGTCGCTTACGCCTAGCAGCGCCGCAATCTGGTCATGCGGCACGCCATAGCCGCTAAGGTTCTGCGCTTGCTCGCGTTGTTCCGCCGTTGGCTCGAAAGCTGGGCGCCCCTGCGGGCGCTTTTCAGCCGATTGTTTTTCTTGAGCCAACAAAACAGTCATGTTGCGAAAATAGCACTATCCAAACAAAACGCAATCACCCCCCTTGCTAAGACAAGCCGCTTGTCCTATGTCTTATCCATCGAAACGGCAACGCAAGGAAACGCGCCATGCATCAAGACAAGCCCTTAGCCGCTCACGGCTTCATCAGCTTCCGTTATAAGGGCCGTTATGGCTATGTGATGATTGGCGCACGCGATACGGAAGACGCCTTGCGCGAAGCTCGCCGCAGCATTGACGGCCCCGCCACGGTCAACAACCTGGATATTTGGGACGCGGACGCTAACCGTTATGTCCCGGTCGTTTGAAAAAGGTCCGCCCCATGCCCCGCGACACCCTCATCATCATCGGCCTGATCGCCATGAACGTCTTTGTCCTGCTGGCACTGTACGCCTAACCCCGCGCCCCATCAGTTCCCGCGCATGGCCCGCCCTAACCGGCGGGCCTTTTTCTATCCGTTTGGACACTAAAACCGCCCCGCTCACTTAGCGCATGGAGAGGGGCTAAAGCCCCCCTCTCCAAAAATGCGCCGTTTTGGCCCGGCTCAAAAAACAGCTTGTCCGGATTTGTCCGACTTGTCCGGATTTAGGCTTAAAGCATTGCAATCATTGCACATTCGCCCTTGTCCGTTTTTTGTCCGAACTTGTCCGGATTTGTCCAAACTTCGCACATTCCGGACAAGCCGGACAAAGCCGGACAAGCAAAGCGCTCAGGCAAAAACACAGGCTTTTTGCGGGTTTTTGGTCAATTCCGGACAATCCGGACAAAACCCGGACAAGTCGTGAAACCCCTTGTTTTAAAGGATTTCCAACGCAAGCGGAAAAAACGTGCTTTCGTCTCTTTCCCCCTATTGACGCAACCCGCTTGCCATGCTTCTATAGCTACAGGCGATGCGATTTCCGCACCGCTGTAACGGAAACGGAGACGCGACATGCCACGCAAAACAAACAAGCCCGGCGCAGGGTATTACGCAGGCGGGCACCGCTTTACGCGAAACGGCATACCTTGCCGCATGGCCCCTTGGGTCGCGGGCCTTACTGACAACGGGCGCAAGCTGCTTTTGCGCGGGTCTAACAACCACAAGCCCTGCAAAGCGACGCAAGCCTTCCGCTTCCCTCAGGCTACCTATCACCCCGCCTAACAGGAGACCCCCACCATGGACCTTTGGAACACCGAAACCGCAATCGCCGCTATCCCGGACCTGGAACTCGACGTTCCGGCATGGATCAGCCCCGACATCAGCCCGTATGACGTTGCCGCCATCTGTCAGGGCGGTTGCGCGTCAGGCGCGTATATGCCCGCCGTGACCTATAGCGCCGCGCTAAAGACCATGGACGCGCACGGCGATGACGTTTTGCAATACATAGAAGATGCGCTGGGCGAACTGCCCGCGCCCCCGTCCGATGTTTCATGGTCCGGGCTGGCCGTGTTTTACCTGTCCACCGCTGTTGAATTGTGGGCGGCGAGCGCCGAAGCCGTGCTTGAAGATTTTGAGCCGGAAGAGGCGCAGGAGTCTTGACACAACCCGCTTGGGTTATACTGTAGTGAAAACCGCAACGCGAAGGAACGCGAAAATGAACATTTACATCCCCCCGCCCCGCCGCCCGTCACCGGGCATGACCGCCGCGCAATACGTTGTTGGCGTTGCTGCCATGGCCGCGATGCTGACTGCCTTGCTGGCGCTTGCGCCCTTGTTGGCGGCGTTGGTGCAGCCATGAGCGACAAGCCCCGCAATCTGCACCGGCACAAGGCCCCGCCCGGCGAGTGCAAATACTGCGATGAGGAACGCGCGGCGCAGAACGACTTCCACCCCTCGCACGATGCCTCCCCGCGCTGCAAATCGGGCGGCAAGCCGCACTGTTCTTGCGATACCTGCTTTTAACTGAACCAAAAGGAGCCCACGCCATGAAGCCGCTCATTCTCGCCGCCGTAATCGCTGCAACGTTCGCAACGCCCGCCCATGCCCTGCGGCATTACTTGGTCGCGCAATGGTCCGAGAACGGGAACAATTTTTGCCGGTATGCCAACGGCACGGTATTGAACGTGCGCTATCGCATTTGCCCGCTGTCGATTGAGGACTGACATGCTCCCCAAGCGCATCACCCTGCGCCACCCCTGCCGCTGCCGTTGCGGCGAGCGCCTGTTTAAAGGCTCTTGGGGCCTTTGGGACGGGTTGCGCGTGGTCGGGTGTTACAAATGTTCGTAGCCACCTGGACCGCCGAACAGATCGCCACGCTGCACCGTATGAACCGGGACGGCGCGTCCGCGCGCGACATTGCCAAGGCGCTGAAAAAAACGCGCAACGCCGTGCTGGGCAAGCTTCTGCGCGAGCGCGGGAGGAAGTCGCCGCCCAAGCCCAAGCCGCGCATGACGCACTACACGCGCGACATGCTTTTGGCCGTGCCGGTCAATCAAAGCAAGCCGCCGATGCGTTTAGACGCAACGCCGCACGATGCGTTGCCGCCCGATGCGCCCGGCCTGGTGCTGATGGAAGACTTGCGCGCAGGCATGTGCCGCTTTCCGCTCAACAACGCGCTGCACGGGGTTTATTTTTTCTGCGGCGAACCGGCAATGCCGCTGCGCTCTTACTGCGCCGCGCATAACGCGCGCTGCTATGTGAAGAAGAAGGAAGGGCAAGACAATGTGTCACTGTGATTATTGCGAGTGTCACGAAGGCGCAAGCGCGCCGTTGACATGGAAGGAACGCGCGTTGCTGGTCGGCTATGTCGCGGTCAGCGGTACGGTTTTGGTTGTCGGCCTGGTCACTATCGTGCAATGGCTGTTCAGCTAATGGGTTATGAGAAGCACCCGAAGAAAGACGAAATGCCGCCGCCACGCGCCGCGTTGCATGAGTTTCTTTTCCACCATGACCGCGCGTTGGCGCTGGCGCGGTCGCGGCCTGAAAGCGTTGCATTGCTGCGGCGTAGCGCGGCGCGCGGCATGACGCGGCGGCGCATGGAACAAATTTGGGGGCGCGATTTTGTGCAGGCTGTGCTGGAGGACTTGAGGGAATGACATTTACAAACCCGTCAAAGCATTTGCGCTTCGCGCGCAACCTGCGTGAGGCATACGGCTATGACGCTGAGTTGGAACGTTCGCAGCCGGTGCGCGGCTGGGGTGGCCGCGCTGCCCTGGCGCTGGTGCTGTCTTTAATCCTCCTGTTGCTGCTGTTGCCATGGCAAGTTTAAACGACATTCTGGCGCAGCGCGCGGCCACGCATGGCAATTACGCGGAACAAGCGTGGGTCGCGCAATTCATCAAGCAATTGTTGCGGGCTTCCCCGCGCTGGCGTGATTTGTCCCTACCGCAGATGGAAAGCGTGGAAATGATTGCCATGAAGCTGTCCCGCATCGTACACGGCAACCCGGATGAGCCAGATCACTGGCAAGACATTGCCGGATATGCTCAATTGATCGTTAGAGAGTTGGAAGATGAGCAAGGAAGTTAAAGCCTACCTGGCGCAGATCGGCGCGAAGGGCGGCAAGGCGGCAAAGGGCGAGAAGAAAGACCGGCGCGTGAGCGCGGGCGACCCTGATTACTACAAGAAACTGGCTGCGATGCGAAAAAAGAAAGAGAAGAAATGACGTTCAAAAGTAAGGACGCCGCGCCAGAGCCTAACGCTATTGACAGTTGGCTAGACCGCCCGCTGACGTTTGCACAATGCGTTATCGGCCTGTGCGCCTGCGTTGTTTTAGTTGTCGCAGCAATCGTGCTGCGTAGTATTGATTAAGGAGGGGCTGTAATGCGGGTCGAGACTTACACAGGGAAAACCAAAGTGACGCAGTTCAGCGCAGAAGAATGGGACGCGATGCGCCCAAAGATTGACTGGCAACCGATGGAAACCGCGCCGCGTGACGGGTCTCGGTTTCTCGCATGGTGCGGTGAGACTGGCGATCAGGGCGTTGACATGGCGCGGTGGTACGGGAAGTCGCCCTCTGACCCCATTGGATATTTCAAGACGCGCTACGGCTGGATACCGATGTGGTGGGCACCAATGCCTGAGACACCCCCAGCGCCACCAGTGCGCCCCCGCCATTTCCCGAACCCAGCTTGAGGAGCGGTTCGCATGACGAAGATGGACCCATACGAGCGCGGCAGGCGGGACGGCATCCGCTGGGCCATCACCTATGTCCATAACTACGCCAAGGGGATGAATGACCCCGGCGCCCGCGCCGCCCTTAACTGTGTCGCCTTCTACATGGGGAATGAAATTTCCCCGAAGGTGAAGGCGCTGCACATGAAGCCCACGGCGGTAGGTCTTGGCGAGGCGTTCCGAAACGAGAAAGAAGCCTGCGGCCACGGCAAGCCGTCCCTGTTTCACCGTCTCATTTCACCCTTCAACAAGTAGCGAGCCCGTGATGCACACGCCCGGACCCTGGACCTATGACCCGCGAAGCGGCTGGATCAACGCTGACCAATGCTGCGCCCGAGGCCCGATGCACGTTGCCGATATTCGCGGCTGGGGCCACCTGACTGGCGGCGGACATGGCGCGCACGGCATGGCCCGAGAGGATGCCGCCAAGATACAGGACGCTAACGCCAAGCTGATCTGCGGCGTTCATGGGCTGCTGGAGGCGGCAAAGGAACTCGCCAACGAAACCTGCCGGACCTTCGGCGCGGAGGATATTGAGCCGGGTTGCTGCGCGCCTTGCCGAGCCCGCCGCGCCGTTGCTGCGGCCACATCCTGAGGAGGGCCTGATGCTCACAATGTGGAAGCCCGGCGATAGCTACTGCGGCACGGCGATGGAGGCTATTAACTTCGCCCTTGATGGGCTGATGGACGTTAGTGCCATCGAATTTCTCGAAGACTGGCGCACTGGAAATCTCGCGGAGTGGCCGGAGTTTCAATTTGAAGCGCAAGAAAGGGGCGACGTGTGCCCGGTATGTGGCGCGCTGCCTTGTGACCAGACCAATCATCCAAGAAGTTTCAATTCGCCGCCCCTCGAACCGAAGCTGCGGTAGGGGAGGGACAGGAATGGAAGTCCGGCTGGCAGTAGTGGTGGGCGACAACGGCAACTATGCCGCCTGCAAGTATCAGGGCGACGACACGGATTGGGGCTTCCTGTCCGACAGCGTGGGCATCTATGACCCCGCGAAAAAGGAAGTCATCTATCAGACCTCCGAGCGGCGGTTCATCGTGACCGCCAATGTGGAAGCGCCGGTCATCGAAACGGTGCCCGCCGCGTCCGTCACCGAAACCCCCAACGAATAAGCGAG